>Ga0180433_10005936_pt1 | contig 16258 bp, 6 predicted proteins | sample SS_ome_8_FD_132980 | JGI IMG/M metagenome (GOLD analysis project Ga0180433, IMG submission 132980) | Hypersaline lake sediment archaeal communities from the Salton Sea, California, USA - SS_1_D_1 metaG | ecosystem: Environmental > Aquatic > Non-marine Saline and Alkaline > Hypersaline > Sediment... | reverse complement strand
GACCGAAACGCAATCTTGCCGCCACCCGGAGACCAGTCTGGAGAGCTTGTCCAACCCTCGGCACTGGTGATCTGTACGGCGGTGCCCCCTCCGGCCGGAATAACCCATATTTCCATCTTGCCACTTCTCTGGGATGCGAAAGCTATCCATTCACCGTCAGCGGACCAGGTGCACGATTGGTCACAGTACGGATGCGTTGTAACCTGAACGGCGGGTTCTCCGGTGATCGGAACCACCCATATATCGTAATTGCCACTCCGAGTGGAATGAAAGGCGATCAGGCTGCCGTCGGGCGACCAGCACGGCTGGGTATCGGGCTCCGGGTGATCAGTGATCTGGGTGGGAATACCTCCGGCAGCAGGCATAACCCATATCTCTGCGTTGCCCGTGCGTCTGGAGTCGAAGACGATTTGGCTGCCGTCGGGCGACCAGTCGGGCTGGGCATCGTCCGAGGGATCCGTTGTCAGCTGCATCGCCGTACCGCCTGTAGACGGGATGAGCCAGAGATCGTTGTTGCCGCTGGCGTGCGATCCGAATACTATGGTAGCGCCGTCCGGTGACCACTCCGGAGCATTGTCGCCCCGCGGATCACTGAAAAGCAGTGTCGCGGTTCCGCCTGTGGCCGGCATCACCCAGATATCCTGGGTTCCCATGCGGTCCGACTGGAAAGCAAACTGACTCCCATCCGGGGACCAACTCGCAAAGCAATCAAAAGCGGGGTCCGTAGTTATCTGGACAGCCCCGTCATCTGCTTCTACCCGCCCCGCCCAAGCCAACAAGGAAGACAGTACGGCCACTTTGATGAGACCCGCGTGGCATAATGGCGCAATTTAAGCAAGGGGGCCTACCTCACACAGCTATTGTCTCTAGAGACTGGGCAAATCGGATGCATATTCAAAAGGAACACCCAGCTCTTTTTAGATTATCACGTTGTCGGCGAGATTGTCAAGGGCCCGGCGAAAAAGGGCTGACTCCAGGGTAACGCCCGGAAAGGGCTTGAGTTTTTCGGCGATTATCCTATTATTGATGCCCTGAGGTGAATAAGAATGGTTCCTTCCAAAGGGACTGGGAAAAAACAAGGCGAATTCGGCGGTTTCCCCCGGGCCCGGCAGCGGTTCGGAATTTCAACAATTGTCGTTCTGGTTGTCCTGTTTGCTGCAGGTCTAATTCACTGGTTTCTTTTCTTCGACGGGGGGGACCTATCCTTCAACGCGCACGATTGGCAGAAGGAGTACAGGTACTATTCCATCCTCAAAGAGGCGATCGGTTCCGGCCTGATGCCCTACCACGTTTCTATCGCTTTTCACGGTACAAACAGATTCCTCGCTCTGCCGGAGACCAATCTCTCACCCCAGATATTCCTTCTTTCATTCATGGATGTAGGACGGTTTGTCATTGCCAACATGCTGATTCTATACTCCGCCGGCTTCCTCGGATGCTTGTTGATCATGAGGCGGTTCAGGGTATCGATATTCCCCTTCATCCTGCTCTTCATGCTTTTCAACTTCAACGGGCATGTGACATCCCATCTGGGAGTAGGTCACTCGATGTGGGGCGCCTACTTCCTCTTGCCGTTCTTCATCCTCTTCGTTTTCGATCTTGTGGGGGGAACATCCAGCCGTACCACACCGATAAAGATGGCGTTCGTTCTCTTCTTCATAATGCTCCAGGGAGGGCTTCATATATTCGTTTGGTGCATCACGTTTCTTGTGTTTCTGTTCTTCTTCAACTGGAGACACGCTAAGCCCATTGTTCTGTCGATCGTCTTCGGTGCAGTACTCTCGGTTTTCCGGCTAGTTCCAGCAGGCTTTGCTCTGGCCGACCGGCAGGAAAAATTCATATGGTCCTATCCGACGATCCGGGATCTGATCGACTCCCTTATCACAATCAGGCAGCAGACACCCGAGAGATTGCTCCCCTGGGGCACCGTCGGCTGGTGGGAATACGACATGTACATAGGGATAATCGGCCTGGCGTTCATACTCTGGTTCGGTGTGGCCTTGAGGTTCAGTAGAGATCCCGGCTTGGCACATCACAAGTACAGCGCCCTCGATCTGCCGGTCCTTATCACGGGTATGTTCTCGCTGAGCTATTTCCACGCATTTCTCACGAGAATCCCTCTGCCCCTTCTCAGGTCGGAGAGGGTCGCGACCCGATTCATCGTCTTGCCGCTCATCCTGCTGGCTGTGCTCGCCGCTATAAGACTGAGCGAAGTGCTAAGGAAGTCCGGACAATCTGTCAAGTTCAGGATCGCCGCAATAGTCGCTATTGCAATCACGGCATTGGGTTTCGTGGACCACTCGTTCCTGTGGTCCGTGCCGAGATTAGAGCGTGTGTTCAGCAGCAGAACGCCCGATCTTTCGGTGCCTAATATAATAACGCTGCCCGACGGATCCTATAAGACGCTCCTGGCGGTCTCGTCAATCATCTCAGCAACCGGCATCGTATTCCTTCTATATCTATTGTTCCGGTACCGAAAAGAAGGTGACACGAAACTCATTTCCCAAAGCAAATGAGTATCATGTCCCTGTCAGGATTCGTTGTGGCGCGACCCGGTATTTCGTCGGGTTCGGCGACCCGACGCTACATTCGTCGCCACAGGAGCGGCGACGCTACGGTGGACGCTGCCGGAGCGAAGCCTTATGCGGAGCAGTGAGTGTAGTTCCGAACAGCGACGGAGCGGCAAGGGAAGTGAAATCCCCGGGAGCACTGAGACTCGCCCGACGTCAGGCCACGGAGACCCGACGCTACAAGGGTCGTGTGGGTGATGCGGGTTTGAATCTTACTCCGCGGTAACCTCAGCCGGCACCGCACGCGAGGCCTTGTCGATGTCTATTATCATTGATCCTTTGATGTATTCCCGGGTCTCGTATCGTGTTATTGATTGGAGTTTGCGGGTGACTCTTATCATGCTATCCACCGCGTCGAGGATCTTGGCCACCTGTCCGTAAACCTGGCTGCCCTTGGGCACCTGTTTGAGCAGGAGTTCACAATAACCCGAGATCACCTGCATCGGCTGGTTGAACTCGTGACATGTTGCACCGGCCATCTCCAGAACACCCCTCAGCTTCTCCCGCTGCATCAGTTCCGCCTGCATATCCAGTATCCGCCGGCCCGCACGTATCCGGACTTTGAGCTCGTGAGGATTGAAGGGCTTGGTCACATAGTCGTCGGCACCCGCCTCAATGCCTTCCACTATATCTCTCTTCCGGTCCCTGGCTGTCAGCAGGATGATGTAGGTGTATCCCGGATGGTTCTGCTTTCGGATCTCTCTGCAAACCTCCACCCCATCCATACCCGGCATCATCCAGTTGAGAATCGCCAGGTTGGGGGCATCGTCCCTGTGTAGGGCTTGCCAGGCTTGAGCTCCGTTCGTACAGCTAACCACCTCGTATCCCCAGGATGCCAGTTTGCGTTCCAGCAGTCTTCTGGATATGCGATCGTCCTCCGCGATCAGTATCCTCATTTTTCGTCCCTCCCGAGTGCGGCAAGGGCGGGTTTGAGCCTTTCGAGCTCCGCCTCCAGTGCCCTGAATGCCTCCTCTGCTCCAACCATGTTGCCGTCGCGTCCTATCTGTTCAACCCGCTGAGCCGCCTGGAAAGCAGCCTTGGCCGCGAAGTTGCCCACCGACCCCTTCACGGTGTGCGCACTGCGCTCCAGTGCATCGCAGTCACCCCTTCTCAGCGCGTCCTTCATCTTGTCCATAACCAGGGGGCTGTCTTCAAGAAATATCCCGGCAATCTCCTTGAGGAGCTCTACGTCACCTTCGAAGTGCTTGAAAGCCCCGTTCCAGTCTATGACCTCAGAACTATCGCCCTCCAGCGGCATGCCCAAACCACTCCTCGCACTTGCGGGCATCACCCGTTCTATGGTCTCAAAGAGCTCTCCGGCGCGCACCGGTTTGGACACGTAAGCGTCCATTCCGGCATCCAGACAGCGCTCGCGATCACCTTTCATGGCGTGCGCGGTCATAGCCACTATGGGGATGTGTTCTGCCGTGGCCGTCTCACGCTCGCGTATGGCGGCGGTCGCCTCCAGACCGTCCATGTCAGGCATCTGTATGTCCATGAGAATGAGATCGAAGGGCTTCCGCTCCAGGGATCTGAGTACGTGTCTTCCATCACCAGCGCTTTCAACCATATGGCCCCGCTTCTCCAGCAGTCTCACGATCAGCTTGAGATTGACCGGGCTGTCCTCAGCCACAAGCACCCTAAGACTTCGCCTGTTCTCTCTCAGCGAATGCTGGGTTATGAGCTCTCTTTGCTTTCCTTCGTTGGGCGGATTGCCCAGAGCGATCATGATTGCGTCCCAAAGATCAGACTTCTTGGCAGGTTTCATCAGATACCCCGACACGCCCAGTTCTCTGCACCGGGCTCCGTCACCTACCTTGCCCGCGGAAGTCAGCATTATCACCGTGGGTTGATAGAGATCTTCACGACGGTTAAGCTCTTCCACCAGGCTGAAGCCGTCCATCTCAGGCATACGCGCGTCTATGATCGCTAGTTCAAATTCCTTGCCTTCCTGTTTGGCCTTCTGCATTATCTCAAGCGCTGAATCCCCGCTGTCTGCCAATGAAGGCGCCATACCCCAGCCGGTTACCATCTCTGAGAGAAGGCGCCTGCTGGTAGGGTTGTCGTCCACGATCAGAACCGGCAGACCTTCAACATTGACAGCCCCCGGCACAGGCATCTCGAAAGCAGGCGTGTCCTGCACGCTGTAGTCCAGGGTGAAATAGAAGTTACTGCCCTTCCCCTCCTCACTCTCCAAACCTATGCTGCCACCCATCATTTCCACGAAGCGCTTGACGATAGCCAGACCAAGTCCCGTCCCGCCATACTTGCGGGTCGTTGATCCGTCCACCTGGGTGAACCTGTCGAAGATCAGGGCCTGGCGGTCCTTCGGGATACCTATACCTGTATCCCTCACCTCGAACCGCATCGTAGCCCCCTCAGGAGTCTCCTTGACCAGTCTGGCTTCGACGGTTACTTCCCCACGGCTAGTGAACTTGACCGCATTTCCAGCGAGGTTTAGGAGCATCTGCCGCAGCCTACCGGGATCTCCCCTCAATCTTGTGGGCGCCTGCGGATCTACAAAGCAGGTGAGCTCCAGTCCCTTCTCGGCGGCTTTCTGGCCAAGGACGTCACCTATGCCCTCGACCACACTCAGCAGATCGAAGTCAATGCATTCGAGCTCCATCTTTCCCGCCTCGATCTTGGAGAAGTCAAGTATGTCATTGATTACGCCGAGCAGAGCGGTGCCGCTGCTGTAGATCGTGGTGACGAAATCCCGCTGCTCGGTGTTGAGGGACTTGTCCTCAAGCAGGAGCTGCGAGAAGCCCAGAATACCGTTCAGAGGGGTGCGTATCTCGTGACTCATCATGGCCAGAAACTCGCTCTTCGCTGCGTTGGCGGATTCCGCCTGGGCCGCCATCTCCTTGGCGTAGACCGTCGCTTCTTCCAGGTTGCGGTTCGTTTCTCTAAGCTTGGTGTTCGCCTTCTCCGCGGCCTCTTTGGCCCTGTGGAGTTCTTCCTCAGCCCGCTTGCGCTCAGTGATGTCCTGGGCCACGCATACGACACCTTCGAACTCCCCTTCGTCGGTCCGCATCACCGAACCCGAGAGAAGCATCGGTATACTGGTGCCGTCCTTAGCCACGTACGTCCTCTCCATGTTGCTTACGGTGCCCGTTTGGATTAGCTGATCAACCGTTTCGCAACCGTCACGGTCCTCGAACATTATCAGGCTGAAGGGCTTGCCTTCCAAATCACCGGTTTCATACCCCAGAAGCCGGAGGGTAGCCTCGTTCACCTTCTTGATGTTTCCGTCTTCACCGACGATCACAAGGCTGTCTATCATCGAGCTTATTATGTTGTCGACGTAGCGTTTTGAGACCGTAGTCCGAATGAGCCCTTCGGTCATATTGTTGAAGGAGAGCACCAGCTCGCCGACTTCGTCCCTGGCCGGCGCCGTGCCCTCGATTCTGTGTTCGAAATCTCCTTCAGCCACCCTTGCCGCCGCGTCCGATAGCGATTTTATGGGAGAGACTATCCGGCGGATAAGCACTATAAGGAAGAACATCAGCAGAGCCAAACCCATAACGCCGGTTACGAATGCCTTGAGCCATTGCTCCTGGGCATCCCGCGCGGTATCCGAAAGGGACAATGCGACCTGCCTGGCCCCGATGATTCCAATCTGGTTGAGCTTGCTAAGCAAACCCTTTTCCATTGTCGCCATTTGCACCGCATACCGGCCGATCTCCTCATCCGACGGGTAATCGTCGGAGTCGTCGGACTTCTGCAGAGTCATCAACTTGGCATAATCCAGAGCTAAAGCATAGTATCCCATGAAATCTAAGGATGTGCTTCTCAGGTCCTCAGGGGCACCCTCAGGCATGGTTCGCAGCAATCTCTTTGCGTGCATTAGGAACATGTCCTTGGGCCTCTCGACATTTGCCAGGATGGCGGGATCACCTGAGGCAATAGCCTCGTCGAACAGCCTGGAGACTTCTTTGAAGCTGTCCATGAGACGGAACGCTTCCGAGTGCTGTTGAATCGCTGAGAATTCAACTTCCCGAAGATCGGTTGTAATCCGGCGCGAGGTATTGTAGCTCATCACTATCACTATGCTCATTGCAGCGATGAACCCGACCAGCAGCAGACCAAACTTAGCCTTCAAAGGAAAACGGAGTATGGCCATAAGTAGACTCCTTCTCGTACGCGCAGGGCAATTCGTCTCAGTCCCTTTGTTGTCCCGCTTGTGCTTTATGATTCTGTAATCAGTCCACATACGGCCATGGCATTCCGACGCCGATGTTTTCATTCCCGATCGGCAACAAGCCGCCCCGGATAAACCTATACGGCTACAGGTGTTATCGGCAGGAAAGCGGGCCCGGCATAGCTATTTGGCCGGCATTCCGTAGATATTCCAGACCAGGGTATTGAGCTTGCCTACCTGGCGATCCGCAGGTTTCCCGGCTTCCATGTGCGATTCGATTGTCATGACGACGCGCTCGATCCGCCTAACAGCTGCCCGGTTCCGCCGGCACCTGGGGTCCGGGATTGGAAGCTGTCTCAAAACACTGACTTTGATCTGGGGAAAGGCTCTCTGGCCGGCTTCCGGTGCGAGCGCCCGGTAGAGCATGGCTGCGGCCTCGGAGTTAAGGATGCCCAGAAGGTACTCCACAGAGAATCCCTCGGGCACCTTGAGTGCCAGGATGCTGTTCCTGAAGTGACAACGGTGACTATGGCGTGCCGCCACCGGCCTTGCGGCTGTCTGCCTTATGATAATGTCCGTATCCCTGTAGACCCTGGGAGGTGAAATCCTGAAATATTCATCGGGGCCGGGTTTGTGCGAGAGGTTAAGCCACCGGGTGGGCGTGCTGCAGCGGAAGGGCCGGATCTGCTTTCCCTCGAGTACGGGAACCCATCCGGGCTTTGGTTTCGCCGCGAGAATCCTGGAGGCGGCATTACCTGTATGCACCCCGGGATCACCGAAGGTCTCGATGGTCGGATGAACCTCGGCCATACGTCTGAGTGTACCCTTGTGGGGGGATGCGAACCATGGGGCTTCGCCGTCGGGCTTAAAGACCTCACTGCCGCCCTTTTCCCTTGTGAGACGGCAGGTGGAGCGGCCCTTCTTCCCCCGCTTGCGGGCCACAAATGTGAGCGCCGGGGTGGTCACCCCTTTGAAGACCCCCTCCCCCCAGTAGCGGACTTCCAGCAGATCGCAGTCATAAAGAAGCGCGGCCCGAACCGGTCCATAACCCCTCAGGTGCCCCACCTGCCCCGGTGTTATGAAGGAGAGAAAGCCTCTTTGGTTCAGAAGCTCAACCGCCCTCAGGATGAAGCGCCCATGGGCGCTGGGCCAGCCCTTGACCCTCGCCCGCCTCCTGCCGGGACCAGTGGATGCATATACTTCATCAGACCTCTGCCTCCCGGAGAAGGAAACGTAGGGTGGATTGCCCAGGACCACATCAAAACCGAAACCGCTGCCGGCAAAGACCGACCCAGTCAGGGCATCTCCGCACCTGAGATGCCGTCTGAGGGCCTGCATGGTTTTGGGGCCCCCGCCGGCATGGAGCCAGAGGGCCGCCCTCCCAATCTCAACAGCAATGTGATCGGTGTCGATGCCGTAGACACAGCGCCTGATCACCATCTTCCTGTACCGATCTGTGTCCCTGTGGCGTCCCCGGCTTTTCCCGTCTTGCTCTCTTGCCAGCGCCCGTCCGTAGGCTTCAGCAAGATAATCCACCGCATGCAGGAGAAACCGACCGGAACCCATGGCAGGATCTACCACTCTAAGACTCAGAATCTCATCCGAAGAAAGCCCTTTGAGCCTACGGCCCAGGGCCTTCCGAATCATATAGTCCACGACCGGATATGGTGTGTAGTATCTACCTGCCTTCTTTCTTTCAGACACCGGCCTCCGCGTACAACCGGGCTTGTTCGAACCGCCCCCCTCTGTACCCGCTCTCCGCACGTCGCACTTACCCTCACCACCCGCATACTCGAGAACGGCTTCATAGACATCTCCCAGCCGGCGGACATCAATGCGGTCAAGGCCGGTGCGTCCCCGCCAGATGCGGCCCGATGGCGGGCCATACCCCAAAATCCGCAAAGCCTCTCGCCGACTCGAATCCGGAAGATTGAGGCCGTCCGGGCCCGAGTTATCGGTGAATAGCCGGAGCCGCGATGCTGCCGGGCGCAATCCCCGCCCGTCCGCAAGCACCAGAAACAGCAGCTTCAGTAAGTGGTTAGTGGCTTCCCGGGCAATCTCCCTATCGTCTAAGCCCGGGCCACGCCAAGGCCCAGGCGGTACCTCGCACTCAGCCTTCCACCGGCGACTGCCTGCCAATTCCGGATGGGAGCGCAGGCAATCGGTCAGCCCGCTTCTTATCTCGCCGAATGCGGCCAGTGCGATGCGCCTCAGTTGTCGCGACTCGGCACCAAGAACATCCACCCCCCGGTTGATCGCTGTGGCCTTACCAGCCTTCCGCTTCTGTCCGGCCATTCCAACCTGCTTTCTTCGTCCCAACGCCGTCGCCGTCAACACTTTCCTTTCGGACTTAACATATGGCGGTCGGAGTTATCAAGTAGAGATAGACCCAAACGGATTGCCACCGCTATGCGTCCGGATTGCCGGCAGCTGCGATACCTAGAGTTACGGTCTTACTTAGTACACACCCGGTGGATACCGTCAATGTGGATAGGTTAATTTCAAATTGAGGCGTAAGATCGCACTAATATCCGATTGTCCGAGATAGGCCATCACAGTTCCTTCCTCTTCGGAGTCAGAGGTCTGTGCCGGGACCTGAACCCTCAGCACCTCTTGGCGCGAAACCCTCTCTTGGTGTGTGGCGGGTGGTGTGTGTAGCGGGCGCCCCTACAATACCATGATTGCCCACATTTGATTTCCTAAACCACGACCTGCCGTGGTAGACTGCAATATTGTAACGGCCGGCACGGGGCATCCGCCCTGGGCCAGGATGCCTCCGCCGGTCGAAGAACTCTTACCCAGTAGACTGCGGGGCGCGATATCCGATGCCGGCACCTCGAGACAAGGTTCGTGAGCTTATAACCGGTGACTACCGTGCACTGGAAGCCGAGTTTCTTTCATGCCTGAGAGATCTCCGTGAGGCCGACGCCCTGAGCCCTGTCTTGGTAATTGTAACATCAAGACTCCTTGGCCTTCATCTTAAGCGTTACCTGGCTGAGAACGGCTTGCCCCACCTGAACATAAGGTTCTTCACACTCGAAGATCTGGCCCGGCAAATCGCCGAACCCGTGATCTGCCGCAAAGGCAAGACCCGGATGCCGGGCATCGCCTCCACACAGGTAATGGCCGAGACCCTTAGGTCCGTGACTTACAACATCGACGATTTCTACTTCTCGGCGATCACCGATCGCCCCGGCTTTCACGACGCCATGCTTGCCACGATAAGGGATCTCGAGGAGGCCACGCTTACCCCGGATGATCTTCGCCGCGCGGTCAGAAAGCCGGGGGTCAAGAAGGCGGTACACCTCAAGAAAATAGAGGATCTAACCGCGGTTTGGGAAGCATACAGAGACCTGCTTGACGGGATTGGCTGGGTAGATGACTACCAGGTGATGCTGGAAGCCGCGGCTCATCTGGTTGACGCTCCACTGGTCCGGGACGCTGCTTCATTCGTCGTTTATGGCTTCTATGACTTCAATTCGCTTCAGCGAAAGTTGCTCGAAAGATGTATCGAGGCTAAAGATACGGTCGCCCTCATGCCTTTCCAAGACAGTCGGGCCTTTGATTTCGCAAGACCGACACTACGCTGGCTGGAATCCAATGGCTTCCTCACAAGGCCGGCGGCCGCCCCGGGGGAGACCGGGGAATCTCCCGTACTTCTTCAACTTCGGGGGCATCTCTTCGCTGACTCAGCCGAGTCATCACTTTCTCAGGATGCGGTCAAGTTCATATCCGCCCCCGGTGAGGTGCGTGAGGTCAAGGAGATAGCGAGAGCGATAGCAGCTGAAGCCGGCGAACATGATTTCAGATCCCACCAGGTAGGAATCCTATTGAGGGACGCCAAGACCTACGGACCGGTCATTCGTGAGAAATTCGGGGTGCTGGGTATTGAGCCATACGTCCCCGAGGGAAGACCCCTCTCTGAGACGGTTGAGGGAAAGAGTGTGCTCCTCCTGCTCGAGGTGCTCGCCCATAACTACGCAAGAAGCAAGGTAATGGAGTTCGTTACCTTCGCGCCACTAAGGTCTCAGCACGGTCACGGGAAGACCGGCCCGGCGCCACCCGTGCATCGCTGGGACGCGGCATCGGTCGCTGCGGGTATCATTGAAGAAAGGAGTGAGTGGGATGACAGGCTCGCAAGGCTCGCCGCAGAGCTCCTGAGCGCCCCTGATCCTGAGTCATACGGGGAACGCTGGCGAAGGGACAGCTCATTCGTAGCCGCGGACATTGAATCACTAAGGCGATTCATTGGGAAGATGGCATCGTTGCTTGATGATCTGGCCAAGGCCAAGACGTGGAACGCCAAGGCCACAGCCTTGACTAAGGCCCTGAAGGATCTTACCGAGCCGGGCAAGCACACGGACCAGGTCGCCGAGGCAATAGAGGGTCTCAAAGATCTCGACAGGATCCCGACATCACCGAATCAGGCTGAATTCATGGAAGCGGTTACGGATTGTCTCGAAAGCAGTGTGATTCGCCTGGGCCGGTTCGAACGCCGGGGACCTGCCGTTATGAGCCTCACCGGCGCCCGAGGAGTCCCCTTTGAAATGGCGATAGTCCCCGGAATGACGGAGAGGGGGTTCCCTCCCGTCATCCGCCAGGATGCGATACTGCTCGACCACGAGCGCGAAGTCCTAAACCAGGCCCTGGAAGGTGGAGGACAACTCCATCTAATATCCCGCAGGCGACTCGATGAGGAAAGAATGCTCTTCCGGCTTGCGGTGGGAGCCGCCCGCCGGAGCCTGGTTTTGACCTTCCCCCGACTTGTGATAGGTACATCAAAAGAGAGGCTTCCTTCATCTTTCATCCTGGCTGCCGCTGAGGCTTTGACCGGGCATAGAACTTACTTCGACACGATCGAAAGCACCGAGGGCTTCCGCCGGGTGCCGCTGGCGGAGATTGCCGTTTCAGAGCCTGGCGATGCGGTCGATCAAGTGGAGTTCGATCTTGCGATCTCGCTTAAGAACATAAGGAGCGAGACGCCGGGCGGCCTACTATGTCTGCGCCGGTTCTCACCTTTTTTCGCTGAAGGCTTGAGGATGGAATCGGCCAGATGGGGGAAGCACCGATTTACGATCTATGATGCCGTTCTGGCCGGGAGCCAAGCCCTTGAGCTCCTCAAACGCGACCACGACATATTGGATAGCAAGGTATCCCCCACCCGCCTTGAGGCTTACTCCGCCTGCCCGTTCAGGTATCTCATGGAACACATACTTGAAATCGAACCGCTCGTCGAACCTGAGGAAGCCCGAACCATAAGCCCGCTGGACAAAGGAGCACTGGTCCATAGAATTCTCTGGAAGTTCTTCACTGCGCTAAAAGAGAAGAGAGGAGACCGGTTAGGAGTGAGCCCGGGGGACAGGGCGCTGCTTAGGAAGTTCGCCCGGCAGGCCTTCAGGCACTTCGAGAAGAACGGGGTGATCGGGTATCCCGTAATGTGGGAGCTGGAAAAGGAGACCATGCTCGCCTGGCTGGAGAGCGTTCTTGAGGAAGAAACAGGCCAAGACGAATTCCATCCCGCTTATTTCGAGGTCCGGTACGGGATGAGGCGATGGACATCCGAAGAGAGCGAGATCTCAACAGACCAGGCTGTCCCCTTGAAGTTCGGTGACCGAAGGATCTTCCTGAGGGGCAAAATCGACCGCATCGATCTTTCCGAGGACGGCCGGAGGGCAAAGGTCATAGACTATAAGACCGGCAAACCGCGTGCAAAGGAAGACGATTTCCAAGGGGGGACGACGCTTCAACTCCCCCTTTACATCCATGCGGCACGGCGGGTGCTTGACCCCCTACATCCCGAGGTTGGGGAGGTCTCGGCCGAATACTATCACCTGACCGCCAAGGGCAAGGGGCGGCACATAGGTTTTAGTGGGGACCGCCTGGAGGAAAAGCGCGGGGAGCTCACAGAGATACTCAACACGGTCGCCGACGGCATAGCGGGGGGCCTATTTTTCCCGCTTCCCGGAGATCTATGTCGGTGGTGCGGGTTTGCCCTGGCTTGCGGACCGCAGAGGCATAGGATGCTCGAACGGAAACTGGGAGACCCCAGAGCGAAGGCGTTCCTCAGGATGAGGGGCGAGATCGAGCCGGAACCCGGCGAGGGAGAGACAGACTGATGAATCATGGGAAGGGACTCGCAGACGCGCCGGACAGGGAAAAGGCGGCCAGTGATCTCGCACATAGCTATATCGTAGAGGCCGCTGCCGGGACGGGCAAGACCACGCTACTGGTTGAGAGGATCCTCAACCTCATGAGGGCCGCGAAGGCCCGTCCCGAGGAGATAGTTGCCATCACCTTTACCGAGCGCGCCGCCGCCGAGCTCAAGGCAAGGCTCCAGGACAGAATCGGAGAGGAGGCGGCTGCGGCATCGGGAGAGGAAGCCGAGAGGCTTGGGGAAGCCCTGTACGGGCTGGAGCGAATGCAGGTGACCACCATACACGCTTTCTGTACGGCAATCCTCAAAGAACGTCCGGTCGAAGCCGGTGTCGACCCCAATTTCGGTGTGGCCGATGAGCTCATGGCATCCCTCATATCCCAGGATACCTGGGATGAGTGGCTTGCCCGTAAGATGGATAAGAACGATCCCGTTCTCCGGCGCGCACTTACACTGGGCATCCCGCCGGACAAAATGCTCGATGATATGCATGAGCTCGCCATGACGATATCAGAGAATAGGGACATAGCGGAGCTTCTGCCGGTCGCTGAGGCTTGCGATCGCCGTGTCGAGGGTTTCACCAGCACCTTGAAGGACAGTGTGAACCGGCTGGAGGAGGCCGTTTGCGCCTGCCATAATCCGGAAGACGCCGCACTGTGCCTTATCGAATCCCTGGCAGAGCATGCCGGGGATCTCCAAGCGATTGAGGATGAAGCCGTTATTGAGGCTAAGATCACCGCAATGAGCATACCGTCGGTGGGGAGGCTGGGAAATGCCGGCAACTGGGCGAGTAAAGATCATCTGGCAAAGGTGAGGCAGGAACTGGCGGCCTTAAAGCAGGAACTCGAGAAGACGAGATCGGCAATGATCCATAACGCGGTGGCATCGCTTTGCGGGTTGCTTCTTGAATATGTCGATTGCTATACGGATGCTAAGGCCTCACAGGGCCTTCTCGATTTTCATGATCTTCTGCTCTGTACTCGTGACCTTCTTAAGCATCACGAACATGTCAGGGCCTACTTCGCCGGGCGCTATCGCTACATACTGGTGGACGAATTCCAGGATACAGACCCCCTTCAGGCCGAAATAATCTTCTACCTCGCGGGCGCCAAGCCTGGCCGGACCTCGGAGTGGCGGGAATCAAAGGCCAACCAGGGCAAACTCTTCCTTGTGGGCGATCCCAAGCAGAGCATCTACCGTTTCAGAAGAGCGGACATAGAGATGTATGCGGCTGCGAAGCATATCCTGGGGAAGGATCGGAATCTCAGCATCCACCAGAACTTCCGGTGTTCGGAATCGATAGTGAGCGCGGTGAATTCGGTTTTCGAAGACCTGATCAAGGTGCCTGATGAAGGTGAATACCAGCCGGAGTATGTGGCGTTGGATTTCGGACGGGCTTCGGAGACACAGCCGGACCGTCACGGGGCCATCCTGCTCTACCCGCCGAAAGGTGCCGCAGCCATGATGGACAGCGCAGGCATGAGGCGTGTTTACGAATCACGCTCGATAGCGGCTTTCATAAGGCGTGTGGTCGGAAGTAAGGAATGGGAGATCTGGGATAAGGTCGAGGAGCGCCTGAGGCCCATTGGATTTAGAGACATGGCAATAATGATGAGAGCCCAGACAGGACTCGAGGCTCTGGAGGAGGCCCTTCGTCTTTACGATGTGGACTACAGAGTGATAGGCGGCAAGCGTTTCTTCCTTTGCGATGAGATTCAGCAGCTCCGGGCGGTCCTGATGGCGGTCGACAACCCCAATGACAGGGTAGCCCTGGTCGCGGCATTGAGATCACCCTTCTTCGGTCTATCCGACGAGGCGATATTCACTTTTCATGCCGAGGGTGGTGCCCTCGACTATCTTTCAAGCGCGGCGGGCACGCCGCTCGCAGATGCTTTCGGGCTGCTCCGCCGGTTGCACGAGGTCCGGAACCAGGTCAGCGCAGAGTCGCTCCTCGACACCCTCTATGCCGAAACCAAAGCAACCATTATTTTCCTGCTCAGACCCAACGGCGAGCAGCGCGTCGCCAACCTTCTTAAGATCGGCGATATGGCACGGGCCCTGGCGGAGCGCGGGGTGATCACCTTCCGGGCTTTCGTGTGCTGGCTTGCGGAGAGGAGTGAAGAAGAAGCCGAGGAGGCGGAGGCCGCAACGGTGGAGACCGGTGACGACTTTGTGAAGCTTCTTACAATACATAAGGCCAAAGGCCTCGAGTTCCCGATGGTCATACTCGCCGATCTCGCGGGGAAGCGAAACAAAGGCGAGAAGTTCGTGGTCGATCGCCGCAACAATGAGATCGCGATTAGAATCGGGCCGCAGAAGGCCGGAATTCAGACCATGAACTACGAAAGTCTTTGCGAGTATGAGGACCTCCGCAGGGAAGCGGAGGAGAGGAGACTGCTCTATGTTGCGATGACCCGAGCAAGGGACTTGGTGGTTATACCTGCTTATTTCGCGACACCTGCCGAGATCCCGAAGCCACAAGAAGCCAAGCCGAAGTCGCTTTTCCATTACCTTGCACCCAAGATCCCCGCGCCCGGTGGGGCCGGAGAAGCAACGACTGTCGAGGGTATGAGGATTTTCGAATCTTCCGCGCTCGATCTCGAACCCGAGGAGCCTCCCACCTTCAGGATCCCCGTTGATCCGGATGTCCCGGGGCCTGCCGAGGCCGACGATGTGATTGGCCAAATTGAGGACTGGAAGGCCGGGCAGGCCGCGAGAGTTGAGTGGTCCGCGCGGGGCCGAAATCTAAGGACGGCAACCGAGGAGAAGGAAGCGGTCCCGGTGGGAGCCAGGACCAAGGGGACACTCTTCGGCCGGCTCGTTCACAGGCTCTTCGAGTCTATAGAGTGGGAAAGCCGAACACTTCTTGAGGAAACCGCTGCCCTCGAGGCCAGGGAGCTTGGTGCCGAACCGGCCATGACCGCCAAAGCAGTTGAGATGGTCAGGATAGCCCTGGATTCCGATCTCGTGAAGCGCATCATCCGGGCCGACCGGTATTTCAAAGAGGTACCCTTTACCTTCAAAGAAGAGGAGGGCATTGTCGAGGGGGTTATCGACGTCCTCTTCGAGGAGGCCGGCAAGGTAATCATCGTGGACTTCAAGACCGACAAGGTGCCGAAGAGCAAGCTCGCGGACAAGGTGGCGGAGTATCGCCATCAGGTGGAGACTTACCGGCGCGCAGTTACCGCTACCTGCGGCACTCCCCCGGCAGAGGCGATCCTCTTCTTCCTCCACCCCATGGAAGCGGTGGTGGTCTCCCCCTGATCATGCGGTTAGTGCTACACTTGCTTTGCGGTTTGGCGGGCGGCTATGTGGACGGGATCCCACGCTGATGAGAACGGCGGAGCGTAGCCGAGATCCAGGTCGATGATGTCTGAAACCGTCATGCCTGCG
>Ga0180433_10005935_pt1 | contig 16258 bp, 18 predicted proteins | sample SS_ome_8_FD_132980 | JGI IMG/M metagenome (GOLD analysis project Ga0180433, IMG submission 132980) | Hypersaline lake sediment archaeal communities from the Salton Sea, California, USA - SS_1_D_1 metaG | ecosystem: Environmental > Aquatic > Non-marine Saline and Alkaline > Hypersaline >... | reverse complement strand
CCATGCACTATACGGTGTAGCACCACTTCGTTGAATGCCTGTATTTGAATAGATCTGATTATTGTAACAGATATAGATAAAATTGGTTCCCCGTTCCAATGCTCCAGATAATGCCTGGATACCGATATCATAGGTGCCGCCATCTCCAGCCCATGCAAGAACAGTGGTATCCTCTTTTCCTTGTTGCCGAAGAGCTGCTTCAACACCTGATGCACCAGCTGCAGCGGCTTCAAATGCGATGTTCATGACCGGAACATCAAATGAGGTGGTAGGATAAAGGCTTTCGATGACTGCGGTACAGCATGCAGGAACGACCATGACCGTGTTTTTACCTAGTGCCTTAAGTACTAATCGAAGTGCAATTGTCGCAGGACATCCTGGACATGCAGCGTTTCCTTGTAATAAACATTCTTCAACTGGTAGATCTTTCAGTGCCATATTCTAGTCACCCCCATCAAAACCGAACCATATTTGATCCTTAATTTTTTTCTTGATGGCTTTCTTACACATCGTCTCAATATCATTATACGGTACATCTTTTCCACCAAGACCTGCGATAAAACCTGTGACCTTTGTATCTGATTTACCATATAATGCGGATTTTATCTCATTATAAATAGCGCCAGTGGAACCAATGGATATGTTTCTATCAATGACAATGAGCTCTGCTTTTGAAGCAAGTTTCACTAGTTCTTCTTCAGGAAATGGTCTGAATACTCTTAATCGTGCAAGACCGATCTTAATACCCTCTTTTCGAAGGTTGTTAATTGCAGCTTTGCTCTCTGCACCTATTGCACCCATAGAGATGAGGATATATTCTGCATCATCGCAATGATAGTATTCAAAAAGATCCCCGTGATGCCGACCGAATTGTTTTTCCCATTCTTTGGCAACATCCTTAATGATCTTTTTTGCATTTTCCTGTGCATCTTGCATTGCTTTTCGTATCTTCTCATAATGGGTGGTGCCAATAATGTTACCATGTGTTATTGGGTTGTTGACATCTAATTTCCATTGTGGTTTGAATGATGGGAGGAAATCATCGATCTCCTTTTGATCAGGGATATCAGCGGGCATTGATGTATGTGAGAGGATGAACGCATTATGGTTGACCATTACTGGTAGAACGATCTTTTCATGTTCTGCGATCTTGAATGCTTGGATGACCGTATCAAAGATCTCCTGGTTACTACTGCAATAGAGTTGGATCCATCCTGTGTCTCGTTGACCAATAGAATCGTTCTCATCGGCCCATATGTTCCAGCCAGGTCCAATTACTCGGTTAATATTACACATGACAATTGGTAATCTTGCAAGGGCGGCCCAATGAAGCATCTCATGCATGAGCAAAAGACCATGTGAGGAGGTTGCAGTAAATGTTCGAGATCCAGCTTCACTAGCACCGATACATGCAGCCATAGCGGAATGCTCACTTTCAACACAGATGTATTCACCTTTGTACTCTCCATTTGCTACATAGTTTGCGATTCCTTCAACTAGTGTTGTTTGTGGCGTGATCGGATATGCTGCGACCACTTGTGGTCTTGCCATTACTGCTGCTTTTGCTGCAATGTAGTTCCCTGTGTCTATCATAATGGTCATTCTTTTTTCGCCTCCCGTTCCATGGTGATTGCTTTTACTTTGCAGACGTTGCTACATACACCACAACCTTTGCAATAATCGTAATTAATATTCACAGTGTTATCATCATTTCTTTTAATACTGCCTTCGGGACAGAATATCCAACATCGAAGACATTTCACACATTTGGAAATATCAAGAACTGGTCTGAAGACGCGCCAGCTACCGGTCTTTCCCATCGCTCCTTCTTTCGGATAGGATATACTGGAGATAACCTTATATTTCTTCATTTGTCTACCTCCACGGTGTCAAAGGCTTCTTGAGTTGCTTTCACGTTTTTCTCTCCGGCGCTTCCTTTCCATTTTTCTCTTACTGTTGCCTGAATCGAGGGTAAGGTTACCTTGTCAAGTATCTTTGGTATCGCGCCAAGAATAGGTGTGTTGACAACTGGTATTCCTCCTACTGTAATGTCGTATTTGAGAGCTATTGCTGTTGCATCGACTGTAGCAACGTTGAATTTCTTTGAAAAGGAAAACTCCTTTGGAGATTTTCTTGTGTTAATGAGGATTTTCCCATCTTTTTTCAGTCCTTTCAGCACATCGACCAGATCCATGATGCTTTCATCTTGAACTATGACAATATCTGGTGAATATATCTCACTACGAAGATGTATCTCATCCTCTGAAATACGTGCGAAGGCTCTGACGGGGGCACCTCGTCTTTCTGCGCCAAATATGGGAAATGCCTGTAATCCTTTATTCCCATCTTTGAGAGCTGCAGCTACCAAAAGATTGGCTGCGGTGACGGAACCTTGCCCGCCTCGTCCATGAATCACTATTTCGACTAAGTCTTTTTGAGACATAATTGATACTCTCCCAGGAAAGGGTATAAAGATGCCACATATAACTGTTTTGACAACACCTTCTTTTAAAGGCTTGTTGCGGCTTTTATTTTCCCTTCCATTGTCGCGTTTTTATCAGTTCTATCGTCGATTTTTATCTCAGTTATGACTCTTGCTACGCCAGGCATGGTCATAACTTCTGAATGTGCGTGATGTACTGCCTTAAAGAGCTGGTCGATTGTTTTTGTCTCTACGATTGTTGCCATTGCATTTGTCTCACATTTTTCGGTTTCCTTCTTTAAGATTTGAACGGCTTTTTTTACATATATTGCAAGATCAACATCTTTTCCTACTGGTGCGATACTAATTTGTGCTATTATCATATTATCCTCTTTTCTCTTGTAGCATGTTGACCTTTTTTGTTTTTTTCTACGTATTTTGGGTAAAATGTAAAAGTATGGAGATGATATGGTTGTAGCATACAAGTGGGGAACAGATATGGTTTCAAAAGTTTCTGAAGAGCAATTACTAGAGAAGGCTAAAAAACCTGGTAAAGATGCGATGAGATTACATCCTTTCTATAAAGGTAAGATCGAGGTCATTCCTAAATGTAGGGTGAGGGATTTCAATGATTTTGGAATTTGGTATACGCCTGGGGTCGCTGAGCCTTGTAAGGCTATTGCAAAGGATCCTTTACTAGCATATGATTATACAAATAAGTGGAATACGATTGCAGTTGTTAGTGATGGGACCCGTGTTCTTGGGTTAGGTGATATTGGTCCTGAGGCTGGCCTTCCAGTGATGGAGGGTAAATCGTTGTTGTTCAAATATCTGGGTGGGGTGGATGCTCACCCGATATGTCTTGATACTAAGGATCCTGAAGAGATCATTAAAGCTGTTAAATGGTTGAAACCAAGTTATGGTGGTATCAATCTTGAGGATATTGCAAAGCCGAAATGTTTTGAGATACTTGATCGGTTGAGAAAAGAGATGGATATACCGGTGTGGCATGATGATCAACAGGGAACGGCGACGATTGTGACCGCTGGCGCTATTAATGCCTTGAAATTGGTTGGTACAGATCTTTCTAATGCATTGGTGTGCATGGTGGGGGCTGGTGCGGCTAATATTGCAATTGCTCGTGTGTTGATCGCTGCGGGTATCAAACAAAAGAATATAATCATGGTGGATAGTAAGGGTATTCTTCATTCATCAAGAAAGGATCTTGAAAAGGATAAAGAGAAGAATCCGGTGAAATGGGGTATGGCATTGAAATCCAATGCGGAGGGGCGAACAGGTGTAATCTCTGATGCCTTTGAGGGTTGTGATATCTGTATTGCTGCTAGTAAACCTGGTCCGGGTACCATTAAACCTGAATGGCTTAGATCGATGGTCGATGATTCGATTGTCTTTGCAACTGCAAATCCTGTTCCCGAGATCTGGCCGTGGGAGGCAAAAAAAGCAGGCGTGAGGATCTTTGCTACCGGTCGGTCTGATTTTCCGAATCAGATCAATAACTCTCTTGGATTCCCGGGTATCTTCCGTGGGACCCTTGATGTTCGTGCGGAGACGATTACTGATGAAATGTGTATCGCTGCTGCTTATGAACTTGCGAAAACCGCTGAAGATAAGGGTCTAAGTGAGGAATATATTGTTCCAACGATGGATTCATGGGAGGTTTTTCCTAGAGAGGCTGTTGCTGTGGGGTTAAAAGCTATCGAGCAGGGTATCGCTCGGGTGAAACCATCAAGAAATGAGCTGTATGAGCATGCGATGGGTATCATTAAAAAAGCAAGAGATACGACTGGGCTTCTTATGAACGAGGGTTTTATTGAGGATCCGGATAGGTGATGGTGTCCTCAGCTGTCAGATTGATGATGCTTGTTCGTTTGTAAACATCTAGGAATGTTGAGACATGGATTTTCTTCTCAACACCTTCTATTGTTTTTATATGTTCGTTGATGAATCTCCACAGGTGTTTTCCATCTTTTGCTAGGACCTCTATGATGAGATCGTGGTCTCCTGAGGAGGTGGTGACGACCTGTACCTCATTATGGGTTGTGAGATGCCGTGCGATATCATGCATCTTTAAAGGGTCGACATTTAGTCCGATGACTGCTGTTGTGGTGTATCCTACTCGTTCAGGGTCGATGATGGCGGAAAAGTTGGTGATGATGCCATTTTTCATGAGCTTTTTGATCCTGTAGTGTACCGTGCTTGCTCCGAGGTTGAGTTGTTCAGCGATTTTCTGGTATTGGGTCTTGTCGTTTTTTTGTAGGATGTTCAGGATCTTTTTATCAATTTCGTCCATATGATTCGTATATCATTTCATACTTTTAAAATTTTTTGATTATTTTTCAATATTTTAGTGGTAATATATCTTCATATTCAAAAGATTAATAAATATCATATTAATCCTGGTTACACCCTCAACAAACTAATGAAAGATATTCAATTAGTGAAAAATATCCTGAAAATAAATGGGACAAAAGGGTAGATGAGGTTGTTATAAAGATAAGTTCAAGCAATGCTTATTAGTAAAAACCTGATACCCTTGATGCTTATTTCTTCTCAGGCGAGGAGGTCAACTATGAAATCGATAGTAAAAGAAGATCTTAACAGCTTTGTTGATGCATTGATTCAAGATACCGGGTATGAGGTCCATGGAGTACAGGCAAAAGGAGAGAAATTTGTTTTTGCACCTTTGGAATCATCTAAGGATTTGCGATTGGACTACGATGTTACAATCCTTCCACCAAAGAAATATTTCCTCCCACAGTACGAGGATATGATGAATTTCAAACTGAACAAGGAGTATTCTGTTACTCCTCAAAAGGTAGATAAAAAACAGATACTCATCGGTGTGCATCCCTATGATATTGTAGCTCTTGAGCAGACCGACAAGGTCTATCTTGATGAACAAAAGGATGATTTCTATGAAAAAAGACGGAAGAACACCATAATCATCGGTGTTGATATCCAAAACGTTTCAGATCAATCATTTGCAGGAAGTCTTGGCACCCATTATGTGGAATCAGGTTTTGATCTGATGCTTACGAACATCGGAAAGAAATATCTGATAACCATTGGGTCCAAAAAGGGAGAGGATCTTTTAAAGAAATATGCTCAAACAAAGGATGCAAAGGATACTGAGGTCAAAGAGATAAACAAGGTCCGCGCAAACACCCTTAACAGTTACAAGAAACATGTACGAATCACTGATGCGGATTCCTGGTCAAAGCTTCTTGTCTCTAATTATGAGAACAGTATCTGGGAAGAAAAATCAAGTAAATGTTTGGAATGCAGTAGTTGTACCATGGTCTGTCCCACCTGTTTTTGTTATGATGTTAAAGATGATGTATCTCTAAACTTACAAGATGGATCCCGTGTAAGGACCTGGGATGGCTGTCTTTTAAAGGATTTCACAAAGGTCGGAAGTGGAGAAGTATTTAGAGAGGACCTTAAGAAAAGATATAGACATCGATTTTTCAGGAAGGGTAATTATTTAGCAGAACGATATGGATTTATCGCATGTGTCGGCTGTGGTCGATGCAGCATCGCATGTCTACCAAATATAGCAAGCCCCTGTGATGTGATTAATGAGCTCACTCATTTTGGTGGAGAAGGAAAAAAGGATGAATTCTTCATTAAACAAAAAAGTCATTCAGATGAAAAAGGAACCATCCATGTCCCTCGAAAAGCTATCATAAAGAAAAAAGAGAAGCTTACAGAATGTGAGACATTGTTCACCCTCGAGTTTGAGGATAAGAAACCACTGGGTCATAAACCTGGTCAGTTCGTTGAACTTTCTATCTTTGGCGTTGGTGAGGCACCATTTGGTATTTCATCAGCACCGAGCACTGAACCAAGCTTTGATGTTGTTGTTAGAAAGGTTGGTAATCTAACCTCAAAACTCTTCACATTGAAAAAAGGCGATTCGGTTGGCATACGAGGCCCTCTTGGAAATGGATTTGATGTCGAAGAATTCGAAGATAAACACCTGATATTTGTCTCTGGTGGAACTGGTATGATCCCTATGAGATCACTTATTGAACATTGTCTTGATAAGAAGAACCGATCCAAGTTCAAATATGTCAAGATCCTCTATGGTGCAAAAAGACCCTGTGATGTTCTCTTCCAGGATAAGATAGCGGGCTGGGAGAAATGTGAAGATGTCACCTGTAAACTCACAGTTGATACCTGTCAAGATGGTGAATGCTGGGTCGGAAGTGTTGGTCTTGTCACAGCGCTCTTCCCGAAACTGCATGTTGATAGGATCGACCCTAAGAACACAAAGGCGGTTGTTATTGGTCCACCAGTGATGTTCAAATTCGTTATCAAATGTTTGCAGACCATCGGCATCGATGATAAGGATATCTTTGTCTCTCTTGAACGACGGATGAAATGTGGCGTTGGGAAATGTGGTCATTGTCAGATAAATGGTGTCTACTGTTGTAAAGAGGGCCCTGTGTTCAATTATGCTGAGATCAAGAATTTACCGGAGGCATTCGAATGAGCAAACCAAAAGTAGCCTTTTTTGATTTTGCCAGTTGTGAAGGCTGTCAACTTCAAATAGCCAATCTTGAGGAAGAGGTTCTGGATTTGATCAATATCGTTGATGTTGTTTCATTTCGAGAGGTAATGAAAGAACATGTAGAGACCTATGATATCGCATTCATCGAAGGCTCCATCATGCGTCCCATGGATGAAGAACGTTTAAAGGAGATACGAAATCATGCCAAGATCCTTGTTGCTCTTGGGGCATGTGCAGCGATCGGTGGTGTCAATAAGATCCGGAATCAATGGGATGTTGATAATGTCAAAAAAGATGTATATGGTAATGCAAAGATAAAGGATAACAAATATTTCGATGTCTTTAAGACAAAAGCAGTGGATGAGGTTGTCAAAGTTGATTTTTATATCCATGGCTGTCCGATAAATCGCGATGAGTTCAAAAAGGTCGTCATAAGTCTTGTCATGGGTAAGACACCTGAAATTCCCACCTATCCGGTCTGTGTTGAATGTAAAAAGAACGAGAATGTCTGTCTTTTCGAACTTGGAAAGTTCTGTATCGGTCCCATTACTCGAGCAGGCTGTAATGCCATTTGCCCATCAAATGGGAGTCCCTGTGAAGGATGTCGAGGAATTCTAAATGAACCTCAAGATGAATGTGTTCAGGAGATCCTTGAAAGGTATGATCTTACCATTGAGGAATTGAAGAATCGTTGCACCATGTATAATTATGGAAAGGAGGAATGCAAGGATGAGTAAGGATGTTTCAGTAAATGTTCATCATGTGACCCGAGTTGAGGGTCATGGTAATATCGTAGTCGACGTGAAAAAGGGAGATATAAAACAGGTGCAATGGCAGGTCCCTGAGGCCCCTCGTTTCTTTGAGGCGATGCTACGAGGACGTCATTATGATGATCTACGACCTATCACTTCTCGTATCTGCGGTATCTGTAGTATCGGTCATTCACTTGCCAGTCTAAAGGCAACGGAAGATGCGTTGGATGTTTCCATTTCAGCCCAATCTCAGATACTTCGTCGTCTTGCAATAAATGGGGAGAATATGCAGAGCCATATTCTACATATCGGTTATCTTGTAGCCCCTGATCTGTTTGGTGTGGGCAGTGTGTTTCCACTTGTAGGAAGCAAGCATCAGGATGCATTACTTAAGATCGTGCAACTCCATCGTTTATCTAATGAGATGTCTGATCTTATCTGTGGGCGTACAACCCATCCGATCCGTCTTGTGGTCGGTGGTTTTTCTATGGTTCCAACAGAGAAACAATTGCTCGATATGAAACAAAGATTATTAGATGCAGTTGAACCTACAAAGGATGTTGCCAATGCTGTGCTTAGTGTTGCTGATAAACTTCCCGATTTTACCCGGGAGACCGAATATATTGGTCTTAGCTCAGATGAGGAGTATGCGCTTTATGATGGATATGTTAATTCAACTGATACCGGGGCATTGAAAGATTATAGGAATTATAAGGATTTCATGCAGGAATATGTTGTTTCTCAGTCCACTGCTAAATATGCAAAACATGCAAGAAAATCATATATGGTTGGAGCATTGGCCCGATATAATCTGAACAGTGAACAACTTCACCCTCTTGCTAAGGAGACCGCGAAACTATTTGGATTGAAACCTGTCTGCTATAATCCATATATGAACACAATTGCTCAGATCGTTGAGTTCGTTCATAATATCGAGGATTCCCTCATGCAGATAGAGAAACTACTTGATCATGGTATGAAGGATGAGAAACCAGTGAAGGTAAAGAAAAAGACTGGTAGGGGTGTTGGTATCGTTGAAGTGCCAAGAGGTATTTTGGTCCATGAATATGATATTAAGGATGCTCTGTGTACAAAGGCAAATTGTATCATACCAACCAATCAGAACCATGCGAATATCCAGCATGACATGGAGGAACTGGTCCCTCAGATCTTGGACAAGCCTCAAAAGGAGATCGAACTGACCCTGGAAATGCTTGTTCGTGCCTATGATCCCTGTATCTCTTGCAGTACCCATTATCTTGATGTAACCTTTGTATAATGGTGTTACTTTATTGTGTTAGTCTCATGGAAAAGACCATTGGTGTCATTGGTATTGGAAATCCTCTTCGATATGATGATGCAATCGGCATCATCCTTCTTGATTTTTTAAAGGATCATGGGACTGATTTCCATCCGAATGTTAGCTTTGTCGATGCAGGGACAGCAGGGATGAATGTATTACATGTTATCTCTGAGTTTGACATTGTTTTAATTATTGATGCGGTACAGATGGGTAAAGCTCCAGGCTCATGGAATTTTTTCTCTTATGGTGATGTGGAAAGTCAAAAGGAAAAGGAACACATTTCCACTCATATCTCTGATATCTTCCAGGTTATTGAGTTGGCGAAAAGGATACAGAAGAAACCTGAAAAAATCTATATCTTTGGCATAGAACCTGCTGATTTATCGATTGGTCAGGGTTTATCAAAACAAGTTAAGGACAATCTATCAACATTACAAGAGATGGTCAAAGAAAAGCTTAGCTGGATGATCGATTCATTATTGTCTTGATTGTTTACTGTTCCTCTGGGTGGTACGCTCCATGGTTTTCATTCCAAAGTTCTATACTTTCATGCATGATCGTCTGGAGAAATTCAAGTCGTTCCTCATCAGTATCAAGGGTTAATGTTCCATAAAGGCTGGTGTAATATGGTCTTATGATGCCACTGTCATATCCAACAGTGACTATACTAAACATGGGAAGACCACCGATATGTTCTTTGTCGTAGATAAAGAATCCATCTCCTCTTTCCTCTGTTGAATGATCGATATTTGTATAATAATAATGGACTATCTGATCGTGATAGGGGACTTCATAATAGACCATGTCTTCCTTTCCAAATTCTATCTGAAAGAGTTCCTTGATGATCGGATACATAATGTCACAGCCATGGCAGGCATCCTCGCTATAATGAAGGAACACAACACCTGTTGTTAGGTTCTGCAAGACATAATCTGGATGAGGCTGACCATTTGCTGTTTCAAAGGTATAATCTGATTCGGTCACCGGTTCAAGTTTCAGGCAGCTAAGACAAAGAACTTGGACAATACTATCATAGACATCATCATAAACAGTTGTTGTTGTAATCATTCCAATTCCTGCAAGAGCAATAATTGCTGCAGCTGCTATTTTGATGGCTTGCTGTTTTTTCATAACATCACTTTTCAAAATGAATAAGATTCTTTGGGCAGACCTCTATACATTTTCCACAGAGGATACATTCTGGGTCCCGGTTCAATTTTGTCACATCGATTCCCATGGGACAGATGTTTGAACATGCATTGCAATGAAGACATTCTTTCTGGAATTTTTTTTCTTCTACCCGTGCGACATGTAAAAGACTCACTTTATTAAATGGGGCAAGAAGCGCTCCTAATGGGCAGAAATATCGACACCAGCCTCGTTCAATCAAGACGATTAGAATGATGAATAGAATGAATACGATTAAGGCAACAATGAAGAAGGAACTTGGAACGAATTTTCCCCAAAAAAGTGTCAGTGTTGGAATGGTCCCTGTTAGAAATCCAATGGGACAAATATCTGTGAACATGAATCCAATAATTGCGCTTGTGAAGAATACAAGGCCGATAAGGACAAAATATTTTGCATAGCGTAAATATTGTTCTATGGGATGGTAGCCTAATTTTTTTGCAAGAGGTGTTTTTTTTACTCTTCGTGCAATTTTTGCTGTGCCTCTTTGAAATAGGCCGATTGGACACGCCCATGCGCAGATGCCTCTACCAGTTAAAACTCCTAAAAACCCTAGGATAAGCAATGGGTAGGTAAGTAGTTTCCATTTGTAATTGTTCTCAAAAACACTTAATTCCAATGCTCTTAATGGACATCCAGATGTTGCTGTTGGACATGCATTACAATAAAAAAATGGGAAACAAAACCCGGTTTTGACACCGAATGGTCTTAGGTTTGCTGATAAAAAAATAAGGAGTTGAGTTAGGAGTCGTTTATGTTGAAACTTCATTTCCTATCGTTTTCGTCTATACAGAATGAGAGATATAAACATTATTGAAAATGCAAGTCCAACGAACTCAAACCCTGGTGTGTCATTTTCAGAGTCTCCACCATTATCTGATGGTTTTTCTGATAGGGTTATTTTAGTATCCTTAAAGTATTCCATTTGTTCGCCATTTTCCTCGACGATAAGAGTGTAAGTGAAATAGGTCGCATCACTATGTTCAAGGGTGAATGTTGCATCATAGCTATTAGCTGTTTTCTGTGTCATGGGAAAATCGGTTATGGCATAACATATATTTTTGTTCCCATCGCATTCTTTGATTTCAATTTTAACTTGAGTAGCATCGACATTAACTTGATTTGCTGTGAAGGTAACTGTTGATTGGGGGTATGGTGATGTTGGATCAACTGTGACAGTCGGATCTGCTGATGCGGTCATCATGGCGAAGCTAGAAACAACTAGCAACAGGAGCGTAGCATAGATAACTCCCTTTTCATGGATTGTATTATTCTTCATGATATCCTTCCTTCTTTTTTGTAATTTTTTTTCCTTTTTATGATTTCTTATTTTATTTCTACAATATTGTTTCAATTTTTTCTTTTAGTGTTATTTTTTCTCCGGTCCAGCCATCTGGGAACTCTGAATAGAATGTTAGTCCGCTATGCTCCCAGTAGATGTTTCCATCTTGGTCGAATATGCACAGTCGCGGTATGCTTCCTTCTGGATTGTAACTTGCTAGGTCATCATCCTCTTTTGCAAATACCCAGTCTAGGTTATATCCATAGTACGCGAATTGGTCTAAAAAGTCTTGGATCTGAGTTGCCGTTTCTCTATAATCCGTGTTGATGGATAATATCTCTACTTCATCACGGGTGTAGTTCTCATATGCTTTTCGGAGCTCTAACATTTGATATTGGCAGGGCTGACACCATGTTGCCCATAGGTCCATGATAACGATTTTTCCACGGTAATCTTTAAGTTCTTTTGTAGTGCCATCTAGGAGGGTGAAGGAGAAGTTATGGCCTGTGTCGGTGTTATCGTCTGTTGAACCATTGCCATCGGAGCTTCCGGTGCATCCTGAAAGGAGAACAAGGGAGAGGAAAAGGGATGCGGTTAGGATTGCTGGGATGTATTTTTTTACGTTAATGGTATCAGTCCTCATTTTATTTTTTTTATAGATGTGGTGTGAGTTTTGCCATAAGCATTTGTTTTGGCATTGCACCTATAACCTTATCGACGAGTTTTCCATTCTTGAAAATTAAAAGTGATGGAATGCTCATGATGCCATAGTTTGCAGCTGTTACTTGATTATTGTCAACGTTTAGTTTTCCAAAGACAACTTTTCCTTGGAGTTCTTTCGCTAGTTCATCGACGACTGGTGCAATCATTCGGCAGGGTCCGCACCATGGTGCCCAGCAGTCAACGACTACGGTATCATATTTATTTATTTTATCTTTAATATCAGCATCATTCATTTCTATGGGTGTGTTTGGCATATTTTCCATGGTCTTTCCTCCGTTCATATAACGGTTTTTTAATTCTTCGAGTCTTTTCTTTTTGATGATTTCTAGCTCATCGGTCATTGTATACTATTATGTCGTAGGTAGTATTTAACGTTTGTGCATATAATTTACACAACCATTATAAACTAGGAGGACAATACAGTATATTGTATGAAAGTTACCCCCTTTCCTAAGAACATGCAATGTGATGAGGCAATCAAATGTGTCTTTGATCTTAACAAACTTGATATCAATGTCTATAAGAAATTAAAAAAGACAGGGGAAGCAAGAGCCGATGAGATTGCATCATATCTTGATAAAGAAAGAAGTACGGTGTATCGATCTTTGCAAAAGCTTACAGATGCAGGTATATGTATCAAGATTAGAAAGAATCTTGAACAAGGCGGATATTATCATGTATACCAATGTAAAAATATTTCTGAAGTTCAAAGAAAGGCTCGTGAATGTCTTGATTCGTGGTATATCTCGGTGAAAGAAACGCTAAAGATGCTTTCCGATGAAAAGGAATGAACATATATAGCATCGGAAAATTTGGTTAGTATTTTTATTAAATTTTTCAAAAAACCATCAAATTATATTACATTTTTTCCTAAGATTAAGATATTTTTATGACACATATACAAATTGTTTAAAATTCAGCTTACTTATATTTTCATAACTCTCCTATAAATGCGGTATTTTATTATTAGATGATATCTTTTATTAAAAATATTTTAAATATGATTCGGTTAAATAAATAGAATGTTTTAAATATACTGAATTGTATGCATCTACAAAAACTAGGAGAGATGGAGTATGAAAGTACACAATCCACATGATATTGTAGGAAAGGAAGTTTACGACTGCAATGGCAACACTATTGGTAAGATAGATAAGACCTGGAAGAGCTGGAATGATGAGTTTCCAGGATGGTTCTTTGGTATCCGACCAAACGACAATACAAGAGATACTTATTTCAGAGGAACCAACAAACTTGTTCCGATATACAGCGATTACATCAAAGATGTAACAGATCACATCACTTTAAATAAGACAGCAGATTATCTTAGCCGATTCTGGAATCGAGCAGTCCCCTGTGGAAACACAACCTGCCCAACAGATGAATTGGTCGACAAACCAATTTATGATAAGAACCATTCACGTGTTGGAACATTCTATGCATGGGTAGAAAGTGATGGAACATACAAGAACTATGGATGTTTTGTTGACCCGTATCTTTGTGACACCTGGAACATGCCACATAACACATTGATGCCAATGCCAACAAACTACATCTATGATGTAAAGGACACCATCACCCTCGACAAGACTCTCGATGAACTTCGTGAGTACTGGACAAAGAACTTTCAATTCAACTTTCACAAATAAATAAAAAAACATCGAAGAGGGCTTTTTCCCTCTTTCATTCTCTTATTTTTTTACCAAATATAATTTCCGCAATCATCATCCTTATCAGATTTGATTGTGTCAAAACTTCTATCAGTTATATTTACAATTTTTTTGAACCTATCACCATGAAGATTCATAAGGATCTGTTCAAGATTGATATGTAATGATTCGTTCATGGATGAGACGATGAGGATATAACGAACCAGCCACATAGCAAGCTTCTGAGCGAATTGCTTATTATTCCTTCGAGCAATGTTCTGGAATATGTGTGTGTGAAGGAGCTCTTCGGTTGCCTGCCTTATCGTTATATCATTTTCATCAGCCATTATTTTAGCCTCTTATACCCCTTTTCAGAGATGCCTACATAATGACTGTTGATTTAATTTATATTTATATATTTGCATAAATATTATTAAAGAAAAAAAGGAGGCGGGTTGAAGTACTATATCGTGTACTCAACCACATATTCGCCAGGGTTTCCTTCAGAGATCTTGAAATTTTTCTCCTGACAAAGAGTTATCATCGGCACATTATCTTTTAAAACAGGGCCATAGATCTTCTTGTAATTCCGGTCCTTGGCGATCTCTATGAGAAAATCAATGAACGCAGCACCAAGACCAAGTCGTTGCCATTTATCACTTACAACAATGGCAAACTCTGCCTTTTCAGTTTGCCCCGGATCTAAGATGATACGACCTACACCTATCAAACGCCTGTTTCCATTATCTTTCACCTCGCCCACGATACCTATCTCTCTATCGTAATCAATGTTACAATACCGAGTACGAACCTCATGAGGTGTCTCTTTAATGATCCTGAAGAATCGATAGCGAACGGTCTCAAGAGAGAAACTTTTGAACATCTCAAGCCAAAGTGGTTCATCCTCTGGTTTTATTGGACGTAATACTACCTCTTTGTCATCAGCAAGTTTTACCTTTTTAGTATATTGACTTGGGTATTTACTGATGATCATATGTGGTTTATGTTCATGATCTGGATCAATGACAATGCGTGCATCAACTGCGATAACATCATCACCAACAGGTATCAATGGATTGATGTCAAGTTCGCTAATCTCAGGATGTTCTTCTATTAATTGGGAAAAATTGATCATGGTCTCTTCGATTTTTTCCATGTTCGCGGGTGGAATGTTTCGATATCCTTTCAGAAGCTGATATGCCTTTGTCTTTTCTAGGATCCGTTGTGCAAGTACTTGATTTAATGGTGGGAAACCAATTGCTCTATCTTTGAATAGCTCAGTGAAGACGCCTCCAAGTCCAAAGAGGATGACCGAGCCAAAGACCGGGTCCTTTTTCGATCCAAGGATGAACTCACCACCCTTATAATCGATCATTTTCTGAATGGTGACACCTTCGATTGTTGCATCAGGAACATTCTTTTTCACGGTTTTTATCATGGTCTTATAAGCAGATCGAACTGTTTTTTCACAGTCCAGGTTAAGAGCGACCCCACCGGAATCACTTTTATGGGTGATCTGAGGTGAATGTATCTTCATTACAACAGGAAATCCGATCTTTTTAGCTAGCGAGACTGCATCATCTTCTGTTTTTGCTAGAAGTGGTCTACTTGTTTTTATGTCATATTGTTCAATGATTTCCTTTGCTTCAGCCTCATTAAGTAATGTTCTTTTTTCTTTCAGGGCATTTTGTATAATGCTCCTGATTTTCTCCTTTCCCCTTAATGATGGTTCTATGTTTCTTTCCTCAGGTGTCTGGAAGAGAAGTTCAAGATGACGAGCATAATGATAGAGATACATATAGGTCTCTACCGCTTCTTCAGGTGTTGCATAGGTTGGTACATTATTCCTATTCAGAATCTGCCGTGCGTACTGAACACTTTCCTCACCAACAAAGGAGGTCAATAAGGGTTTTGTGACACGTTTTGATAGATCAATGATATGTTCAGCAAGTCTCTTTGGGTTTGCCATGACCTGAGGGACGGTGATAACAAGTAATCCATCGATGTTCTTATCCTTCAAACAGACCTCTATTGTCTTTCTATAGATATCTTCATCACTATCTCCTATGATATCGATAGGGTTTCCCTTACTCCAATGTTTAGGTAAGAATGTATTTAATTCATCGATCGTCTCTTGTGAAAGTGTGGCGAGTTTTCCTCCATTCTCAATGATGGAATCAGTGGCAAGTACTCCTGGTCCACCGGCATTTGTTATTATCGCAAGATTCGGCCCAGTTGGACGTGGTTGTTTTGCAAGAATTGATGCACAATTGAACAGATCGCCTATCTTTTTTACCCTTACGATGCCAGCTCGTTTGAATGCTGCATCATAGATATAATCCTCTCCAGCCATTGCTCCCGTATGGGATGATGCTGCTTTTGCCCCCTCCTTATATCGACCTGAT
>Ga0180433_10005934_pt1 | contig 16259 bp, 12 predicted proteins | sample SS_ome_8_FD_132980 | JGI IMG/M metagenome (GOLD analysis project Ga0180433, IMG submission 132980) | Hypersaline lake sediment archaeal communities from the Salton Sea, California, USA - SS_1_D_1 metaG | ecosystem: Environmental > Aquatic > Non-marine Saline and Alkaline > Hypersaline >... | reverse complement strand
TTGAAAAACAGCGCCGCCGACTGCAACTCCGCTGTGGTCATCGCATCCGCCAGCGCCCCGCCCCGCGCATCCGTCGCCACACTCAAAAACTGAAACCCCGTCTGTGCTAACTTCTTCTGGGCATGACTCGTACCAGGCACAATGATTAATGCTATTAACAATATTTTTGTAATTCTTGCATACATATCAAAACCCTTCCTTAATATTTAATGCAAATCGTTTATTTATTTACGATTGCGAGTTGGAAGGTATTTGACTCTGTTTGTTCAGTCGTGCCGATCTGCAATAAATAACGACCGGAAGTCAAATTGTAGGCGTACCGAGTTTTTAACTGTGGGATTATTTCTTCAACGGCCCCTCCTTGACCGGTGATCACTTCGAAATAATTCGCTCCTGTTTCCACAGGTATAGCGGTACTGGCCGGCGCCAGGGTGTCACCAGCTTCGCTAACAATACTGAGGTCCAGATAATCCTTCATGAAAAATACGGTTTCCGCGCCGTATGAGGAGAAATCCAGCGATAGATAATTGTTTCCGGTTGCCCCCTGAATCCTGAGCTGGGATGTGTCCGACCTGATAAATGCTGAATCGGCTTCAAGAGAATCCAGAATTGTCGGGATTGAACCCATTGGGAGAGTATCCCGTTCTGAGGTACTAAATCTGGTCAGAAAATACTCGAGTTGATATGTGCGGCTTAACGGCACATCCATGGTGTATTGATACGTTTCTGCAGTGCCTCTGACAGTATCAATGAAGGTAAAGGACGTATCGAAATACAGGGTGATATTATCTCCATTCGATAAGGTGAACTCAGTTGTATCTTTAAATGAAAAGTCGCCATCAAATGCAAACCGGTATAAGGTATCAATCGCTGTCACCGAATCAGGTGGATGCGTGGCAAATGTCGTGTCATATACTAATTCAAAATAATTAGAAATAGTTTCATCGATTGAAAAAGTACTTGTATAGGTGTAATCCCATGCACTCATCACAGCACTGGGTTTTGATACAAACATCGTATCTTTGAGTAATACCACACCCTCTTGGTCTGTTTCACTCATTTCATATTCCGTGTCTTCGAAATCGGAAATAAGATCATCACAATTCAGAAACAGCATCGGCAGAAGGAATGCGATGAAAAGAAATTTGATATGCTGGGTATTCATAAAATATCTCCTGTTATTACAAAATTTTTCAGCGATTCACCTGCGTTATCGAATGATTATGAATTTCTTCGTTGTTGCATCACCTTTTCTGAACAAAAGCTGCCCCGTTTCTGGGTCATAGTGATCCTCTGTGACTTTGATGTACGCAATATAAATACCACTGACAACAACCTGACGTGACGAGGTTACCGAGTTCCACGGTTCATCACCACTCCCGTCCGTATGGTGGATGGTTTGTATTAAATCACCCCGCTCAGTATATATTTGGATATCACACTTTGGCGGAAGATTGTAGAACATCAGTCTGTCTGGGCCACTCTGACCAAACTGTAAACTTCTGGCATTAATATTATAAGGATTGGGGACGATTCGTATGTCTTCAAGCCGGCTGCCGGGCTGACGACGCAGATACGCCGGTTCATAGGACCTTGCCCAGAACAGGCTACTTTCGATTCTCTCACCTGGTTTTATTGTATTAACAGTCCCGTCATCGAAAGTGGTTATGTAATAGTAATAATCAAAGCCACGACGTGCTGCTTTATCCTCATACCTGTTGACGACCGGGTTATTGGTTCCATCACCGCATTCATAAATTTTTTCAAAGGTGGTGTCAGCTGTATGAACTGACCGGTAAATCCGGTACCCGCCGAAGTTTGGATAACTTTCCGCATTATTCGCCCATTCCAGTGTAATCCGGTCACCGCCTGATGTCACGGCAAAAGTATTCGGCGGCGGTGGTGTTGGGTCGATGGTTAAATCATTATTCCAGGTATCTATTGCCCGTTTAAAGGTTTTTTTAATGGAATCCTTGCCGGTAAAAACCCAAGTATCCTTGTATTTGTTTCTGTCAGAGGTTTCGCTCCCGTCTGGAAGTATATATGGTGTTTTTTTGGCATACCATTTATTGCCGACTTCGTGTCTCTTTTCCCAGCTGAGGCCATTTGCCCCTTCGGCCAAAACGATCCGGATACTGTCATCAGGTGCCATTGTGTACGGTCCATACCCGATTCCCTGTGAGAAACCACCCGGGTTGGTTTCACCGGGCGGCGCATATTCATCTGCATTTTGATCGCCAACAAGATCTGCATGTGGAGACCCAGGCAACCCTTCGTTCATGACCGAGTATTCTGCAATCATGCTGGCGTCATTAAATTGGTCGTTTGGCTGGGTGATTCCGGCATCGGAGCTAAAAAACGGTGCACTGAATGGCTGTGAGGTGTCATCGGAAGGATCATTAGGCCCCGTATCGGCATGCAAGGTTACGGTACCAGGGAACTGCGCACCGCCAAGAAAACCGTCTGCAGAAATACTGGTACTGCCGATATTCGGTCCGCCAATATTGTCCCCTTCATAGCCCGAATGCAGACCATGCCATGCGTAAATGCCCCGCAGATCATCTCCGTAGTTGGGATGCAGGATATCATTCACCGTGTTATGACCCCATGTGGCTGACTGGGGAGCATAATAGTATCCATAGGCGCCCAAATGTTTTGAGACTGCATAGCGAAATTGAAAGAAAAATATAACATCATTCAGGGTCATTCCGTGATCACTGCCGTCTGCATCATAAATCCCGGTATTTTTAAACACGTATTCATAAATGAAATAATTATCATGATACCTGTTACTGTATGCGTAAATTTTTCGATGCACAGTGATCCCAAGAGAGGTGTTGACCACATTGTCAAGCATTCGATCGGCCTTCAGAGTCGGGTCGACCCGGTCTACTTTGTCTTCATATGCTGTGTGTGATCCCAGTATTCCATCCACTACTACGGTTGGGTGATCGAATTTACCCACCATTTCAAATTTCTGCGGCATGAATTCGCTCGCCTCGTCGATGGCGCGTGGACCGGCATGTACCACCTTTTTGTTGAATACTTTTCCGCCCGCAAGCGGGTCGGAATAGTTCGAAGCGCCTATCCACAATCCCTTGGCGGCTTGCATGTCCTGATATCTGAATAGCGCTGGCCACTGCAAACCATCCTGTTGATCAGATGTTATGCTTCTGCGCCCAACTTCCATTTCTGCGCCAGCACTGGAATACCAGTTATGCAGCATTCCGATACTTATCCATTTGGTTTCATCGGCCCGAACACATGTGGCTGAGAATACAATTCCTAACAGTGTAAGTAGAACAATCCTGTTTTTGTGAAAAAATGAGGATATGCTATCCATTGTGCATCCTTTTCTGATTATCTAAATGATTTCGTAATCGTAATTCCAAAGAATATATCCCGTGGATCCAGGAACGTATAGAAGGTTTGATTCGGCATGTCGATATAGGCTTTATCTTCAAAGATATTATCGATGCGGCTACTGGAAACCTCGTTCCACTGTCCATCAGAATATTGCATATACTCTTTTGTGGTGCCATCATAGTAGATCATCCGGTCATCCGGATCGATTACCGTCGTATAATCTTCTACGTAGTCCATTGGTTGAAATTTCGCACCGGCACTCCGGTAATCGCCGGGCCTGTCATCTCCCGGTATTCCCTTATAACCCAACTCATTTGTTTTGCTCTTGGGGAGATGCAGCGAATACATATAGTCTTCGAAATCATGTACATCCACAAAGGAACTATTCGAAAAATATTTAATGTTGAATGCATTATTTATTTCCGCGAAAAACTTCAGTGATGTACCCGTATCCCCAAGTTTGAATACCTTGGACAGCTTCAAGTCGACATTCTTATAATCGCGATATTGTAAATTGTACTCAATGCCGGTGATATTGTTGGGATTCCAGGTCGTCCAGAATCCGGCTGTCCAATGGGTAATGAAGTTCATGCTCCAGCCACCGAACAGCCTCTGCCCTACTATCCTTGGACCGAAATCGTCGGGGGTGTGGAAGTCAATATAGGATTTAAAACGTGGTCTGGGTCGCGGTTTTGCCTGATAGGGGTTCTGCCGGAGATATTCCCGCTGCTCAGCCGGGTTTTCGAAATACTGCTTTACGCCAAAATACCCTGACGTACCTACCCGGTATTCGTAGTTGAGATTCCCGGTAACCCACTGACCATAACGCTTGGAAACTTCGAACTCGAATCCGCGGATATCTTCATAATTCTTCGCGGTTAACTTGTAATAATTGACTTTCCCGTCCAGACTAACATATCGGGTCCAGTCCTGTTGATTGTCAATACTCTTGTAATATGCGGACAACCGGATTAAATACATGTCATACAGCGAATGATCATATCCAAGTTCATACGAGATCGTTCTGGCAAGCGGAAGCGAGGGATTACCGATATAATCAACCTGGTCCAACGCGGACCGCTGCATCCGGTAATGGGTCTCTGACGTGGGCATTTGACGGTAATGGCCGTAATTGAAATACAACTTTGAGTTTTCTGTGATTGGATGAGAGACACCAATCCTGGGGCTCAGATAAAACTGCGGCTCTACTTCTTCGTCCTTGAATTCATCTTCCTGTTCCGGAGAATAATTCGCTGAATAAAAATCTCTGCTATAGGGTGAAACATCATACCAGTTCCCATTGGAATTAATATACTCGGGGACAACACCTATCGTGGTAATAAATCCTTCGTACTCAATTTTATCCTGGATATATCCTGTAATCCTGTATGGGTTTCTCTCAAATGAGGTCCACGTATTCCCAAGCGGCAGGAATTCATTGACCATACCGAATTCCATGTTATATGAATTGTAAATGATCTCGAAGCCGGATTTTATCTGATGCCGGAAATTTACCTGGTTCGTGTAATCAAATTTTCCTGTCCAAGTAGTGAATTCACTACGATCACGGGCAGTACTGATAGCACCGCCAAATGAAAGTCTGCCATCAATACTATACAGTGAATTCGGCCAGAATCCCTTTGGCGCTTCATTAACGTAATACCCGGGGAACAGCTCATAGGTCGCCGAGGTATCGCGCAAGGCGCTTGGACCGGTCCGATACAATTTTCCGATACGTTTCAGCTGCACCTCAAAAAATTCGCCGGAACTGAGTACTTTGGTTAATTTCGCGCTGAGTGTATTGTAATACCGGGAAGTTTGAGACCAATACTCATCCGTATAAATTCTCCATGGGACCGTAAATCCAGAGCGGTTAATATGGGCTACGAGATCCCAGGGGCCACTCATATAATCCGTGCCACCAGACCTCGATTCTGCGGTGGCATCCATTTCACCATAGATTCCGATTACGGATAACTTGGTCGAGTTTCCGAGGTCTGACGTCAGCTTTAACATGGTGTTCTGGTCGTATAGCCCATCGCGGGATAAGCCAAATAAATACATCTCCTGGATATTTCGATGGGAAAGAAAAAACCGCATGTTACCTAATGATTGTGCAAATGGTACCGGACCACCAAACCCAAAATCAATAGTGCGATCGGGCTGTTGTATCCACCCTTTTTTCCTATACTGCCATTCAAAAAGCCGTTGAGCGGCAGCCGGAGTAAGATCATTCGTTGGGTCATCGTCTATCAAGCTTTCACGGGAGACGCGCTGCCAGCCTCCCAGGAATTCCGGATATTGCCGCAGCGTATGCTGATCCCAGGCACCGTTGTCAGTTCCGGTCCAGGCAACTTCATCATCTAAATAAGGCCGCACCCAATACGAATTAGGATTATAGGGGGAAATACCAAAGTGTTTCTGTGACGGCGGACTATACTTTACTGTAATAGTGCCACTGTAATATTTCGGACTCCCCTCTTTGGTCACAACATTCACAACTCCGGACCGTACATTATTGTATTCAGCCCCGAACCCGCCGGTCTGGACAGAGATTTCCTGCATGGCACTTAACGGCAATCCGCTCATGGGCTCATTATTACGCTCATCACGAAGCACGATACCATCGACCATAAAGATCGCTTCGCCCGACTGACTCCCCCGGATTGACAGATCCTGTTCGATACCGGCTTTCATTCCAAGCACGTCTCCGACATCGCTGGCAGGGAGTGCTTCAATTTCATCGGAGGTGACACTACGTTGACTCGCCGACACATCCTTTTTGATAATCTTTCGTTCGGCAACTACCTCCACCTGCTCTCCGGCAATCGCTTCCTGTCGCATTTGAATGTCAATAGTAGTCGTGAGTTCGATCTCCACACGCACGTTGCTCACGGTGTGCGTCGCATACCCGATCATGCTAGCCTGCAATGTATAAGTGTCTGGCGGGACATTAAGAATTACGAATTGCCCTTCACTGTCCGTTGCCGCCCCTAACGAGGTCCCCTGTAAAACGACGTTTACTCCGGGCAGGGGTTCGCCGGTTTCGTTATCCGTAATAACTCCGGAAATTTTTCCGGTAGTTGCTGTATAAGCCACACTCGCAATAAGGACAGACAATACTATTACGAAAAAACCTCTGATTCCGGTTTTAAACATTTAATTCCTCCTACCCAAATTTGGTATAAACGATGTGATCATTCTTTAATTAGTTGGATTAAAGTAATTCTTGTGAATGGACGTTTAATAGTTTTTATACTCCCTGTTAAGGAGACCTGAAATGAATTGTGGCTACAACCTGTCCGGTGTCAAAAAGTATCGATATATAAAAAACATCTGTAAGTCGATTTAATTTTAACATAATAAATTCCTGCGAACAACAGGTTTTTACAGTTTTTTATACGGTTAAGTTAGTTTTGATATATCACCGATTATTAAAGGATATTTACCTGAAAAACGGAATGAATTACTTATTCTTAATATGTCCGAATTAAACATTAAGAATTTTTGTTCCGCCAAAGGCAAAGCAGGTCCCTGGTATGTGGTGAGTTGCGAGGGAATCATCTACGCAGCAGGAAAATCCCGCGGATTTTTCGAGTTAACAATTCGATAATCTCACGAAGGAGATGTATACCGCCTTTCATGTATGTATAATCCGGTTCTGGCTATTTACCCAGGGGCTAACATGAGATCCTGTGCTCGTTTATTCGGCAGCAGTCTCCTCTTCTAATGAATAAAATTGGGCATCAGGTGACTTTATACCTTGTCAGTAGATGAGCCCGCCTTTAATTTTTATAAGGTACTTCCTTCTCATTAAAAAGCGAGTGATCGTATGACGTCAAAAGAAAGAGTTCAAAAGGCCGCAAGAATGCAAATCCCGGACCGTGTCCCCTTCATGTGTCAGCTGTCTATCGGGCATTACTTCCTGAATTCGCAGGTCGATAATACCGATTTGTGGTTTACCTCCCGGGGTTACGCCGACGCCCTCGTTGAAATGGCCAAAAAGTATCACTTCGATGGAATACTCGTAAATTTACCCGGGCGCGATCCTGAGTACTCTGATTATGTTCACAAGATAGAAACATATGAAGATAAACACCGGGTATTCTGGAAGAACGGCAACTATACCGACCTGCCCCATGATGATAATCCACATTACTACCAGGAAGATGGCAGCCGGTTTTTCCCAACCTTTCAGGAGATTGATCCAGAGGAGTTGTTCTACATTGAACCGTGGGATTTAACGGACATTACCTATCCATACACCTGGGGATTCGAGGACAGCCCCCGGTCTCAGGGTGATTTCTTTCCGGAGTATCACCTCGACACTTTACAATTGGTACTGAAAAAGGCCGGTGATACGCTTGCCGTTCATTCAGAGGTGTTTTCTCCATGGTCACAATTCATGGAGCTCCTCAATTATGAAAACGCGTTAATGGGTATCCTCGATGATCCGGAGAAGTGTAAAGCATGCCTGGACCGGCTAACAGACGGGGCAATTACCCTGGCACGGAAGCAGGCAAAGCTGGAGGTGGATGCGGTACTGATTTCTTCGGCATTTGCCGGGGGGGGGCTTATCTCAAAAAGCCATTACGAGGAATTTGCCTTACCGTACGAGCGCCGGTTAATACAGGAGTTTAAGCAGGACTTTGAAATACCTATTTATACTCATACCTGTGGTGCGATTGGCGATCGTCTGGATTTAATGCTGGCAACCGGGACTGATGGAATTGATACCCTGGATCCACCGCCGATTGGCACCGTGGAGTTGCAGGATGCCGTACAACAGCTAAAAGGAAAAGTATTTATCAAGGGAAATATCGATCCGGTGAATACTCTGCTCCAGGAATCAGTTGATGTAATCCGCGAGGATGCGGAGCGCAGACTACAGATCGCAAAACCCGGTGGTGGGTATATCCTGAGCACCGCCTGCTCTGTTGCGCCCCATACCCCGCCGGATAATATCCATACATTATATGAGACTGTGGAGGAACACGGGTATTATTAAAATCGTCACAGATGGTATGGATAGTTTAAATTGACATAACCTCGCAACCGGGAGTAATGATGACCGAACAATTATTCGAACAGCTGGCACAGTCAGTCATCGATGGGGATGACAACGAATCGAAGGACCTCACAAATAAGTTACTCGGAGAAAATATCCCTGCAAAACAGATTCTGAATGATGGACTCATGAAGGGTATGGATGTGGTCGGACGCCGGTTCAGGGATAATGAAATATTCGTTCCCGAAGTCCTCGTTTCCGCCCGGGCGATGAAAAAGGCTATGGATGTGCTGAAGCCGGAACTGATCAATTCTGGTGATAAAATGTCCGGAGTGGTGATGCTGGGAACGGTAGAGGGTGATATCCATGATATCGGGAAAAACCTGGTGAGCATCCTTTTACAGGGGGCTGGATTCGATATCATAGATCTTGGAGTGAGCGTCTCGAAGCAGACGTTCATAGATAAAATCGAAGAACATCACCCTGATATTCTCGGCCTCACTGCCATGCTGACCACTACAATGCACAATATGGAACCGATAATTACCGAAATACAAAAATCAGAATTCTCTGTGAAAACAATTATTGGTGGCGCTCCAATCAACACAGCTTTTGCCAATGAAATAGGCGCAGACGCATTTGGTAAAAACGCCTCGGATGCGGTAAATAAAGTGAAAGCACTTATGGGGGATTTGGAACAGGAAACCGTATCATGACAACTAACCTGTTGACATTACTGGAACGAAAGGTACTCTTAGCCGATGGTGCTATGGGAACACAATTACAGAACCGCGGATTATCTTCCGGACAGTGCCCGGAACAATTAAATCTCACCCAGCCTGAGACAGTTCAGAATGTCTATAGTGATTATTTCAGTGCGGGATCGGATATTATCGAAACGAACACGTTTGGTGGTTCCGAATCTCGCCTAGCATTGCACGGGATGGAAAATAGCGTCCATGAAATAAACAAACGTGCCGCCGAACTGGCTGTAGAGGTCAGACCGCCGGGAAAATTTGTTGCAGGTTCGGTGGGACCAACAGGTGAGGTGTTACACCCGCTTGGGACACTCTCTGAGGAAAAAGCGAATTCTATGTTCTCCGAGCAAATTACGGCACTCCTTGAGGGTGGCGTCGATGCAATTTTCATTGAGACCATGATGGCTCTGGAAGAAATCGAAATCGCTATCCGGGCTGCAAAAGACCTCACATCCCTCCCTGTTTCAGCCACCATGACCTTCGAAATCGGGAAAGCCGGTCCCAGAACAGCTTGGGGTGTCTCGCCGGGAGAGATGATAACCAGATTATCTGACTCCGGCGCAGACATTTTAGGAGCGAACTGCGGGCAGGGATTTGACGAAATGGCGAAAATTGTCGAGATCTTGAGGGATAACACCGACATGTTGCTATTAGCCCAGGCGAACGCAGGGTTGCCGGTGATGAAAGACGGCAAATCCACCTATATCGAATCCCCAGAAGAAATGGAGCCCAAAGCTCAAAAAATATTAGAGTCCGGTGTTAATATTATCGGTGGCTGCTGTGGCACTGGACCGGAACACATTAAAATACTCCGAAAACTTGTCGATAACCTCTAATCCCTGCCCCACTTCGGGGTTGCATGGGCAGGAATCTGCTTTTGAATAATTTGTAATCAAAATTTTAGTATTTACATCGGTTACCATTTCATATCAGGATGTCCAGCGATAGATTTACTGCTATGAAAATATTGGTGTTTTCACCCTGTGATTTTTCAGTTAATCCGTCTATATTTATCCAACATAATTATCATGCAACATAAAATCGGATACCATACCAGGGAGTAATCCATGAAAGCAGTTAAGAGAATTTTGTCAACGATGTTTGTTCTGTTAATCTTTGTGTTTTTAATGAGTGGATGCGATTCTGCCCCGCTGGAAACCGGCGATCCCTCGGTTGTAGAGGGCTATGTTACAGACCGTGACGGAAATGCCGGCTTCAGTAAACCGGCTGAGGGTATCGAGGGGGCAACTGTGACTCTTGCCCGTCTGAAATCTAACGGGGAATACCAGACGGTATCGGAGTCGGAGGTTAATACGGATGCCGAGGGTTACTTCACCGTGGAAACTGACATCGATGGCGAAAGTCATTTAGTCGCGATTGCCGAGAAGGGTGCCACTATCTGGCGTGGAATTATTAGTAACGAAGTGAAAAATGGTACTACCGTAAAAGCTGCTCCCCTGACAAAGGAAACCACTGTAGAAGTTGATGTCCTGGCAAAGGTGTTGGTACAGTCCAACGATGAATATACGAAGGCACATGCTGCTGTGGAGACGCAGAATGCCATAAATGCTGACGTGGCGGTCGAATCGTATCTTTTTCAATCTGCATATGCAGAATTAGCCGGTTCGATTATCAACCGGATGCAGGGAAAATGGGAATCTGCACAGGCCGAACCCGACACAAGTAAAGTCGCAACCTTTGCAGAACTGGAAGCATCGATTGCTGCTCAAGTTGAAGCTCAGGTAACGCTTGAACAGGCCTTGTTTAATGCCAACGGCAATACTTCCGAGATAAATTCAGCGTATTCAGAATACAATCAGGCGTGGATGGATGCATATACTGATGCCGGTGTATATGCTGAAGTGTATGCGAAGTCCGAACAAATTGCCTCTTGGATAGCGATCCAATCCTCAACCGGACTACAGGGTGCCGCCGAATTCGCATATGCCAAAAAAGCAGCATATCATAAAGCCATGGCCTTTGCGCATGCTCTGGAAGTGAGTTTTCATGCATTAATAAACGCTGATGCTGCAACAACTGCGAACGTTGATGCTGTCTCGAGTACAGGCGAGACATTAGTTGCCAATGTAAAATCGGCAACCTCAATTGATGATATCTCCGCTGCGTTTAGCACCTATCATGAAGCAGTGATTACCGAGCTGGCGACTGCCATTGGAGATAATACAAATGAGACTAGTGAAGATGTTTTATCCGTGAACACAACCATTAATTCGACAGCCAAAACAACACTTACGAACGCAATCCGGACAGCAGTTGGTGTAAACTCTATTGACATCAACGCAATTATTAGTGCGTACGTTTCTTTTTATGACGACGTTGAGAACATTGTAGGTGATGCGCAGGGGGACTTAAGCCAACTTTTCTTAGGCCAAAAAGATTCGGTAGTATCAGCTATGATTCTCGCCAATATTGTTGTTGATTGATGTATAATACAGCCCCAATGTGTGAAATTATCCAAACTGCTCAGAAAAAGTGCCAGCAAGAACTGTCATTCTGAGCGTGAGCGCCCCGTAGGGATCCCTGGTGGGGAAGAATCTCCTCGGGATGAGCAATCACCTTTCATTGAAAAATATCATTTCACACCACGGGCTTCATACCGGAACTAGTGAACACAGTACCATATCGGGGTGCGTGGAATTTGCTTGTTTTTTGTCTATTAAACACCTGCCGGTTCTTTTAGAGCTGGTACCTCAACCCGCCTGTCAATGGCTTCCGCAATGTGACTTATCTGCTGCATCAGGGTGTTAAACCGGGTTGGCAGAAGCGATTGTCGGCCATCGGATAAGGCTTCTGTCGGCTTGGGATGCACTTCAATGATCAGCCCGTCAGCTCCGGCAGCCACAGCAGCCCTCGAGGCAGCCAGGACAAGTTCCCACTTCCCTGTGGCATGGCTTGGATCCACGATCACCGGGAGATGTGACAGATCCTTCAGAACTGGCACGGCATTAATATCCAGGGTGTTACGGGTATATTTTGAATCGAAGGTTCGTATACCCCGTTCACACAGCATCACGTTGTAATTTCCATTGGACATGATGTATTCGGCAGCAAGCAAGAGTTCATCAATAGTATTCGAAAATCCCCGCTTCAACATGACCGGGTGGCCGGTCTCCCCGACGGCTTGCAGCAGGTTATAATTTTGCATATTCCGGGCGCCGATCTGCAAAATATCCGCGTATTGACAGACTAAATCGACTTGTGCCGGTCCCATGACTTCCGTAATAACAGGCATGCCGGTCTCTTCCCCAACAGTATCCAGCATTTCCAGCCCTTCTTCACCTAGCCCCTGGAAACTGTAGGGTGAGGTACGCGGCTTAAACGCCCCACCCCGGAGAATCTTGGCTCCGCCATTTTTTACTTCTCCGGCAGTGGTCCGCAACTGATCCCAACCTTCAACGGAACACGGCCCTGCTATCACCACGACTTCATCACTCCCGACGGTTACATTCCCAATCTCAATTGTGGTCCCCTCAGGATGAAAATCCTTACTGGACAATTTATACGGTTTCAATATGGGGACAATCTCTTCCACACCGGGAAAACTTTCATAATGCTTCTTATCCAGTAATCGCTCGTCGCCAATTACGCCTACGATTGTGCGCTCAGTTCCCCTGGAGAGGTGAACCTTGAAGCCGGCCTCCTCGATGGATTCGACGACATTATTCAGATCTTTTTTCTCCGCGTCGCGCTTCATTACGATAATCATGATTATGTTTCCTTTTGCTTTAATTGCCTGGTTAACTGTTTTCTACTGAATCAATCGCACGTTCAGGGCGTAACTCCTCTGCCCCGTTCAAATACACATGCTGAATTTCACTGGGTTTTTTGTTCGTATTCCAATGAAGTAAAACCCGTATGCACCTGGACAATCCTCCGGGTACATCCATTTCATGACCACAAAGCAACGCCTGGTCATACCATCCCATTTTTCTGGCAGCCAGTGCCGGGTATTCGGCACTCAGATCCCTGGTCGTGGTAAAAATGACGCTGGCAATATCGTCAGGATGTATCTCATTCTCCTTCACGATTGCCAGCAACAGCTCCCGGGTTCCATTGACAATATGTGGGCTTGTATTTTCCTCGACTGTCGTCGCTCCGCGTACACCCTGGCATCTCATTTTTCGCTCCTTTTCCTTCATAAAATAAAAAAGCGTGAGAGCCTTTTGGCTTCCCACGCTTCAGAGAGTAAATATTTAGTATTGCTTAGGTCATAAGCCTCTCTGCCCGTGGGAAGATCCATAATAATAGATAAAGAAATAAAAATGAGTAAAAATCGATAGCTTGCCGTTTATCATCGATGTCATTTTCATTACTTCCCTGTCAAGCCAAGTGTTATCGTGTTAGTAAGTCGTTAGTGTCGGGGTGCCCGGATTTGAACCGGGGACCTCTTCGTCCCGAACGAAGCGCGCTAAACCGGACTGCGCTACACCCCGAATATCAAATATCAGACAAGCGTAATTCTACAATTTTTTCCCAATGATTGCAACAGCAAATACCATTTACCCGGCGGAGAACAGAATTTCCGGGATTTCTTCTAGATCGGAGATGAAAATGTCTGCCCCTGCCAGATCCTGAATGTTGTCTTGATGGTCGAAACCGATAACGGTACTACCGGCCTCTCTGGCTGCGGTGATACCCGGTGTAGAGTCCTCAACTACAATCGCTTGATCCGGTGGTACGCCTATTTGGTTACAGGCAAATGTGTAAATTGCAGGGTCAGGTTTTCCCACGCCATCAACATCGTCAGAACTGACAATTACGTCAAAGAATTGTCTGAGAGGAAATCTTTTCAGCGCATATTCAATCCACATATGCGAGGATGAGGAAACCAGTCCCTGGGTGGTACCGGCATTTTGGATCTCCGTGAGTGTGGAGATCGCATGGGGCAAAAGTTCTGCTTTATTCTGATATATGAATTTCGCCAGCTTATTGTACTCTTCGACATATTCTTCAAATGTGATTGCAATCCCATATTCATCTTGAAATAAATTGTATATATCCCTGAGACTGCGTCCCACAAGTCTTGTTTTATCAAAGGCATCCCAGTCAGTCACGACATCCTCGAGAAATAAATCACCCAGGGAATCCCAATGACGTTCGGAGTCAATAAGCACTCCGTCCATATCCCACAGTACTGCCTTGTATTTCATCGCTGTCATTTAAAACAGGTACTTTATCACGAAAAACCCGCCGACAAGCAGGACGGTAAAAACGATGGTCAGTAAATTGAAATACTTGTCTATAAAGGATTTTATCGGTTTACCGAATTTCCATATCAACGCCCCGACCAGGAAGAAGCGTCCCGCTCTTCCAAGCAGCGAGGCTCCTATCAACGTGGTGAGATTCACCTTAAAGACACCGGCGGCAATAGTGAACACCTTGTACGGTATCGGCGTAAATCCGGAAATGGCAATGGCGGAAAAGGCGTTGTCATTATACATCTGTCCCACCCGCAAGAACTGCGCTTCCACATCGTAAAATTGGATAATGCCTGCTCCGATAGACTCGTACAATCCCCAGCCGATGTAATACCCAAGAAACGCCCCGAGCACGCTCCCTGTCAGAGCGATTCCGGCAAACCGGAAGGATTTGGCGGGTATAGAGATAGCCAACGCAATCAGCAGGACATCCGGCGGAATCGGAAAAAACGATGATTCGGCGAAAGCCAGGACAAACAGTGCGACTTCACCATACGGTGTTTCAGCCCAGTGGAGTACCCAGTCGTACAGGCGGCGAACCCATCGAAACGGGTTTAGTATATTTTCAGATGTTCCAGAAGAAACTTCGTCCATAAATCCTCAGAAAGTCCCACACATCCCGTGCGGGTTTAATGTAACTGCGTTCAGTAGTATAAATGGTCGATACCGGCAGAAATCCGACCTTATAACCTGACAAGACCGACTTCAATACGATCTCCGTCTCCGCCTGAAATCCACGGATGTTGGTATGGATATTTTCCAGCAGTTGTCTGCTTAACAGGCGAAATCCGCACTGGCTGTCCCGAATATGCATTCCGCTCCTTATGGAAAGCAAAAAGGATGTGGCACTGTTGGTCAGGATTCTTGAAAAAGGCATATCAGAAATGTTACGAGAGCGCCACCCAACTATCAAATCAAAATTTTCACGGCTATACAGTTCAATAAACTTTGGGATATATTGCGTATCGTGTTGTAAATCTGCATCGATTGTTATTACAGCATGAATGTTATTACGGCGTAACGCGTACTCGAATCCCGTCGAAAGCGCCCTGCCCTTGCCGAGGTTTTGGTCATGGTGCAGTAATGTTACACCGGCCTGTTTTGATATGGTTCTGGTGTTGTCGCTACTGCCGTCATCAACAATAATCACCCTCGACAATGAAAAAACTTCGCTGATTTGCTCAATCAAATCGGGCAGATGCGAAGCTTCGTTGTATGCCGGAATCACAACTGATATGTTCCCGTAGTTATTCATAAAAAAGCCCCGCGTTTCCCGGGGCCCTATTGTTCATAATGAGAGAGTTCCCATGACATTTATTTTACACTGCCATGCCGCTCCGCTTCGTTCCCCTGTTAATTGATAAATATTTGTTTGTTCGTGGACCGATTTTACAGAAATATTTGATGAATGACAACGGTTAGGCTCTCAATAACATCACCAGCGTGTTCTGCTGACAATTATTTAAATTCTAAAAAGAATTAAAATGTAATTTAGCTAACACCTACATTCACTCCATTTGTTGTCTTCTATCGTGAAATTTTTTTATTCCATTTCATATAATTTGAATGCTTTGCATTATCCTATGAAAAATATGATGTTAAAAATGGTACGCAGAGAATCTCATCCATTAAAATAAACTCATAATTACAGGATAAAAAAAGCCCAACCGCCAAATGACGTTTGAGCATGAAGTGTGGCCAACAGCGTCCCACGAAACCTAAAGCCTAGTATATCGGGATATCAGTTAGGTCATGCAGCATTTTTTATATTTCTTCCCGCTCCCGCAATAGCAGAGGTCATTGCGGCCAATATCGCCGACAAATTCGTCCGGATTGTTCCGGATGTAGTTCATCATCTGTTGCGGAGTTTTTCCTGCCTGATACTCCCCGGCAAGAAACCGCATATAG
>Ga0180433_10005932_pt1 | contig 16264 bp, 16 predicted proteins | sample SS_ome_8_FD_132980 | JGI IMG/M metagenome (GOLD analysis project Ga0180433, IMG submission 132980) | Hypersaline lake sediment archaeal communities from the Salton Sea, California, USA - SS_1_D_1 metaG | ecosystem: Environmental > Aquatic > Non-marine Saline and Alkaline > Hypersaline >... | reverse complement strand
TCCCCAGTGAACTGGAGCTGAGTGATGAGGTACTCGTGCGGCGACTGAGCCATCTTGCGACGCTCGTCGGTGTCGAGGAACACGTAGTCGACGTAGATCGAGGCCGACACGAGCGAGAGGGTGTTGTAGAAGTAGGTCTGCTGCATGTTGGTGGCGGTCGTGCCCCCCGGCCACTTGGGCTGACCAGTGGTGCCGTTGGCCTTGACAGCCCACAGGCACTGCTCGAGCAGGTTGAACTCGAGATTGATCTTGACCTCGTGGTACTGGAGCGCAATGAGCGGGATCGCGAGACCCGGATTGTTGCAGAACCAGAACTGGAGCGGCACGTAGAGGGTGGTCTGCGGAAGCGCGTTGCGGATCTCGCACTCCTGCGGCGACACGGTGCCGGCCGAGCACGGGGTGTCCGGGGCGTCCTTCCGGCGGCCATTGGCCAGGAAGGTGAGCTGGGTGGTCTGACCCACCATCTTGTCGTAGCCACGGCGCTTGGCGTCCGAGAGCGTCAGCTGGTTCCAGATGTGCATCGAGTCACCATACTGGCGATCAATGCGCTGGCCACCGATCTCGACCTCGACCTGCGAGATGAGCTGCTCACCTGGGTAGTTGAGCCACCGGGCGGTCGCCAGGTCGTCGGTATCGATGCCGTCGGTGCCACCCGAGAGCGTGCCCGAGATGGAGCAGTCGACCATCGGGAGCGTGACCTGGAGGTACGCCCGGTAGGCGAGGTCACCGTTCCGCGAGATCACGCACTGGACCCGGCGACCGAAGTCGGCCTGGCCGTTGAACGTCTGCTCAATCGACTCCACGGCGAAGTTGGTGTGGCGCCGGTAAGTCACCTTCCAGAAGGTGATCTCCGGGTTCCCAGTGAGGTAGACGTCCTGTGGGCCATAGGCCACAAACTGCATCAATCCTCCTCCCATCTTAACCCTTGCACAGAAAATATTCCAGCCCCCCCCCTCCACTTCCAAAACTAACCTAAAGCAATTGCACAGACCTCCGTTATGTGGAGGCAGCGTGCTACCCGCACCATTCCTCAGCCTAGACCGAGCCGCCGCACGCTCGATCGAAAACATCAGGACAAGCTCGCGTCCATCGAACAAGATGAACAAAACATTGACGAATGGCAGAGCGAACTTAAGGAACTGAAGGCCCAACTGGACCAACCCCAGCCAACCACCCCTACTCCCTCCCCTCTTGCAGCCTCGGCGGCGGCGGCGGCAGCCGGGCCAACCCCCGCCTCGGTAATTCAGCGAATCGCCCAACTGGAACGTCAAATCCGCCAGGCCCGCAGGGCCCGCGAACAATACTACCTCGACAACTCTCACGAGCTGTTTGAGTATTTCGAACAACGGCAAAAGGAGAGCACCCAACCCGCTACAGAAAACACGGCCAAGATCGATGCTTTCTTTTTTGGGCGTAGGCACGGCACGGTGCAGAACGAAGGCGCCGCAGAACGCTACCGGGCCACCACCGAGGTCGAGGACATCATGGCAAACATGTCGGTCAGCCGTGAGTTCCGGTGTCAGTGCGGAGGCGAGATGGTGCCTGTGGAGGCCGAGGGCATGCGCACGTGTCGGGCGTGCGGGCTCTCCAAGCCATTCATGTCCGAAAACGACAAGCTCACATACAAGGAGCCGCCCAAGGAAGTCACCTTTTACTCGTACCAACGGATCAATCACTTTCGGGAAATTGTCGCACAGTTCCAAGGCAAGGAATCTACCAACATCCCGGACGAGGTGTATGTCCGTATCCGGGCCCAGCTCAAGAAGGAACGGCGTAGGGCGACCGAGCTCACCGTGGTGGAGCGAAAGGATTTGCTCAAAAAGCTGGGGTTCAACGGATACTACGAGCACATTGCCTTCATTTGGAACAAGCTGGGGGTGTCACCGCCGATTGTCCCGCCCAGCCTAGAGCAACAGCTCTTCAGCCTTTTCAGCATCGTCGAGAAGCGCTACGCCATCCACTGCCCAGAAGATCGGGTGAACTTTTTGCACTATTACTACGTGCTGTACAAGCTGTTTGAAATCCTCGGAGAACGACAGTACCTCGGGGATATCATCATGCTTAAGGATCCGGCGCGCACAGCAGAACAAGACGTGGTGTGGAAGAAGATTTGCAACGATTTGGGGTGGCCGTTCTATCCGACGCCCTAGAGTGCCTAGAACCGGATGCTAGGGCCTAAGGCGAAGGTTCTTGTTGGATGGTCAACCAACCAGGGGGACAGCCCCCTGCTTATGCCGACTGGTCAACTTGCCGGGAACCGGAGGGGGTCTGCAAGGGGGCACAGCCCCCTGCTCATGCCGACCGCGGGAAACCAACCAGGTTGGCGCCGATGCCGAAGCCGGCGGCAGTGCGCGCAGCATCACCGTAGCCGCCCGGCGAGTACACGTCGAGCACAGCGAAGGTCGCGGCAGCCGTGAGCGCGATGAGGGCGACCTCATCGATGCGCATCGACTTGGCCGGGATCACGAACGCAGCAATGGCAACAACAATACCCTCGACGAGGTACTTGGCAGCACGCCCAAGGACTTCAGCAATCGAGATCATCTTGAAGAAAGCGCAGAAAAATTCGTAGGAGGCTATGGGGGTTCGGGGGAGCGAGTGAGGGGGTCGGGATCAGGCGGGGGCATGGGGGTTCGGGGGAGCGAGCGAGGGGGTCGGGATTAGGCGGGGGCATGGGGGTTCGGGGGAGCGAGCGCAGCGAGTCACCCCCGATGCGTTAGGCAGTTAGAAGACATTTGTCCACAACAACAACGAATGGCAACGCCTGGCGATTCAAAGAGTGTCCCCGAGCCTGTTCAGGTCGATCTCCTCGATGAGGACAAGCCTGTTCCTGGCCAAAAGTTCTGTTGCCTCTCGTTCGTCTCGCCCGAGAAGATCATCAAGGAATTTGATGAGTTCAAGTTTGAGAAGTTCATCGATCAGTACGAGTGGGAGCGCACCGCCGACATCTACATTCGCTTCGTGCAGTACATTTCCTATAAGTACGACCTTGCCTTCAACGATCTGGTAACAGATCTGGCCGAGTTCCGCGAATCCGAGAAGGAGAAGCTCGAGGGTGCCTCGTGCGCCGGTCACTACAAGACCTTTGTTGAACAGAACGAAGCCAGTCTCCAGCAGGAATTCAACAAGAAGCACGACTTCCAGACGTCGGTGCGGGGGCTCAAGGTGCGGGGGTCGTTCGAGAGCCTGGAGGAGACCCAGAAGCGGGCGGAATGGCTCCGGAAGCGTGATCCGCACCACAGCATCTATGTGGGCGAGGTGGGCAAGTGGTTGCCGTACCATCCCGATGCCTACAAGACGGGCAAGGTGGAGCACCTCGAGCAGGAGCTCAACACCCTGATGCACGAGAAGCTGAAGAACGAGGAGGAGGCCAAGGAGCACTTTGAGCAGCGGGTGGCGGCGGCCAAGCAAAAGGCGATCGAGGCCAACATGCAAAAGGCGGAGGCAACGGGTAACAAGCTGACGCAGCGCCTAGAGGAGGATGGGAAGCTGGTGGGTGCCAACACGATGTTCCAGGAGGAGGTCGTTCAGACCTACTCGGGGCTCAAGGGGGAGCTAACGGGCGAGGACAGCCAGACCAAGGGAGATGCGCCAAAGGACGGGATGGGCCGGGTGAACGTGGCAGCGCTGCTCGCAGCCGATGCTGGGATTGCCGACGGCGACAAGCCCGAAGTTGTGTAGAAATAGGTTACGGTGTATAGTACACGCACCTACCGCAGTGCATCACCGACGACCATGATTGCGCTCATAGTTGCAATTTCGCCTTGAACATATGCGTCTTTGAGTTCTTTCACAACCTCAACAATATTCTCTTTTGCATCGGAGATTGCATCGGAAACCACAACGTTGGTGGTTTCTGAATCATTCCCAAACTTATCAAGGTTATCTTCAATCTTTTTTGTTTCATTATTGATCAACCATAATCTTTCTTGCATTTCTTCGAACAAACCGCGTGTGCGTGCGAGTCTTGGCGCACCCCCGGTCTTCTATGCTGAACGAGTGCGGCGACGTCCAGTCCGCTTGTGTGAACGCACAGTGTGCTTAGGCATCACTGCCTTTGTTATTCATTATTTCGCTTGATCTCCTCTTGCAATGTTGTCGGTCTGATGGTTGGCTTGTAGGGGGAGCGAGCGCAGCGAGTCACCCCCTACCAGGTGGATTTGCGCACAGAAATCTTCGGCTTTGTTGCGGTCCGCCCACCGAGTTCGCTAAGATCATCCTCCTTATCGGCCTCGGGCAGACTGCCCACCTCCCAGTAATCCCGGCTACCGAGCCGGTAATCGGCGTGGGGCTCAGCCTTGTACCAAAACACCTGATCGGTGAGCTTGTTCGACTTGACATTGTTGTTGATGACCAAACACTCGTAGTTTTCGGTGCACTGGTCCATCACCTGAACGAACGAATCAAACGTGGGGAACATGCCGGCGTAGTTTTCGTAGATCCGTCGCTTGTTGCTGACGTAGTTTTCACGCAGAATGAAAATGTAGTCAACGTTGGTCCGAAGGTTGGGCGGAATACCAAGCGGGTACTGCATGGTGATGACCACCATCAGCTTCCAGTGACGACCGTTCATGAACATCATGCGGACCAGCTTGTCGCGGGCCCATGAGTCATCGTACAGACAATCGTCCATGATCAGGAAGGCCCGGGGATCAAAGCTAGACGGCCGTCCGGTTGCCTTTTGTTCGTCGCGCATTTTTTCGAGAACTTGACGCTGCCGGAGCATAAGCTGCTGAATGATTGATACGTCGTACTCATCGTGAATGAACCGAGGCGGCACCATGTTCTCGTAGAAGTGATTGCCGGCTTCGGTTCCCGAGATCACGGTGCCCACCGGGATGTCCTGATGATGATACAACAGATCCTTAACCAGGAACGATTTGCCGGTGTCCCGCCGGCCAATCAGCACGATCACCGGCCCCTTGTTTTCGTTCGGCAAGAAGTTGATCCACCGCATATCAAACTGTTTCAGTTCGATTGACATCTAGTATGAGGATACGTTGTTAATTGTTAATAACGAGCGCAAACAAAGATGCATGCACTCAGAATGCGGTCGAAATCTCTAGCTCATTTGCCCCTAACAATCAACAGCACCTATGCTTGAATTTGCCCCAAGGCAACTCTCCGACACCTGGAGGGCCAACCTCTTCGGATCCGCCGAACAACACCTCCGCCTCTCCGACGCTCAACTCTACGCTCCGCACCACGAACGCTTCTTCAATCTAGACAACGACAACCGCAACACAGTAACCATCGCCCCAACACACCACGTGGTCCGTTTTGTTGACGAAGGATCGGCCCAAATCGACGTAAGCATAGAACAGGACGGATCCGTCATCCAAACCGTGCCGGTGCACGTCAAGTTTTGCCCGTTGGTCGACACCCTAGACTACCTAGTTAACGCCAACGAGGCCGTCCACCAATCGCTCTTGCTGCCGCTCGCTACCCATCCCATCGCCCCCGAACTCGCCGAAACCCGTGCCAACAATATCCACAACCGGGCTTTTTCCGACGCCTTCTTCGTCTACCTCAGCAGCCGGCTCCAGCACAACTACCAAATCACCAACGCCCTCAAATACTACGGCCTCTTCAGCGGCATCCGGCATGATCACAAGGTGAACATCGGGGACGACCTAGACGAACTGTGGGAATCCGAAAGCTTCATGGGCGGGCTGGACGATCGCTTCACGATGGATGCCGAACCCATGAAGGATGCCTTTCTGGCCATGCATAAGCGGTTGCGAGAGGAGTACGGTGAGGGTATCACTGCATCCAAACCCCTACTTTCCATCCAACCGTTGTCAACTCACCCAAATGGAGTTAACTCGGCAAGCTCCAGCGATTCCCCGGCACCCATCTTCGAGATCGAAGACCTCACCGCCGACCCCAATCCCCACCCCTTCATCACTCCACCCCCTCTTGCAGACGAGCTGGAACCCTACGAGTTCCCGACCTACGACGCCGTCGATGAACTCCGCACTCAGACTGCGCTGGAGAGCGAAGAAGACGAAGACGGCGACAGCAACCGAACCAGTGTGACCGATCCGGGCGAGCTTGCGCACCAACATCGCCTCCGGCTCCGGAAGAAGCGGGATGCAAGAGGGGGAAAGAAGGCGCGGAGTAGTTCGGAAAGCAGCAGCGACTCGGACGCCGACGACAGCCAGGGCAGCGGTGCCGAGGGAGGCTCCGAGTGTTCGGACACCGACTACGATTCGGAGTCGGACGCCGGTAGCGGCACCGAAGACCACCCCGTGTGGTGCACCATTCCCAAGATTGCCTGCGCCGCGATTGTGCAAGAGCGGCTCGAGTGCACCTTGCAAGACTTGCTCGACGATCCCGAGGTTGACTTTGGCGAGGCCGAGTGGCGGTCGTGTCTCTTCCAGACCATCGCTACGCTGCACGCCTACAACACAGCCTACGACTTTGTGCACAACGACCTGCATACCCTCAACATCATGGCGATCCCGACCCATGTGCAGCACCTGGTGTACCGCCACCGAGGCAAGGTCTACAAGGTGCCCACCTACGGCCGCATTTTCAAGATCATCGACTTTGGCCGGGCCACCTACCGTTTCGGCGGACTCACCTTTCTCAATGACTGTTTTGACCCCGACAACGATGCGGCGAACCAGTACAACTGGGATCGGCTGCACGACCCATCCCAACCACCCTGCTCCCCCCACCCCTCTTTCGATCTGTGCCGGTTGGCTTGTGGGTTGTATGATTACTTTGATGCCGAAGGCGACTACGGCGATGATCCGGACGAGACACCAGGCTCTGGGATGGCGGCGATGATTGCGCGGTGGTGCGAAGACGACCAAGGCCGGAACATGCTCTACAAGCGGACCGGCGAAGAACGCTACCCCGGATTCAAGCTGTACCGGATGATTGCCCGGAAGGTGACCCGGCACGTGCCCGCCGAGGTGCTGGAGGATCCGTGGTTCGGCAACTTCAGGCTGCATCCCAAGAAGGCCAAGAAGCTGTTAGGGAACGTGGACACGCTGATGGACCTGGATACGATCAAGCCCGAGTACTACGTCAAGGTGTAAATTGAGTTGTTGTTGTCGGACGAAAGCAATGCACTACTGCACCTGCGCAACATGTGGACGTGCATTGTTGCAGACTGGGACACCTACGGAGACAACGACCCGAAGTTCGATGTGCGAGAGTTCGAGCTGAAGAGCGATGCGGTGGACCAAGCGATCGAGGCGATGGGGAGTTGTGACAGGGGCCAAGCGCGGTACGGTTTGTGCGATCACTTCGCCCACGCTGCACAAACACAGCGTTTCGGTTGCATCATTGTGGCTTGCCTGTTCGAAGGGACGCTGAGCAAGAGCGAGCTGGTGGCGGCCTATCCGAAGATGAAGTGTAGTGTGGGGTACTGCGATTGCTAGAATGGGGGATCCTGAACGAAGATGGTGGCGTCGGGGCGAGTCTTGGCCTTGAGTAAGAGGTGGGCGGCGATGCTGGAGAGTCCGGCGACCACCGCCGTGCCCATCAGCTGGCGCCCTCGGAGGCCGAACATGGCGACCCGCGGCTTGTTTTCTGAATCGCTGGTCAGTCTCTTGCCGATCAGAAAGATAGCAACAAACAGCATTCCAGTTACCAGACCGAACACCAAGAGATCTTCCATTGGTTTGCGCTAGTATAGGTGATGACAGGTTTGTGGGTGAGTTGACGTGCTCAGAAGGGCGAAGTGTCGAGGTGGAGCGTGGGGCGGTTGGTGTTGCCAAGGGTGGCCAGCGATGCAGTGACATCGCTTAGGCCGCCGCTACCGCCGTTGCCGCCGCCATTGAGTGCAAGAGTGGGGCGCGGGGATGGTGCGGGGCTGCTGCCGAGGGGGCGGAGCTGAGTTGACGGACCCTTGGGCTGAGTTGACAGCAGGTCGTTGGTGGTGATTACCTCGAGCGCAGGACCGGCAGGCGGAATCGGCGACGGCGGTACCGGTTGCATTTTGATCTCGTTGCGTCGGTTGGTACCCATGTCGAGCACCTCGTTCTTCTCGGCAAAACCTACCGAAAGCGACCTAGCGGCGCTGTTCGTGACGTCATCGGTGACGTCATCCCCCGCGTCCCCAGGGCCGCCCCCGCCGCCGCCATCCGCATCGTCGCCGTCATCGTTGCTAGCATCATCGTCAACATCATCGTCGTTCTCTGGCTCAACCCCCGGCAACGCCGTCGCCTTGATCCGCTTCACCTCCGACTCCACATCCGCATTCACCCTCTTCCCTCCCTTCTTGCTGTTCTTGCCTTCTTCGCTCTCTTCGCCGTCGCCCTGTTCCTGCTGCGCCTTGGCTTCCTCCAACGCCGCCAACCGTATCTCCTCGGCCTCGTCAATATAGGCCCGCAGGATGGTCTCCACCGGCAACGATGCCCGCACCGCCGTCAGCACGCATTCCCGAACGATCTTCTCACATTCGTGCATGTTTTGCTGATGGTCTAGATCCGCCACATCCCGCCGAAAAAGATAGGCGTAGGTCCACATCTTGCGTCCGGTTTCACAGTAAACCCGATGAATGAACTGATCGAAATCGGGAGGATCAATCTCGATCCGCTTGGGCTTGTGCCCGACCCGCACCGAAGAGAGGATCCGGAGGTGGATAATGTGGACCGCTGTCACCAGATCGGGCAGATAGCCAATCTGGGCGGCCTCGGTAATTCGGTCCACCTCTCGCGCAATCAGCGTGGCGTTCCACCCCGGAATCCGGGCCAGCATGTTTTGGAACGTCTTGAGGTACTTTTCGGGTTCGCCCTTTTCTTCGCAGAGCTTGACGGCCTCGTCCACGATAGAGCACACCCCCTGCAAAATAGGCGGCGCAACCGCATCAATCAGCTGTAATGTGAACTCATCCTGTGCGTGGCGGAAATCGCTGAGCAGATCGTTGCCGCCAACACTTGCGCTTTGTTCCAACGCCATGGGGTTCTAGAACCCCAGGACATAGCCCAACTCAGGACTTGACCGCGTCGGCGGCGTCAGTGGTGGCCCGGCGCAACTCATTGCCAATCAGCAGCAACCCCACAGCCTCGTCTTGGGCCTCTGTCGCTGCCGCCATGGCCGACACCACCACACGCCACCCCAGCCGTCCCGCCTCGGCTTCCTCCTCCATCCACTCCAACACCCCAATCACTGTAACGCCCTGCTGCCGGGTCAGCGACACAGCCTTTGTCGGCCCCAGATTGCGCAACATTTCTAATTCCATTCCTCCTCTTGCAGAACTCAGGTGCTTCACCGAAAACAGCTTCTGCTGGGTATCCTGCGAGTCGCAACTAATGGGCACAAACCGTGAGTGCAGCGGCTGGATAATCGACGACGTAGAGGTCGACATCGCCAAACACCGGCACTTGTCCTGATCAATCTCCATCGTCCGCCGCAGAGCAAACTGAGCATCGGGACTCAGACGATCAAAACGATACAGCACCACTAAAGCCGGACGAGGGTGTCGGGGGCCTCGGGTGAATGGCCGCAACGCATCCCGGACCGTCGCAATTCCCCCATTTGCCTCGCACTCTTGCACCATCACATCGTCATCTGAAAATGACCGTCCTATTTGTTTCAAAAAGTCCCTGAGCGCAGTGTTGAGCGTATGTTCGTGCCGACCCACGAACATAAGGTGCGGAAATAGTTTCCCCATGGTCAGCAGCGCCTTGGCTGTCGCTTCATTCCAAACCAACATGGATGGCCGAGGCTGTTAACTCTGCATTGCTTGTAACTAACTTAGTTACCGCCCGGGATGTACGGATTCGAGTCCAGCTGGCTAAGGATGTCGGCGTAGCTGGAAGCATCAGCGCCGGCACCACCAAACGTTGATTTGGTGTGTGTCAACTGGCCCACTTGGCGGGTGTCGGCGTTGGCCGCTATCACCGGCGCCATGCCGCCAAGGTAATTCTGAACCCCTGGAGTGTTGCGCAGCCGGGTTTCGCCCTGGTTGTCGCTCGGCATCGCCAGTCCGCCGCCCGTGGTGTAACTCACCTGGAGATCGGAACGATGGCTCGGCACATAGGCATTTTGGGTTGCCTCGCGCGACACCATGCTCGCATGACTGCCAGCGCCAATCAGCGGCGGAGTTGACACCTCCTGCTTCCTGGGAGTGCCGTAGTCGCTGCCGATACCCCAGCCCAACGCACCGAGTACAGTGCCCGAGGCCGGACCCACCTCACTCGTGAGAGTCGTCTCCCGCAGGGTGGCCTTGGGCTTGTCGCCGTAGCGCTGATAGATCCCCTCGGGACCCGTCGGCGCAATGAGTTGCGATGCCCCGATAGCGCCCTCCTTCTTCTGGAGCTTGAAGGTGCCGAGAACCGGCATAATCACCTCTCGCGCCAGACCCATTGCAGCGCCGTAGAAGCTGCTGCCTAGACTGCTGCCACGAGCCGTCGGCAACGCTTGGTCGTCGTAACGTTGCACATACCCCGGCGCACCGTACTGCTGGGCCGGACCCTGCATGCGGCCGCCCATATCGACAGCGCCCACGCGATGTACTGGGTTGGGCGTCTGGTCCCGGCGCTCTGCAAGAGGAACGGTGGATCCGGCAGGGCCGGGCTGTGGGGCAGCCCCCAGGCCACGGTCCGAATGCGGCGTGCCATACTCTTCGCGGGCAGTGATCGCCTCACCCCAAGCGCTACCGGCCACCGGCATCAGCCCTTCACCGAGCGCCATCGTGCGGTCTGGACCCTTTTGGTGCTGCGCGCCGATCTCAGCCCGGACACCGTAACCCGACTTGCCGCCTAGAATTTGGCCCGGATACGACACCTTGGGCTTGTTGGGGGCCCGCAGCTGATCGACGGTGTATGGGAGCCAGCTCTCGCGGGCACCGACGCCGGCGTTGTAACCACCAGCTCCCTCGTTGGTGCTGCCGCCGAGTCCTAGACCCGGAGCCACCCGCTGCTCCTCAAACGGCTTGGCGTTGGCGATGCGCTGCGATGGCACCTGGCGGCACTGCAAAAAGTCGGTGTGACACTGCATTCCGTACGGAGTACCGTGGTTGGGAGCGGGCTCGAAAAGCGGGGCGCTGCCACGGTGGTGGATGTGCTGGCTGCCGGCGCCGGTCATGTGGTCAAGCCGGGCTTCCACAGCCTGGTCAGGAACCGACTGGGTCACCTTGGCGCCGAAGAACGGCTGCATATTATTGTGCTCCAGTTCGGAGGCGGTGACCTGCTGCCCAGTGAGCGAGGTGAAGACACCGGGCCGTTGCTGAGCCTGGTTGGCGTAGCGAACGGCGGACCAGTAGTTGTCGGTGGCCTGCTTGTCGGTGTTGTAGTAGTGGAGGCTGTTGTCGGGCGTGGCCGGAGTGGCGACGGGGTAGTTGGGAGCGGCGACATTGTAGGCCTCCAGAGGGTGGGAAACAACCGGGGCAGGCTGGCCACCGCCGTGGTGGGCGTAGCGGTTAGCGTGGGCCGCCGCAACAGCGTGATCAGGCACCTCGACAGTTTCGGGCTCGGCAACCAGTGCCTTTGCCGAGCCGACTGCGGCACGGATCTTGTCGGCGAGAGTCATTGCTATTCTCTTGCTACACAATGTCGGATGATGGCTCGCCGATCACAGCGATCCAAAAGTGTCCCGCAGAAGATTGCGAGAGGGGGTGCCGACTTGGTGGATGGTTGGGTGGATTGGCATGTCATCCCGCACCGGCGGTCCGGGCGGTAGGCCCACCAACGGATTGCGGACATCGCGGGCTGGAAACTCGAGCCGGGCGGCCATGGGCTCGAGGTTGACCCGTTCGTCCGAGCTCACCGGAACCATCCGGGTGTTGAGGACGGTCTGGGCCTGGTGCCCATACTTGCCTAGAGGGACCTCGAGGCTGCGGAGCGACGACTCAATGTCGACGGGCAAGAGTCCCTGAGTTGAAAAGGGTCGGCTGGTGCCGACCCCAACACCGCGGCTGCCGGTGGCATCCACAGCAAGATCGGTGGGGCGTGCGTGCATGTAGGAGGCAAACTGCCACATGCGCTCGGTGTACTGCGAGAGATCCTCGGTGTCTCCCTTCTTGCGGCCCTGAAGCATTGCCATTCTGGGTTATGCTAACCTTCTTGCGGATTAGTTTTCGTTCAACTATTTTCACCACGGACGCTTGCCGGCAATGGCGGCCGCCTGCACTGCAATGTGCTGCGCTTCGGCGTCGGCGTGCTCCATCAGCACCGTTGGCCGCATTACCGCCGGCACGTGCTGCTCCAGCCCCTGCTTCCGGATCGCCTCGCTCGCCGCGTGTCCGCTGTAGGCCCGAACCGAACTGATCGCACTCCACGCCGACACATCGTCGGTAAATCCTTGTCGCTGCCGCTGCTGCTGTTGCTCGTACACCGCCAGACACCGCTGTCGGTTCTGCTCTTGCTCTGCAAAACTCTGCGAGAGGGAAATGGGTGAGTGATGCTGGTACCAGCCGCTGACACCGCCGTTGGGAAACCGCTGCGCTGCGCTCGGCAGCTGCTGCAATCCGCTGACCCAGCCGCTGTTGGGGTTGTCAACTCCGCCGTAGGACATAAGGTGGTGTCTGTTGTTGGCCCACAAAAAGCCAGTAGGGGGCTTTTTTCGGTGTCTCCACCCCCAGAACCCATCTCAAACGCCCCCTACATCCCCCTCGTAAGGTATAACAACGACCCACAGGGAAACGCACAGCGAGTTCAGTGTGACCAGGATCTACTGGTACGATCCCCGAGTGGACTCGCCGATCCGCCCAAACGATCCGTGAACGTCGACCGCGTTGGCCAGACCCGCCAGCCGTGCCGAGTCGGCCGGCGTCATCAGCCCGAGCTCGCGGAACTGCGCCTCGGTAATGTCACCGCCGGCCCGCGAGATCCGGGTGTGCGGAGCCTGCATCAGGTCGCTGGCAGCGTCGGCGTTGTACCGACCGGCCTTGAGTGCTGGAGTGGTGGCAAAGAGCCGGGGCTGGTGCGCCCGCTTGTCGCCATCCCGGGCCTGGGTCTTGTCCACCGTGAGCATGGACCACACATCCACATCGCCGCCGTGGCCACCCCACCCCCGGACCACCTGCGACTCGGCCAACGACAGCTCGTTCGCAGCACCCGCCACCGCCTGCTTGAACGGCGTGAGCATGTAGTTGGCCGACTGCATGTTGGCATAGTCGTCCAGCTTCATCACCGAGGTGTCGGCGCCAAGACGGGCGTTGTTGTTAAGGAAGGAAGCCATTGCTAATTCGGGAGAAGATATTGGTCACCGACTCATCGCCCGTGCCTGAGTGGTCGCAAACGCCAGCCCCCGATGGGCCTCTGCCGAGTGCGGAGCGTGCGGATCAATCAGCACTTCTTGTCCGCTGGTTCTGTACGGACCCTCAGCCCCCTTGGGCTTAACCGGGGCATCCCCAGGCCGCACCTTGGGCGTCGGGACACAAAAGAGTTCGCCACCCCGCGTGCAAGCACCCACATCGCTGTAGCAAAATTCAGCAAAGCCAGTCTGGTCGTTCGGCATTGTGGTGGCAGGTGTGGCGTTGAACACCCGCAGCGAATCCGCCAGATCGATCTCGCCTCCCAGATCGGCGTAGAGCCGCGAACGGGTCGCATCGTCCTTGGTGGTTTCGTCGTCGCTCAGCATTCCCGTCCCCGCCACACTCTGGATTACCGCGTCGTTGATCCGCTTCTCAACCTTCCGGTTGAAGGCCGGCGCCGCCGGTGGATGGTTGCCGTATTCGCCCCCGGTGGGCGGAAGGACGTTCATGAACGGGTTGGAGGCTGTAGGCAGCGTGAAGGGTTCGGTGTAGGCCGTACTTGGCTGCGGCTGGATCGGGGTGCCGGCCTCGGTCGCCGACGTCTCATAGTTAACCGGCTCACCGCTGCGGGGCGTGATGCTCGACTGCCGCACCGGGTCAAACCGCTGCACCATCCCTTCGCGCTCGCGAATCTTCAGCATCAGCACAGCGAACATCGCTGCACACGCCATGATCGTCGCCGAGATCGCCGAACCATCCGTGACAAACAGATAGACCACCAGCCACACGGCGATGCCTGCCGCCAGAATGAATGCGAGAGGTTGCATAAGGCTATCTTAGTCACCGCTTTTTCCTTCCTCCCTTCTTCGCCCCCTTCTTGCGAGGAGCACTTCGCTGTTGCGGTTGGGCGTTCTCGGGCAGCCATTCGCTCAGATCGCCGACACCACCCGCACCGTCGCCACTCGCACCACCGACCGTCCCCGGACCGCCGCCTTCAGCCACCACCCCACCCCCTCCTCTTGCATCCCCGTCAGCGGCGGCAACCGCTGCTGCCATCTCGGCCCGCTTTGCGGCAAGCTTGGCCTGTAACCGTTCTCGGGTTTTGGCCTTGCCAATGCGTTGGTTGAGTGCCGCCTTTGTGGCTGCCTGCGACGCCTTGCTCCCGGCTGCCCCACCAAACATCTGCCGCAGCCGTTCCGCCCCGGGCACCTCCTTGAGCTTCCCCACCACCTCCGCCGCCTCCTCCAACAGCTCACTCTCTTTCACCTCTCCCGATGCGATCTTCTCCTGGAGCTTTGCGCCAATCTTCTTGACCAACTTGATCATCCGCATTGGATCCTTCAGCAGCTGCATCACCTCCTTTTGGGTGGCGTTGCGGGTGAGCCCCAGTTCGCCGCCTACCTCTTCGGCAATTTCGGTTGCGAGCCTTCCTAGGTTTCCGCCCATTAGCCCCGAGATGTGTTCGGTGAACTGACTGGCGGCCGCCTCGGCCTCTTCGGGGGTGGTCTCCTCGCCCGTGTCCAGATCCGCAAACGCCGCCTCCAGTTCCTCTTGCAGTTGTTCTGGAGTGATGGCCTCGAAGAGCGAAGCGCTGTCACCAAATTGGGACTTGTCGCTAATCTTGGGGATGAGGTTGAACATGACCAGCTGAAGGTGCCGCCACAACGCCTCGCGGGTACCTTCGGACAGTTCCCGTGCGATCTCCCAGATCTTCCGAAAGTCCACACCAGGCAGGAAACCCAGCGGCTTGTTCGCCTCTGCAAAGACGGCCTCGTTCTTCTGCAAGAGGTAGAAGAATGATTTGGCGTAGTGAGGGGCGGTGACGGTGATGAATTGCTCTTCGGTCAGCTCGGGGATTGGCCTCAATGTCTCGGCGAGTTCGGGAAAGGTTGGCACCAAGTCAGTTACAAAGTTTCTCACCAGGTCCATCAGTGCATGCTCCCCTGTCTCTGCCTCTGTCGCTGCTGCCCCTGCATCTGCTCCTGCTACAAATGCTGTTGGAGATGCGGATGTTTCTTGGGAAGCATCTACTTCGTTCGGCATTACCTAACCGCAGATGAGGCATCCTAAGTCCATTTCGAACTCGGCGGTACGGCAGCCTTTTCGGCCTGGTACATGTTTGCCAATTTCGTCAGCAGTTGCACATACTTCATCGTCTTATCTTGGTTGCTGGGCGAAAGGTAGATGGCGCACTTGCGGATGCGTTCGCAGGCATCCAGCCATGAAGCATCTTGCTCCTTGAGATCATCCTTGTAGTTTCGGCGAATGAAATTATCGATGTCGCCGGTTTCGATGTCCCGAGCGTACCGTCGGGCGTAGTCCAGCCATACTCGAACGGCAATAGCCGGAGTGAGATTGAGAGTCAGCTTGAGTGCCTTGACTCCACGACGGGCTTCGGCCGCATCTTCCGGCTTGAGAACATTAGAAATGTCTTCGATGAACTTGACTAGCTGTGCATTGAAAGCTCCGAGAAGTGACGCCATTGTCTTGAATTCGGCGGCGGTTGTCTAAGACTGTTCCAGGCGCAGTAGGAGACAGACCACCCCCCTTACGATCCGTCAGAACCCATCCCATGCGACTGCCTAAGCGCTTTCCTATTCACCACCATTCCGTCTTACAGAGGCTTTCGGCCCGCAAGGCCGATAGGAGGGGGATCGTAAGGGGGCACCGCCCCCTACTATATTTTTTGTGGCGGAGGCGGTCCGGCCCCAGGCGGCGGTTGCGACGGCATGGATATCACAGCATCCCGTTGCGCCAAATAGGCATCGTAGTCAGCAGCAGTCACCTTGCCCCCTGGTCCTCCACCGCTCGCTCCTTCTTGCGCCGTGGGGATGGTCGGGTTGTCGTGAATTCCAGCATAGTGGCTCGGGGCATTGGTGCGGCCTGTGCCCTTGGCCAACAGCGCCTCGGGATCGTCGGCTACAAAACTGAAGGTGGTGCTGGTGCCACCGCTGATGTCGGTGTAGGCCATGGGCTCCTTCTCGGCGCCGGTGGCGGCCCGGGCTGCCCGCTCGGCTTCGGCCGCTAACCGCTTCCCAACCTCGGGTCCCATGTAGATGTTCTTGTCGCGAATATCCAGCAGCGCAGGAACCGCTGTAACACCAGGCG
>Ga0180433_10005931_pt1 | contig 16264 bp, 28 predicted proteins | sample SS_ome_8_FD_132980 | JGI IMG/M metagenome (GOLD analysis project Ga0180433, IMG submission 132980) | Hypersaline lake sediment archaeal communities from the Salton Sea, California, USA - SS_1_D_1 metaG | ecosystem: Environmental > Aquatic > Non-marine Saline and Alkaline > Hypersaline >... | reverse complement strand
CATAAGGAATTCAATAACTCTTGTTATTTGTTCGATGGCATCATCATATTTTTCATCAATGGACATACTCCTATTGCTTTTTTCTTTAACAGCTTGTTCTGCATCAATTAAAGCATGTTTTGCATTTACTTCTAATGAATATATTTCCTGTGTTATCCAATAAAATCCATCAATTTTTAATTGTAGTGCATAAACTTCTTTCATCTTTTATTTCACCTTCACAGCATTGTTTTTAATTTCAGATACATATACATCACCTAAGTCATAAGAACCCTAATACTAATGTTAGGTTATAGTTTCTATAATAGACTTGTGTTATTTTCAAGTTATATCTGTAGCAGATATGTCTGATACATCTCATATCCTCTTCATTGAATATACCATAATTAGTTACTATTCTGTATTCGTTCATGTTTTCTTCATAGTACATTTGGTCGTATTCACTTGGTTTCCTTCCATTGAAATAAGATATTATTTTGTCAGCTTCTTTTATTATGTCAGGTAGTTCCTGACCACATTTTTCACATTTCATTTTTTTCACCTATTTTGTCCAAACTATAATGGTTTGAAGGGTATTTAAAGGTTTCGGTATGCTACATTTTGTCAGTGTTATACTCTTATGAAATATATTGTCGAAGTTGATGTCGGCATTTAAGTAATCAGCTTAACTTAGTAAAGATTCAGGCTTGTATGTTACTGGTTTTCCTAATAAATAACAAGTGTGTATATGTGTATATAATATACCCTATGTATTTTCTAAGGAAAACCAGTAAATTGTCCTATTTTGTCGGTGCTATTTTGTCCAGTTTGTCGGTGCTATTTTGTCGGTATCTGAATACCCATCTAACCCCATGTTTTTATTTATCTATTTTTATTTTTCAGCCTATATTTATTTTATGCTAAATAATAGCATGACATACTCTAATATGCAATCGTATACCATGCTATTAAATAACACAGTGATTGAATATAAGCTTTGCAATATATGAATAGAATGCGAGTATATAAATATTTCGGTAGGCTTGAAAAAACCGAAAACTATTTAAAGGCATAAATATTCTCAGATATTGTGATTGAAATGAGTAAAAATATAAAAACAATAAAAAAATATGGGGCTGGAAATTGTAAAGACCTTGAATTATCAGAGTATACTAATGATAATAAAACATATAAGACTACAGATATAAACATTCAAAATATAAAAACATATGAAATTGAAACAAGTAAAATAAATGTATTAGGTAAAAAAGTATATGTAAAAACATTAAACATTAAAACAAATAAAAATGAAATTATCGAAATAACTCTATTCTCAGATATAAAAGGAGTGCTTTAAATGAATAAATCTTTATCTTTAATTAAAATCCAGGAAAGGTATAATAAAGCTAAAAAATACGGTTGCATCGGGATATCCTTAAAAGGTATCCAGTTAACCAGTGATGTAAAAGAATTTATAAATAACATTAATATAAAAAGCATGGATAATAAAGTTATATATTTGAGGTGAAAAAATGAATAATGATATAATAAAAGATATAATTGATACGGTTTTAGATAACACAGAAATAAGTTTTATAGGCTCTGGTTATAATATAGAAAAAGTATACGAAATTGACGAAATAGCTATCGAAAAAGAAATAATTAAAATCTTGAAGGAGAGATAAAAATGGGACAAAGGATACAGATCATATTTAGAATACCGGAAATATATTATAATGAAAATAACCCTAATAATGAAAAAGAAAAAATTTTAGTTTTTCATAACCAGTGGTTATATGGTATTAATTTTTTAAAGTATGCTGACAGGTTAATATATGCTTTAAAAGATAAAATTAAACATGAAAAATCTTTACCATTTAAAACAATAAATTATAATGATATTATCCAAAAATCTATAATGTACGCTAATAATAGAGACCTTTCATATATAACTAATACAAATATTTATATGGATTATAAAAGCTTATATAATAATTCAGATAACAAATATTTAAAAGAATCGAAAAATATAGATGCTTTTTTAGATATTTGGGATAATAATAACGGTTTTTTATACATAAAAATAGATAAAAAGGGTAAAATATCATATGATATAATAACAGGTTTTGAAGACTCTGAAATAAGAAAAAGAGTTAATCCTAAAGAATATCTTAATTTATTTTATGAAGACTCAGATATGATAAAATCAGGTGAATACGGTGTAGTAAAATCAATATTTAACTTAAATAAGGTAAAAAGAATAAATATTTTTAATGATCTTAAAAAATTCCAGGAGTTATTAAAATGATTTATATAAGTAAGATGTCGGGTAAATTAAAAGGTTTATATTCAATAAATGTTAATCCTTTAATTACTGATTTTTGTATTAATATGCATAAATCAAAAAATGATAAGGTCATATGTAAAAAATGTTATTCAATTAGGATACTTAAAACCTTAAGACAAAATTGTATCCCTAATTTTACAAAAAACTATTATACTTTATCTGAATCAATTATAGATAAATCAGATTTACCTAAAATTAAACATAAATATTTCAGATTTAATAGTCACGGTGAATTAATAAACAATAATCATTTAATCAATTATATAAATATTTGCAATAAAAACCCAAATACACAATTTACCTTATGGAGTAAAAGAACCGATATAATAAATAAAGTACTATCTGAATATAAAAAGCCTAAAAACTTAATATTGATATATAGTAATCCTATAATCGACACAATAACAGATAAGCCTAATAAATATTTTGATAAGGTTTTTAATGTTATTCAAGAAAAAGATATTAAGGTTAATTGTGGTAAAAAGAAATGTATCGACTGCCTATTATGTTATAAGCATAATAAGGTTAATACAATAATAGAAAAATTGAAATAAGCCTAAATAAGCTTATATCTTTATCTTTTAATGATAATATACCTAAAAAGAATTCAAATGCTTTAACAGGCTTAAAAACATGGTTTAAATAGATATTAGCTAAATATGTATATGCATAACTACCTGCGAATAAACTATATAAAGCTATCAAACAATAAAGAATTATGATAATCAAAACTAATAAAGGATATTATAAGGTAATAAAAGAGACTGATAATCAAGTATACAGATTAACCTTAAACAAGAATCAACCTATTATTAAGTTTATACCAATAAAGCCTAAATTGTAATGAGTACAATCTAACAATCATTACAATTTATATATATTTTATACTGCCTACCCATTTTTAATTTATTACTTAATTTTGAGTAGGTTTTTTATTAAGTTATTAAGATTTATATCAAATGTTAATAATAAGTAACACGATTTATTAATATCGTGGCACGATTATATATTTAATGTTGTCGAGGGGGGATACGTCAAAAAGTAATAAAGGAAAAGGAAAAAGGGTGAGGGGTTTGTCTGAAAACCAAGTTTTGAAATCAGCAAAAATACCTTGATAATCATTAGCACTGTTATACTCTCTTGATTCAGTTAACACGTGTTAATGATATACTCTCCCTTCATTTCCACTGGAAAAATATCGAAAGGTTTATATATAACATAGCCATTTACTGGTTTCCCTTAGAAATAACAAGCAGTGTATATGTGTATATTATATACACCCTATCTTTTCTATAAGGAAAACCAGTGGTAGCTACAAAACCTTTAAGTATATAAAACCAGATACTATATACAACATGATTATCTATGAGTGCCTGCATTGTGGTTACAGAAACTACAGGAAATATCGCAGGTGCTGGATTTGCAATTCAACTGAATTTATTGAAAAGGATGGTGAAGCATGACTTTGAAGGAAATGGAATGTAGTAACTGTGGTGCACCTTTAACATCATTTAAATGTGAATATTGTAATTCAATTATATGTGAGTTACCAAAAAAGATGATGATTGTTAGTGTACCAAATGATATGCCACCAGAATCTATTCATGAATTAAAAACTGCATTAGAAGGTAACCCAGATTATATTATATGTAATGAAAATATAAAATTTACTATTATAGGAGATTTGAAATAAATGACTATCTATAATTCCTGTGGGGAAACAGAATCGCTGAAGATGCTGTAAGAGGATTACACAGAGTGATAAAATGAAACCTGAATTTTTATTCATAATTACATACGGTAGGTCTGGAAGCACCCTGACCCAAGGAATCCTGAATTCAATACCTGGCTGCAGGATTTTAGGAGAAAACAATGATGCCCTGCAAAAGCTCAGGGAATTCTACAACTGCTTTTATAATTCACACGCTAACTATCTGAATAATATAATGCCTGAAGATGATAGGAATTCTTGGTATAATCCTACATTGCCTGAAGAATTAAAATCAGCTCTGATTAATACTATGGCACATATAATAGACCCTAAATTTGAAGCTACAACCCTTGGTTTTAAAGAAATCAGGTATCCAGGACATTTAGACGACCTTGAACCTTACCTGGATTGGATGTATCATATCTTTGACTGTAAATTCCTGTTTTTAACTCGCAACCTTGACCATACCTGCATATCTAAGTGGCATGCTGGAAATCCTGCAGGTTGCAAGGCTAAACTAACTATGTTCGAGCAGCAGGTGCAGGAATATATAAAAAGAAGACCCTACCAAAACTGGTTTCACTTGCATTTTCCTGATTTACATAATGTTAAACCTAATGAGTTTAAACCTTTATTTGACTGGTTGGAAGCTGATTTTGATGAAGCTAAAATCCAGGAAGTTCTGTCAAGGAGGTATAGCTATTAAAATTAAATGCCCTTATTGTAACGCTTTCGTCAGGGTCGGTGGTTGTTGCACTCGTCATGTTAGCTCAAGACATCCTGACAAAAAAAAGGAATATGTTGAGAAGTATGTTAAGAAGAGAGGATGGTAATGCTGGAAATAAATATAGTACATGAAAAGAATCAACCTTACATGGTTGAAATCAGAAGTGACAAACCTATTAGAAACCTTGGTTCTAATATCATGCCTAATGCTTATGATATTGTAGACCTTGTTGAAGAGACAATCCACGAATATAGGAGATACTGAATGGTTTTCGTTAGAACTACAAAAGATGCTTATATTATTGATGGTAAGGAATATTCACGTGTTACTAAAGTCCTTGGAGTGTTACCTTCACCTGAATTGGATTCTTGGTATCGCAGGATGGGTAGAAAGTTTTGTGATGCTAAAAGGGATGAAAGGGCTGCATTTGGAACACGTGTTCATAAAGAATTCCAAAACTACCTGGAAGGTAATGAAGTTTGGGTTGATAATAAGGAAATGCGTATCAGCCTGGAAGATTTCAAAAAGTGGTGTGCTGATAATGATATAGCACCTAATGAACTTGAACAGCATTTATATAACGATGATTTGATGGTTGCAGGGACTTGTGACTTCATAGGTATGGTCAATGGGGAGTTAATGCTTCTGGATTGGAAAACATCCAAAAGGATTTATGACCACTATCCAGTCCAAGTCTCTGCTTATCTTTACATGTATGAGCAGCAATTCAATAAAAAGCTGGAAGGTGCTGGAGTTGTTGCATTCCGTAACGGAAGGATTAAGGAAAAATATTTAACTCGTAAGGAATGTTATGACCTGCTACCTGTTTTTAAGGCTGCAAATTATATTTATAGGTGGAAATATGGAAAATCTTGAAGAAACTTTAAAGAAGCAACGCCTGTCTAAAAAGGACATTGATGAGTTTACTGTCGAACAGTATGAGAAATGTAGAAGTATGCTGGATAAACTGGAAGACCTTGGTGAAAATAGTAAGTATGATAACCAGAAAGCTACAGCTATTAAAGCATATTTCGCCTGTGTTGAAAGAATGCAGAAAATCATGCAGGCTGCAGTTGAATCTGATTTAAGGCTGAAAAAACTTGAAGAAGGTGACTCAGTAGATGGTATAGATGCTGAAGATGATGAGGATGATAAAGAAGTTAAAATTGAGTTTGGAACTTAAAGAAATGATTATTAACCTTTATCCTTCTGGTTACGTACCAGTGCTGGTTGAAGGTGAAGCTTGGCTTAGATATATTAATGATATGAGTGAGGAAGAAAAAGATGAATGGGAAAAAAACATTGAGGACACGTTTTCTTAACTGGATGGGAATTACCACTAACGATGATTTCTTAACAATGTCTGATGATGTGCTTAATGCATTAGAAGCATTTGAGAAATATACTCAGTTAAATACTAAAGTTGTGAATCAGCTTTGTAAGGAAACGGGCATATTCTTTTTAAACGGGAATGTGTATCGAGTTGAAGAGGTTGGGAAAGGTTTGAAGGAAACAACTGATGATGCTATTAATAGAGGTGAACTATGAAGGCTTGTCCACGTATTCTTCTGGATATACCTGAAAAATACTGCAAACAATGCTTCTATCACCAAGATGGCGAATGTCATTTCAGGGAATTATATAATCCTTTGAATAATTTCGTGAGAAAATGAATAAAAAAATCTGTTATATATGTCATGGTACTATGCTGGAAATTATTGATTACTGGACAGCTTCGACATATTGGCAGTGTTTAGGATGTGGAAATATTGAGAAATCTGAAGATACCAGAAAGAATTAAGGAAATACTTGAAGCTGACCCTAAAATAGGTAGATATAATTTAGCACAAAAAGCAAATATTAGTGAATCTGATGCAAGGTTTTACAGTAAATTGTATAAGTTTAGTGACAACAAACCTATTCAAAGGGGTATAGCTGTGGGAGATTTGCATTTCCCTGACCATAATCCTGAATGTCTTAGTATACTTTTGCAGTTTATTGATGATTTTAAACCTGACCACCTGCTTTTAACAGGTGATATGCTTGATATGGCTTCAATTTCATCCTTTAACAAGAAAAAACCTAAATTAACTGAAGGTAAGCGTCTAAAACGTGAATACAAAGGTTTTCAGAAACTTGTTTTGGATAAGATAGATAGTCGTGTTACAGATTCATGCCAAAAGTATTTTTTTGTGGGCAACCATGAATATCGTATTGATAGGCTGATTGAAGCTGAACCTCAATATGAAGGCTTTATTGAATTGGAGAATAACCTGAACCTCAATGACTATAAAATTATACCATTTAATGAGGTTTATAACTTAGGTGAAATGTATTTTATGCACGGTGATTATTATAATAAGTACCATGCTGAAAAAAATGCTCGTATTTATGGTAAACATATTTTTAACTGGCATGTACATACAAATCAGGTATATACTATGCATAGTCCTATCAATAGACTACCTCGACAGGGTGTCAGTGTTGGATGTATGTGCAATAAAAACCCTGAATATATGAAAAACAAGCCTAACCATTGGGTAAACCAGTTTATGTTCTTTTATCTATATGGAAATGGTTCTTTTGTATACTATACACCTATCATAATTAACGGTAGGACTATTATTAACGGAAAAGAATATAAGGGATGTTAAGTCCCAGGAGATGAGTGAGTGTTTTGCGAATACTGTTACGAACAGTTTGAACAAGAACATGGAAATCAAAAATATTGTAAGGGTTGTGCCAAAGATGCATACCGTCTTAAATCCAGGGAATGGAAAAAGAGACATAGGGGGATTGGTACTTCTGATTTTTTTGAACATGCACATGTAGATGATTTTGAACGGGAAGCTATAGAAGTAAGAAAGGAATTAGCCTTCCATAAAATTAAACGTCAATTTTCTTAAATAAACCGAAAAGTATTTAAATGATTTTTTATTATTCCTTATTATAATAGTAAAGCAGGAGTGTAATGCTACACGGGAAAGGGAGGGTTTAGATTAAATGCCTTCATTAACAGTTAAAAAGATTCCCAACCACAGAAATTTCCTTCCTAAACAGGAAGAAGTACTGAACGCAGTCAAAAACTATAAATATGTCTTGTATTCGGGTGCTTATGGTGCTGGAAAAACATTTTTGATGTGCCATGTAGGGATTCAGACATGTTTGAATAACCCAAATGCTTTTGGAATGTTTGGAAGCCAGACTGTACCTATGCTTCGTGACACAGTTATAAGAACCTTCATTGAAGAAATGGATTCTTATCAAGCTGTTCTTGATGCTGAAGGCTATGATTTAAAACTTGAGAAGAAATGGAGACCATCTGTAAACGAATATGAATTTTATAACGGTTCTAAAATCATATTTCGCAGTTGTGATAGTCCATCAAAGTTTAAAAGTATAAATATGGACTTCTTCTTACTTGATGAACCTGTAGATATTGATGAAGAAATATTCCTTGTATTGCAGGGTCGTTTAAGGACTTCTCATATAAAAAAACCTGGTTTGAGTTGGAAAGAATATCAACAGTATGTGGATGAGGGTGCAGAACCTGATTTATACAGTCATAGATTTGGTGCTATGGCTGGAAACCCTGCAGGTAAAATGAATTGGGTCTATCAGCGTTTCTTTGACCATCCAACTGATGATTATTATAAGGTTCACACAATTACAAAAGACAATAAATACCTTCCAAGTGATTACATCCAGTCTATGTATGATGCATATGATTTTGAATATGCACAAAGATACCTGGAAGGTCAATGGGGAAGTTTTATAGGTCTTGTATATAAAGACTTTAACTTCGACAGACATGTTCTTCATTTGAAGGACAAAAAAATTAAGTATAAATATTATATTGCAGGTGTTGATGTTGGATACACAAATCCTACAGCTATGCTTGTCATTGGAATTACTGATGATAACAAGGCTCATATATTAGAGGAATATTACAAAACTGAACAAACGACTGATGTAACTGTCCAGGAAATGGCAGGCTTGGATGAAAAATATAAGTTTCGTTATATTTATGTAGACCCTGCTGCTGCTGATTGGATTAATAAAGCTAAGACAAAAAGGCTTCGTGTGATTGAAGCTAATAATGATATTGATATGGGTGTTGCTAAGATTAAATCATTATTTAAAAACGACCTGATTTATATTGACAGAGATTGTGAAAATTTCCTGAAAGAACTTGAATCTTATCAATATGATAAAGGTAATGTAAGGGGTAATGAAACTGAGAAACCACTTAAACGAAATGACCACGCTATGGATGCCTTGAGATATGCGTTCTCAGAGTGGAATCCATGGAGACAAAGAGCGTTTATCGCTGGTGGTAAATGGTAATGTATGATAATAGAAAATCATGTAAAAAATATTATTCAAAGAATAGAGAAAAAATACTTGAAAAAAGAAGAGAGTATTATTCAAATAACAAACAAAAAGTTTTAGATTATAGTAGAAAATATTATCAAAAAAACAAGAGTAAAAAAATACAATATCGTCAAGAGTATTACAAAAACAACAAAGATAAAATATTAAATGCAAAGAAACAATATAGACAAAGAAATATAGATAATATATTGAGATTAAATGATTTGAGAAAAAGAAGATTGAAAAGAATCAAAGTTTTAAATAATTTTTTTCCTATGGAAGTTAAAATAAATTGGCATCATGTAAATGATATGTTTGTTGTGCCCATTCCATATGAAACACATAAAAAAACTTTTGTTTCTGATAGAGAAGAACATAGAGAAAGAGCAAATTTATGGATGTATTACTTATATGGTATTGATTTTAAAAGGTTACTAAGTGATTAAATGGTAAGTTTAAGACAATATGTTGGTGAAGCTGGAAGAAAATACATTTGGGGTGTAGAACAAAGCCAACCTGAATCTAAAGTTAACAAGATTTCAAGCAATAATAAATATTCAACTCAGGAAATGGTTAAAGGAAGGGACTTAGTATTACTTCGTAAGATAGTTGATAGTGAACCTTTAATCAAGAAAGCGATTTACAAAAAGAATAGGGATACCTTCAAAAACTGGTTTACAATAAAGGATGAAGATGGTGAAACTATTCCTAAACAAACTCAAAAGATAATAGATGCTTTTGATAAGAAATCTAATTTTAAATCACTTATGTATATGTCTGGGGTGTGTGCTAATGTTTATGGTACTGGTTTTATAGAGAAAATATACAATGAACATGGTAATACAAAGCCTTCATCTGCAATTGACGACAGGAAAAAACTAATTGGTTTAGAACTATTGAATTCAGAAAATATCAGGGAACGTAAAAAACTCAATGATAAGGACAAAACGCTTTATCCTGTTTATGTTGCACCTAATTCTTCTGAAAAAATACATATCCATCCTACTCGTTTAGAGGTTGTCCGAATTGATTATCTACCACATAGCTATTTTGGTACTTCGATACCCAAAGTTGTATGGAATATACTGAAAAGTAAAATGATGGCTGATGTTTCTTCTGGAGAGATTTTAAACTGGTTCGGAAGGGGTATGTTTGATGTTGAAATTACAGGTATGACTGATGATGATGAAAAAGAAGCACATAAACAACTGAAAGACCACCCTGATTATCTTTTACACGATGAAAACTTTAAAGTAGATGTCAAAAATCCTACACGTGTAGACCCTGCACCTTTCTATGATTATTTCTATACTAATATAGCTGCTGCATTGGATATGCCTAAACATATGCTTGTGGGTAGTGAAATAGGTAATGTCACTGGTTCGGAAGTAGGCACATCTGCATATTATAGTGATATTCAAAATATACAGAACTTAGTTTTTACACCAATTATTGAGAATATATACGAAGAGCTTTTCAGGTCTTATGGTAAAGAATGGAAATATAATATAGAATGGAATCCTATATTTGTGGATGAATTGTCTGAAGCTAAAATACTTCAAACAAGGGCTTACAGTGCAACTCAATCTGTAAATGCTGGAATTGTGAGTATCCCTGAAGCTCGTAGAATGTTAACAATAGGTATGCAGGATTTAGACCCTGATGAGATACCTGAAAAACCTGAAGAGCCTGAACCAACAACAGACCCTAATATAGAACCACAACCTGTAGTAAAACCTGAATTTAGACCTTATCTTACTAAAGCTGAACATGAAATGATTCTAAAAAACAGGTTGAAAGGTGAAATTGAATTAGAATTACAAGAAAAGCGTTTAAGGGAAGCTAAAAAATGATGTTTATCACTTGCCCCAGGTGTAGTCAATCATTTAAGTATTTAAATAGTGATGAGGTATGCTGTCATAATTGCAGGCATGTCTTTAAAGTGAAAAAATAACCATCAAATCACTGAGAGGTATATAAATGACTGAAATAAAATTATGCAGAAGAGGATGCTGTCCTGTATTATCCCACGTTGAAGGGGATAATTGGATGGTAAGAGATGAGAACATAAGAATGTTCTTTACTAAGGAACAAATAGTAAATATGTATGAGGAAGTGATAAAACATGGTTAAACTACTAAAAGATGTAGATATGCGTAAAATCCAGGAACTCATGGAAATAGATAAACAGATGCATGGGTTTACAGGGCAAAGAAATAAACACGAACTGGCTATCGACAATATACGTGAGCTTATTAAGGAACTGAAATCAAATAGAACTATGAAGCTGCAACAGGTAGTTGGTGGTAATTTGATTAAACAGATACCTAACCAAGCTGCTATCAAATTACTTCAAGAACGAAAAGCAGAACTTGAAAATGGTTTGAAGGCTATTGATGAACAAATGATGCATAGGTCGGATGCTTATACAAGTGCGTTGATTAAAGTATTTAGAATGTTGGAAGACCACGTTCCCCCTGATGTGAGAGAATGACCATAGAAATAGCACCTGCAGATAAAGAAAAGTGGTATTTGCGTATTGCTATGAACTGGTTTATAAAAAAGTATTCAGGTGGAAAAAACAGTAAAGAAATAAATGAAGAAATGGAAAACTGTGGTAATTCTGTCATTCGTTACATAAGACGCTTAAAAAAAGAACTTCACGATAATATATCACCAAGGGAAAAACACCAAAGAAGAATGGTTAATGAATTAGGTGATTTCCTTCTTTGGATTATGTACAAGGATACTGCTTATAGGCAGATGTTCTTTTGGGCACTAAAACATATGATGGAAGACAAAGATGATTTGATGCCTGTGATTAATGAGTATTATCGTGAACCTAAAGATTGGTATGTTAATGTTTGGAGTGATGCTAAACAGAAGACAAAAGACCTCAAAAAACAAGGAAAACTGAAAGAAGGTCAATTGTCTGAAGAAGAAAAATACTTCGTTCCTTCAATAACATATGCAAGAATACAAGAAGAGGAAATGGAAAGAAAAAGCAAAAGAATGGGGTATTAAATGACAAAAGAATATATCGAAATGTCTTTTCCATTAAAAAGAGGTAAGGTTACTGAAGATTCAACACCTGATTTGGATGTATGTACTATGCTGATGGCTAACACTGTCACACATAATCATACATATTTCCCACTTGAAGAGATTGAGAAATCTGTCTCATATTGGGAAGGACTTCCAATAGTAATAAATCACGAAAGTGAAGATATACGCACTATCGTAGGTCATATTTCCAATGTTGAGTTAAAAGGTAACAGATTAACCTGCATACCTGTATTCAATAAAAAAACTGCTGGTTATCCTATTGTTATGGGATATATTGAAAGTAGATTTGATGCAGGTGATAATCCAAATGTGAGTGTTGGTCTTTGGGCTGATAGTGAAACAAAAACAATGGATGGTATAGAAGGAGTAAGAATTTTATCTAATCACGAACCTGACCATTTAGGTGTTGTTGTGCGTGGAAGCTGTGACCCTTCAAAAGGTTGTGGTATTGGATTAGCAGAACAAAGGCAAGTGAATGACTATATAGTTTTGGATGAAGACTATGTTGGAAAAGAAGATTTATATGAAAATCTAAAAAAAGAAATAATTGTGGAGAAAATAAAATTAGAGAGGAATAAAAATGACTGAAGAAAAGTCACTCGAAGAATTACAAGAAGAACTTGAATCTCTTAAAAAGGCAAATCTTGAAAAAGAAATTGCAAAAGAGAAAGAAAAGTTAGAAGCTGAAAAAAAGGCTGAGGAAAAAAAATCCCGTATAGCCTTGGAAGAAGAAATAATGACAAGAATAATGTCTGAAATGCAAACTGAATCTAAAATTCAGGTTGAATCAAATAAAGAGGAAGAAAATATATTAGGTAGATATAACTCTTTTATAGCTGAATTTAAAGAAAAACATGGCTATGGTGGAATATCATATGAGGATTTAACTCGTAAAATAAGTTCACCTGGTAACTATAAGGGGGCAAGAAATTAATGAGTAAAACTTTTTATCAATTAACTGATTGTACAGATGGCTCTGGTGGTGCAGGTGCTTGGATGCCTTCTGAATATTATGTAGACCTTATACTTGAAGGTATATATAGATATGGTCAGCTATCTGGAAAAACTGTTGTCATAGGAACTGATTTAGCTGCAGGAAATGGAGATACGGTAAATATAAGATATGTTTCACCAAGAACTGCTACTTGTGCAACAACTGCTTGTGGTAATTGTTTAAGCTCTGTTTCAACAACTTTTGGAGATTATACAATTGATGTTGAACAATGGGGTGAAATGGATAAAATAGCTGATTTTGCAGATTGGCAAGCAAAAGGAGATGTAATGGGGCAGGTTGCAAATGAAATGGCTAAAAGATTAGCACATTGCCGTGACCTTAAACTTTGGGAAGCCCTTACGGGTGCAACACCAAATACAACTGTTACAACTACATCAAGCTGGAGTTCCTCACGTGTTCTCGACACATCATGCTGCACATTCGGATTTGACATCTATAATGCGATTATTGATGCACGACAACATTTAATGGGAGATGGATATAACCCAACACACGTACTTATACATCCGTATGCTGCGTCTTTCTTATACTACAAAGAAGGTAGTGGTGGAAATTCATATCCTTTATCAATAGGTGCTCTTATTAAATATGGTGAAGATGGATATATTTCTTCAATAGCTGGATTGGAAGTTATAGAAGTCAAAGTAGCTGTCTCTGATGATTCAGACCCATCTGATGGTGGAGATGAACTTGCATTCGTCATAGATTCATCAAGAGCTCTTGGCGAAGCATGGGGACAAAGACCTAAATTCAACGAATGGTATGATGGACAGTGTAATGCAACAGAATTAACTGTTTGGTCATATTGGGGCTGTGATTCTGTAGACGATGATGCAATTGTAGCAATTACAAACCCATAGAGATATTAACATCTCTTCTTATTTCTTTTTAAAGGTGAAAAAATGAGGATTTTTAGAAACAAAACAACAGGTAAAAGAATTGAATTACATGATAAGTCTGATTCTAATCTTATAAAAGATTTAGAAGAGAATGTAGAATTTCAGGAGTTGTTTTTAGAATGAACGATGGATTAAGTTTTTATAACACCGTTACCTATAGACTATATGACCCTGAAGGAAACCTTAAAGATGAACAAGTTACGCATAACCAAACACAAGATGCTGTTCTTGCAGAAGTTATTGATGCTTTAGATGCTGGTTCATCTAATGATATTATTACAATGTGCATAGGAACAGGGACTGGACAAGCAACTTCAGATACGGCTTTATCAAGTCTTTCAAGTTATGAGACTGGTGCTGCTGTTACTGCAACACAGGGAAATAAAGTAAAAACAGGTGATAAAGTAACATTTTCTGCTACTTTTGAAGCTAAAGGTTCATGGGCTATAGAAGAAGCTGGATTATCAACTGCTGCTGATGGTGCAAGTGGTTTGATGTTCTATGATGATAGTATATCAACTGCTATGACGTCAGGAGACACACTTCAGATAGATTGGGAAGTATCTGTAAGTTAGACATAAACTAACTTCCCTTATTTTTTATTACTTATGCAAATTCAGGTTTATTTTGCTTATTTATTATTCATATTACTTTTTGGTAGTTTACTCTATATTAAAAAAGATATTATTATATCTAAATTACGACTTTTTTGGAGAAAACATAAAGGTAAGATTTTAGGTGTTGGTCTTGCAGGAATATTTGCAACTTCGCCTATTTTGATGCTTGAACCTGGTGATTTTCCTGAAGATGAACCCGTGTGGGATACAAATATGAGTATTCCTGAACCTGCATTGTCTGGTTTCCTGTTGGATGCGTATGACCATAGTTGGATTAATGTGTCGGTGAATCAGTCATATTTTCATTTTCAGAATGGTTATATCAATGCTTCTTTGAAGCATATTGATGTTTTTGTTCCTGAGCAGTTGCAGGATGACCTTGGGTATGTTACTCCTTGTGACCCTAATCTTATGGTATGTCAACAGGCTGATGCTCCTGACCCCATCTATGGATATTGGGATTTGTTTCATATTTTGAATGATTGGACTAATGAGTATAGTGACCGTTTCTATATTGAGACTGATTATATTTTTAATTATGCTCAATACGATGATGATGGTGATATTCCAGAGGGTTTCAACTGGTTGCGTGTTAATGAAGAAGTACGTGTGAATTATTCTATTGATAATAGTGGTATTGGTGATTTGTTTAATACACGTTATGAGATTGATAGCAGTCATGATATTTTGATTAATGTCTCTGCTGAAGAGAATAATTTGGTTTTGAATTATACTTATTTTTATAATGACCAGGTTGTTGGATGTTTTGAGGACTGTTATCTTAGTTATGTTCCACCTGTTGGTGAAAGTCTTGTTTTTAATGGTAGTGGTATTAATGTTTCTGTTAATCGTGATACCAATAGTATGACTTATTATTCTGGTGGTGATTATCTATCTTTTGGTTTTTCTGATGACATTGTTGATAGTTACAAGGTTTTGAATACTACATTTGAACAAAAGTTTTCTGATTATAATATTAGTTATTATCCATATATATCTGATAATGATTCTTTTTTCGAGTATTTGCTACGTGTTGATGAACCATTAAATAGTAATATTGTTAGTTTTAGTTATAGTGATTCAGGTTTGATTCCATATTATGATAATGATGGTATAGCATTTAAAAAGAATGTTCCATCTGGTAGTATAAGTTTTAGTACTGATGTATTCTTTATTCCTCAGCCAGTGGTTTTTGATAGCGATGGCAGTAGTGTTGTTTGTAATATTAGTTTTATTGATAACAATATAGTTATTAGTATCCCTCAGAGTTTTCTTGATAATGCTGTTTATCCATTGTATGTTGACCCAAGTTTTACGGAACATACTATAGATGGAAGTTTTGCTGGTGCTCATTCAGTTTATGCTTGTGATGTAGATGGAGATGGTGATATAGATGTTCTTGGTGCTGCTTATACTGCTGGTACTGCTGATGATATATCATGGTGGGAGAATGATGGTAGTGAAAGTTTTACGGAACATACTATAGATGGAAGTTTTGCTGGTGCTCATTCAGTTTATGCTTGTGATGT
>Ga0180433_10005930_pt1 | contig 16268 bp, 14 predicted proteins | sample SS_ome_8_FD_132980 | JGI IMG/M metagenome (GOLD analysis project Ga0180433, IMG submission 132980) | Hypersaline lake sediment archaeal communities from the Salton Sea, California, USA - SS_1_D_1 metaG | ecosystem: Environmental > Aquatic > Non-marine Saline and Alkaline > Hypersaline >... | reverse complement strand
GATGATGATAGAATAGATAGTGGAGACGAAACTAATAAAGGACTTCTTCCTCTCCCCTTTCTTTTATCATGTCTTTTACTTCTTTTAAAATCAGCTTTTTTCTCGCCAGTACCGCTTCGATCTCATAATAACCCAAATAGTCTCCTACCGCATTTTTTATCCTGTCATAGTTCAAAGACGTCACAGCTTCGATGAATTTTCTGGGAAGAGTTGGAAACAACATGGTGCTTCTCAACCCGTTTTTCCCATATATAAGCTGGTCCGTATAGACCCTTTTGGTACGAAAAGACCGCGAGTGATCTATCAATATGAGACGCCAATCTTTGGTATACCTTATGTTCTGCTGTGTCCTGTCTATATTACCTATCAAACTGTCAAAAGCTCTTGCAAGATATATGGATTTTAGCCATCTTTCTTTCTTTTCGCCCGGGACTTCGATCTCATTTGCCACTCTTTCGAGTTCGTTCGTCTCCAGCTCTATCCACAACTGAAGCGACCCTCTCCTTCCCCTGAATCTTCTTTCTACAGTGGGAGGCACCATTCCCAATCCCAATAATTTATCCATTTCATAGGCAGCGACCTCATACCTCCATTCATCCTTAAATCCTTTTTGGATTCCTTCCGGATTTTTCCATACCCCCATTGCCTCTTTGGTTCCGCGTTTTAAGAACAGCTTTTTCGGTTTGGTGATTCCTTCCCCAATGTCTTCATGGCCCGCGATGTCTGCGGATCTGAGAAAGACTTCCCATTCTCCTCTCCCTTTTACTTTGTCAACCTCCAGCTGAAGCCCCGCAGTTAAAAAAAGACCAGTCAATGTGAATACAAAGAGAATAGATATGATTTTAATCTTCATTTTCCCCCCTAATATATTGTCTCTTTCTGTGACACGGGCTTCTTTCAAAAAAGACCTCTTTAACTTGTCTCATCAGATTATATCATAAGAAAAGACAATCAGCCTGACCTATTCATAAAAAAATGGCGATGTTATCATTATTATTTTATTTTCTGCGATATATGAGATTTTTTCAAGAATAAAGAATTAAACATTTTTCTTGTTTATATTTTTTATTTTAATCGCCATTTTTTTACCTTTGACCCGTTCATCATCCAGGTTAGTATAGGAGGGATTGAGAAAGGTTAATGTTTGGTTTGCATGCCCTCTCGCCAAACAGAAAATCCGTAATCTATAAGTTCTCTTTTTGTATCCTTATCGAGTTTACTTAAATGAAGACCTAATTCCGTACTCTCTTCATCCGAATTTATCCATCTGACTTGCCCTGATACAAAAGGGGGGATTCTTTCTCCCGGTATATCAAGCCGGACCTCTATGTGATCTCCAACCGATAAGGTTCTCCGACCTGCTATGATCTTCAATCCTTCAGAAGATATGTTTTTTACAGAAATTTTTTCGATGGAACTGTTTTTAAACCTTGCTTCACCATAACAACTGCATCCGAAGCGAAAATATTTCCTTCTTTCTTCTCTCATGATCCAGGCTTTACATCCCTGAACTATATACTATATATTGGGCTTTTCTTTTAAAAGATACGTCTTATAGTGCCAATTGTCAAGTCTTTGATTTTTGCTTTTTATCATTGCATCATCCCAAAGATCTCTCGTCTATTTAGTCGTCCATCCCCATATAAAATGAAAAATAAAAACACCGCCCGGGTTTTCTGCCCGGGCGGTGTGATGCCTCTCTCTTATTTCTATTTGCCTTCAGGGACTACGATCCCAGATAATCCCTTCTCCATCAAAAACGAATTAAATGAAAGGAGATCATCAGCAAGTAACTTTTTGAAAAGTTGTTTTTGCGTCTCCAGCCTTTCTTTCAGCACCTCGTGCACCTCTCTCTGCTGTTTGTTTGGAGCAAAATCGATACTGCCGGTCAGGTCTCCTGCCAAAACAGAGAGCTTGCAGTATAGTTTATTGGGATACCTGAAGGATTTTGAATCCCCTTCTGCCAGTATAGGCTGGAAAAGTTCATCTTCAATCAAACGCAGTTTTTTATCAAATTTTTCAATTTCAACGGCAATGTCCTTCTGGTTTCCTTTTGACAACATGGCTTCCCTGTCATACAGCTGCTTGCGCATCCATTCAATTTTATTGATCATCTCTGTGACAGAGTTAAGGTCCTTTCTTATTTCTTTCTGCATGCTCACTTGTTCTGTGATTCCTTCAATAGATCCTTCTGAATTCGGGTCCTTCAAGACTTCTATTTTCTGAGAGAATTCCCTGTCTCCAATAATAAGTTTAACCGTATACATACCGGGAGCGGCCAGAAATCCTCTGAATCCTCCGCTTGTCCCCCAGCTTAATATGGGATACCAGCCCTCCTTTTCCCATAAATCAAGAAATCTTTTTTCTTCCACAACATGAGGGTTTCCTGGGGGCTTAGTACGGAGTTTGGCACTTTCAGCTGGATAATGGGTCATATTCCACATCACGCGATTTATCCCCGGATGATTGGTTCCGTTTAGGGTATTGACTAAAGCCCCTACCTCATCATAGATTTCTATGTTCACGCTTTGATTTTGCTTCTCTTTAAGGTAATAATCTATATACGCCCTCGCAAATACCCTGGGACCTCCGGCTTGACTGTGAAGCCTATAGGCTTTTCTTGGATTAAAAAGATACACCTCTGATTCCAGCACTTCTTTATTCAGCTGCTGCAGAGGGGAGATATCATCCATGATCCAGAATCCTCTTCCATAGGTTGCGACCACAAGGTCATTGAAATCCTTCTGGACGACCATGTGATGGACAGGGGCATAAGGAAGATTATTCTGCAGGGAATGCCATTTCCCTCCATCATTAAAGGAAATATATATTGAATTTTCAGTTCCCAAATAAAGCAAACCTTTCCTCACAGGATCCTCACTGATCCAATGCGTATAGCTGAAGACACTCTTTGGCAAATCCGAACTTATGGATTTCCATGTTTTTCCATAATCATCCGTTTTATAAACAAAAGGGTCCCGGTTGTTCATTTGGTGAAAGTCTACGGTCACATATGCTGTCCCCGCATTATATGTTGAGGGTTCGATATTACTTATGGTTCCCCAGTCAGGAAGATTCTTTATATTTTTTGTTACATCTGTCCATGTTTTTCCATCATCACGGGTCACATGCAGGAGACCGTCATTGCTTCCGGCCCATATGCATCCTTCCTCAACAGGAGACTCGGCAATGGCAAAAACACAGCATCCGTATACCACGGCCAGGTTATCTCGAGTAAGACCGCCCGACGGGCCCATTTTACTCAGGTCATTTGTGGTGAGGTCAGGACTTATGACTTCCCAGCTTTTTCCTCCGTCACCTGTCATATGCACAAATTGACTTCCCACATAGACCTTGTTGTGGTCATGCGGGGATATATGAATGGGAAAGGTCCAGTTGAAACGGTATTTGACCGCAGCTGCATGAGACCCGTATATGGATTCAGGCCATACATGTACTGTGTTGATATGCCCTGTTTTATAATCAGCCCTTTGAAGATCCGCATTATAACTTCCCCCCCAGACTATATCAGGATCGACAGGGTCAGGGATCACAAAACCGCATTCCCCGCCTGCTGTCTCCTCCCAGAGAGAGTTATAAACTCCCCATCTGCTGAACGATCCGGTACTCGGCCCTTTGTAAGCGCTTCCATCCTGACGCCCTCCATAAACATAATAGGGAAATTGATTATCCACAGCGACATGATACATCTGGCCAATGGGAAGAGTGACCCATTTCCAGGATTTTCCCCTGTTAAGAGTGATCATGGCACCTCCGTCATTGCTGATCATCATCCTATCGGGATTTTTTGGATCAGCCCACATATCATGACAATCACCTCCCCAGGGAACTGTTTCAGTGGTGTACCCACCATTAAATGTTCTGCTTTGGCTGTTAGCGGCAAAATAGACCTCATTTTCATCAGCGGGATTGACCATGACCCGGGAAGCATAATGCGGTCTTTCATTCAGGAGCCTGTTGTGACTGGCGATCCTCCAGTTTCTGCCGCCATCATCAGATCTCCATAACACACCTCTGTTGGGATGGCCTGTTTCAATCAGTGCATAGACGACATCCGAGTTGCTCGGGGCTATGGCTAATCCTACTTTTCCAATGGGAGGTTCTGGAAGTCCGTGCCCCGAAAGACGATTCCAGGACTCCCCTCCATCCGTTGATTTCCAGATGCCACCGTTTGGTCCACCGCTTTCTCTTCCCCATGTTTTTATAACAAGCGGCCACATACCCGCAAACAAAATTCGAGGATTATTCGGGTCCATAGCTATTTCAAAACAACCTGTGTTTTCATCTACAAAAAGGACATGCTCCCAAGTTTTTCCTCCGTCATTTGTACGGAACACACCTCTTTCTTCTTGTGGTCCGTAACAATGCCCCATAGCGGCTACGAAAACAATATCAGGATCTCTCGGATCTATGACGACTCTCCCTATTCTTCCGGTGTTATCAAGTCCCCTATGCTTCCATGTCTTTCCCGCATCCGTAGATTGATAAACGCCGTTTCCAATAGAAATATTGCTGCGGACAAAGGCTTCTCCCGTTCCTGCCCACAGCACATTCGGATCAGAAGGGGCTATGGCCAATGCGCCTATGGATTGAACCTTCTGTTCATCAAAAATGGGCTCCCAACGCTCTCCACCATCGGCTGATTTCCATATCCCGCCAGATGCCGCCCCGATATAATACACGAGCGGGTTCCCCGGAACTCCCACCACAGCAGATGTGCGGTTTCCCGGAGGACCTATATATCGGTAGCGAAGGACACGGTACACATCAGAGCTGAAATCTTGAGAATATGCCTGAAAAATCAAAACGAAAAGCAGAACGCTTATCGCACAAAAAAGCAAAAAATTCCTTTTTTCCATACCTTTTTTAAGCGAATCATACACAACATACCTCCTTTAATATTGTTTTGATAAACTCTTTTATTGACAATAAATATAACTCAACAGTTTGTAGATTAACTTTGCAGAGAGAAAATCAGGGGCTTTATTTCTTTTATTTGGACACAGTTCCACGACATCAAAGGCAATGATCTTCTTGTTCTCCGCGACTTTTTTTAATAGTGTGAGCACCCTGTACCATCCCAGCCCTCCGGGTTCCGGAGTGCCGGTGCTTGGCATCAAGGATGTCTCATACACATCCACATCTATGGTGATATAGACCTTATCTCTAAGCCTGTCCAATGCATTCTGGATCCATTCATTGTTATCATAGATGTCCTTTGCCAGAAATACCTGATCCCAGTCAACCATCCGGTTCTCTTCCTCTGATATGCTTCTTATACCTACCTGGACAATGGGACACAGTTCTCTGACTCTTGCCATAACGCACGCATGGTTGTATGGACTCCCCTTGTAGCTGTTTCTTAAATCCGTGTGGGCATCCAGCTGGAGGACTGAAAAACCTTCATGCTTCTTTTTTAAGGTTCTAACGAGCCCGGTAGTTATGGAATGCTCTCCTCCCAGCATGACCACGAACTTATCCATATGTTTTTCTGCTTCATGTTCAACTTTATGGATAACCGTTTCAGGAGAATCGCTTTCATTCACGTCCAGATGAGGTAAGGTGTGGATTCCTAATGTATAGACACTGCTGTTGGTTTCTATATCATACAATTCCAGATATTCTGATGCCTCTAAGATCGCATCAGGACCTTTGGAAGAACCCTTTATCCAGGAGCTTGTCCCGTCATAAGGAACAGGCATTATCACGATCTCCGAATCTTTATAGCTGGCCTGCTCTTTTTTAACCAAACCCCCGAACTGCTTTATCATTTTTCAGAATTCATCCTTTCAATGATGGACCTTAAAAGCAAAGGCCAGGCGATGGTGGCGTCAGACATCACTTCAGCCCACATCCCTCCTTCTGTTTTTGGAACAAATTTTCCCCAGGATACGCCTTCTTTATAGGTACAACCGCTGAGGCCCCCCCAGTGCGCGGGTTCAGGGCATATCCTGACTCCATATGAGAATTTCTTTTGAGAGTATTTCTCTCCTAACTTATGATTGATGATATCGATATAAGGTGCGACCTGCTGAGCCCAGTTCCGGGGCACTCCCCCTCCGATAGTAAAAATACCGATTTTCCGGCTTTTTATAATCCTTTCTGTATAATCATCCATGTCTATGAAGGGATCAAAAGAAATCAAGGGCTCATTCTTCTTTTTTTGCCTTCTCCTATACACGCCGACATCAATCCCAAGCTCAGAATCCGTGAAAGCAGGTATATAGACCGGAATATTATTTGCTGCGGCGGATTTTAACAGCCCTCTTCCCTTTGTGGTCTTTAAAAGATATTTTCCCAATTCTTCACAGAATTTTACACTTGAGAGAGGCTTGTTTTTGTCCCATTCATTTAAAACATCTTTTATGACGACCTCTATGTCATCCAGATTCTGTTCCAGTTCAATCGTATCATAAACCCTGTTGAATCCTGATTTGTAATAATCCACATCATCAACATACGGGTCGCATTTGAAGTGAGAATACCCGACAGATTCCACAAACCCGTGCGCCATAAGCGCTCCTGTAGAGACCACGGCATCCAGCATCTTTCTGTCTATCATCTCACACACCATTAAACCCATTTTTGCTATGGTCATGGCCCCTGAAAAGGTTCCCACAACAAAGCAATCCGGATCTGATATCATTTCGTACAGGACTTCATGGGCTTCCCCCAAGGCTCTTCCGCCAAAGGCCGTGTCTTTCATCTGCTTCACCAGTTCCAGCGTATTGCGGCACCGGGTGATATCCAGAGGTTTGAGCGGCTCTAATCCCTTATCGAAACCATCGGAAAATTTGCTATATTTTCTCATCCCTCTCCTCCCTTCATTGGCCGGATGATATTTTGGACGTTAAATATCTTCGCTGATAAAGACAGCTGCAGCGATCACGGTTGTCCAGTTCCCGTCTTTATCCCCCTTAACGGATTTGGTTATATTTTGGGTTTTAACAATTTTCCCACTCATTTTGAAAACCTGTTTCTTTTCATTCCAGGCTTCATCCACATTGAATTTGATCCCGAATGTACTTGCCAGCATGGAAGCGGCCAGGTCTTCAGCATGATCACCTGCTTTTTTTGAGCTTTCCCCATATGAATGATGCTCTGAAATATAACCATACGTCTTTTCATCTGTAGGAACGGCCAATCCTATGGAAGCAGAAATGACTCTATCAGGTTCCTGGGCCGCGTTTCTTGCCATGACACAGTGTATGATCTGTCCCGGCCTCAATATTTTTAATCCTTCTTTCCTTGGTATCAGTTTGCATTTAGGAGGGAAAATACTGGATACGGAGACTATATTGAATTTTTCTATGCCTGCCTCTCTTAAGGCATATTCAAATGATTGAAGCTGTTCCTTATGAACTCCTGCTCCTTTTGTGAAAAACATTTTCGTGGGAATAATCATTGGCCTCTCTCCTTCTTATTAGTATGACCTACTCATAAAAGAATGAGCGTTTTTTTGATAATAATATCATTTTAACGGTTTTTACTACAACTTTATTTGTCCGACCTACTCATAAAATAAATTCATTATTGTAGTTGTTTCTGTTTATGAATAAAATGATAGACATATAGAAAAGAGCATAAGAAAGGAGAAAAAAATGGACATCGATAGTTTTAAAATGGAACGATGGCAGTCCAAATGGGAGCACAGAGTCCATTACAATCTTTCTGAGAGCGGAGTCCACCCTTTTTCGCTTGAAGAAATGATGGCTTTCAGTGATGTTAAAAATATTTTAAACACAAGACTGGGTTATATTCAAACGGACGGCACACCAGAGCTCAAAAAGCACATAGCCGGGCTTTATAAAGGAGCAAATGAAGAAAATATCCTGGTCACAACAGGCTCTTCCGAAGCGAATATGATTTCTATATGGAGTCTGGTCAGGCCGGGAACGGAAACCGTTTTCATGCTTCCTAATTTCATGCAGATATACGGATTGATGAACTCCTTCGGCGCATATATGAAAACATTTTTTCTGAAAGAAGACAAAAAGTGGCAGCCTGTCCCCGAGGAGCTCAAAACTACTGTCACTAAAAAAACCGAAATCATTTCCATCACCAATCCGAACAACCCGACCGGCGCTCAATTGAATGAAGAGGCGCGAGAGACCATTATTGACTTGGCCAAGTGGTCCGGAGCTTGGCTGATCTGTGACGAGGTCTATCAGGGAGCAGAACTGGATGAAAAAATTACGCCTAGTTTCTGGGGCCGTTATGACAAAACCATTGTTACCTGCGGGTTATCCAAATCCTATGGCCTTTCCGGCCTGCGGGTGGGCTGGGCCGTAGCCCCCAAAAATATTATCCAAAACCTCTGGAAATACAAAGACTACACAACCATATCCATAAGTGCTTTGAGTGACAGGCTGGCCTGTATGGCACTGGAATCCGAAAACAGAAAAAAAATATTTAAGAGAACACGCAACATCATAAGAAACAACTTTGACATACTCAAAAAATGGATGGACCGCCAGGGAAGCCTTTTCCACTGTGTCCCGCCCAAAGCAGGAGCCATTACTTTCCCCGGTTACAAAAAGAAAACAAACGCCTCAAAGCTTGCAGAGAAAGCTCTCAGGGAAAAAAGTGTTCTCCTGCAGCCGGGAGACCATATGGAGGTCGACTATCATATACGCTTCGGCCTGGGAGAAGAATCAGAAAAATTCACCGCTGCCTTAAACCTATTGGAGGAGGTCTTCCAAAAGCTGGATTAAGCCCCCAAACAAACTCAGAATCTCCAGAAAAGTGTTTTAAGCCTGTTGACAAGTTGTTTGGCTTTGGAGAAAGCAAGGTTGGCTCTTGACATGGAATAATCCGCAAGAAATTCTTTAGCCAGCTTTTTGTCTTTTTTATAGAGTTTTATGGCGGTCTCTTCCAGAGCAGACTGGACAGCAAACTGCTGATCCTCAAACATATCCCATTCAGCGCGCACAATTTTTATGGCTTCTTTATAGTCTATATCGACCAGATTTTCCAGTTCATTGAACACATCAAAGGCAAAGTCCGGATCAAAATCAAATCTTTCCTGAGGATAATCGAAATGTGTTTTCAGATCCAGTTCTTCAGCAATATCACCAGGTTTAAAATAATGAGCGGGCATTTCATCCATTCCTAGATACCACGGAGTCAAAACACTGGAACAGGGAGCTGCCAGAGAACGCCATGCCACACATCCTATCTCCAAGGGCATCCAACTTCTCAATTGATACACAGCGCCTTCCTGGGTGGTCGGACCGCAGATGCGGGCGGCTTCGGATTCTATCTTATGAGGAGAGCCCTTTTCATAGCCAACAGTGGTATCGAATTCAGTTCCCTCCAAATGACTTCTTAGTATTCCCGCCACATCTTTGATAGTCATTTTTTTCCCGGGTTTTACTGAGAACGGAAGCTCTGTCACTGAGCCTAAAGGAATTGGTTCCCCTTTAACCATGCTCTGGGCATACCACTGTCTGGGGTCAACTCCGTACTTATCTCTAAAGCTTCCTTCCCAGGGAGGCGGACAGAAATGCTTTTTGAAGCTGAAAGATTTACTTTCAGAAAGATCGTACCATCCCCTCTTTGCTGCATATTCAACTAGGCCTGATGACGCCATTACATTTTCAGTATCATTGATATCAGCTTCAGCCCCAATAATATGGATATTGGGAAGGAGCACCACTTCATCATCAGGGCATCTCTGTGCTATCCAGTGCTTTCCCCTTGCAATCGCAAGCACCCATGCCTCATTGGGATCGGCGATGACCAGCGAGCGCCCCGTGGACGTATATCCGAACTTATTGAGCAGTTCCCCTGCAATTTTCACTCCCTCTCTTGCTGATTTTGACCTCTGAGCCACCAACCGCCTGAGCATGTATCCAATGCCTCCATCTGTGATGTCTCCCCTTTTCATCAGTTCATCATTGGAGTCTTCCCTTGTGGGACAGGCATCCGAAGACACCACCACACCCCATTCATTAAAATAGGAATCTCCGAACTGCACCCCGGGGTTCTGAAGCCATAATATGGCATATGTCTCTTCAACCTGAGGTAATGTGCCCCCGTTTTTCAGGATGACTTGATCTCCGGCCTTATACCTCATTCTGGGTATATAGCGGTAATTGATGATCCTCCTTCCTCTATTCTGTTCATTGTGCCCGAACAGGACAGCCCCGTCAGCAGAGGCCTTCTTTCCTACAAGCACAGTGAAACAGTTTCCTGACAGAAAGGAAGGAACAAAAAAGAGCATGCATAAAAATACTAAAAAGAAAGCGATCGATTTTTTCGAATACATGATTTTATCTCCGTCTTTTAAATTAATGGCAATGCCTCATTCTTTCGTCTATCTTACACTCTTATGATCAAAAGCAGATAAGAATAAAAAGCTCAGGGCGACATTGTGAGCTCAAATCTCTGCTCATTGACTCTCTTCCCCCAGTGGATACCTTCTCTCTGTTCAGCAAGTTCAAATCCCTGCTTAAGATACAGATGTTTTGCCGCATCAAGTCCTTCAAAAGTCCAAAGATAGATTTTTTTGTATTTTCTTTCTCTGCAGAAACACACAGCTTTTTCAATAAGCCGGCTTCCCACTCCTTTTCCTCGAATTCTGTTTGACACAATAAACCAGCGGAGGTGAGCTCCTTTGGTATCTGAATGGAGACCATCAATAACAATGGAACCCTCGATCCTTTTATCCAGCACTGCCGTGAACAAACGATCCTGCTCCTTATTATAGCGCCTCATGAATTCTGATAACTCTACAGCAACTTTAGTCTCGAAATAAAGCTCAAAATCCCAGTTCTCATGATAATATACTCCATGAAGCTCGGCAATTCTTCCGACAGAACCCGGTAGATAACCTCCTTTAATTTTTACGTTTTCTATACAATCCATTTATCCGGGCCCTTGACTTTTTTTCAATACTTTTTCCTTAAATGTGAAATCATTCCCAGCCATTTTTACAAACACATCCAGAGGCACTACCTCAAATTCCTGTCCCAACCGGTCAAGTATTGATTTTACCCTTGTGATATCACTCCATTCTCTCACATGAATGAGCAAAAAATAGGGACGGATGCTGTTTATTTCTGCCAGCTCTTCCAGATCTGCGGCAGCCTCTTCTTCTGAACGGCCTGGAGAAAGATAATAGTCATAAGAGATGAGAGGGCAGTTGTCACGGCATGTAAAGGTAAAGGAAGGCGCGTATCCGTTAATAAACCCAATGGCTTCGGGCATTCCTTTGTAATAAGCATCCACGACCTTTTCAGTCAATTCTGTGTTCCCTTCCACAGTAGCCCCTTCTGAATAATCCATGATCTCAAAAACCCTTAGATCCAGTTTATTCATTAAATCCCAGGCCATTCCGATAAGAGGATCCAGATACTCTGGGGGTACAGCCTTCGGATAGAGATAACCGGGCCCGGAGAGAGCCCCTATAAAATAATCATTGGGAGTAGCCTGAGAGTAAAAGAATTCCATCATGGCCGGAGCCAGCCAGGACCAGTTCATGGTGACCTCCCAAGCATAAGGTATTTGTCCTCTTCCAGGCTGATTCCAGGCTCCCAGCCCTAGACAATCCGTTTGAATACATGCGATATAGGTTTTTTTCTCAGGCATATAAGACTTTCCAGATTCCACATGATGGTTGTTTTTAAACGTAAAACCGGGAGAAAGGGGAACTTGGCTGATGAAACTCATGTTTGGCAGGGTGTGAAGCCCCTCGACCCTCAAACCGTGACTGGAAGTCAAAGTCACATGATCTCTTTCCTTGTCTTTGGCATAGGAATGCCATCCGAAAACAAGTGAAAAAGGATTCATATCAGAGAGTATTTCATTGGCCAGAGTGTATTCCTCCTCATCTTCAGGATCAGTTGAAAGGTCCGTGAAAAAGGCCTTATTTAAGATCCCCCAATCCGCCACTCCTGGTTTCATCACCTCACCGGAATGACCTCCCATCCACACGATGTATTCTTTGCTGCATCTGTCTCCATATCTATCATAAGCCCACTGGTAAATCTCATAATCCGGCATTCCAACAAATTTTTTTCTGAAATCCTCAACTTTTCTTAAACCGGCTTTTTCCATCAAAGGAACCAGATCCTCGGTCACAACTACCGACCTTTCCAGACCTGCCACTGTAAAGGCCACAATAAGGGACGTGCGTACGTCTCTATCCCAAACCACATAACCCCTTACGTTTTTCTTGAAAGTTTTGAGGGCCTGATTTGGGCCGTTTATCTTGTTGAATGTGAAATTTCTTTTTTTTCTCAAGTAATCGAATACATCCGGAGTGAATCTGTAATCCCATGTTTCTGGATAAATAAAATAAAGGCCGGGATCTTCGATATTAGCCAATCCCTGAAGACTTATCAAAAATGCCTGCATAGGCAGATTTCCATGTACAGACCATTCATCTTCAAGCTCCATATAAAAGGCTTTACACGATCCCTTTCTCTTAAATGTAAACTGAACGGGAGGCCCGCTTTTTCTTGTGGTTCTTTGAATGGTATAGGTGAGAGTATCTGTATCCGCATCATAACTGTAGATATGTTCTGATGTTATTTTTTGCATACCCTGAGAAGATGTGACTGCGGCTTTTTCTTCAATTTTCAGAACCGTCCTCTCTTCTTCCCACCAGGCCCTGATAGTGCGGGGAATATCTGTTTTTACAGCGATGCCCATAAACACATTGGTCGGAAAATTGCGGCTTGGTGCATGTATTTCAATCAGGCTCCCACCTGTTTTTACAGTAAGCTCATCTTTGTATCCGCGGTTGGTTCCCCATTGTTTTGTTAATACAAGTGTTTCTCCTTGTATTTTGACATCCAGGATAAGGCTATTGAAAAGGGGTATATCTGTGCTTTTTTCAGGAACAATCTCCCATATCCCTTCAAAATCACTGAACGGCTCGGAAAAGAGACTTTGAGGAACCTCCATGAAAAAAACCAATAGTATCACTGTAAAGAAAACACATTTTTGCATGATCATCTCTTGAAATATAGTTTGGCTCACCCTGTTCATGTCAAAAATTCTCTATATTTTTATCAGGAAACCATGGTATTTGCAACAAATCCCTGAAGCTCCTGTATAAAATCCCGTATAAAATATTGATTTTTTTGTTTCATTCATGATAATTTGTTTAACAGGCAAGTGAGGGAAGAGCAAATGAATTCAGATAGATTAGACTCCTGGAAAGAAATTTCTGAATACCTGAAAAGAGACACAAGAACATGTATACGATGGAAAAACCTGTATTCTCTTCCAATATATAAAATCGATGATAAATCTCCCTATTCAAGAGTCTTTGCCTATAAATCTGAAATAGATAAATGGCTTAAGGAAAAAACCAACAATCATTACAGATATCCTCTTCTAAGAAACAAGTGGACTTACGTAGTGTTGGTTTGCCTGATCATTCCAGTTTTCTCTTTTTATCTTTTTGTCAACTCGAACCAGAAATCTTTTGATGCTTCTCCGGACCTGTCCACTTTAGCTGTTTTCCCCATAGAAAATTTAGAAGCATCACCTCACCTAGGCTATATATGTGAAGGCATAACAAATGAAATAATAAACAGGCTGCTGCTTATTAATGACTTAAAAGTCATTCCCTTTGACCATGAGGGAAAGAAACCGGATATCACAACAAATCCAAAAAATATTAAAGAATCATTGGGAGCCGAATATTTATTAAAAGGAAAAACTATACCTCAGAACAATGAAGTCTATATTCTTTTAGAGCTTATAAAAACAGATGATCATTCCAAAGTATGGGAGAAAAAATTTAATTCTCCTGAAAAGAATATCACGCATATCATTGAAAGCACTTATCTGAAGATAACGGAATTACTAAATGAAAAAGATTCTGACATGCCGTTTCTAGGAAGCTATATAGACAATAATTCTTTCATCAATTATTTAAAGGGTGAATACATCCTTAACAATATGAAAAAAGAAGACAGCGATCCTTGGGAGCTTTACTGCAAAGGAAAATATCTGACCGGAAAACTCTCACAGGAATCCAATGAAATAGCTATTGATTTTTTTAACAAAGCCATAGAAATCGACAGTAACTTCGGGCTTCCCTATATAGGGTTAGCCCAATGCTACTCAAACTATGTCAATTATGCCTGGGATTTTGACAGAAAATGGATCGATAAAGCCGAAGCTTTTTTAAACAAAGCCCGATCTTTGTCTTCTGATGATCCTGAATTTTATTCTACAGCCATTGAGGTGAATCTGGTCAAGCTGGTCGGATATGGCGAAAACAATACAAACCAAATAGAAACTCTGGTGAAAGAAAGCATAGATAAATACCATTATCATGCCCAGCTCAATTCCATAGTGGGATACTGGTACTTCCTTAAATTCGGAGAAAAAGGAGACATCCAAAACTTCAATAAAGCACTTGAACATAAAGAAAACAGCTTTTTGCTGAGCCCGTCATCCATCAATAATATAGTCTACGCAGAATTGCTGATGCTCAATAAAGAATTTGATAAAGCACTGGATGTGTGTAAAAACATGGAACGAAACAATCCCTCGTCCTTTACCAAGTTCAGGCTGGGGGAAATTTATTATTATATGGGAGATCTAAACAGAAGCAGTTTTATCTTCCATCAATTTGAAAACGCCGATCTCAAACTCAAAATAGATTCTCTGTTTTTCCTTTCTATGATTTTATCCAGAATGGGAGAGAGGGAAAAAGTCCATAAAACAGTAAAGAGAATCAAGCTCCTCTCCCCAGAAAACATGACTAGGGAGGATGATTTAAAACTGGCTTCCATTTACTTCGGGCTGAATGAAAAGGAATCAGGATACGAACATCTTACAAAACACTTTGAAAACATCTCATCAAAATATAATTTTTATATTGACTTGAAGTACATAGAAATTGATAAAAATTTTGATTCTGAGAGAAATGAAAAAAAGTTTAAAAATTCGTATAAAAGGAAAAAATAATGGCGAAGACAAAAAAAATCAAAGTCACTCCAAATGTTAAAAAGTGCCTTGATATCCTGACCGAAGCTTTAAAGGACATGCCTCCAAGCGATCTGAAAACAAAAGCCGAAGGAGCTGTGGATTATCTGGACCGGACATTTAAAGGGGAACCGCAGCCAGCCAAAGGGGATAGTTGTCCGGAAAGCGCATTACTCATAAAAACATGATTTTTTCTGATTTAAGCCTGATTGTCACTGAAGCTTGTAATTATGACTGTGTTTATTGTTACAAGAAAAAGAGCAAGAATCATATGGACATGTCCACAGTTGAAAAAGCCTTAAATTTTTTTTATCCAGATTAAACAGCTCTTTTTACCTTAACTTTTATGGGGGGGAACCTCTTCTTGAATACGAGCTCATAAAAAAGACTATATGTCTGTTTAAAAAACAAAATGCAAACTTCCATAAAAAGGCAGGCTTTAGTATCACTACCAACGCCAGTCTTTTATCTGATGTCATCATTGATTTCTTGAGTGAGAACAGATTCAAAGTCATCGTCAGCTTTGACGGCCTGGCACAGGACATCCAGAGAAAAAAAGGAAGCTCGAAATTGATTGTCCAAAACATCAAAAAAGTGCTCTGCCGCCAAAATATCAATCTTGAAATCAACAGTGTTTTTACTCCGAAAACAGTGGATAAGATCTCGGATTCGATCCAACTTATTTTAGATCTGGGAGTGGACCATCTCCACTTTTCTCTTTCTATTATCAATCCATGGAGAAAAAGCGACCTTAACAGATTACAAGAAGAAATGAACCAATTAAAGACAGTCCTTGTTAACCGATACAAAATAAAGGGAGACATCCCGCTTGCGGATTTCAACCCTAAAAAGCATAAGGGTTTTTTCTACTGTTCCGCGGGACAGGACAGGATGGCTGTCACTCCTGATGAAAAAGTCTGGGGATGCTTCTTGTTTCCGGATTACAAACCTCATAGCCAAAGCCCACACAAACCCAGTGAATACTTTTTTGGAGATTTGGATAAATTCATAAAAAATCATGAGGAAATCTATCCCAGGATTTCATCCAACTATAAAAAACTTTCCATGGACCGTTTTAAAACCCCTCATATGGATTGTTTTCTCTGCCCTTACCTGGAAGAGTGCGGAGTCTGTCCCGTTAATATTTCCTTTACAGGATATCCCATGGGAGAAATCCCGGATTATGTGTGCCGGATCCACAAAATCAAAATACAAATGAAGGAAGAACTTCTCAAAGAAATCGAAAAGATTTAGGGATTCGCAGAGTGCCGGAGGGGGGAGTCGAACCCCCACTC
>Ga0180433_10005927_pt1 | contig 16281 bp, 27 predicted proteins | sample SS_ome_8_FD_132980 | JGI IMG/M metagenome (GOLD analysis project Ga0180433, IMG submission 132980) | Hypersaline lake sediment archaeal communities from the Salton Sea, California, USA - SS_1_D_1 metaG | ecosystem: Environmental > Aquatic > Non-marine Saline and Alkaline > Hypersaline >... | reverse complement strand
TGATCGCCCTGGATTTCTCGGTCCGGAAGCATCACGTCGGCCGGCGGTCCAGGGGAGACGACGAACTCGAGGGAGCGAGGGAGTTCTTCCGGGATGAGACTAGGATCGCTGACGACCGGGCTTTCTTCTTAAAGGTTAGGGACACCGTGGACGCGGCTCTCACTGAAGCGACCTTCGGAAAGATCGTGGCCAAACTCCGGGAGGCGACGGAGCTCCGGATCGAGGCCGATCCCGTGAAGGTGCTCGAGAGGGTCCAGGAGAAGTTCTCTTTGAACGACAACGAGCGGGGATCAGTTCTTAACCACCTGATTTCGGGAGGGGAGCTCTCCGCTTACGGCCTCGCGAACGCGATTACTCGGGCCTCTCAGGACCTGGACGATTACGACAGGGCGACCGAGTTCGAGAAACTCGGGGGAGAAATCATAACCTTGCCCCGGTCAGACTGGCAGGTCCTCGCCGCCGCGTAGTTCCAACTCTTGCACGCGAGCTCGGACCCCGGAAGGGATCCGGGCTCGAAGCAAGGGCTGGAGCTCGAAAAGATAAAGAGGAAGGGATCCGGCCTCGAGCCCCTCCCCTCGTGGTGGGGGGAGGAGGAAGACGGGAGGCCCTCCGGGATAGAATCCCTAGGAGGCTCGCCCTTGAAGGGGCGCGGCCGGGTAGGGAGGAGAACCTGGAGGGTGGAACCCGACCGGACCAGCTCCGAGTCGAAAAAAGCGGAGACTGGAATCCGATCCGGTTCTAAGGTAAGGAAGGAGGGAGATCATGGAGACGGTTATCGAGGTTTACCGGAAGGGCAGGAGGTTCCCTTGCGGGACTTTCACCCTAGAGAAGGCTGAGAAAATCTCGAGCGAGGTCCTCCACAAGGGCCGATACTTCAAGAAGAGGGTTCTCGTCAGAACGCCATCAGGTCAGTTGATCCGAGTCTATTTCCCTAAGTACGAGGGCAAGCCCCCGGTCGGGTATTTGGAGAAGGCAGAGGTCTTGCCGGAACGATCGAGGCCGGGAAGAAAGGAAAGGAGGAAGAGATGAAGAACGAAGAGACCCACGAGGGAATCGTAGAAGAGAAGGGGTCCACCCAGAGGGTGGAGACTCTCGAGACGGAAGCGCTCGTCCTTCCGTCGAAGTCCCTGCTCGCCCAATTGGTCGACGGAGACGTGGACCCCGACAAGGCGCTGGAGAAGCTCGACAAGGTTATCGAGTTCAAGAAGAAGATCCTCTTCCGGGCCATTAAGGCCACGGTCCTCGCCGATTGGCTCGACATAGAAGGACGGCCTTGGCCCCGCGGGGGAGCTGCCCACCGGATCAAGTCGCAGCTCGGGGTCCGGGTCGCCAACCAGGAAATCGTGAGGGAAGATTTCGAGGACGAGGTCGGGAAATACTACATGTACACCGCGTCTGGAGATTTCTCCCTTCCCGGTTTGATCGATGATCCGACCCCCGTTATCGGGACTTGCTCTTCCAGGGATCAGTTCTTCTCCATCAAGCACGGCAGGGCTCGGCCCGTGACGGAGATCGACCCGGGCTCGATCAAGAAGGCGGCGCAAACGAACATGATCACCCTCGGAGTTTTCAAGGTTCTCGGGCTCCACGGTTTAAGCTGGGTCGATCTCGAGGACCTCGGATTCAAAGCGGCAGACGCTCAGAGGGTCGATATGTACAAGGGGAAGAGAAGGCCCGCCCCTAGTTCAGCGAAGGAAGATCGGAAGAGAGAAACGAAGCCAGCCGAGCCGGCCCCGTCCACCCAGGAGGGGGAAGGACCCCACGAAGACGAGGCCAGGAGGAAAGAAGTCAAGGCCGAGGTCGGAAAACTAATCAGGGAGATTACCCTGAGCGACGACCAGTCTACCAACAAGAAGAAGTTCAAGGAGCTCGCCGGGATCTCCTGGAAGGAGTTCACCGAATTACCTCTCGAGGAGATGAACCCGATCATGGTGAAAATGAGGATGCGTCGGGACAAGAAAAAGTCCGACGATCCGGAGGACGCGACCGAGGATCCGGGAAACGCGGACCTGCCATTCTAGATCTCGATAACCAATTAAATAGAAGGAGGGATAGAGAAAGATGACGGCCAAGGCGGAGAAAAAAAAGAAAGGTAAGGTAAAAAAGGACGGATTCGAGATCGCGGGGGATCTAGCCAAGTGTTTAGCCGACGGCCTCGACGAGCTGAAGGAAAAGAAGAGGGAAGTTTATCCGGTAAAGAATAACAACGCGAGCCAGATCGGTTTTCCCTGCCTCAGGTTTCAGGTGATGAGAAGGCTCCTTTGGGACAAGAAGCCCCCGCCATCCTTGAATCTTCAGTACGTATTTGACGAGGGGAAAGACCAGGAGTTCCTGATCCTCCGTGACCTTAGGGCTTTGGGTCAGGAGAAGGGCTTCGAGGTCGAGGCGAACGCCCAATATTTCGAAGACAAAAAGGCTAGGATCACGGGGAAACAGGATTCGTGGATCCGGTACAAGGGATATATTTTCCCGATCGAAGTAAAGTCGATGAGCCCTCATACTTGGGACGGCGTGAATACGGTAGATGATTTTCAGAAATGGCCATGGTCGAAAAAGTACCCGGGCCAACTCACGATGTACCTCCTCCTCACCGGACAAGAGTTCGGCCTCTTCGTTTTGAAGAATAAGGTTAGCGGTAGATTCAAGTTCCTCCCGTTCCGGCTCGATTTCGAATACGCCGAGAAGCTCCTGAAGCTCGCGGAGAAGGCCAACGAATGGGTCGATCGAGGAGAGATCCCTCCATTAGAGGAGAGGGGGGAAGAGGTCGAGGCCGAGGATTGCCTCCGCTGCGACTTCTTCCAAGAATGTTTGCCGGACATAGAGGTCAAGAAGAAGTTGGAGTTCCTCGACGCGGAGGACGAGCCGGCGACGGTCTCGATGCTGGAAAGGTACGAGAAACTAAAGCCGATGAAAAGTGAATTCGAGAAGCTGGACAAAGCGATCTCCGTTCGGTTTAGCGGGATCATCGAGGCAGTAGTCGGCCCCTTCATGATCTCGGGCAAAGAAGTCAAGAGGAAAGGGTACGTGGTCGAGGATTCCACGTACTGGCAGAAGAAAGTCTCGAGGCTTGTGCCGAAGAGTGACGGGGGAGAAGAGGAGGAAATCTGATGGAAAGGATCCTAACCGTAGTGGAAACCTTAGACCTTCTAAGCGAGGTTTTGTCTGACCAGGATCTCGCCTTCCTAATCGGAACCCATCAAACCACCATTAGTCGTTGGAGAAGGCGGGAGCGGGTCCCTCTTCCCCAACACGAGCAGCTCATCCACCGGGTAGCCTCGATAGTGGCTAAGATCCAGGCAGCTGGGATCCAGGTCGAGAAGGAAGTCGTCGAGGAAAAATTAAAGGAGGACGAAGGATGTCTAACGACAGAAAGACCGAATGGATAATCCGGGAAAGGTGGGATATCGGGAACGTGATGGTCACGATCTCGAGCCCAGACGATAACCCGACGAAGCGGGTTCTCTCGATCAGGAAAACCTTTACCCCGAAAGACGGGAACCCCAACGATAAGTTCCCGACTAAGCAGGGACTCTCTATTCCTAGCCTCGAAGTTCTCCAAAGCCTGATCCCCGTCTTGAAGGAAGCGGAAAAGATCCTCTCGGCCCCGCCCCGGGGCGTCAGTGATAGGGACGAGGAGGAGGAAATCTGATGGGGGGATCAGGAAATGAATATCCGCCCTGCAAGGCGAAGAGGAAGAACGGGGAAACCTGCGGCAGGCCGGGAAAGTTCAACGGGTTCTGCCACCTCCATTCTTCCGATTTTCAAAGATCGAGGAGCGAGGCGAGGATCGGAAAGAACGAGGGAGTCGAGATCCTCAAGAAGAAAAAGGAGATCGCCAGGGATCTTTGGTATAAGGGCAAAGATCCAAAGGAGATCGGGGAAGTCGTCGGCAGATCCTCGGGGACGATCAGAAGCTGGGCCCGTCAAGACGATTGGGACGGCAAGAGAGATGCCCCTATCGACGCGATGTTTACTAAGTTGCGGGAAGAAGTTTCCGAGGCAGCGAAGTACCTAGCCCCGAAGATTACGTCTCACATCGAGAGTCTCCTCGGAATCTACGAGAACATCTTGCGTACCGGGGTGGAGATCAAGGGACGAAAGAAAGGGAGAAAATACGAACTCTCCGTCCGGGATCTCGAATCGATGGCGGTTTCTTTCCAGAAACTAATGGCTGTGGTAGAGGGGCGAGCTGCCGAGGGCGCGGCGATAGTACCGATCCAAGTAAACGTCCCGATCTATCCTCCGGGAGCGGAGGACGAATGGAGGAAGGAATTCTCCAACAAGACCGAAGAGCCGGAGCCGGAAGTCCCAGATGTGCTCGAGGATCCGGAGATCGAGGCCAGGAAGAATGGGGGAGAAGGAAGCGATGGCGATCCTGGCGAATAATCCCCATGACGTGACTTTCCACCCCGGCCAATCCTCAGCCTGGCACGCCAAGCAAAGGTTCATCCTCCTAATCGCCGGGACCGGGGGCGGCAAGACGACGTTCGGCGCCCACTGGTCGATGGATGAGTTCACTAGATTCCCGAAGGACGACGGCATAATAGTCGCCCCGAACTACAAGACTCTGAACCAAGGCACCCTCAGGCGGTTTTTCCAATTCTACCCGCCGGGAAAGACTGGAGAGTTTAAGAAGAACGATATGGAGTTCATCCCTTACCACTCAGAGGGTGGGAAGATCTTCATAAGATCCGCGGAAAATCCGGAGGAATCCCTCGAGGCCGCAGTGGTCCGCTGGGTGTGGGGCGATGAAGCATCCCTCTTGAAATTAATCGCCTGGGATGTAATTCAAAGTCGCGTCGGTTTCCTCGAGGGTCGGGTTTGTTTCACCACTACTCCGAGAGGACAAAACTGGCTTTATTACGATTTCTACAAACACTGGAGGGCTGGCAATCCCGATTACTTCGTCTCTCAATTTCCTTCGATATTGAATCCTAAATATCCGAGGAGAGAGTTCGACCGAGTAAGGGAAACCATGTCGAGTTCTAAGTTCGCGATGAGATACCTCGGCTCGTTTGAAAAGCTCGAGGGTCAGATTTGGCCGAACCCGAGGTTCAAGAAGGGATTCCGGATCCCGAGGGATTGGAAGACTTGGGTGGGGGTCGACTTCGGGTATACCAAGGGACACGAGACGGCCTTCATCTTCTTCGCGGAAAGCCCGAAGACGGAAAGGGTTTACGCGTGGAACGAATACTACCGGCCGAAGCTCTTGATGAGCGAGCACGCGGAAGGGTTCTTGAAGTGCTGCGAGGACAAGCAGCCGACGGATGTCTTCTTCGACTCTGCCGCCCAGCAGGAAGCCGCTGAGCTCGAAGCCTATCTAAAATCACCCGAGGTAAGGGCTAGGTATCCATGGACGAAGAAACTAAAGTTCATGAACGCTTTCAAGTCCGTGGAGCTCGGGATCGACGCGGTGGAAGAAGGGTTCAATTCAAGAAAGCTCTGGATCTTCGAGGACCGTTGCCGAAACTTTCAAGACGAGATTAGAGTCTATGCCCGGGACGAAGACGGTTCGGTTCCGAAGGTTTACAACAACGCCTGCGATGCCGGAAGGTACGGTTACGCCTCCTTGTTCGCCGCTTCCTCTAAGCACAAGAAGAGGAAGGCGGCAATCATAACCGGGATTTAGAGAAAGGAGAAATAGTATGTCAGTGCTAGGTTTCGATCTCTCCCTCTTCGAATCTTCCATCTGCCTATTCCGAAAAGAGAACGACTTCGAGCTCCGAGACCTCAACTGGGATCGTCGAGATCGAAAGCTCCGCGAGCTCAGCCCTCTAGAGCGGGACGCTTTTCTGATCCGATCGGTATCCGACTGGTCGAAGCGGAGCGCAGAGGAACTAAAACCAAACTGGACGGCGATCGAGGAAATAAAGATGAGGCCCCTCCAGATCAAGAACGTCAGCAAGAGAACCGGGAAGCAGCTGAAGGACAAGCCGATCATACCGAGCTCGCTCACCCAACTCGCCGGGTTGAAGTGGGTGACTATCCTCAAGCTGCAAGATCTCGGTTACCTCCCCGTCATGATCACTGCTTCAGAAGCGAGGTCCGCTTATTTCGGGAAGGGAAAGATAAAAAAGGATCAGGTGTTCCGTCGGCTCAAGGAAAAGTTTCCCGAACTGATCACGAACCATAATAGGGCGGACGCCTATCTCGTCGCCTGGAGGTTCGATCTATTCCTTAGAACCCAGAAAGAAGAAGAGGAGGATATATGATGACATTGATTTTCTCGAAGAGGATAGAACGCGAAGAAGAGTACAAGGATTGGCTCGAAAAGGAGAGCGACCGCCTGATCTTGATAGGAGTGATTACTCCCCTTCAAAGGCTTAGGGTCGGATTTTCTACCTTGGTGCTCTGGTTGACGAGAGCGGAGAAAGGAAGGAGCTTCTTGAGAGAACTTTACCTCGAGTTAGAGGAGGGAGAGAAGAAAGAGGTTGGCCAAAAGGGATCCCCCGTGATCGAGAAAGAGGGTGGATTCGGCGGGTACTTTTACCTCCACGCCAACGGAGATCTGATCTGGAAGAGGTTCAGGCCGGAACCTAGTCCGTTCGTGAGGAGAATTTGGGCCGTCAGCTCCGGCGATCCAAGGACGAACGCCTGGTTGATCGCTGTGGAGGCCTTAGCCCTCGGGGCACCGAAAGAGAGGATCTTCGAGCTGAAGGAGAAGTGGGGGCTCTCCGACGACGAAGCCCAAGAGTTCGCGAAGAAGTTCGATCTCCGGCTTTATCTCGACGGAGATCAGTGGTGTGCCACCAGGAATGATTTCGTGAACCTACAAGAGAGTGACGCTGGCTTCGGGCCGACCGCTCTCGAGGCTTTATCGGAACTCGTAAAGGCTTTGCTGAAGGAGGGCCTGGGGTTTCCGGTAGCCGGGAGGTGACGACGATGGGATTCTTTAACTCTAAACTGGTAGCGATCCCGTTCAAGGGAGAGTTTCGGGAAGCGATGCTCTCCGGAAGGAAGACCATGACTTCCAGGTACAAAAGATACGGAGAGCCGGGGGATTATTTCAAGGCCTTCGGCAAGACCTTCACGATCATATCGGTGAGGAAGGTTCAGCTCTCTCACGTCAAGGATTCCTTTTACTACTCCGAGGGATTCGAGAGCCCTCGGGAATTCGCGAAGGTATGGGCTTTGCTTCATCCCCGGAGAGGATTCAGACCGAGGGACGAGGTTTATCTCCATTCCTTCCGGAGAGGAGGGCCGAGATGAATCAGATCGCGATTCAGTTTCCGGAAAAAAAGAAGAAGGCCTCGAAGTCGGAGGCCGAGGTTCTAGCCGTCCTCAGGGAAGCCAGGGACACGAAGACCGAATACATCGCGGGCTATCCTGGAAAAGTTCCGAATTACCATCTCCAGGGACCCGGTTCCGGGGGCTCGGAAGGCAAGAGGAGGTTCCGGTCGCTCAGGGAGAAAGGGTTCCCGGTGGACTTGAAGAGGTTGAAGGTGAACGGGAAGTTTACCGGAACTTGGCTGTATTGGATCAAGGAGGAAGATCAAGATGGATCGAACCAAGAAAGAACTTAGTTTAGCTGACGGAACATTCTATTACTTTATAGATTCATTCGGGGAGGTTTGTCGCGAGACTTGGTTCGGATACCCTCGAGATAAGATGCGCTCTTCGATCGGGAATATATTCCTCAAGAAGAACGAGGCGGTTAAGATTTCGAAACTTCTCCCGCTAGTTTTTCGTGCCGGTCGAAGAGATCCGACGAGGTTAATGGGGATCCTCAGGAAGGAGGATCACAGATGACAAGAGAGAGAAGGATGCTCGGGAAGAGCCTCTCGACTTCCAGGAAGTATCATAGGGTCGGGGAGAAACTAAAAAATACCGACCCGATCCTGAAGTGGAAGTCTAAGGCGATCTTCCCTCTGCTCGTCGCCCATCAGGATGACTATGGAAAACTAGAGGGGGATCCTCCGGTAGTGCGGGCGAAGATTCTCCCGCTAGAGGACGACCTCACGAATGAAGACGTGCGGGTCATATTCGAGATAATGCACGACGAGAAGCTAATCGTGTGGTATAAGATCGGGGGGGAAAGTTATATCTACATACCCCAATCTTATCGGTTCCAGACCTTCCACGGGATACAGAAACAGGATTCGAGGATCCCGGATCCGCCGGAGGAAGAACTAATCAGGGTTGGTGAGGCTAGAAACCAAGACAGGTTAGATAGCGAACCAGATCGGGTTCTAAGTGAAGATAAGGGAAGTAAAGAAAAGAAAAGAGAAGATAAGAAAAGAAAAGAGGATACCGGTAAAAATTTCAAAGGATCCGGAAAGAATAGTAGTGATCGGGATTCATCCGGAAAGGAACCCGAATCTATAGGGTTAGTAGTAGGAAGGATCAGGAGGGATCTCGAGAAGGGGAAATAGACTTATCGGCCGGCCGGATCGGGTAGCCTTCCCTTTACCCTTCCGGCTGATTAGAAGTGGTTAAACGTGGACCTCGAAAGGAGGGCAGGTATAAATGAAAGCGGTCACTATCGCGGCGGCGGAAGGAATAGGTAATATTATAATGGCGACCCCTCTCGTATCAGCGATGAAGGACCTCGGTTTCCGGACTTTCTTCTGGATGGATCCGACCCCGGAGGGAACCCAGGTGGCGAACCTATTTCATAATTGGAACGCTGACAAGGTATCCCAGAGGGACCCGAGACCATTCATAGAAGACTCGGAGGCGATCCTCGTAACATACTGGGCGAGAATGAAGTTCGAGGGTTACGAGATAGATCCGAGGTTCAGGTTCAGCCGGATCTTCTTTCCTCTCGAATCCGAGGTCGATCAGAACATGGCACTCGCCCACTCGATTGGATACAAGGGACCGACTCCCCCGACCTGGGTTTCCCCATCGAACGCTAAGTTCGGGCTTCCCAAAGATTCGGTGATCGTTCATCCTGGATGCAAGAGAAGTTGGCAGGACAGAAAGTCTTGGGGAAAGTTTTCGGACCTCATAGATTATTTGAAGAACCCGATTATACTTCTCGGACCGGAGGATGTGTTTCACGTGAAACATGGCGGAAGAAATCCGAGCACGGCCCATAACCTGAAGCTCCCGGACGCGGCCGCGTTAATAAGGGAAGCGGGATCGTTCATCGGCAACGACGCCGGGCCGATGCATATCGCGATGGCGGTCGGAGCCTTAACCTTCGGGGTCTTCGGTCCTACTCCGATTGAGAAATCTTACCACCCTCAGGCCCAGCTAGTTCCGATTACCAACGAAATACCGTGTAGGCATTATTGTAACTTCTATGATCCACCGGTTGAGAAGTGTAAGAGGAGATGCCTCGACGATTTGACGGTGGAGATGGTTCTGGAAGAAATCAAGTCCTTCGCCCCCGAGCTCTTGAGGTAAGAGCGGGGGGGGGAAGGGGAAAGGAGGAGTACCGCATGAACGCCGACGGAAACCTAACCTTGAATCGGGAGGCCGCGAAGAGAAGGTTGAGGCAGTTCACTTCCCCGGATTCGGTTCAGGAATTATCCGAGGCGACCGGGGCCCACCCCACGACGGCCAGGGCGTGGAAGCTCGGGGAGAGACTTCCGAGTACCCCGTACCTGACGAGGCTGTGCGACTTCATCAGGATCCCCGAGGGCGTGATCCTCTTCGGGGAAAAGGGATTTCGGAAATAGCGAGGCCCGAAGAGAAAGAAAGGGGAACCAGCCATGGGAAATGAATTGACTTTGCCGAAGGAGGCGATCCAGTTGGTAGCGGATACCGAGGAAAGAGCGGAGGATTTTCGCTCGCTCGCCATCAGACACCAGGAAGATTACGAGGTGGCCGGAATAATGCTTCAGGACGTCAAGGGTAGACTGAAGCGGCTCGAGGAATTGAGAAAGGGAATGACGAGGCCGCTGGACGAAAGTAAGCGGAAGATCATGGATCTTTTCAAGAAACCCCTTGACCGACTCTCCGAAATGGAGTCAATCATCAAGAGGAAGATGCTCAAGTATTGTGATGACGTGAAGCGAATGGCCGCGGAGGAGCAAAGAAGGTTGGAAGAAAAAGCGAAGAAGGAAGAGGAGAGGAAGAGGAAACAACTTGAGGCGAGGGCGAAGAAGGTGAGAGAAAGCGGGGATGATCTGAAGGCGGACTCCCTCCAGAAAGAGGCTGAAGGGGTCTCGGTTCCGGTGATGCGTGTCGAGGAGGAAGTCCCGATAGTGGATGGAACCTACACTCGAAAAATCTGGAAGTTCAAGATCGTCGACCAGAATCAGATCCCTCGGGAATACATGATCCCTGACGAGGCCCTCCTTTCCTCGATCGCCAAGACCAAGAAAGAAAAAGCCCAGATCCCGGGCGTCGAGTTCTTCTTCGAGGAAACGATCGCCTCGAGAGGGAGGTGAGAGAAATGAGAAAGAAGAAGATCGGGATAGGGATCCCGACCGCCAACAGGCCGTTGTACCTCAAGACGTTGCTCAAGTCCTTGGGAAAGCAGCGACTTGACGGCGGTTTGTCGTCGGTGAAAATCGTGGTGGTCGAAGATTCTCTTCCGGAAGGGATCCCGTCAATCGAAACGGAGTACGACTATGACGAGCCTGCGAGCCCGGCCGAGCTCGTGATCGTGAAGGGACCGAGGAAAGGTCCGCATCATTGCCATCAACGAATCCTCGAGCACTTTTCCGAAGATCAGGAGGTCGATCTGATCGTGAGGCTCGACGACGACGTGGAGCCGCTGAGGGAAAATTTCATCCAACTCCTGGTGGACCTTATCAAGAGCGATGACAAGATACTCGGGGTCGGCGGGATCTTCGTCCAACCCGGAATTCAAAACAGGCTCCAGGCTTGCAGGGGTTGGGATTACCACTGCCAAATGAGATGGAACCTCGCCGAGGCCCCCTTCGAAGTTCCCCACTTACACTCCAGCTACATCTATCGGAAGAAGGCGGCCTTGGACGTCGGGGGATTCCCTCTCTACTACTCTTCGGTCGGCCATAGAGAGGAGACAGACTTTTCTCTGAGGCTCAAGTTCCTCGCGAAGGGAAAGCTCTTCGTTCATCCAGAGGCGGTCGCTTGCCACCATCGAGCTCCGTTCGGGGGAATCAGGAAAAGCAATTACGCGGAATTGGCGAGGGAAGATGACCTCTTGTTTAAGAAGAAAATGTCCGAGCTCGGGATCAGAATAGATTCGTGGGACGGGAAACCAATGTTCTTGGGGTAACCGAGGAGGAGAAGTGAACATCTTCGAAAGGATCGACGAGAAGATCAAAACGGTTTACAGAGATCTTTATCGGGAGCCGAGCCTCATCCTTTTAAGCCCCGAAGACTTCACGGAATTCATCGCCGAGTGCGTGGCGATCCTTAGATATACCGGGGATCGTCCCACCAATCACGACCTCGATAAGAGGAGCGCGAAACACCGGAAAGTGATTGTTTATCGAGGGATCCAGGTGGTCGAGATAGTCGATCGGGTCGATTCTCCAATGGTTGTTATAGGGGTCTAAAGATGACGAGAACACTTTTCTGTACCGGGCAGGGGATAGGCAACGTGATCATGGCGACCCCGGCTATAAAGGCTTCCGCGAAAATCTCCGGCTCTCCAGTGGACCTTTACCTCGCCCCGACCCCGAAGACGGTAAAACTAAAGGAACTATTCTTCGATCAAAGGTTCGTGAGAAGGATTCGACAATTTCCGGAACAAATGTTCGAGGATCGATACGACTATATCATCGTGACTAGCAACTTCTCGAGGACCGCGATCCTGGAAGGACGCAGGAACGTGATTCGTCTCGAAAGAATCCCGCCGGGAATCCGGGAGGAGGATTCCAACATAGAATTGGTGAGGAAGATAGGGTATAGGGGAAGGACTCCCGATCCATTCGTAGTGAAGGTTCCGATGAAGGGAAAGAGGATTTTCAGACCGTCGGTCGGGATCCATCCGGGTTGCAAGGAGAAATGGAGGCGAATCAAAGCCTGGCCCGGATTCCAGCGGCTAGCAGGATCGTTGTCTAGGGACGGGATCAAGGTTTGGGTATTCATCGGGACGGAAGAGCTGCGGTTCTTCAATAGAGACGACTGGCCAGCCGACGCCTCGGTGGTTAGCGGGCTTGAGCTCCCGCAGGTAGCCTGGTTGGCGGGAAAGATGGACGCCTTCGTCGCCGGTGATTCCGGGCTCCTTCACTTAGCTGGCGCGGCAGGCACGCGAACGGTCGGGATATTCGGAAGTACCGATCCGGAAAGGTCTCTTCCGAGGGGGGCCGTCCTCGTGAGGTCGAATCCCATCCTCCCCTGCCAGCCTTGTTATTATCGGTTGAAGAACGACCTTAACTGCGAAAGGTCACCAGATTGCGAAGTCGCCCCCTGCTTGTTAGCGGTGAGTCAAAAGCAGGTCGAATCTTCGGTGAGGCTTGTCCTTGATAAAGGGGGAAATCGAAGAAGGAAGAGAAAGGGGGGGAAGTGATGGTTGATACCTTTGAAATATTTATGGAATGTGTTTGCCATGCCGGAACTATTGTGGCGACCTGCGATCTGTGCGGAAGGACTTATTACAATTATATGGACGCAGGGTGTTTCGAGGAGGGCGAGCTTGAGAATCTTGAGAAGAAGTCGGAGGAGGAGCCAGATAAATACATTGGTGTAGATCATACGGTCGGAATGGGAAGGATAGACGGGAAGCAAGTAATTTGGGATTGCAAGTGCGAGAAGGCAAAGCGGTATGAGAAATGGATTTGGGATCACCGTCGGATTATTGCGGAATATTTGAAACGAAGGACAGCAGAAGAATTTGAGGAGGCCAAAAAAGAGGTTAAATTGACTGAAGGATTTTAGGGAGAAGGAGGCGACATGAAACGGTATGTATTGGCAATTCTCGAATGTACAAGCACTAATCCTGAGGATGGGATGGAGTCTGTATATACAGGATGCACCGATGGAATGGGGAAAGACGAGATCGCCGTTTTGGATGAAAGATTGTTGGTCAATTTAGATAAGCAAATGATGAATAATATAATCAATAATTGGGAGCTATTTGTAAACAGTCCTGAGTATCCTTTTATCCAGCGGTTGATAAACGTACAGAGGGAGAAGGAGGCGACATGAAAAGGGTATGGTGGGTAAGAAGAGAAAGTAAGATGTGGACAAGCTTTAAAATCAGACGAAATAAGAATTTATACTCCATAGCGTTCTTGGGTTCCCTACGCCTCAAAGATATCCGCAAACTCCGTGATGTATGTGATGACATTCTAAAAAGGGAGGAGGGGGAGTGATGGATAAGTTAGAAATAGAAATTAAACTCCAGGCCTTGATAACGAGAAGAGAGGGAATGATTATCGAAAACAAAATAAGGGAATCATTGGGATAAGCACCTGCCTACTATGAAGATAGTTTTATTGTGCTTGCGGAAGATATAGAGAATTTATTAGAGAAGGAGAATTAACTGGAATGGAGAAAGGAAGGAGGAAGAAATGAAAAAGCTCGCGATCGCTCTACTACTTGTCGTGGCCGTATTCCTAAACGTGGTTTGGTTGTCGTCCTGCGGTCCGGCAGAGTTCGTCGCTAAAGCGACGATCGAGTCCGTCGTCGACTCTCCTAGCTACCAGGATTATCTCGAGTATACCAAGTGCGTCTACGTGAAGCACGAGATCTTCCGGTGGGATATGGAGGGATACGCAAGGCAGATGATAGCAGGGGCCGAATATCTCTTCAGCACCGCGGAGGGAACTACCGAGGTTTACCTTCGGGCCGACGGGGTCGCTTATCTATTTTCCAAAGACGGAGCCTGGTTCGTCGTCACCGTCTTAAGGTGGGTCTGCTTCGAAGAGGAGCGATCGGAATGAAGGTGATCGTAATCACCTATAGAAAATTCCCGGCTAATCGAGGCGGGGTTTCTAAGCACGCAAGCCACCTCAAGATCGCCTTCCCGGAAGCGGTTCACTACTCCTGGAACGATCTCCCGGAGGATCGACTCTGCCAGGCTTCGATTTCGTTCGAGCCGGAGAAGGCGAAGGCCTTGAACTCGTATCTCCTTTCCGAGGGTTTGGTGAGGAAGGGGGACGTCGTAATCGCCGACGGATTCTGGTTCCACGGTCTGGAGGGTTCCGGCTGTCGGATCGTATCGGTTATTCACGGAACCTTCGCCGGGTGGCTCGGCGCGGGACATTCCCTCGCCAGAGCCCAGGCGGAAATCATTCCGCTCGCGGATGAATGGGTCGCGGTCTCTCCCTTCGCTGAATCGGAGGCTGAAAGATTCTACGGGGTAAAGGCGAACGAGGTGATACTGAACGCCGTTGATCTCGAGAGGTTCAAGCCGGACGGATCGATAGAAAAGATATACGACTTCGTCGACATGGCAGGAACCTACGAGAAGGGGTTCGACGTCGTGACGGAGCTCCGGGGAGAGTTCAAGGGGTTCACTATCTGGGGGATGGGGGAAGAGGGGGTGATAAATTCCTTGAGAAGGGGGAAGGTCTTCCTCTCCCCCTCGAGGTACGAGGGGAATAGTTACGGGATCCTCGAAGCGATCTCCTGCGGGCTCCCGGTCCTGGGTTCTCCGGTCGGGCTCCTTTGGGATTCGAAGAGCTGGTATGAACTCGAGCTTCCCGGGATCGCCTGGCCTGTCCACCGAGGGGTTCAAGGATATCGGGAGAATTTGAACGCCATGCTTAAGGGGTCGGGCTGCCATTCCTCCATCTGGGAGAGTCCGAGGAAGTGGGCGGAGGATCATCTGAGCCTGGATAGGTTCACGAAAGAATGGAAAAATTTCATAGATTTAAATAGGTAAACCTAAAATATTTCTTTAAGGAGAACCGATGTCGAGTAAAATTAAAAGAAAAACTTTAGATCATAAGCCCTATATCGCCGTTATTCTTGGAGTTTGGAATATGGCGAACACTCTCGAGAGGGCTTGTTCTTCGATACTCGATCAAACATTCAGAGACCTTCACTTGTTCGTGATCGATGACGGGTCCGACGATAATCCGGCAGAAGCGATCGCCGGTCTCCTTAGTTCCGACGAGAGAATCACCTTCGCCGTTCTCCAGAAGAAACTCGGGAAGAGATGGGGACGATCCATGTCGCTTAATTACGGGATAGGCCTCGCTATGGTTCCGGGACGATTGACGAAAAGCGGGGGAGAAAGATTCACTCATATCGGGATAATGGACGCGGACGACGTGTCGTCTTCAAGGAGGTTCGAGGAGGAGCTTCGCCTCATGAAGTCTAAACCGGAGCTCGATCTCGTCAGTTGCTGGTATAGAAAGAAGGGAGAAGTAAAAAATAACCCGGTAGACCACGAAGAGATCGTGAAGGCCTTGCCGGGACGCCCCACCCTCTGCCACGGGGGATTGCTATCTAAGGTAGAGGTGTATCAATCTATAGGCGGGTACGATGAACGCCTTCAAACCTGCGTCGATTGGGACTTTTATTTAAGGGCATGGAAGAAGGGATTTATGATGGGAAACGTCCCGAAGGTTCTTTATTCGATCCTGTTCGGCCGAAATAAACCGCCGGGACACCGCGAGCGATACCTCGAGGATTTAAAGTACCTGAGGGAGAAGCACGGGATCTAAGAAAGGAGGGGAGGTTCGATGTTGCTTCAGAGACCTTTCAAGCTATTCGGTATCGAGATCAGACATGAGCCGGCCGTGATCTTTAACCTTGAAAAAATCTTCAATGAGCTCGGTCCCTTCGATTGGGTAATAGAGTTAGGGACGGGGAACGGAGGGCTCGCGATCTTCTTCTCCGTCCAGCAGAGGATTAGAGGAGGGAAGTTCGTAACCTTCGACTTCGATCTGGAGGGGAAGACCGGAAAAAATCCGAGGGGAGTGCAGGTCGATCGCCTCAAACGGTTATCCATCTCGTATCAAGAGAAGGATATTTTTTCTCCGAGGACGAGGGGCTCCATCCTCAGAAGAATAAAAGAGGGAAAAACATTCCTGTATTGCGACAACGGGAACAAGGCGACAGAATTTAGAACCTTCGCCCCTCATCTCAAGCCAGGATCAGTCGTGGGGGTAGACGATTGGGGAACGGAGATCCGAGAAGAACATGTTTCGGAGATTTGTAAAAGGCAAGGCTTGAGGCCGATCAAGCAGTGGATCGTCGGGGCGAGGCAAAGATTTTGGCTGAAGGATCCTGCCGATCCGGTTGGGAGGGAAGGCAGATGAGAGTCCTTCAGGTTTCGCCGCCATTTAATCCCACTCCTCCCGTCGGGTACGGGGGAGCGGAACGGGGAACCTGGGTCCTCTCTGAAACCTTGCGAAGGCGAGGCCACGAGGTCACTCTCCTGGCAGGGGTAGGATCCAGGTTCTCCGGCTCCCTCGTCGAATTCCCGAACCAGTGGGGAGAAGG
>Ga0180433_10005926_pt1 | contig 16282 bp, 16 predicted proteins | sample SS_ome_8_FD_132980 | JGI IMG/M metagenome (GOLD analysis project Ga0180433, IMG submission 132980) | Hypersaline lake sediment archaeal communities from the Salton Sea, California, USA - SS_1_D_1 metaG | ecosystem: Environmental > Aquatic > Non-marine Saline and Alkaline > Hypersaline >... | reverse complement strand
CGCGACGTCAGCCTTTTGCGCGGTGGGTCTGGAGCACCCACCGCGCTCGAGAGGGCGTTTTCGGGGCTGCGCGGCGGGTGCGGAGATTTACCCGCCGGAGGCGGGCCCGCCGCGCACGAGTTAATGTTGTAGTGTTAGCCGCCGGGCCCGCCTTTGCCCTTCGGGCTACGGCCGGTAAACTTGCCCGGCGCGCGCCTTTGGAAACGGGCCCTGCAAGCAGGACGGCTAACTGTACAGCGGCGCGCCGCCCTTGCCTCCCCGGCGTTCACGTGGTAACCTCTTCGGCCCGGCGGAAGAGCCGCGCGGCGGGTTCGGAGACCCGCCGCGCGGTACATCGACCCGCCGCACAGCGCCGGGTGCCACGGATTGCTTGGCAATCCGTGCATGCCAGGAGACGCACGGAGTGCTAGCACTCCGTGGCACCTGGCAATAACCTGCCGCGCGCCGCACACAGAAACCGGGAGGCACGATGCGAGACGCATCCCCCGCTCCGCCGCGGGCCGTCATCTTCGACGCCGACGGCGTCCTGGTGGACAGTTACCGCGCCCACTTCGAGGCGTGGCGGGCCATGGGCCGGGAGTTGGGCATCGACCTGGCGGAAGCGCGCTTCGCCGCTTCCTTCGGCCGGCGGAACGAGGACATGATGCCCGCCCTCTGGGGCGAGGCCGTCGCCCCCGAAGACGTCCCCGCCTGGAGCGACTGGAAGGAAGCCAAATACCGCGAGATCCTGCGCCGCGCCTTCCCCGCCATGGACGGCGCCCGCGACCTCATCGACGCCCTTCGGGCGGCCGGGTTCCGCTTGGCGGTCGGCTCCTCCGGCCCGCCGGAAAACGTGGCCGCCTGCCTCCGGGGCCTCGGGCGCGCCGACGCCTTCGACGCCGCGGTCGACGGGGCCGAGGTTTTACGCGGCAAGCCGGAGCCGGAGGTCTTCCTGAAGGCGGCGGCGAAACTCGGCCTCCCGCCCGGCCGCTGCGCCGTGCTGGAAGACGCCGTCGCGGGCGTGGAGTCGGCGAAGCGGGCCGGCATGGCCGCCGTCGGCCTGACGGGCACCACGACGCGGGAGGCGCTCGGCCCCCGCGCTGACCGTGTGGTCGATTCGCTCCGCGACCTCTCGCCGGGGACCCTCGCCGCACTCATTGACGGATGTCGATAATAGGCTCTGCCCGCCGCGAGCGATACCGGGCAGCCGAAGCCGCTTACTGACGTGCGCGGCTGGTCCTGGAACGCCGCTTTTCGCTGGCGGGCGCCGCCCCGCCTGCCTATCATTACGGGCGACTTGGCAAGGAGCCGTGCCATGGCCATTCCCGGATACCGCGACTACCGCCGCCGCGAGTACTGTCGGGCCGTCGAGTGTCCCGTCCAGAAACTGCTCGACAAGTGCAAGCAGGGCTCGGAGGAATACGAAGAGGTCCGGGCCCTCTGCAAACACGAGTGCATCCACACGACCTACGAGTTCCACCACTGGCTCATCGAGAACGGCTTCGAGGTGGTGAAGAAAGAAAAATGACAGTCCAAAGTCGAAAGTCGAAAGTCCAAAGTCAACCGCTACAACACGGTTCTGCGCGCCCGTCTTTGACTTTGGACTCGGGACTTTGGACTGCCGTTCCGGCTTTGGACTTTGGACTCGGCCCCTCCGAATATCGGAGGCCGAAATTGCCGGTGAAGGTTTGAGACGGAGAGCATGCCCGACCTGCCTACCACCCAGCGAGCCGCCGTCTACTACCGCAACCGCGACGTGCGGATCGAGGAGCGGCCCGTACCGGCCATCGGCCCCGGCGAACTCGTCGTCCGCATTGAGGCCAGCGGCATCTGCGGCAGCGACGTCCTGGAGTGGTACCGGTCGAAGAAGGCCCCCATCGTGCTGGGGCACGAGGTGGCGGGCGAGATCGTCGCCACCGGCGAGGGCGTCGAGCGGTACGCCGTCGGCGACCGCATCGCCTTCAACCATCACGTGCCCTGCAACACGTGCCGGTACTGCCTGGCGGGCAACCACACGGCCTGCGAGACGCTGCACACGACGCACTTCGACCCGGGCGGGTTCTGCGAGTACGTCCGCGTGCCGGCCCTCCAGACCGACCGCGGCGTGTACCCCCTGCCGGACCATGTGACGTATGAAGAAGGTTCGTTCGTCGAGCCGCTGGGCTGCGTCGTCCGCGGGCAGCGAAGCGCGGGGCTCCGACCCGGGCAGACGGTGGCGGTGCTCGGGTCGGGCATCTCGGGGGTCCTGCACGTGGCCCTGGCGGCCGCCAGCGGGGCGGGGCGGATCGTTGCCACCGACGTGGCGCCGCACCGGATGGCACTGGCCAAACGCTTCGGGGCGGACGAGGTCTGCGACGCCCGCGACGACGTGCCGGCCTTCGTCCGCGACGCGCTCGGCCATCCGGCGGACCTCGTGGTCGTCTGCGCGGGGGCGCTGGCGGCGTTCGAGCAGGCCCTCGAGTCGGTGGACCGCGGCGGAACGGTCCTCTGCTTCGCCACCACCGACCCGGGCGTGGAACTGGCGGTCCCGCTGAACGATTTCTGGCGGAACGATGTGACGCTCAAGCCGTCCTACGCCAACTCGCCGTACGATGCGAAGGTGGCGCTCGCCCTGATTGCGAACCGGCGTGTGCCGGTGGCGGCGATGATCACCCACCGCCTGCCGCTGGAGGAAACGGCGAAGGGCTTTGAGTTGATGTCCACGCCCGGCGGCGACCACCTGAAGATCGTCATTTTGCCACAGGCATGAGACGTCAGGTATCCTGCCAGAGGGTCTGACTTTGCAGCCGGAGGGCCTTCTGTATGGCCTCATACGCTTGGAATTGGTGCGTCCGCAGCTGATGTCGCATGGCCTCGTGAGACACGACGTATCGGCGCCGGAGGATGTCCGTTACCTGCTTGGCAACGGCTTCCAGATTTCGGAAACCCGCCACGCGAACCACCTCCGCGTATGCCTTAGCCAAATCCTCGCACAGGACACGGCGCGGCATGAGCATTTCTGCAGCCAAACGCCGGGCGTTTGACTCTGTGAAGCGATAACGGTTTCTCAGACGCCGCTGAAGTTCAATCGCACCGGCAATGTCGCGGGCTTTTTCAATCTGGGGCCGGTGCAACACGAAATGGGCGATCTCCTCTGCCACCGTGAACCGATACCGGTTCTCCCGGTAGTCCATCATGTGTTCGTCAACGGCGACCCAGTATCTCCCTTGTGCATCGCGATAAAAGGCACCAAGCACGTCACGGGCTTGGCGGAGGCCGGGTATGGGCGCTATATCAAGGCCGAGGTGGTACGCAACGTTCTCAATCTCAACGGGTATGGCACAACCGGAAGGGAATGTGGCGGCGAGAAGCTCGTCAGCAAACTGTTGGAGTTGCCAGACCTTGTACTCGGGGACGAGGTCAGAAGTGTTCCTCGATGTATTCGGCGAGTCGTCGGAACTCAGCTTCATCGAGTTGTTTCCCTTTGGCCGTTCTCAGGAGGAGGGGAACGCCCGGCTTCCGGGCCGCATAGTCCTCAACGTCCGGAGGAAGTGTACCGGGCCGGGCCTGCGAGGCCAAATCATTTAGTTGCTTAAACTCCGCCGAGTCCTCTTCAAGCCCGAGGGCCTCGGCGATCTGCGCGATGCGCTCGGCCGACGTCGGCGGCGCAATCCGCCCCGTCTCCAGCCGGGACAGATTGGACGGCTTCATGCCCACCGTCTCCGCAAAGGCCCGCAGGCCGAAACCGGCCTCGAGCCTGAGTTTGCGCAGATACGGCCCAAATTGTACTTGCACGCTCATCCGGTCGGCCCTCGTCACTGCTATGTTATAATATGGTATAACATCGGCCCTGTCAAGGCCGAACTTGGGAAAAACTGTGGAAAAAAACCGAGAGTTCGTGAAGTTCTGGGCCGGCCTTGGCTTGTGGCTTGCAGCCTGCGGCTTACGGCTTGCAAGGCGCGTGTTCGCCGGGGCGCTTACGCGGCGCGTGCCTTTTGCTTTTCGCGCCTCCCGGCTGGTGGCCCATTGACGGGCGAGCAGAAACAGGGCGGCCGGGGGAGCCGACCGCCCTGAAACGGCTATCGACATGGGAGAAACGCTCAGCGCCGGCGTCGTCTGGCAACCAGCAGGCCGCCCGCGCCCAGGGCCAGCATCGCCAGCGTGGCCGGTTCGGGATTCACCACGTTGTCCAGGAAGAAGCCGCCCGCGTACACGCCGCTGATCAGAAGGCCCACTTCCACCCCGTCGTCGACGTCCTGTTGGGAGAAGTCGATGGTCCAGGTCAGCATCGTCCCGGAGTGGACTTCGTCCTGGGTCAGGGTGGCGGTGGTGTCGCCCACCACGCTGTTGCCGGTGAAGATGATGCCGGCCGAGTCGGCTGTGAAGTCCGGGTCGAAGACAAGGATGGAGAAGTCGAACTGCTTGGCTTCGTTGGCGCTGATGACGTAGGACTGGGGACCGGTATTGCCACCACCGCCACCACCCCCTCCACCCCCACCACCACCGCCGCCGGTGGTGTTGAAGGTCAGCCAGTCGGGGTTCGTGGTCGGGGCGGCCCAGTAATTCTTCTGGGGCCCCGAGCCGGGGGTGAAATAAAGCGTCTGGTGGTTGGGCGAGACGTCGTTCCAGGTCAACCAGTATCCTGCCTGGCCGTAGCCAGCGGCGTTCCAGTTCCATTGAGCCTCGTTTTCCAGGCCCAGGTCCGCCCTGCCTTTGTCCGTGATGGTGGCTCCCTGCACGGTGGCCGCCAGCAGCAAGACCCCCAACCCCCCGCACAATGCCCTCAGACAAGTGCTCTTCATAGCGTCATCCTTTGGTTCTTTCGCTGGGGCACATGGCGTTAGCGCGTGCCCCTCGAGGCCCGGGTCCATATCATCCTGGGGAAATCAAACGGCCCGGCTTCCGTGGCGCCGGGAACGGCCGGCCAGGGACCGACGCCGCCGGGCCGCCAGCACCCCGCAAAGGCCTGCGGTCAACAGGGCCATTGTGGCAGGTTCGGGCACCTGCATGTTGGCGTTGCCCATGAAGAACCCGGCCGCATAGGACTCGTCACCGAGGGACCGCACCGAGACCGTCACCTCCTCGCCGGCGTCGCCCTCGATGTGCCAGGTCAGCATCTTGCCTCCCTGGACCTCGGTAGCGTCCAGGCTCGTGGTTCGGATATTGAACGGATCGGACCAGTCTTCGCCGATGACGAAAACGTCCATGGTGGCGTCGTCGTCAAAATCCTCGTCAAAGATCAGGACGGAAAAGTCCATACTCCAGGGGCCGCCGAGATTGTTGCCGAGGGTGAAGGTGCTGATGGCGTTGCCCCCGGTGGGGTCCGGCGTCCCGCCGCCCCCACCGGCGGGGGGTGTCGGCAGCGGGGGTGTGGCGCCACCGCCGCCACTGCTGACGGTGTTGAAGTTCAGCCAACTGGGGTTTCCGCCGGCGGGACCGTACTGCGGATTGTTGGTGGGATCAAAGTCGCTCGGCGCCAGATTGCCGCCCGAGGTGTCCCACGTCAGCCGGTAGGCCTCCGGCGTGTAGCCGAAGTAATTGACAAAGTCGTCGGTCTCCGGGTTGAAGTCGCCTATCCAGGTGGGTGAAATGACTGCGGCTTGGACCCCGGACGTAAACAGTAAGGCTCCCAGCCCCACACAAAGTGCCCTCAGATATGCGCGCTTCATGGCATCTCTCTCCCTTCCGGTGCTTGCCAACCCCCAGGATCGCCGACCGGCCCCGAAACGTCTCTCCCGACAGACCGCCGGAAGGACACGTTCCGACTCCCCAAACAGGCCGCTCGATTGTACGGTTGGGATTCAGCGACAGGCGGAAGGTGCCCTTTGCCTCAACCCAACCCCCTATTCTCCAGCAGTATTATAGCACAAAAATCCGAAAAAGCAAAAAAATGAGGGCAAAAAAATTCCGGCCTCTGGCCGACCCGTCGGCCCCAATCGGACCGGAAGGCCGATTGACAGCCCCACCCCGCCCGTTTATAATCCTTTACGTGGGAGACGGACCAGGTGGGGGCCCAGCCCGGGAACGAGCCCAACTCTTTGCTTGGCAGGGACTTGGGATGGCTGACGCCAACGGCGACGCAACCGACCAGCCGGCCTATAAGGGCGCGAAGGCCCCCTGCGTCTACTGCGGCAAGGTGATTGACCGCGGCGTGGACCGCTGTCCCCATTGCCACACCTCCTATTCCTTTGCCGTCCGCAAGGCCTCCCGCGAGGCCGCCGGGGACTGGTTCTACCTGGACCCGCGCAACCCCAGCGGCCGGGGCGTCACGTTCGAGACACTCATCCGGATGATCGACAAGGGCCGCCTCAAGCCCGATTCGGTGGTCCGCGGCCCGACGACGCACCAGGACTGGATGTACGCCGCCGAGGCGCCCCGGCTGGCCAAGTACCTCCGCCTGTGCCCGCACTGCTTCGCCGAGGCCAGGCCCGAAGATACCTACTGTTCCCACTGCCAGTTGAACATGAACGAGCGGCCGGCGGACGCCCGGCCGGACGCCATCCCGGCCGACATCAAGGAGCCCTACCACGAGGCCGCTTACGAGATGGAAGAGCGGCTGGCCGAAGCCGCCAGGGTCGCCGAGGAACCTCCCACGCCGACGCCCCGTCCGGCGCCGGCCGGCGGCCCGGCGCCCAAGGCGGAACCCAGGCCGTCGGCGACGGCGGCGGCTGCGGCGGCGCTGGCCGAATCCGCCGCCGCCGAGCGCCCCGCCCGCGTCCCGGTCATCGCCCGTCGCAAGCGGCCGAAACTCTGGATCGTCCTGGTCCTGACCTGGATCACCCTGATTCCGATTCTCATCCTGGCCTACTGGCTGCCGATACCGCTTCTGCACGACGTCCTTCACGGGTCCGACTCGGGCGCCGGTCCGAACGGGGAGCCGGCGGCTCCCCAGAGGCCGGAGAGCCCGGGCGGTTCCGACCAGGACTGGCTGAAGCACCAACTCGCCCTGGCCGACGCCGCCGAACGGCGGAAGGATTACCAGGCGGCCATCCGCATCTACGAGGAGATCATCGAGAAAACGGGCGACGAGTCCTGGCAGCAGCGGGTCGCCACCCTCCGCCGCAAACCCCAACAGGAACGCCGGAAACGCCTCCGGCGACTCCGCGACCGCCTCGAAATGGCCGAGGACCTCGCCGACCGGAAACGGTTCGACGACGCCCTGGCCGTCCTGCGCAACATCAGCCGCGAGGACCGGTCGCTGCTGGCCTCGCTCGGCATCGGCGTCGATACCATGGAGACGTCCATCCGCACCGCCAAGGCCGAACATGAGAAAAGGCAGCAGGAGAAACGGCTGGCCGAGGAACTCGCCTCCGCCCGGAAACTCCGGGAGGAAGGCAAACTCAAAGAGGCCCTGGCCGCCTACGAGGCCATCGGCGAGGCATTCGACGCCGACGTGGTGGCCGGCAACGTCGACCTGGCCAAGGTGACCCAGACCCTGCGGGCCGAGATCGCCGAGCGCCAGGCCCCTGCACCGCCGCCCGAACCCCCGCCCGAGGAGGCCGCCGAGGCAATCGCCGACCTGATGGCCAAGGCCGCCACCCTCGAAAAGGCCGAAAAGTTCGCCGAGGCCCTCGCCGCCCTCGAACACATCAAAGAGAAGTTCAGCAAGAAGTTCTGGCCCGATACCCTCGAACAACGCATCAAGCAAATCAAGAAAAAGAAAGAAGTGGCCGAGTTCTTCGGCATGGATTGACACGGCCGCCCGACCAGGCCCCAACGCCGAAGAGCCAGAAAGGCTCGGACGGGCTCGAAGCACCGTCCCCCACGGCCGCCTCCCCGGCGCCGGCAGCCTTCAGAAACGTGCGTCGATTGAGCACGACCGCCCTCCCGAGTTGTGTCTCCAAAGTCCGCGTGGGGGCAAGCAGATACTCTACGACTGACTGAGGATTCTACCGGCTTGGTCCCCCGGCCGCAACCCGGCATGCCGGCGGATGCAGAGCGGCCAGCGTCGCGCACAAGGCATGCCGTGGGTTGCGAAATTGGGCCGCGTAGGGAGGGAGAGTCGGCCCGGCAGCAGGCCGTGCGTTAGAGAGCGAAATCGGCCGCCAGCGGGGCAAGCATTTTGGGCTTGACGGTGCCCGACAGCCCCCCTATGCATGGAATCCGAGGCCATAAACCGAAATGGAGAAATGACATGTCTGGAAATGATAGCCCAGCCAATCTCACGGAGCGGTTTCGAAACGAACTCAATAAGCACGGATATCCCTTTCAGTTCGCGGCTGCTGACGCGAGCCGCCGTGCCTTTGAGAACGCTCAATGGAGAGGTCTTTGGAAGTTTGAGGCCTGTGAGTTTCCCGTTATCGTGCAGGGTCAAAGCACGCGCATTGACCTGATCCTTAAGCACGCGGAGGCGAACATCTACTTATTGATTGAATGTAAGCGGGTGGACCCGGCGTTGGCTGACTGGTGTTTTGCTCGCTTCCCGTACGTCAGCCGAACACGTACGTATGAAGCGTTTCTTGCTGAGGAATTCGTGAGGAAAGGGCTCGTCACGGGCTCAGTCTACATGAGGGACATTCGTGAAGAATACTACAGCATCGGCCTGGAGGTGAAGGACCCGACGAAAAAGGGAGACGGCACCGGCGGCGGTCGTGGGGCCATAGAAGCGGCGGCGTCTCAAGCGTGCCGCGGGCTCAATGGCATGGTGGAGTGTTTCGCCGCGCGCCCAAAGAGCGATTTTCAGGCGTTCTTGATACCCGTGATCTTCACCACGGCGAGGCTTTGGGGTTGCGAAGTGAGCCTCACATCAGCCACGGACATCGAGACAGGTAGAATCCCGGCAGAAAATATGGAGGACCTGAAGGCGTTACAGGTTGTACTATACCAGTATCACCAATCACCTGGACTAAAGCACACTCGGTCGGTGACGGCAAAGTCAGAGACACTGGGGGAGATTCTTGACTTGGCGTACATCCGGACCATCCCCATCGTAACAGCCACTGGTATCGAGTCGTTCCTCGCCGGGTTCGACCCGACCGTGGAACATCCTACCCGCTCTTGATCGCCGAGCCAGGCTGGCCGGAACGGCCGCCTTTGCCGTTCTCGCCTGCTCTCCTCTCTCCTGCTCACTGCTCCACCACGTCGGCGAAGCCGACGTGGTGGGCGTTGAGGGATTCGAACCCCCGACCTCCTCCTTGTAAGGGAGGCGCTCTCGCCGACTGAGCTAAACGCCCACCCATCCGCCGAGGTCAGTATAGCGCACGGCACACGGGGATGCAAGCGGCCGGACGGCAACGACGGCCACGGCGAGATCTCTCCGCTCGCCCCGTCCTCGTTTTCGCGAGGCCTGGGCTCGGTCGGGATGACAGACGGCCGCTCCGCCCCGCCTCCGGCGCAGTTTCCACAGGCCGAAGGCCTCCTTGGACATTGGGACTTGGGCATTGGACATTTGCCTGCGCGAACCCCCTCACCCCCGTCTTCGCACGAGGCTACGGCGGGCAGACTTACCCTCTCCCGCCGGGGGAGAGGGAAAAGCATCGGCCGGGCCGTATAGGCCGTCCCCACCGGTTCCGCGTTGACTTCCCCCCGCCCGGCCGATACAGTACGCCCGGCACGCGAACCGGAACGGGGCACGGGAACCGTCATGGGAGAGCCGGCGTGGGCTTCAATCTCGAAGGCCTTCTGCTCCGCCTGCCGGTCGTCCTCTTTGCGCTGACGGTTCACGAGTTCATGCACGGATGGGTGGCACATAAGTGCGGCGACGACACGGCCTTACACGCGGGACGCCTCACGCTGAACCCGCTGCCGCATTTGGATTTTCTGGGCACGCTGTGCCTGATGTTCGCGCCCATCGGGTGGGCCAAACCCGTGCCGGTGAACCCGGCCAACTTCGCCTACGAGACGCGGCGGCGCGACGAGATCCTCGTCAGCGGCGCGGGGGTGGCGGCGAACTTCGCCATGGGCATCGGCTTCGCGCTGCTGATTCGGTTCATCGGGCCGACGCTGGCAACCGCCGGCGAGGTGGCGCCCATCGTCCTGACCATCCTGTTTTTCGGCGCCTTCATCAATTTCGGGCTGGCCGTGTTCAACCTGCTGCCGATTCCGCCGCTGGACGGCTCGCACATTCTGGAGAACCTCCTGCCGGCTGGCGCCGCCATCCGCTTCCGCGAGTTCCGACGGTACGGGATGTTTCTCCTGCTGGGCTTCGTGTTCCTGAGCCACCTGGTGGGGCGATCCACCGGCGTCAGCCTTCTGGGTTACCCGATTTCCAGGTTGGTCTATATCTTCTCCGGCTACCCGTTTTAGGAGGACCGACGGCCCATGGGCAACGGCAGCGAGGAGCGAAAGCGCATCCTGAGCGGCATGCGGCCGACGGGCCGGCTCCACCTCGGCAACCTGGTGGGCGCCCTGGCCAACTGGCGCGACCTGCAGGACGACTACGACTGCTTCTTCATGATTGCCGACTACCACGCCCTGATGAGCGAGTACGAGTCGCCGGCCGGCATCGCCCACGCCGCACGCGAGGTGCTGCTGGACTTCGTGGCCTGCGGCCTGGACCCGGCGCGGAGCGTCATCTTCCGCCAGAGCGACGTGCCCCAGCACGCCGAACTCCACCTCGTCCTCTCGTGCTACACGCCGCTGGGGTGGCTCCAGCGGAACCCCACTTACAAGGAGCAGATGCGCGAACTGACGAAACGCGATATCCACAACTATGCATTCCTCGGCTATCCCGTGCTCCAGGCGGCGGACATCCTCGTGTACCGGGCCCACCTCGTGCCCGTGGGCGAGGACCAGTTGCCGCACCTGGAACTGGCGCGCGAGATCGTCCGGCGGTTCAACCGCCTCGCGGGCGAAGAGGTCCTCGTCGAGCCGCAGGCCAAACTCACCGCCAGCCCGCGCCTGCTCGGCATCGACCGGCGAAAGATGTCGAAGAGTTACGATAACCAGATTGACATCGCCGACGCCCCGGACACCATCCGCAAGAAGGTCATGGCGATGATCACCGACCCGAAACGCATCAAGCGCGACGACCCGGGCCATCCCGACGAATGCAACGTGTGCCAGTGGTACCGGACGTTCGCGCCCGGCGAGGCCGAGGCGGTCGCCCGCAAGTGCCGCCAGGCCGAATGGGGCTGTACCGACTGCAAGCGGCGCCTGGCGGAGATTCTCATCGACTACCTGGCCGAGGCGCGGCGCCGGCGGACGGAACTGGAGGCGGACCCGGAGCGCTTGAAGGCGATCCTCGCCGACGGCGCCGAGCGGGCCGGGACCGTCGCCGGCGAGACGCTCGCCGACGTAAGGCGCCTCACGGGTCTGGGGGCGATGTAAGGGAGAACGCCATGCGATCACGCCTGACAAAACTCACATTGCACGGTTATAAGACCATTCGGGACCTGGAAGAATTCGAGCCTAGATCGTTGATGCTGATGATCGGTGCCAACGGGGCGGGCAAGTCCAATCTCATCTCGTTTTTTCGTTTGTTGTCCTATGCGCTCAACGGCGAACTCCAGCGCTATGTAGCCGAATTCGGACCAGCCAGCGCCATCCTCCATGACGGACCCGACAGGACACGCGATATCGAAGCCGAACTAACCATCGAGACAGAGGCCGGAGAGAACCAATACGCATTTCGACTCGCCTTTGCCGCCGGCGACACGCTGATCTTCACCGAGGAAAAGTTTAGATATTCCCGGAGTGGTTCGGTTACCCCAGCAGGATGGAAGCCGGCGGGTGCCGGTCATCGTGAAGCAAAGCTGCCAAAGATTGGCCTTGAGGGAGACAAAAAAGAGGGAGACAAAAAAGAGGGAGACAAAAAAACGGCCCGTGTGATCCTCGCTCTAATGCAGAAGATCATCGTCCATCAGTTCCACAATACGTCTCTCACTGCGCGCATTCGTCTGAAGTGGGATAGCGACGACGGCCGCTGGCTGAAAGAGGACGGCGCGAATCTGGCACCGTTCCTCTATCGCCTTAAGCAACAAGAACCCAAATACTATAGGCGGATAGTCGAGACCACTCAAATTTTGCTTCCTTTTTTCCAGGACTACGAACTCGAACCGGAATACGGCCGGCTGTTGCTGTCGTGGCGGGAGAAAGGCAGCGACCGGGTGTTTACGGCTCCCCAGGCCGGGGATGGTATGCTGCGCTTAATGGCCCTGGTCGCGATGCTTCAACAACCGGAGGCGGATTTGCCCAACGTTCTCATTCTTGACGAACCGGAACTCGGACTTCACCCTTATGCCATCAACGTTATATCCGGTTTGATCAAAAGCATCTCAGAGCAGGTGCAGGTCATTGTCGCCACGCAGTCCGTCTCCTTCATCGATCGTTTTGAACCGGAGGACATTGTGGTCGTGGACCGCCAGAAGCGCGAATCCACGTTTCGAAGGCTAGACCGAAAAGCCCTCGACGACTGGCTCGAAGATTACTCTATGTCCGAACTGTGGGAGAAGAATGTCGTGGGGGGGCGGCCGTGATGGGCGTTCGCCTTAACATGGTCGTCGAAGGCCAGAGCGAGGAAACCTACGCCAAACTTGAGCTTGTACCGCATCTTTCTCGCTTTCAGGTCTTTGCCTCTGTACGCGTGGTCGAAACCGGGCGCCGAAGAGGCAAGACGTACCGCGGCGGAATTCGGACATACGCTAAACTCAAGAATGATCTTCGTCTGTGGATGAAACAGGACGACAACCCAGATGCTTTCTTTACGACCATGGTTGACTTGTATGGACTGAAGGCGCTCGCCGACGAGTTTCCCGGCTGGCGGGATGCCGGCACGATTCCTGATCCCTATGCCAAGGTGACGGCACTGGAAGAATCGTGGAAGGCAGACATCCCGGGCCCGCGCTTCATCCCGTACCTGCAACTGCATGAATTCGAAGCCCTCCTGCTGGCGTCGCCTCAACACCTTGTGGAGGAATTCATCGGCTGCGACGAACAAATCCGGCGCCTGGGCGAGATGGCCAGCCAGTTCGATTCTCCGGAACGCATCGACGATGGCGAAGACACCGCCCCTTCGAAACGCATCATTGCAAAACTGCCGCAATACGCCGGCAAAAAGGCCACCGCCGGCCCCATCACGGCCGAGCGGATCGGGCTTGAGACCCTTCGCTCCAAGTGCCGGCACTTTGACGGCTGGCTGGAGCAGCTTGAGTCCCTCGGTAAGACGAAACGCTCATGACGTACAAAGTCGACCTGGAGATGTACAACGGGCCGATGGACCTCCTGCTCTACCTCATCCGGCGGGAGGAGGTGGACGTGCGCGACCTGCCGGTGGCGCGCATCGCCGACCAGTACATCGCGTACCTGCGCGAGTTGAAGACGCTGGACATCGAACTGGCGGGCGAGTTCGTCGTCATGGCCGCCACGCTGCTGGAACTGAAGAGCCGGGCCCTTTTGCCCCGCGCCCCGGCGGTGGAGGAGGAAGAGGCCGACGAGACGGAAGAGGACCCCCGCGAAACGCTCATCCGGCAACTTATAGAGTACCGTCGATACAAAGGGGCCGCCGGCCACCTGGACGAGCGCGGCCGGGACATGGCCCGCCGTCATCCTCGCCGATTCGACGACCGCCTCGTCCGCCACCTGGAGGCCGCCGCCGAGGACGTGCCCGCCGAACGTCTCCTGGAGGGCGTCGAGGTCTGGGACCTCATCAGCGCCTTCTCCGACGTCATGCGGACACTCGGCTACGCGAAGCCCCGCGAAGTCGTCTACGACGACACGCCCGTCGAGAACGCCGCCGAAGAACTCCTCCGTCGGCTCGAGCGCGAACGGGCCGTCCGGTTCGTGGACCTTTTCGCCGGCGGTCGCGGCGTCAATTACTGCATCGCCATGTTCCTGGCCGTCCTGGAACTCGTGCGCCGGCGGCGCATCGGGGCCGAGCAGGACGAGGACTCGCGGGACCTGCGCGTCTACCTGCGCGACCCCGACGCGGAGGAACCCCGCAAGCGGCGTGAACCGCGCGGGGCGGGCAAGTCGAAGGAGGCGCTGGCGCGGAAGCGGCCGCGGCGTCCCTCCGGCCGAACGCTCCTCGACGATGCCGAGGAGGCCGCCCAACTCGAGCGGACCGAGTTCGACGACATTCTCGAGTCCGTCCGCGTGCCGGACGTGCGAGCCGCCGGTCCCCTGTATACCGACGACGAACTCCTCGGCCGCGATGCCGCCGAACGGGAAGGGCAGGGGGGCGAGCCGCCGGACGAGGAGCCGCCGGACGAGGCCCACGCGGAGGAACCCCCCGCCGGGCCGCAGACCGGCGAGACCGCCGAGGATGACGGGCCGCAGGCCGGCGAGGACCCGGACGCCCCCCAGCGGTAGCATTCCAGCCGGCCGTCGGCTACAATAGGTAGCGGCTCTCGCAAACAGGGAACGCCCATGAAGGTCCGATTTCCGGTCATCGATGCCCCCACGCCGGAGCGGGTGGCCCTCGCCGAGAACGCCCGCCTCGTCCTGGAGAAACGCTACCTGAAGAAGGACCAGGCCGGTCATGCCATCGAGACGCCGGAGGATATGTTCCGCCGGGTCGCCTCGAACGTGGCCCAGGCGGAGATGACGTGGGGGACGGTACGGGAGGTGCGGCTGGCGGAGGAGGAGTTCTACGGGATGATGGCGCGGCTGGAGTTCCTGCCGAACTCGCCGACGCTGATGAACGCCGGCCGCCGGCTCCAGCAACTGGCCGCCTGCTTCGTCCTGCCCGTGCCGGACGACATCGAGCGGATCTTCGACGCCATCAAGTACGCCGCCATGATCCACAAGTCGGGCGGCGGGACGGGGTTCTCCTTCAGCCGCATCCGCCCCAAAGACGACCTGGTGGAATCGAGCCGCGGCAAGGCGTCCGGCCCGATCTCGTTCATGAAGGTATTTAACTACGCCACCGGCGCCATCAACCAGGGCGGGTTCCGACGCGGCGCCAACATGGGCATCCTCCGGTGCGACCACCCGGACGTCGAGGCCTTCGCCCGCGCCAAGCAGGAGGAAGGCGAACTCGAAAACTTCAACCTCTCGGTCGCCTGCACCCGCGAGTTCATGCACGCGCTGGCGCACGGCAAGCAGGTGGACCTGGTGAACCCGCACGGCGGCCGGGTCATGCGGCGGGTGCCCGCGGCTCGCATCTGGGAGACCATGGTCGCCGGCGCCCACGCCGGCGGCGACCCGGGCGCCATCTTTTTGGACCACATCAACGCGGCCAACCCCACGCCGCACCTGGGCCGCATCGAGTGCACGAACCCTTGCGGCGAGCAGCCCCTTCTGCCGTACGAGGCCTGCAACCTCGGATCCATCAATCTGAATAAGGTCGTTCACGACGGCCGCATCGACTACGACCACCTGGGCCAGATCGTCCGCCAGGCCGTCCGCTTCCTGGACGACTGCATCCAGATGAGCCGCTACCCCCTGCCCCAGATTGCCGAGGTCGTCCTGGGGAACCGGAAGATCGGCCTGGGCGTGATGGGCTTCGCCGACATGCTGCTGCGGCTGGGGGTGCAGTACGATTCCGAGAAGGCCGTCGAGACCGCCCGCGACGTGATGCACTTCATCCGCGGCGAGGCCGACCGCGCCAGCGCTGCCCTGGCGGAGGAGCGCGGCCCGTTCCCGAATCTCTCGGGCAGCGTGTACGACCGGCCGGACTCGCCCGCCTTCCGCAACGCCTGCCGGACCACCGTGGCGCCGACGGGCACGCTGTCCATCCTGGCGGGATGCTCGAGCGGCATCGAGCCGGTCTTCGCCCTGGCCCTGGAGCGCCGCGTCCTGGACGGGGCCAGGCTGCTGGAGGTCCATCCGATCTTCGAGGAGGTCGCCCGCCGCCGCGGCTTCTGGTCGCGCGGCCTGGTGGACCGCATCGCCGCCGCCGAGACGCTCCACGACGTCAAGGGCGTGCCCCAGGACGTGGCCGACCTCTTCGTCACGGCCCACCAGGTGCCTCCGGAACGGCACGTGGCCATCCAGGCCGCATTCCAGGAACACGTGGACAACGCCGTCTCCAAGACGGTCAACCTGCCGAAGGAGGCCGCGCCCGAGGACATCGACCGGGTCTACCGGATGGCCTACGAGATGAAGTGCAAGGGCATCACGGTGTTCCGGGACCGGAGCCGGTCCGAGCAGGTCCTGAGCCGCGTCGTGGCCGAGGGCGAGGAACTCGAACCCGCCCCGCTCTCGTGCAACCGGCCGGACGCGTGCGGGACGTGACCTCACGCGCCGAGGTTGCAACAGACCCATCCGACGGCGCGCCGGGCAAGTTGACCCGCCGTACTGTTGGCGAGCCCGGCGGCTAACCCTACAACGCTAACTCGTGCGCGGCGGGCCCGCCTCCGGCGGGTAAATCTCCGCACCCGCCGCGCCGCCCCGAAAACGCCCTCTCGAGCGCGGTGGGTGCTCCAGACCCACCGCGCAAAAGGCT
>Ga0180433_10005925_pt1 | contig 16283 bp, 15 predicted proteins | sample SS_ome_8_FD_132980 | JGI IMG/M metagenome (GOLD analysis project Ga0180433, IMG submission 132980) | Hypersaline lake sediment archaeal communities from the Salton Sea, California, USA - SS_1_D_1 metaG | ecosystem: Environmental > Aquatic > Non-marine Saline and Alkaline > Hypersaline >... | reverse complement strand
GAAGGGAGAGTTCATTGGCAACCCCACACGAGAGGAATTTCTCAAGGTAACCCCCAAACCGCGCAACAATAAACTTTCGATCTTGGTCTTCGGAGGAAGTCAGGGTTCCCGCTTCCTCAACAAGGGATTCACGGATGCCCTTCCCTTCCTCAGCCGTGTGAAGAATCAACTGCGCATCACTCACCAAACCGGAGAAGCGGATTGCGCGTGGGTCAAGGATCTCTACATCCAGAATGAATTTGGCGAAAGCACCATATCCACGTTTTTCTTCGATATGGCCGCCCAGTTTCAAAAATCGGATTTGATTGTCTGCCGAGCCGGTGCCACGACCATCGCTGAACTGATCGCCGCCCGGAAAGCCGCGGTTCTCATACCCTTTTCCAAAGCCGCGGACAATCATCAGGAAATGAACGCCAGAGAATTGGAGCGAATTCAAGGTGCCGAGATCATCCTGGAAGAACAATTCCGGCCCGAAGCCTTTGCCGAAAAAATCATAGACTTTCTGGGTCACATGGAAAAACTGGATCACATGGAAAAAAATCTAAGGAAGCTCAAAACAGAGGATGCGTCTGAAAAAATTTCCACACTCTGTTTCGATCTCATGGAAAAGGGATAAGAGGAGGAAGGATTGGTAAGACGTAAATACAACAAACTGAAGCACATACACATGATAGGCATCGGTGGAACAGGAATGAACGGTATTGCTGAAGTCCTGTTGAACATGGGATACAAAGTCACAGGTTCGGACCTCCAGGAAAACGAAGCGACAAAACGGCTCGCTCAGCTTGGCGCTGACATATCTGTGGGACATAGTGCGGCATGTGTGACAGGCGCTGATGTTGTGGTCATTTCTTCAGCCATTGGCGCTGACAACGTAGAGGTGAAAAAAGCCAGGATGTTGAAAATACCCGTCATTCCCCGTGCAGAAATGCTGGCCGAATTGATGCGATTGAAGAACGGAATTGCCGTAGCCGGTTCTCATGGAAAGACATCCACCACATCCATGATTGCTCAAGTCATTGAATCAGGAGGTTACGATCCGACCATCATTGTCGGGGGAAGACTGAACACGATCGGAGCCCATGCCAAACTTGGAGAAGGGGACTTTATCGTCGCTGAGGCTGATGAAAGCGACCGGTCCTTCCTCTACCTCTCTCCTTTCATCGCTGTGCTGACAAACCTGGATGAAGAGCACTTGGACCAATACCAGACTGTCGATGAAATCAAAAAGACCTTTATCCATTTTGCCAACAAGGTTCCTTTTTATTGTCCTGTTGTGCTCTGTCTCGATGACGCCAACCTGCAGAGCCTCATTCCGGATTTAGAACGAAGAGTTATCACTTATGGGTTTTCAGCTCAGGCTGATATCTATGCCCGCGATCCCAAATTTGACAAATTCACGAGCAGCTCAGTGATTTACCACAAAAATGAAAATGTCGGAATCCTAAAACTGCAGGTTCCGGGTATCCACAGCATTTATAACGCCATGGCGGCCATCGCCGTGGGACTCGATTTAAACATACCCACCAAAGCCATATTCCAAGCTCTTGAAGAATACACGGGGATAGGCAGGCGTTTCGAGCTTAAACAAACAGTCGACGGCATTATGGTCATCGAAGACTACGCCCATCATCCCACTGAAATTCAGGCTACGCTTGAAGCGGCCAAGAAAGGATGGTCCCGACGAATTATTGCTGTCTTCCAGCCCCATCGGTACTCGAGGCTTTCGCTCTTGATGAAGGATTTTGCGACAAGCTTTAACCAGGCCGATGTCCTTATCCTTACTGAGATCTATGCCGCGGGAGAAAAACCGATCAAGGGTGTATCAGGAAAGGCTTTGTTCGACGAAATCCAATTGTACGGTCACAAAAGCATATTTTTCGAGCCAGATCTCCTGAAAATACCCCAGCGCGTGTCAGACCTCGCAGAGCCACAGGATATCATCATCGTCATGGGGGCTGGGAGTATTTACAAGACCATACCGGAGATCATCGCCAAGCTGGGAGGATCATGACATGGCATCTAATATCAGCATGACCTTTCGGTCCAAGAGCCATTCAGCCATTTCGGAAACAATGCACTTCCGGCGTAAAGACAAGCAGCCCAAGACCAAAAAAATGAAGAGGAAGATCAAGCTGAGGGCGCGGCATTTTCTCATGTACTTCCTCTTTGTGGGAGGGCTGTTTTTGGGTGTACAAAAAACATATCTTTTTCTTATTTCCTGGGAAAAGCTGAATGTGACGCACATTGATATTCAGTGCACAAGGGAAGCCGTCCGTAATGATATCGAGCGTTTCTTGCAGGTAATAAATTTGGGCAACCTGCTTCTTTGTGACATCAGCACACTCAAGGAGAACCTCTTGAGTCATCCCTGGATCAAAGACGTTCATATGCGCAAGAGCTTTCCATCGACCGTGGAAATTGTCGTCACCGAACGCAATCCGGTCGCTCTCCTGATGAGTGAGTCGCTCTATCTCATAGACAAGGAGGGCGTCAAGCTTCAGAAGGTCGATCCCGAACAACCCGGACAGTATCCTCTCCTTGTCGATGACAAAGCTTTTGTTCATGATACCCAAACCAAACTGGATCTAGCCTGGGATTGTCTGGATGGTCTGACTCAAAACAATGAAACTAAGATCGCCGTCATAGACCTTTCAGAATACAATAACGTCAAAGTCAAGATGAAGGATTCCCCCACCTGGCTTATTCTCGGGCATGATCATTTTATGGAAAAAATAGATTTTTTTATGACACATCAGGCTATCCTGTATCCCTACGGTTCCCTCGAGTATGTTGATCTTCGATTCAATAACCGCCTTTACATAAAGCCGCACGACCATATGGCAAGAACTAACCCTATCAGCCTGAGCAAGGAGGCAGACTAATGCCAAAAAATGGTTATATCGTCGGATTTGACATCGGCACCAAAAAAATCGCCGCTATAATAGGTGAAATCACGGAAGACCGTAAGATAGAGATTATCGGAATCGGACACTCGGATTCCAAAGGGCTGAGAAAGGGAATCGTTGTCAATTTAGATCTCACTATCGAAGCCATCAAGAAGGCGCAGGAGGAGGCGGAGTTGATGGCGGGAGTTGAAATAGATTCCGCTTTTATCGGCATTTCAGGAGCTCATATTAAGAGCTTTAACAGTCGAGGAGTCATCGCTGTTTCAGGAAAAAACAAGGAGATCACCAGGGAAGACATCAAACGCGTCATCGAACAATCCAAAGCCGTCTCTATCCCCCCGGATAGAGAAATAATTCACATCATACCCCAGGAATTTGTCGTTGACGATCAGGACGGTATCAAAGATCCCCTTGGCATGAGTGGCATTAAGCTCGAAGTGAACGTCCACATCATCACCGGAGCAATCACTTCGGTTCAAAATCTAAAAACCTGCATCACCCGGGCGGGAATCGAAATCGAAGAAATGGTGCTCAACCAAATCGCCACAAGCCATTCCATCCTCACCCATGATGAGATGGAATTGGGTGTGGGTCTCATCGATATCGGTGGAGGAACGACAGATGTGGCCATATTTGAGCGGGGAAGCCTGTGGTACACATCGGTCATTCCCATCGGAGGCGATAACTTCACCAACGATATCGCTGTCGGTCTCAGAACGCCCATTCCCGAAGCAGAAAAAATCAAGAAAAGATTTGGATGCGTCGCCACGCCTCTGGTGGAGGAACAGGATACCATTGAAGTCCCTGCGGTCGGTCGAGGGAAAAAGCCACGGGTGCTATCCAGACAACTTCTGGCTGACATCATCCAGCCCAGAGCCGAAGAGATTTTCCGTCTCGTGGACAACGATATAAAACGAATGGGTTACGAAAAGTCCTTGAACTCGGGAATCGTTCTCACAGGCGGCACGGCCCTCCTGGAAGGTTTGGAGGAAATTACAGAGAGCATTTTTGACTTGCCGGTCCGGCGGGGAGACCCGAGCGGTATCGGCGGTCTTGTCGATAGGGTGAACACACCGGATTATGCAACATCGGTTGGACTCATCCTCTATGGCTACAACCAATGGAAGGATAGAGGTTTCACGAAAGATAGAAAAAAAGGGTTTTGGGTCAAAATCAAAGACTGGCTCAGAGAAGCCTAGGAGGTATAACATGAGTGAGGATTTTAAAGGTAAGCTCAAATTTCATCTGGTGGATGAGCGCGAGGGAGCCAAAATCAAGGTCATCGGGATCGGGGGCGGCGGTGGAAACGCCGTCAACAGGATGATCGAGGCAAGGATCGAAGGCGTGGAATTCATTGCCGTCAACACCGACCTGCAAGCGCTCAACAACAATCAGGCTGGAACGAAATTCCAGATTGGCTCGGAATTGACAAAAGGCCTTGGTTCAGGAGGGAGGCCCGATGTCGGAAAACAGGCCGCCCTCGAGGACACAGAGAAACTTGTCGACCTCATGGGAGGCGCTGACATGGTTTTCCTGACAACAGGTTTGGGTGGAGGCACAGGGACCGGTGCAACGCCTATCCTGGCTAACATCGCCTCGGAGCTGGACATTCTGGCCATAGCCATTGTCACCCTCCCCTTCGAATTCGAAGGACGGATCAGGGCCCAGCAGGCACAGGATGGACTGGCCGAACTCAAATCTGCGGTGGATACGGTCATATCCATCCCCAACGAAAGACTGCTGGAAACAGTTAACCTGGACACATCGATCCAAGATGCGTTCAAGATGGCTGACGACATCCTGAGGCAGGCGGTGCAGGGTATTTCAGACCTCATCACACGGCCGGGGTTGATCAACCTGGATTTTGCCGATGTCAAGTCCATCATGAAGGGCATGGGAATGGCCTTCATGGGCACAGGAATCGCTTCGGGTGAAAGCAGGGCTGTCGACGGCGCGCACAAAGCCATTTCAAGCCCGCTTCTCGTGGACACATCCATCGAAGGAGCCCATGGCGTGCTCATCAACATTACTGGGGGTAAAGACGTCACCCTGCATGAAGTATCCAAAGCATCTGAACTGATACACAGCCTGGCCCATCCGGATGCCAACATCATTTTCGGAACAGTCATCGATGACGATATGAAAGAAATGGTCAAGGTCACGGTCATTGCGACGGGATTTGATCCAAAACCGGCCGCGCACGCTGTGACGCCGGAGGATTTCCCGGCCGTTCATGAAAAGACCCCGCCCGCCTTTCGCGTGAGGAGGGACACGCCTCCCTATGTTTTCGAACCCAAAGGAAACGAAACTCTCTGGCAAAGGCCTGCGTGGGAAAAGAAATGGGAGCCCTATGAGACGCCCTCTTTCATCCGGAGAAATAAACGGACATCCCTGAGGAAAAGCCTAGATGATTACAGCTGACCTGGTTGTCAGAGAGTGCAACCAGCTTCTCACCTGCGCCGGGCCCGTCCCTAAAAGGACGAGTGCGCTCCAAGATATGGCCATTATCGAAAGAGGTTGTATTGCCTCCAAGGAAGGCCGGATTGTGTTTGTCGGCAACAGCAAAGAACTGGAACAGAAAGTGGAGCTGCCAGCGACCGGCATAGAGATAGAAGGCGCGGGCTGTGTTGCATTGCCCGGGCTGGTGGACTCTCACACCCACCTCCCATTTGCCGGCAGTAGGGAGGAAGAATTTCTCCTGAGGCTGAAGGGATACACCTATCTTCAGCTCAGCGAAAAAGGAATGGGCATACAGACAACAGTGAACGCCACCCGGCAGGCATCGAAAGAAGAGCTTGTCGCCCTTTGCCTCCAAAGGCTTGACAGCATGCTTCTGCACGGAACCACCACCGCAGAAGCGAAAAGCGGCTACGGACTTAACCTTGAGGATGAATTGAAACAACTCGAGGCCATACAAGAGGCCAATTCGAGACACCCGATTGATTTAGTCCCGACTTTTCTAGGGGCTCATGAGGTTCCCAAAGAGTACAAATCCAGGAAAAAGGACTATATCGATCTCCTCACTCATGTCATCCTCCCCAAGGTGACCGAAGGGCGGCTCGCTGAGTTTTTCGATGTTTTCTGTGAAGAAGGCGTCTACTCGATCGAAGAGACGGAGAGGCTCATCAAGGCAGCCAAAAAAGCTGGACTCAAGATAAGGATTCACGCCGACGAATTTGTCTCCCTCGGTGGGGCTGCTCTTGCAGCCAAAGAGAAGGCCAATTCCGCAGATCACTTGATCGCCATCTCGGAGGAAGGCATCAAGAGATTGGCCGACAGCTCTACCGTTGCCACTCTCCTTCCGGGAGTCTCGTTCTTCCTCATGCACGAGGCCAAGGCACCGGCACGAAAGCTCATCGATGGGGGCGCTATTGTGGCTTTGGCGACCGACTTCAATCCCGGAAGCTCGATGACGGAATCCCTGTTTTTCATCCTTCAGCTCGCTGTCTATACCTTGGGTATGGGTGTCGAAGAGGCCATCCAGGCGACCACGGCCAACGCCGCCTTTTCCCTGGACAGAAATCAAGATGTCGGAAGCCTCGAAGAGGGCAAGAAGATGGATCTCGTCCTTTGTGACGCACCCAAATATCCCTATCTCGTCTACCACTTCGGCATCAATCCGGTTAGGCACGTCATAAAGAACGGAAAACTTGTCGTCAAAGATAATCAACTTGTCACAAATCTGTAAATCCGATCGAGTGAGGTGAATTATGGCTTTTGATGTGAAGAAATTATTTAATGATGTTTTCAACCCTGAAACGGATGAAACTGTTCTCATAATCATCGACACAGCAAAAGAAAACCAACAGGAAACCCGGGAATGGCAGCTCCGCCATCAAATGGCCACCGAATGGCATAAAGAAATTGAATCCCTGGGGAAACATGCGGGATTCAATGTTTTGCCGGTCGTGAAGTATCCCGCTACGTTTAAGCACAATGCCGATCTGCCGTGGGGCGAAGGTGAGCCGATCAATCTTAACGAAGCCCTTTCAAAAGCAACAATTGCTCTGGCTCTTACAGAGTTTTCTTCATCCGCACCTCTGATAAACTGGTCTAAATCTCACCCAGATTTCCGCTGCGCTTCCATGCCTATGGTTACAAAGGATATGGAAAAGACATCCCTGGCTGCAGACTACAAAGAAGTAGCCAAACGCTGCCGGGAGCTCAAAAAAATCCTGGAAGGCGCTCAGGGCATCGACGTTGTTTTTTCAACCGGCCACCGATGCTACTTCGATGTGCGTTTCAGAGAATGTCTGACTGAGGACGGCAATTTACCTAGAGATAAAGAAGGCTTCCGCCTTATTAATTTGCCGAGTGGGGAAACATTTTACGCCCCCTACGAAGGTGAAAAGGCAGAGCCCAGTTTAACTTCCGGTGAGCTGCCTGTGATGAAAAACGGGGAACTTGTGGTCTTTAAGGTCGAGGAAAATAGCATTGTCGAAGTCATAGGTGATGGCAAGCAAGCCAACGCATTCAAAGAGTTTTTCAATCTCGATGCAGCCCGTAGAAACATCGCCGAGTGCGCCTTTGGCACCAATCCCAAAGCCGTGGTCACAGGCAATGTGCTCGAAGATGAAAAAGCCGGCTTCCACTGGGCCTACGGAAGAAGCGACCATATAGGTGGAATTACGGGTGTGAATTCATTCAGGTCACCGGATAACGTGGTCCACTTCGATTGGGTCTACGCCAAAGAATCACCGATTTTTGTGCAAGAAGCCACCGCCATATTTGAAGACAACAGGACCGCAACAATCATCAAGAATGGCGATTATCTGGTTTTTTAAGTCACACAGCCTCCCCAACTTCCAAGCTGTCATCAAATTGTTCCAGATTAAAGGTGAATATCTCAATCCAAAGCTGTCACCTTGAAGAAAACTACGGGAAAAAAGGAAAAAAATTGATATGGCCCACCCTTAAACAAAAAGCTGGAGGAAAGTATACAACTGCCGAACAAGACCTGAGAGAAAGAATCATTTTGAGAGCCACTTTTCAATGGCTTCCATGAGCTTATCGGTCCGAATCGGTTTTGATACATAGTCATCCATTCCCGCTTGAAGACACTTGTCAGAATCCCCTTTGATGGCATGAGCTGTCATGGCAATAATGGGAATTTCGGGCTTCAACACGGTCGATTTACGGTCGCGAATTCGTTTCGTCGCTTCGATACCATCCACCTCAGGCATATTTATGTCCATGAGCACCAAATCATAGGAAATCGACTCCAGTGCCTTGATGGCCTCTTGCCCATTGGCGACTGTATCGGTTCTATAGCCGTATTTCTCCAGTATCCGCACGGCAACCTTCTGGTTGACGATATTATCTTCAGCAACAAGAATTCGAATATTGCGTCTCTGGTTCTCCGTCAGATTGTATCGTGTCACAACCGGGGCATCGGAATAATCGCATGAATGGGATTTGCAGCCGAGAATGGCAACCAGACAGTCGTGAAGCCGCATTTGCTTAACCGGTTTGGTTAGATAAGCGGAGAACCCTATCTTCTTAAGACGGTCGGCATCTCCCTTCCTGTCCAGAGAGGTGATCATCACCAGTATCGTGCCGGACAGTGATTTATCCTCTTTTATCATCTTGCCCAGGGTCTCTCCTGTAATCTCCGGAAGCGCCATGTCGAGGATAGCAATATCAAAGGGCCTGCCCTCTTCTGCCGCAGCCCTCAATTTCTTAAGAGCCGACGGTGCATCGGGCACACCAGTATACCGGCATTTCCATGAACGCAGGTACCCGACAAAAACTCGCCGGCTCAGTGCGTTCGAATCCACGACTAAAACACTCTTATCAGCCAGGCTCGCCTTTTTGTCAATCTCCGATTTTTGGACATCTTTCCGTTTTGAGAAAGCAGCTGTGAACCAAAATGTCGAGCCTTTCCCCAGTTCACTTTCGACGCCGATCTCTCCAGCCATCATCTTCACGATCCGTTTGGATATCGTAAGCCCAAGACCTGTTCCTCCGAACTTACGGCTCACAGAAGTATCGGCCTGGGTGAATTCATCGAATAAGAAGGCGATCTTCTCCTGGACGATTCCAATTCCTGTGTCACTGACCGCGAAGCGCAGCACCACTCGATCTCCCTCTTCCTTTTCCTGACTGATCCGGAGAACGATCTCTCCGGCGCTGGTAAACTTCACTGCATTTCCGATGAGGTTGATCAACACCTGACACAGGCGTCCAGGATCTCCTCGCAGGAAAAACGGGACTTGCGGTTCGATAAGAGAGATATACTCCAGCCCCTTGTTGTGAGCTTTGAAGGCTAGAATATCATTCATGTTTTCAATAGTTGCCTGAAGATCAAAATCGAGCACTTCCAGATCGAGTTTCCCCGCCTCTATCTTAGAAAAATCCAGAATATCGTTGATGATTGTCAACAAAGCTTCCCCGCTGTTGCGAATTGTCTCGGCATATTCCCGCTGTTCCATGTTCATTTTCGTATCGAGCAGCAGGCTGGTCATACCGATAATACCGTTCATAGGCGTGCGGATTTCATGACTCATATTGGCTAAAAATTCGCTTTTTGCCTTATTGGCCAGCTCCGCTTCCTGCTTTGCCTTGGCAATGACTGTGGCTTTGTCCTCCAATTCCCTGTTCAGAGCTAAAACCCCCTTGTTGGTTTCCTCCAATTCCTGGTTGATGGATTTGATTTCGGAGTTACGCTCCCGCAGTTCCCGAAGCAGCTGGAGTAATTCTTTGTTTTGTTCATTGATGGTATCGACCATACTGATATCGCCCCGTCTGGCCGTTTTTTGGAATGCGGACCGGATGTCCTTAATCTGGGAGACCTCCAGGCAGTTGGAAAATTCGGGCAGCCATTTGGCCGCCACTATTGTTGTTCCCTTCCCAGCCTCGGAGCGGATGTCAAATTCATCCATCAATTTCATCGATCCCGACAGGCCTACCCCCATGCCCCGGCCCGAGATCGAGCGCCCTGATTTGATCTGATCGACATCTTCAAGGCCCGGCCCATGATCCTGGAATTCCATAACCAAGCCGCTGGATTCACCGTTCCGTCGGGCAAGTAAAAACCTGATTGCACCTCCCTCGGCGTATTCGAGCATGTTCCGGGTCAATTCGGAAGCGACCGTGGCAATCCTGATGCAGGTGACCTTGTCAAATTCCGCTTCCTTTGCCAGCAAAGCGGATAGATTCCGCGCACGGAGAATGTCTGTTTCAAATTGAATCGGGACTTCACCGATTTCGTGGAGCATTCCTGACGATAAGAATGGTGGCATCATCACTGTTCCTTGCATAGGAGCTCAGTAATTCCTCTGCGATTTTTTGCAAATTCTGCTGACATGCGATTGTCGTATTCTGCCAGCCGGATTTCAATCCATCAGAATGAAGAACCAAAACATTGTCCGACGTAAATTCACATTCCAAAAGCTGGGGCGTTCGCATTTTATGTCCGACAATACCTCCCAATGAAATGAGGCTTTGTGTGCTGTCCTCACCGAATATTCGTCCCTCTATGTTCCCGACTCCGAGGAAGGAGACCTTTTCCGATTGGGTATCTATTCGGGCTAAGCCGATTGTTGCCCCCCTGGTACCTCTCAAGCTAATGTGGACTTGTTGCATCAGATCCTCAAGAGCCAGATATGGATGACCCAAAATCCTTTCTTTAGCGAGCAAAGAGGCCTTGTGCGCATCTTCCCCATGACCCAGACCATCGATAACCGCAATCAAAGTTTCCTCGGGAGAGAGATGGACAACGGCATATTCATCACCGTTGTATTGCTCCCCCGGGAAGGGGCGGGAAGCTGCGCCCAATTCCAGGTTTTTATTAGTTCCGACCCACCTGATTTTGGACAGCCATTTGCGTGAGTAAATCAGCGTTCCAACCTGATCCTGGCCGGGATTATCCGAGCCTATGAAGGAAGGATAGGTATCGGGATTTATCGCAAACTCATCGGACAACCGCTTGATGGATCCCAATCCTATCCCGAGAGAGGGATTTTCCGAAACACCATCTTTTACAGCCTGATCGACATCCGGAATACCTTTGCCGTAGTCACAACTCCACATCTCTATCCCTTGGAGTTCCGGTTCGCTCTGTACCCGACATATAAAAAAATAGCCGCTGGCATCACTGTGAAGGACAATATTCGAAATCATTTCAGAGGTCAGGATGGCCACTTCGCCGAGTTTCACCTCATCAAATCCCAACTGCTTGGCGAAATGGACCGCTTTTCGTCGGCAGGCTCCGACATCGGAGTAATCACGCACATGAAATTTGTGCACCTGGTCGCGTGTCAAATCCATTTGATTACCCGGACTGTTGTCCCTTCATTGACTCGTGAATCAATCTGAAACTCATCGACCAGTCTTTTTGCCCCGGGCAAACCAAATCCCATCCCCTTTCCCGAGGTATAACCATCCTTCATGGCACTGTCCAGGTCAGCTATTCCCGGGCCATGATCGATACAGGTTACTATGACAGCATCGCGGCCGTTATGCACTCCGCTTTCAACCAAGACTTCTCCTCCTCCCGCGTACTGGAACATGTTTCGGAAAAGCTCACTGACCGCTGTCGTTATCCGTGTTTGATCGACAATGCCCATGTGAAGCTGCTTGGCGATATTCCGGACGAGTTGCCGGGCTTTAACGATGTCTAATTCGGATTCTATGGAAAAGCCTTCGATCTGCTTGTTTTCCACAACGTTTGCCGACTCGAACATGGGATAGCCTTAAGCCCCGTTCGGCTTATAGAGTTCACTCTGCGATTCAAGCCTTTTCTCGAGCATGGCAATACCGTTCTCCATGTTCAGGGCCGTGTCCACACCCGGCATTTCCAGTCCGAGCTCGACGAGCGTGATGGCTACTGCGGGCTGCATTCCCACGATCACCACGGCCGCATCCATTATGGACGCCATGGAGGCCATTCCGGATAGCATCCTCCCTATGAAGGAATCCACCATTTCCAGCACGGATATATCAATCAACACACCTTTGGCTCCGGTACGGGACAATTCCTCGAGGATTTGCGCCTGAAGTTCAATGGCCAATCGGTCATGCATATCAACCTGGATCGATACTATTAGAAAATCCTTGATCTTGATAATCGGGATCTTACGGTTGGCTGCCAGTTCGTTCATTTCATCTCTCGGGGGGACTCTTCCTCATCGTGGTTGAGTTCGGAGCTCTTGTGATTGTTGCTGAGAAAAGCCGTTTTCATCGCCTCCTGCATGGTGGCCTTCGTGTTTATTGAAGAGAGGTCAATTCCCAGATGGACGATTGTTTGGGCGATCGCGGGGCTTATTCCGGAAATAATGCATTCCCCTCCCAGCAGACGGGCAGCAGTGACGGTCTTGAGCAAATGATTGGCCACTTGCGTATCTATGGTGGGAACACCTGTAATATCCAGTATCGCGTAAGTGCATCCTGTCTGAACGATCTTGTCTAGCAAATTTTCCATCATGATCTGGGCCCGACGGCTGTCCAAGGTTCCGATTACCGGCAGGATCAGGATATTATCCCAGACTTTTGTTACCGGACTGGATAGCTCCAGCAGATCATCCTGTTGCTGACGGATTGTCTGCTGCTGCTGTTGAATGGTAGCCAATTTTTTTTCCATTTCTTTTTGTGTTTTTTCCTTCTGATCCAGTTCATCCATCAGATCATCAATCAACAGATCGATGGCGAATTCGACTCCGCTGAAATCATCCTCTGTTTCGGAGTTCACCCGAACATCTTTATCTCCTGCGGCTACGGCTGCCAACACATCTTCAATCTTTTCAACACGTAGTTTGAGATCTTTAACGGCATACGCAGCAGTCATTTTGTCCCCCTCTTATTGTTAAGCCAATTGACCGCCTCATCATCAGCCTTGAAAAAATTCGTGCTGATATTATTGGATCCGAGTTTCATAAGAACCTTGGCAATCATCCGGGTGGCGGCAGTTGCCCCAACAAAGGCGACCGCCGAAATGTCGGCGTCCTCCAGGCTTTCACTGGTTATCTTTCGTGTCTGTCTATCCTGCATTTTTCCGGCCTGGGATAAATCGACGATCAATTGGCGGTAGGGCTTATCTTCGAGACAATTCTTGTATTCTAGACTGGAATCCTTCGCTTCCTGCGATGAATACGCTCCTATCACTTCCTGTCTAAGAACTTCATTGTCCTGGTCGTACCAGATTTTGTGCTTCATAAGATACTCCTCTTGGATATTTTCCGAATTACAGCCGGGATTATATTCGACAGAAGCAGAGAGGGTAAATCGCCGTTGGGGGTGATTTCACGGGTGATTTTTTTAGCCAATCCAGATGAGCTGCCCGGCCGCCATCCCGCGCACAGAGGTGAAAATGAGACATTATCCCAATCCGCCTAAGGGATTTGAACCGCACAGAAGAAGCAGGGGAATTCGAGACCCCCATCATTGACATGTTTTCTGCCGCAGGATGGGTTTGTTTCATCCTGCTGTGACTGAACCGGGTGAAATCCTAGACGGATAGAATCTAGCAAGAGAGAATAAATCAGGGATTGGCTGAGCGACATTGGCAGATTCCGGACCAACCAATCTCCGCCTTATAAAGACGTTGAAAGAATTGTTTGAAAAATCTGACTGGGAGAAAAAATCTCCGAATGCCTTCTTGTTTACTCAATTTCCAGTAGAGATTATTCGAGGCTACCCAAGAGATGTTCGACCGCATCCAGGATCTCGCAGGATTTCACCAGCTCTTTCATGGCGTTGTGATCCGGGTAGAGTGGCCGGTCGATGTCTAAAAACTTGACGTATTTTCGGATGACTTCTTTTGCCTTCGCCGATCCTTTACCTATCTGATAGGGATTTTCCTCCATACGGTCCCTCATATCCAGCGCCTGAGCTGCAGCCATGAATTCGATGCCCAGTATGCCGTAGGCATTGTCCAGGATCTGCTGATTCTTCAGGGCCGTGTTCATGCCCATGGAGACAAAATCTTCCTGATCGGCTGCCGCGGGAATGGATTGGATGGACGCCGGCATCGAGAGGATTCTCTGCTCCACGATCATCATGTCCGCCGTGTACTGGCTCAGCATCAACCCGGAAAACATCCCGGCTCCTTTAGCCAAAAAGGGCGGCAATCCCACGCTCAGGGCCGGGTGGTTCAGCCTGTTCAGCCGCCTCTCGGATATGACAGAGACCATAGTCACCGCCGCGCCGACCATATCCATGGGAAGCGAGACCGGAGTTCCCTGGAAGTTGGCACCTGAAAGCTGTAGGTTTTCTTCGGGAAAGAAGACGGGATTATCCCCCACACCGTTCAACTCGATCTCAACTTGTGCTTTGGCCCAGGCTACCGCATCGTGCGCAGCCCCGATGACTTGCGGCGTCGATTGCATAGAATAGGCATCCTGGACTTTGACCTTCAATTTGCCTTCGGCCAAATCTCCGCCTTTGATCACCCTTTGGATCGCCTTGGCGGTCCTGATAGCGCCGGGGAATCCGCGAGCCTCATGGAGTTTCGGTGTGTAAGGTTTCATGTTGGCTTTGAGCGCCTCGAGAGACATGGCCGCGGCAATCTCAGACTGCTTCAACCAGCGGTTGACATCGTAGAGCAGGATGGCGCTCATTCCGGTCAGAATGTTGGACCCGTTGATGGTCGCCAACCCATCCCTGGCCTTCAAACCGGGGGATGGGAATCCCGGCCCGGTCCAAGGCTTCCTTCCCCTCGTACAGCTCACCTTCATAATAGGCGTGCCCTTCGCCAAGCATGAGCAGTGCGATCTGAGACATGGGGGATAAATCTCCGCAGGCCCCCACAGATCCCTTTTCACAGACATAAGGAATGACATTTTTGTTCAGCATGTCCACCAGAGTTTCGGTTATCGCCAGACGACCTCCCGAATTGCCGTGGGCCTGGACATTGATCCGGCTGAGCATGGCAGCCCGCACAAATTCAACGGGCAGGGGCTCACCTATTCCTGCCGCGTGATTGTAAATGAGGTATTTCTGGAAATCTTTGATCTGCTCATCGGTGAGCACGATTTCGGACAGCTCACCAATGCCTGTATTCACGCCGTACATGATTTCACGGGCTTCTATCTTCTTTTCAAGCATGTCCCGGCACTGTTTTATCTTTGCGACAGAATCGGGATGGAGTTCGACTTTCCTGTTGTCCCTGGCCACCTCCACAATATCCTGGATCGTCAACCCCGATCCTTGAATCACAAGCGTCATCGCGCCCTCCTTCTCAATAAATCTCCATCACCGACAGTTTCTCAAAAAATCTGTTCGCGACATAATTCACTCGCTCTTGATCAATTCTTCTGTTTTGGCAGCAGCCAAGAGACCCAGACGTTGGCAGACCTTTGAAGAGGTCCCTTCGGTCCGGATATCCGCACAGCGCAAAGGGGCCTCTGACGTCCACCATTTCCAGTATTCTTTCACTCTCTGGCTGCACAGGGCTTTGGCTTCCTTTCTCTCTCCTTCTATCATCCCCGCCGAAAGACCTATGGCCATTACGCCCGCAGTGAGAAAACCACAGAGGTCCCGGTGGTACAGGCCTCCGCCAAAACCACTGGCTACCCATACTAGCTCCTCTGGTTTCTTAAGGAAACGCAGCGAAACCATAAATAGGGATTCGGCACAACTGTATCCCTCTCCGAAGTAATTGGACATATCTTTGGCCATTGAGGATTTCGCCACCCAATTTTTTTCTTCTGTCGTCAATTCTTGCGGCAATTCGGGGACATCCTGATACCCAGCCGATACGATAGGATCGCTCACTATTCCCGCGGCAACCAGGAATCCCGGGACTGAGCTGATAAACTTCCGGCGAGACCATGTTGTTTCTTTTAATGTGTTCATACGTCCTCCTCTTTCATCCCACCCTCATTCCATAACACATGTCTGTGCTTATCATATCAATCGATATGAAGCGGCCAAGAGCTTTTGATGTATTTTTCATTTATCGGACATTCTGAGACTTAACAGGCGGTTTTAAATCTGGAGGGAGGGGAGATTTGTATTCTCTGTCCCCCTTCTTCTCGACCCATTCCTCTCTCATTTTTGTAATCAGTTCCGGCTTCAAGAGAAAATCGACGCCTGAAAGGGCCATCACTTTGGCTGCCGTGATCATGGATTTGTGACCGATCGACATGCCTCCACAGGCCACAGCTGCCCAATGATGGCCCGGCGTGTCCATAGGCTTGAAGCTCACACCCAGGCTGGTTGTGGGCGTGAGCCAGCTGACTTCAGCCACATCCGTAGAACCCGACCCCCAGCTTCTCTCGGGCAGTCTGAAGGACTCGATCGATGTTTTCAATCCTTTCTCGGCGAGTCCCAAATTTTTTTGAATTTTTCTGGCATAGGCCTGTTCGTCCTCTGTAAACGGCGGCGGTCCCACGAGAAGCAGATTGCTGTAGACGACTTCATTGCCCGTCTGATTGG
>Ga0180433_10005923_pt1 | contig 16287 bp, 9 predicted proteins | sample SS_ome_8_FD_132980 | JGI IMG/M metagenome (GOLD analysis project Ga0180433, IMG submission 132980) | Hypersaline lake sediment archaeal communities from the Salton Sea, California, USA - SS_1_D_1 metaG | ecosystem: Environmental > Aquatic > Non-marine Saline and Alkaline > Hypersaline > Sediment... | reverse complement strand
CAACATATCGTATAGCTTCCAATAGATGTATTTCATCAAGTACACATGAATAATATCGCCCCTGCCATAAATGTCCTTTGTTTTTGATCCTTTCATTATAATATTGGGAATACCTCATATTACTCACCCGGAATAACTTTAAAAACAAATCTTCATTCTTTGGAACTGCAATGAAATATACATGATTATCCATCAGACAGTATGACAGATATTCTATATCATGCTTCTGATAATAATGTGATATTAAGCGCAGGTATTCTTCTCTGTCTTTTTTACTTTTAAATATCTTCTGACCGTAATTTCCTCTTTGAGTTATATGATAGGGTAACCCGGTTATAACTATGCGCGCAAGTCTTGCCATTGCTTTTTGTTTTTTAACTATGTGTCTGTCCCCTTATTTTGATGATTTTTGTCCCCTTATTTTGATGATAGATATTTCCGACCAGCCTAAAGGAGCTTATTTTGTAATAGTCAGTGCAGGAGAAAAAGTATTTACTGAAAAAATAATATACCGTTAAATCAGAATATATAAGTAATTCATGTTTTATATAATAAAAATACTTACAATTTGATTTTATTTTAATTTTCAGTAATTTTAACTAAACAATAAAACGAACGTCACAAACATTATGAAAACATTATTATTTCCTATATTACTAATATTAACGTTTATATCATTTCTCAATGCCCAGAATGTATATATTCCGGATACGAATTTTAAGAGTAAATTAATTGAACTTGGTATTGATACGAGCGGAGACGGAGAAATAAGCTATTCAGAGGCAGAGGCAGTAATAAGCCTGGACGTTTACGATTCCGGAATTTCAGATATCACAGGAATAGAGGCATTTGTAAATCTTGATACTTTAGAATGTTATTGGAATTCTTTTACATCTTTGGATGTATCCGGTTTAACCGGTCTGAAATGGCTGGATTGCTGCGGTACAGAAATAACAACGCTTGATGTGTCAAATAATACTGCTTTAACATTTATAGCTTGTTCCTGGACTAAAATAACCAGTTTGGATGTATCAAGCAATACTGAATTAATATATTTAGATTGCGTAGCCTGTGATCCCACTGTTGTTGGGTGTTCCGGTTATTTAACAACACTGGATATTTCAAATAATACGGCGTTAAAAGAATTGTATTGTCGCAGAAATCATTTTACAAATTTAGATGTATCAAATAATCCAAATTTGGAAATCCTGTATTGCGGGGAGTGTGAATTAACAACTCTAGATGTTTCCAATAATTTTACGTTAAAAGAGTTGTATTGTAGTGATAATCAAATAACCGAATTGAATTTAGACAATAATATTACTATAATAGAATTGATGTGCAAAAAAAATCAAATAACCGGATTGGATTTATCTAATAATGCAGCTTTAAAATATTTACAATGTGAAAATAATCAGTTAACAAATCTGGATTTACCTGATAATGGTGCTTTGGAAGGTATATGGTGTGATGATAATCATTTAACAAATTTAGATTTATCAGGTTGTTTATCTTTAGAAAAATTATCTTGCGATGATAACTTAATAACAACCCTTGATATTTCTAATAATACAGCATTACTATATTTAGATTGTACTGATAATCAATTAACGACATTAGATGTATCTGCTAATATAAATCTTTATTATTTAGATATTTCATATATGCCTGCCTTATATGAGGTTTGTGTTTGGGAAATGCCTTTCCCTCCGGCAGGTGTGACAGTAGATACTACAGACAGTCCTAATGTATATTTTACAACAGATTGCAGCGATGATATTGAAAATATCCTTTCTGAAAATGATAATATATACATTTACCCTAACCCTGCCACGAATTTGTTAAATTTATATGTAGAAACTCTAAACGATGCTACTATTGAAATCATTAATATCAATGGACAAAAAGTAAAACAATTACCTCTGAAAATCAACAAATCCTCAATTGATGTTTCCCGTTATCCCAAAGGAGTATATTTTATCAGGATAAGTAACAAAGACTTTATTAAAGTTGAGAAGGTTGTTATTTATTAATAGTATCAATTTCAATAGCCAATAATTCTAAATCAAAAGACTTTGTTCATAAAATAGGGGGACAAAGAAGGGGGACACATAGAAGGGGGACAGGTATCAGGGTAAGATCATAAGCATAAAAAAAGGTAATACTATCACCCATATAGAAGCCGATGTGCATGGTAACACTATCTATTGCCAGGTAAATAAAAAAATGTCGGATTCAATGCAACTGGAACCCGGGAAAACTGTCTATCTGATATTTCAGCTCAGATGGCTGAGATGGATATAGATTTTAGATTTAAGATTTAATTTGAAAAATAATTAAAAATTTTTACTTTTATAACAGATTTTAAGAAAAATTCATGGGATACTGCTCTACAAACCATAATATCTCAATGATCCCGGTGATCAGGTTCATACCTGACTGGATCTGACAAATTGTTTCTTTCCTTTTTTTTCTGACATTTTTATCATAAAAAATATCATAATATTATATACTATCACTATTATTAAAAAAAATTTAAGGAGGTAATTATGAAACCCGGAGAAAATAAATATCCGCATATTTTCAGTCCTGCAAAAATCGGTAAGATGGAAGTTAAAAACAGGATCAAATATGCATCTACGGAAACTAATTTCAATGGACGCGACGGTTTTGTCACTGACGCGGAAGTAGCTTATATGGAGGCCCAGGCAAAAGGTGGAGCAGGGATTGTCACCACCCAGGGCGCTTATACTGATCCTAAAGGAGAAGGGAAAGGCTATGTCGGCATGATGGGGATATGGGATGACAAGTATATTCCCGGATTAAAAAGAATAGCAGACGTTATCCGCAAACACGGTGCAAAGAGTATTCTTCAGCTTATGCATTGCGGCAGGGTCGGAGGCGTTGAACTCGACTATACTGTTGGTCCGTCTGAAGTAAAACAGGCAATACCAAGGTTCAGGGAACCTGTAGAGATGTCAAAGGAAAAAATCGAGCTTACCATTAAGGAACATATAGATGGTGCAAGGCGTATTGTGGAAGCCGGATTTGACGGTATCGAAATATCAGGCATCGTTGGCTACCTGATATCCAATTTTAATTCCAAATACACAAACAGAAGGACTGACGAATATGGCGGTTCGGTTGAAAACAGGGCGCGCTTTATGAGAGAAACCATTGAAGGCATCCGTAAGGAAGTCGGTGATGATATACCATTAATAATAAGGCTGTGTGGCGAAGAGCTGCTGGATGACAGGGGCGGAAATACTCCTGAAGAATGCCTTGAGATCATTAAGATAGCAGAAAACGCCGGCATTGACTGCCTGAGTGTAACCGCAGGCTGGCAGGAATCAGCAGAGTCTGTGATCACAAGGGACATTCCTATGGGTAACTGGCTGTTCATTGCCGAAAGGATGAAAAATAATCTCAGCATACCCATCTCAATGGCATACAGGCTGTTCCTGCCGGAATATCCTGAGAAAGCTATTGCTGATGGTAAGCTGGACTTCTGGGAGATGTGCCGCCCGATGATCGCTGATCCCGAACTTCCGAATAAAATCATGGAAGACAGACAGGAAGATATTATTCCTTGTATGGCTTGTAACCTTTGCCTTGCCAGGCTCTTCAGGGACCAGCCTATCACCTGTATGGTAAGACCTACGGTAGGCTATGAATCCAAGGAAGACTGGAAGATCACTAAAGTAGAACAACCTAAAAAAGTTCATGTTATCGGCGGAGGTCCCTCAGGTATGCAATGCGCAGTTGTTGCTGCACAGAGAGGACATAATGTCACTCTTTTCGAACAGGGAGACAAACTCGGAGGACAGCTTAATACTGCTGCTAACGGACCCTATGGAGACGAAGAATTCCAGCGCCTTGTAAATTACCTGTCAACACAACTCGAAAAAAACAATGTCAACGTTGTACTGAATAAAAAAGCATCTGCAAAAGACTATGCCGATCCGTTACATAATCCGGATGCTATTGTTATGGCAACAGGTGTTAAACTCTCAAAACCCGATGTACCGGGTGGAGACAGGGATAATATCGTGTTTGCCCATGACGTTATAGACGGCACTGTCAAACCCGGCAACAAAGTTGTGATACTTGGCGGACGAGGACTGGGTATTGCAGTTGCACAATACCTGCTTGCCGGCGATGGTAATTATGATATAGCGATCGTTGAAGAACAGAAAAAGCTGGGACGCGATGTCAATCCTTCATATATATGGAGATATGTTAAAAAGCTCAAACAAGGTAATGTTGATAGGTTGACAAGCTGCAAAGTGCTTGAGATCAATGATGAAGGCGTTATGATCACAAATCCGGAAGGAGAAAAGATGACGATTGGAGCAGATACGGTTATCGTCAGTGCTCCGCTGGTAGCGAACAATGACCTTGCTGAACCCCTGGAATTTGCCTGCGGCGAACTATATACAATAGGCGATGCAGTAAAACCCAGGCGTGCACATAACGCTATGATGGACGGGTACAGAACAGGGCTGAAGATTTAAATTCAAAATTCAAAATTAAAAATTCAAAATTATTATGGATATACCGGTAGAAAAAAAATTCAATATCTTATGCCAGATAACAAGGGCATCACATTTTGCCTGGCATGAGGCTGTAGTACAATGTTGTCCTGATATGGATATCATGGAAGTAGTTAACAAAATGTGGGAAGTCACGGGACATGACACAGCAAAAGCATATCTGAAAAGACTAAATCCTGACGAACCAATGCCACGTCAGATCGCTGATTCTATAGCATGGAGCAGCGTTACTATGGGTGAAGATGCAAAAGTTGTGGAAGGAGCAAATGAAAATGAAGTGTTTGTCCGCCACGACGGGTGCCCATGGTATGAATGGCATAAAAGGCTGGGCTTGCTGGAAGAAGACAGGCCGGGATGTGACATGTGGTTTGAGACCGCAGTTAAAGACATCAATAAGGAGCTTGGCACAAATGTACATATCGAAACACAAAAATCCCTGCCCGACGGCGACGATTGTTGCCTGAGAAGGATATGGGTTGAATAAATCAGTTGTAAAGCTCGCAGGCAAGCCTGCGAGCTTTACAACCAATTATCAAATTTCCAAATTTTCAAATTTTCAAATTAAATATGATACCTGTTATAGACAAGGAAAAATGTGACAGCTGTGAGACCTGTGTGGAAGTATGCCCCCCGGAAGCAATATCTATTGTTGACGGTAAAGCAGACATTTCCGATGTTCTTTGCGAGGAATGCGGAGTTTGTGTACCTGAATGTCCGGTGGATGCGATATCATTACCGGCGGAATAATTAGTGTCTATCCAGACACTGGCTTTATTGACAAGCACTAATTACACAGTATGTCTTTATTTAGAGAAATAGTTGAATCCCCGGCAAACAGCAAATTCATCCTGCAGGGTAATACTGCTTTTGCCCTCGGTGTAGTGCATGCAGGCTTTCATGCAGCTACCGGTTATCCCGGCACACCCAGCACAGAGGTCATTGACAAAGCGCTGGGGTTCGTCCGGGATAAGATCATTGTTGACTGGTCTGTAAATGAAGCAGTGGCTGTCAGCGTGGCTGTAGGTCATGTTGTTGCCGGGCATGACGTGGTCGTAACAATGAAGATCCCCGGGCTTTTCCAGGCTGGCGACGCTATTACTACTATGGCTCTGAACTCCGCAATAAACAGCGCCTGCGTATTATATATAGCTTCAGACTATGTGCCGTCAAGCACACAGCATGTGATAGACGCAAGATACTTCCTTGCAAACTCACGCCTCCCCGTGCTGGAACCACGCAACCACCAGGAGATGTACGATATCGCCCGGACAGCAGCAGATATAAGCAGAAAATTCAATACACCAGTGGCTGTGGTGGCATCAGGAATACTTGCTCATTCCGAAGGTATGGTAACATTACGGGAGCCCAGGACGATCAGTCAGGCGCCTTTGCCTGAAAACCTTAAAGAATGGATGCTCTTGCCCCGTATTGCAAGGGCGAACTATGACAAGGCAACCCTTGAACGCCTGCCACAGGTTCAGCTATGGTCAGAATCATCACACCTTATCAATGAAACCAAAGGGACTGATGATTTCGGCGTAATAGTGTGCGGAGAAAGTGATATGATTGTCAGGGAAGCTCTGCATGCAGCAGGACTCGATCCATCCATCTTTTCAATGGCAATATCATACCCTATACCAAGGAACAGGCTCAAAGCATTCAGAAAAAAAATAAAAGGTGAAATGTTCCTGTTTGAGGATGGTGATACTTTTCTCGAAGAAAGACTCAGACTTGAAAAAATTGATATAACAGGAAAAAATGAACTCAGCGGAATAACTGACTGGTCACCGGAAATGATCCTTGAATTTATGTCCGGATACATGAATATAGACTATAAAGAAAAAAAGAAAAAAACAGGCATAGAACCGCTGATGCGACCGCCGTCTATATGTCCGGGATGCCCTTACAAAGCATTCGGATTAGCAGTTCAGAAACTAAAGAAAAAAGGAAAGATATATGCTTCGTTTGGCGATATAGGATGCTCAACGTTACTGTATTTTCTCAACGCTATTGACACTGTACTGTGCATGGGAGCTTCAGACTCCATGAGACAGGGATTTGTCCTGTCAAGACCGGATATGAAAGCAAAGACTATCAGCGTTATCGGAGATTCCACAGAATGCCACTCCGGAATGGACTCAACAAGAAATGCCGTATTCAGGAATGTTGCCGGAGTAAAGGTATTGCTGGATAACAGGATAACAGCAATGACAGGCGGGCAGGTAGCTCCAAGCTCGCCAAATAACCTCTCGGGACAACCTCACAAATTCAATTTAAAAAAGGCTGTTGAAGCTGAAGGACAAAGAACCGTTGTTGTTGATGCATATAATCTTAAAGAAATAGAGGAAGAGCTGAAAAAAAGCCTTGACCTGGCAGAGAAAGGGGAATTTTCTGTTATTATCATTGAGGGAGAATGCATCCATGAAGTTGAGAATGCAAAAAAGGTCAGGACAATTGAAACAGATTATGACAAATGCAGGAATTGCGGGCTCTGTAATATATGCCCCGGTATAGTGCATGATGAAAATAAAGTACCGCACTATACGAGCATGTGCACTAATTGTGGTTCAGGAACACCCGTATGTATGCAAGTCTGCCCTTTTGATGCCATTATTCCCATATCTGAAAAAGAAAAGCCAAAGGCCGGCAGTTTGCCTGAATATAAACCGGTTGGGGCTGTCAGTATAGATAAAGAAAAATTACCTGAATCACTCAGGGTAGCCATAAGGGGCATCGGCGGACAGGGGAACCTGTTCTTTGGCAAGGTGCTGTCTGAAGTTGCTATGAGAACGCCTTATTCAGAAACACGCATCGTTAAAGGCGATACTCACGGCATGGCTCAGCTCGGAGGATCGGTAATATCAACATTCAGTTGTGGTGAGGTGTTTTCCCCAATACTCGCACCAGGCACTGCCGACGTGCTGGTGGTCATGGAAATTAGCGAAGTCCTGAGACCGGGATTCCTGGAACTGCTAAAACCCGGAGGCACGATCATCTTCAATAATTTCACTGCAATACCCGCAAATGCCAAACCGGAAGATTATCCTGACAGCAAAAAAATAGAAGACCTGCTCTCCGGATATAAAATAATAAAAATTGATGCAAATAAGGTCGCTTATGACCTTGGTGATAAATCCGGCAGAACGGCAAATGTTGTTGTGATAGGTTTACTATCAACTATTGCGCCTTTCAGTGATATTCCCGAAGATATCTGGATGTCGGCACTCATGTCAATATCGCCAGGCGATAATGCCAAATCAGCTAACCAGATGGCTTTCAAAGCAGGCAGGGGTGTTAATTTGGAACTCTGAGCCCCGATAAATCGGGGCGATCACGAGCTGATTGTGTACAGGGATGTGGGAGTGAGTAAATTTGACAATTTGGAAATTTGACAATTTGACAATTTGGAAATTTTGCCGTAGGCATCCCTACGGGAGGAAATTTGGAAATTAATTATCATGACCGTATGGGCATACCCTGTTAATGCCGGTAAGGCTGCAGATACCTGCACATGTCACTCCGTAAACAAAATAATTCTTATTATACTTTTCTATGTATTCCAGTATCCTGTCAAACGTACCGTTAACCATTGTTGTGCCAGTAATGACTATAAGATCAGAATCCCTGACAAGGTCTTCCGTATCTCCCCTTCCGTCCCATACTTCCACACCGAATTTGTATGATCTTATATTATCCCTGTTAAGATCTGTGATCCTGACATTTTCAGCACCACCCGCGTGTACCAGCATCTCTGCTATAGCAGGGTTCAACCCTATTAATCCAACTTTTACTTTTCCATACTCTTTTAAAATATATTCCGCCATTTCCTTTGCGCATTGCTCAGGTTCCTCATCCCGGCAATGCACCGTTCCGTGAGATATTTCCAGATGCCTTAATACGGCATTCATGGTGGCAAGATAAACAGCCCTGTTCTGATTTGTTGTCATAGGCAGCTCATATACATCTTTAACTGTGCCTGCATATTGCTTCGGTGAATCTGTATAAGCATGTCCCTTTGACTCAAAAACAGCAGCTTCTATCACCCTTTCCTTTCCTTCAATAATAGGAAAATCCCTTCTCTCCGGGTTTCCGATCGCCTCCTCCGGTGTCAGAGGTCTCGCAATAACAGTTACCCCCGCATCCCCCATATTATTATCCTGAACTATCTTTAAAAATTTTTCCCTTGTGCTTTCTATAACAGATCTATGCATTATTAAATACTATTTTATACATTTCTTACTTCTTACAATATCCCTGTTCTTCTCCTTAATAAGACCTGCCACTATGCTGACTGCGATCTCATCAGGCCCTTCGGCATTGATCTCCACTCCTACCGGCATGTCAACTTTATCCAGCTCTTCCTCTGTGGCAATCCCTTCGGCAAGGAACTTGTCTTTTGTAACCTTCGCTTTCCGCTTGCTGCTGATCATACCAACATAAGCCAGCGGCTGTTTTATACACAAAGCAAGAATTTCCCTGTCCAGATCATGAGTATAGGTTGTTACTACAGCAAAAGTATCCTTGTCAAATGCCATTTCTTTAAAAAACTCCGAATGATGTTCATTCCTGATATTGATTCCCGTAATATCCCAATCGCGAAAAATATCCTGCCTCTCATCTATCACGAAAATATTAAAATCCAGAGGCAGTGCATACCTGGCAATGGACCTTCCCACATGCCCGGCACCGAAAATATACAATTTCTTCTTCCTGACAACCGGATCAATAAACACATCAACATTACCCCCGCATGACATGTTCAATTCATTTAAAAGGTCATACTTAAATACCTGCGACTTACCTTCAGATATCGCTTCAAGAGCTTTTTCAATTACTATCTGTTCAAGCATACCGCCCCCAACCGTTCCAAAGGTCTTTTTATCTTCCATAACGACCATCTTGCCACCCGGTTTCAAAGGCGTTGATCCCTTGGTTGCAATTATAGTGCACAATGCAGCACCCTGCCCGCTTTGAGAGACCTTATCCAATATACTGTATATATTATCCATAAGTTATATGTATTATACCGAACAAATGTAATTAATATTAAGATAATCCCGGGAAATATTTTTTATATTCTTCCGCAGTATTTATATTTATTAATATTTCAGGATTATTAACCTCAATTTTCTTACATGAATATGATGCCAGAACATCCCTCAGATTAAGATCGTTCTTAAGTGTTGACCTGATATTCTCAATAACAGCTTTTCCAAAAAGAACAGGATGCCCACCTCTTCCGTTATGCCTTGGTGAAACATATCCTTCAGTGATCCTGTGTCTGAAGATATCGGATAACAGGATATTATTAACAAAAGGATTGTCTATATTCTGAATAAAACAAAAATCCGGATTATCCAATCCCGTCAATCCCGTTTTTACAGAATAGTACCTTTCATACTCAAGATGGTCATTTATAATAAACTTAACATTTTCGGGGACCATTTTATTAAGACGTGGAATTATTTTTTTCCTGTTGTGATCATTTAATACCACAATGATCCTGCGACAATTAAAAAGTGCGTATTCATTCACGATCTTCTCAAGAAATGTTGTATCGCTGTCATAAAGCAACAAAGCTTTGGGATATTTCATCCTTTTCGAAATCCCTGCTGATAATATTATTACATCTGTATTAAAATTCACCAGTATAAATTACCTTAATCCTTATACCCCTATACCCTTATACCCTTATACCCTTATACCCCCTATTTCCTTATTTCCCTCTTCAAATTACAAAAATACCAATAATTCAATGCAAAGCAGCCACAGAAAAAAATATAATATTTATCTATATAACAAACATGTTCTTTAACTTATTGATTTTTCAATATTTTAATTAAATTTGAGAATGTCAAAATTAATACTGTATAATGATGGAAAGTGAGTTTAGTATAAATACACCGATAAATTATGACGTTGTAAAAAAATATATAGTAGAAAGCGGTCTGAAGAATGTTGGCAAAGCTTCGATCAGGGAAATAAGAAGCATTATTAACAATGTTGAAAAAGAGACAGGCGACCGATATATCAGGATGGAAATGGGTGTTCCCGGGTTAAAGACCCCTTCTATTGCCATAGAAGCAGAGATTGAGGCATTGCGTAATGGTGTCAGCGCTTTATATCCCGAGATAGGAGGTCTTGATGACCTGAAAACAGAGATATCCAGGTTTATAAAGAATTTTACCAATATAGATATATCATCAAGAAGCTGTTTTCCTACTGTAGGATCAGTAAATGGCAGTTATATAGTATTTATGGTAACCGGCAAGATGGATCCGAAAAAAGACACTATCCTTTTTATTGACCCCGGGTTCCCTGTCCATAAGCAGATAGTAAAAATGTTAGGATTGAAGCAGGATAATTTTGACGTTTATGAATACCGGGGAGATAAGTTACGGGATAAGCTTGAATCACATCTTGCAAAAGGAAATGTATCAACAATACTTTATTGTAATCCGAATAATCCTACATGGATATGTTTCACTGAAAAAGAGCTTGAGATAATTGGTGATCTGGCAAATAAGTATGATGTTGTTGTTGCAGAGGATCTCGCTTATTTCGGCATGGATTTCAGGAGGGATATCTCAAAGCCCGGCGAACCGCCATACCAGGTCTCCGTGGCAAATTACACGGATAATTACGTTCTTCTCATTTCCAGTTCCAAAGCATTCAGCTATGCAGGACAGAGAATAGGGATGCTTGCGATCTCTGACAAGTTATTTGATTCAAGGCATGATAACCTGCTGAACTACTTTTCAACAAACATGTTCGGATATTCAGTGCTCTATGGCGTAATATACGGTACATCTGCAGGTATCAGTCACTCTTCGCAATATGGTCTGTTAGCATTACTGCGCGCAGTAAATAATGGCGATTACAATTATTTCAATGATGTAAAGGAATATGCAGAAAAAGCCGGGATCATGAAAAAGATGTTCACTGATAATGGCTTTTATATAGTTTATGACAAAGATGAGGATAATCCTATTGCCGACGGTTTTTATTTCACTGTTTGCTATCCGGGATTTACAGGTGAAGAGTTAATAGAAGAACTGTTGTATTATGGAATAAGTGCTATATCCCTGGCAATTACAGGTAGTCAAAGAGAAGGTATCAGGGCATGTGTATCGCTTGTCCGGCGTGATCAGTTCCCTGCCCTTGAAGAAAGACTGAAAATATTCAGGGAGAACCATGCCTTGTAGAAATCCAAAATCCCAACTTCAAACTTCAAACCTCAAACTTCAAACTTCAAACTTCAAACTTCAAAATCCCAACTTCAAAATCCCCTGCTCGGCGTAGTCTCCTGACTACGTCGCCAAGACAATCAATCAATCCTTTATGATCTTCTTAAATGTTATTACTTTGCCGTTATCAAACTTAATTACGTAGATCCCCGGTGGAAAATTACTGATCTGAATATTTGTTTTTTCCAGGAAGCCATCCTTGTAAACAACTTTTCCTGAAGTATTAATAATCTCAAAATTCATTTTCTCATTATTTCCTTCACTCTCAATAACCAGGTCTTTTGAAACAGGATTGGGATATACAACGATCATCTTGTCTTTGTCAGCAGTCTCAAGACCTGTTATATAAACATTTATAACATTCGACGGATCGGAGCTGCACCCGGCAATTGTTACTATCACATAATACCCTCCATCACTGGTCACTATATAGTCCTGGTCGGTGGCACCCGGTATCAGACCGTTCTGATCATACCATTGATTACCTGTTGGAGCACCGGAATGCAGTGTATAACCGTCTTGCGTAATAACCGGTGTGGCAGGTTTCTCATTTACAGTCACTGCCAGTGATGAGGCAGCGCCTTCGCCATAAAGATTTATTCCTTTAACAGTAATATCGCCTGAAACAGATGATAAACCATAGCTTACGGTAATGCTGTTGGTAGTGCTTGTACCTGTTACACCTGTCGGCAATGTCCACTCATACGAGTATGCATACTGGATTGAGGGCACTGTATAGACAACCTGGTCATCTCCCTGGCAAACAGTTGATTCACCGGTAATTGCCCCGGCATCTTCAGGTAATAAATGAAGCGGGTTGTTCATACATTGTATATCATTTATACTTAACACGTAATCATGAATTCTTACATCATCCAGCAGACCGTTAAAAAGAACAATATTCGATGACGTGTTCATACCGAAAGTCAGTGCTGTTGAACTGTCGAATATCTGCCCTGAAAGGGCAATATCACCGGTAGTATGTAATTCCCCGTTCATATAGGTATGAAGATACTGTCCGTCATATATACCTGTAAAATGATACCATACTCCTGTCTGCATCTGTCCTGCGCTTATAATTGTCCCTTCCGAATACCATGCATTGTTCTGTGTGGCAAAAACAAAATGAGTATTACCATCCTCACTTACAACAAAACGATATGAACCTTCTTTAGCTACCGGGGCATAATGAAATCCGGATGGAGGTAATGAATTCAGCTTTATCCAGAATGATACGGATAACTGATCCATGCCGGTCAGTGATGAATTGTCGGATACGGATACATGATCATCAGAACCGTCAAAAACAATGGCATACGAGCCTTCTTTATTATCAGTATCTGAAAAAGCAGGCGAGCCTGATAATGAGCCGTTATTGATACCTGCGTCATCAGCAGCATTTTGCTCAAAGCGCCAGCGTGAGATAAATCCATCACCGCAAAGCAGGTCTTCCGTATCATCAATAATATCAGCATCATCAGTGACGATCAGGAGCCAGTCCTGGGAAGAAGGTTTCTGCGGTATGGACCACGAGCCGGAGGACGGAGTGATATTTTCAGAAATGGTGGTGCAATAGCCTGTCCGGGGATTAAACCATCTGCCTGTATAAACAGAAGAGTTATTCATATTCTTCAGAGTTCCGGTATTTGGATTGTCATTATAAAAATAAACCACATAAGTATTGTTATTATTGGAAGATATAACAGACTCCTCTGCATTGGAAAATGAAGCCCAGGTATTATCATCAAAACGGGGCGTCAGCTCCCACCACTTTGTAATATTGTAGATATTTGCCAGGTACTGCATTTGCTGTCCGCCGGGAAAATTGATAGCTTCACTCCATGCAAACGGTATAGATGCATCGCAACAACTGCAGTCAGCATCCGTGTAGCAGTTATTCCATATACCTTCCGAGCCGTAACCAAAGCCTGCACTTCCGCATTGCATGGCTTTATAGGCAACCACTCGTACATAGAACGGTGTTGTCTGATCAGTTATCTGTTCGTACATAGCTTCCGATTCAAGCAATGGTTTTGTAGTGGTATAATCCCAGTATTCCTTAAAATGACTTTTTGTCCTGACACCGCTCCAGTAGTGCCCTGACTGTAAAAAGAACAGGTCATGGTTCGGATCTTCTTCCCAAACCATACATGCCGGCATATCGGTAGTAGTACAGCAAAGATGATTTGTCAGGGGATGATCATAATAGTCAACCAGCGCCCATTCATCAAAAGCGAGTTTCCAGTAAGGCACCCAGTCGCCGTCATCACCATTGGCGCAGGCATCCTGATCCAGGTCAACTTCCTGGCTTGTAAAAAAGACAACAGGATAAGCCCCGTACCGTGCATTTACATATCGTGTCAGTCGTACCACTCCCTGCGGGTCATTCAACTGGTTTGTGTAAGTCCAGTAAATATTTGAATGGCAACCGAGCCCGAAAGATATTACCAGGCCTTTCTCTGCCAGGTAATCATAGTACTTGTCAACATCCTGGAAACCGGTTGGATCAATTTCAGTTACTCCTGCATTCACTGCATTAAGGTAATAGGGATGTATCTGGTAAACGGTATATCCCTGGTCAATCCTCCTGTCAACCATATATTTGAACTGGGATTCACATTCCGGGATATTACATTCTGAAAATTTCTCCTGTTCAATAAACCAGTGGGTGTCTCCCAGATAAAAGAACGGTGTGCCATCATCGTAGGTAAAATAACGATAATCGGGACTTATTTTTAAAAAGCCATGCTTATAAATTTCCTGGTCGCCCGTATATTCAGTGCAACTGACCGAACCTGTCTGGCTATGCAATCCTGTATTTGACGGATCGCTGCATGTGGTGGTGTAATTCCAGATACCGACAGAAACAGGTGCAAAGCGGACTCTCCATGTATCGCCTCCGTCCCAGAAGGCAGGCCTTTTAATATATTCTCCGCCGGGCCCGTTAAACTCAACATCCAGTGTACATTCCAGGAAAGGATTTGTATAACTCACCGTACTGGTGAAAGATATCTCTTCGATAAGCCATTGCTCAACAGCTTTTGAATGAAAACATAATAACAATGAAATTGCAATTGTTATTGTAAAAAACTTAAAGGGGGTATTAGTCATAGTAATTATTTATTAATTATCAGTTCTGCTTTTTTATTATTTTTTTTATAATTATCCGGTCATAATATATGATCTTTAACAAATAAATGCCGTCATTATAATCCCTCATATCAATAATACTTTTACTATCATCGAATGTCTTTGTAATGATCTTTTTACCAACGATATCATATATTTCGACCTGTACTTCATTATTTTTACCGGTAACAATATTAAAAGTATTATCAAAAGGATTTGGAAATACTTTGATATCCCTGTCTGTATTATTACCGGATATTGTTGTCACAATAATATTTACAGTGTCTGATGTGGTTGAGCATCCGTTTCCATCAGTAACTATCACATGATAAAGGCCACTCTGCACAGCAACGTAACTTTGCTGGTCTGCGCCGGGTATTATATTACCGTTGAGATACCACTGGTTTCCCGATGCAGCGCCTGATGTAAGTGTATTGCCATTGACAGTGATCTCGGGCACAGGGGGAAAAGGATAGAATGTATGATAGAAATTTATTGCACAGCCGTTATCACCTTTAACTTTAACCCGGTATTCGCCGCACTCATAGCCTGTATATGACTGTGATATTGCATCTGTTATCTGATCACCGTTAAGATACCATTGGTAGCTTTTTCCGAACGGCGCTGTCATGGTATTCCCGTCAACTTCCAGTGACAGGTCTTCAGTGGTGCCGTATCCGCAATATGCGACCATCCTGTCATGCCAGTTCTCATTGGCATTATCAGGATCAAAATCATATTCATCATCAGGGTCAAACACACCGCCGTTTATACTAAGGCTTCCTCCCCCGATAATATCATTCCCGTGACCGTCAATATGTCCGTCCTGCGAATCATCCCATTCATATTCAGCAAGATAACCTGTTGAAATATCTTCAAAACGGCATCTTTCAACATATATCTGACCATCCATTTGTGCTACGATCCCATACAATCCGTTCTTATAGTACCAGTTATTATAACAATGTACCTTGCCGAATCTCAATCTCGGATGACGCTGGGTTGTCTCATCAAACCAGCAATGATGAACAGTAACATGCAAATGTCCGATATCAGCAGTATGATCTTCATCATGACCTATAAGCATAACTTTATTATGCCCCCTGAAATAACACCATGATACTGTTATATAATCGGATTCCCTTTTAATATCAACAAGACCGTCATAATAGTCCTCGAACGAACAATGGTCTATCCAGATATTCTCGGATGCTTCTGAAATGCTTATTGCATCGCCTGTTTCTCCATGATCTTCACCATTACTGTCAAAATGTAAATTTCTTACTATTATATTATTTCCTCCATCAATCAGAAATGCGCAATACCTGATCCGTATATATACATTTCCCGCATCAACT
>Ga0180433_10005922_pt1 | contig 16291 bp, 15 predicted proteins | sample SS_ome_8_FD_132980 | JGI IMG/M metagenome (GOLD analysis project Ga0180433, IMG submission 132980) | Hypersaline lake sediment archaeal communities from the Salton Sea, California, USA - SS_1_D_1 metaG | ecosystem: Environmental > Aquatic > Non-marine Saline and Alkaline > Hypersaline >... | reverse complement strand
GCATGTACCCCGTCAGAAAGTCATGCCGGACTTGATCCGGCATCCATGGGGTTTTCAGGAAAAGAATGGATTCCCGTGTCAGGCACGGGAATGACAGGGAGTGGAGGGGAGTCATGCCGCCCTGTGTACTATTCATGTTAATACACGGGGATGACAACCGGAAGGGATGCCGCTAAGCATTTCCTGCTCAAAATACAAGAGGCTGCCCTTTTGAGGCAGCCTCTGCATATGGTGCTTATCGAAAGTTATCACCGGATCAGTGGGGCTATCACAAGCGCCACAACCGCAATAAGTTTCATGAGAATGTTCAGGCTCGGGCCGCTGGTATCCTTGAACGGATCGCCTACCGTATCGCCGACAACAGCCGCCTTGTGGGCTTCGGTTCCTTTCCCGTAGGTGACTCCATCGAACTCAATCCCGCCTTCAATCCTTTTTTTCGCGTTATCCCATGCTCCACCGGCGTTTGACTGGAATATGGCAAGCAGTACGCCTGAAGAGGTCACTCCAGCCAGCAGTCCGCCAAGCATATCTTTTGAGACAAACCCCACGACTACCGGAACAAGCACTCCGAGTGTTCCCGGAAGTATCATTTCCCTGATGGCTGCCTTTGTGGAGATGTCCACACAGTGAGCGAACTCTGCCGGAGCGGTGCCTTCCCTGAGACCGGCAATTTCATTGAACTGACGGCCGACTTCGGTGATCATATCCCTTGCCGCCCGGCCTACAGCGTTCATTGCCATAGCGCTGAAGACAAACGGCAGCATGGCCCCGAGCAGCAGGCCTGCCATGATCACCGGTTCAGAGATGTCTATGGATACAACATCCGCCTGCTGGCGGAAAGCGGCAAAAAGCGCAAGTGCTGTCAACGCGGCACTGCCGATAGCGAAGCCTTTACCGATAGCGGCGGTGGTGTTTCCTACTGCGTCCAGCGTATCTGTTCTTTCCCGGACTTCCGGAGGAAGGCTTGCCATTTCTGCAATGCCTCCTGCATTATCCGAGATTGGTCCATAGGCATCGACGGCAAGCTGTATGCCGGTTACGGATAACATGCCGAGCGCGGCGATAGCAATTCCGTAAAGGCCTGCAAAGTAGTGAGAAGCGATAATCGCGGCGGACAGCACAATGATAGGAAGTCCTGTAGACATCATGCCTATACCCAGACCTGCGATAATGTTTGTGGCTGCGCCGGTGACGCTCTGGTAGGCGATGCTTTCAACGGGTTTGTTGTGCGTGGAACAGTAGTACTCAGTAATGAGGCCGATCAGGACGCCGGCGAGAAGCCCTGTAAGAACCGCAAAAAAGACATTGAGAGAGGTATAGGTGACGTCGTTTACAACCCAGCTTGACGGCAGGATGTTTGTGATGATGAAATAACTCAGTATGGCCATGATGAATGATGCGCCGAATTCACCGGTGTTGAGTCCTCTCTGCGGGTTGCCTCCTTCTTTAACGTGCACAAAAAACGAACCGGCAATCGAAACGAGAATCCCTACTGCAGCAATGGCAAGCGGGAGAATTACAGCTGCTATGGTCGGTTCGCCCATGCTGCCGAATACGGGGACAAACGCTGCGCCGAGAACCATGGTTCCTATAATCGAGCCGACGTAACTTTCAAAAAGGTCAGCGCCCATTCCTGCTACGTCCCCTACATTGTCACCGACGTTATCCGCGATAGTTGCCGGATTTCTCGGATCATCTTCCGGGATTCCTTCATAAACTTTTCCGGCAAGATCCGCGCCAACGTCGGCAGCCTTGGTGTAAATGCCGCCGCCGACACGCGCGAAGAGCGCGATGGAGGAAGCGCCAAGAGAGAAGCCGGAGATCAGATTGATGACCTGATTTATTTCAGAAAACTGGCTGGAGTATACAATAAAAAGAACCGACAGTCCGAGTATGCCAAGTCCGACGACCGACAGCCCCATGACGAGACCTCCGGAAAATGCTACGTTCAGAGCTTTCGATAATCCTGTTCGTGCGGCATTTGTTGTTCTGACGTTAGCTTTGGTTGCTACTTTCATTCCGAAGTATCCTGCAAGTGCCGAGCAGATTGCTCCGACAACGAAGCTTACGGAGATAATCGGAGAGGAATCCGGCCTGCCGCTGTTGGCGAAACCCAGAAGAATGGCTACAGAAATGACAAAGATGGCTAAGACTTTGTACTCCCGTTTCAAAAAAGCTACAGCGCCATCAGCGATGTGGCCTGCGATAGTCGCCATCTCTTCGGTACCGGGATCCTGCTTTGACACCCAAGCGGCTTTGTACAATGCATAGAGTAATGCAATGACACCTGAAAGGGGTATTGCATAAATGAGTAATTGGTTGTCCATTTTTATTTTTGCGTTAATAATTGCGTGATGTAAGAAGCAACCGTGAAAAGCTCTCGCTGAAACAAATTCAGGTTTCTCGTCAGGCAATCGCGGGTAGTTACGTGAACCCGTGAAAGAAAGTGGCGGAGTGTATGTGGAGTACAATCGTAAAGATCATAACGAGTGCAAAGTTACAACTTCTCAAGGGTTCTTCAAAGCAGAGATCACTATCTGCCAGGGGTTTTTCTTCTCTCTACGGCTTGTGAACTTCAGCTTGAAAAAGAAGAGGAAAATGATCTGAATAGCCGCCGAGATATTTCTGTCCTTTGTAGGTCGCATAGGGGCGCCTGTTGCTTCCTTTTTCCATATGACGGATATGAAAACAGCTGAAAGCATCTTCCGGAACAGATAAGCCCCGGTCATCGAATAGTCCGGATGAAACCATGACCTGATCGAATTGAAACCATCTGCTCCGGAAGTAGCAGCTTCCTTTTTCACGACTTTTTGTCCAGAAGTTGAAGAGTTTGCCGATACTCTTTCTCGAGAAGGCATCTCTCTCTGTTGTCGCATGCAGGATTTCCTGAATCGATTTGTCCCCGGGGTCATCGTTGAAGTCCCCCATGACCACAATGTCTGCGTCTGTACTGATTTTACGGAGACTGTCGATAATTGTCTTTGCGGTTTGTGCGGCCTGAAGCCGAAAAGGTTCGGACCATGCCTGATCGAGAGACCTTGAAGGCCAGTGGTTGACCAGCAAGAAAAAGGGGCAGTTATCTGCTGTAAAGCTGTAGAGTGTTATGTCTCTCGTGTTCCTTTCCCTGAGGTTTACCCGATAGGATAGCGTTCGAAGCAGCCTGATTTTTTCCGCGTCATATGCAAGTGCTATATCGATCCCTCTTGGATCATTGGAGGCATGGTATGCGGTTTTGTAGGAGTTGTCAGGCAGAAACGAAAGCAGCTTTTTGAACACGTTGAGATTTTCAACTTCTGCAAACGCCAGAATTTCAGGGTAACCGCCGGTTTTCAGAGCAGCGACTTTAACAATGTGTGAGATGCGCATGCATTTCAGCAGAAGTTTTTTCTCTGTCCATCGCTTTTTCCCTTCAGGAGTGAATTCGCTGTCACGGGTCAAGGGATCGTCAACCGTATCAAAAAGATTTTCCACATTCCACCACATCATGGTGAGTTTGTCGTTGTCCGCAAGAGCCTGATTGAAAGGAGAAACGGCCGTCAGTGACAGCAGAAGAATTATGCAGTTGAGGCGTGGCGACTTACGCATGGTATCAGGGGATGTGTTCGAGCTCTGTTAAAATTTGATCGGAGTAATAAAAAAGTATAAAAAAGATCTCAAATTCTGATTACGTTATCTGAAAAATGTGTCAGGCAAATAAGTTTCTTTGCCTGAATAATTAACCAAGGGAAGAAATAATGAGCGTAAAAGGACGTGAAACGTTCTCTTTTCTTTCATTTGCGAGCCTGACCCGTGAAATCTGAGCATCTATTTCACAGGTCTTACACGGGAATCCATTCTTGTCCGGTAAAACCCCATGGATGCCGGATCACCCCGTGTAATAGTATTACACAGGGCGGCATGACCCCTTTCCACTCCCTGTCATTCCCGTGCCTGACCCGTGAAATCCGAGCATCTATTTCACAGGTCTTACACGGGAATCCATTCTTGCCCTGAAAAACCCCATGGATGCCGGATCAAGTCCGGCATGACTTTCTGACGGGGCACATGCCCTTCAAGTCCGGCATGACTCCTCTTCACTCACTGTCATTCCCGTGCCTGACACGGGAATCCATTCTTTTCCTGAAAAACCCCATGGATGCCGGATCAAGTCCGGCATGACTTTCTGACGGGGCACATGCCCTTCAAGTCCGGCATGACCCCTTTCCACTCCCTGTCATTCCCGTGCTTGACACGGGAATCCATCGCATTTATTTCGAGGCAAGTGAAGCACTATCAAAATATTCAGAGCTCTTTTTCATCTTCTTTTTGACTTTTTACCTTTGACTTTCTTACACAGGGTGGCATGACTGCATGTGGTTTTGAGCTTTTTTATCAGTTTTTACGAGGGAATCCGGGTATATGACTGGCTAACTGTATATTTCTATAATTCGGGTTTTCGAACTCTCATGAATTATTCAGGTTTGGGCGATTCTGATGGAGAGCGGATCAGGCCTGGAGCAGTCAATGACGAAGGATTGCCGGTAAGTCGCAACCTCCCGTAGTGCTCATACACACTATTTTTTTTTCTTTACAAGAATGATATGTAACTTGTCCCGGTGTTTTTATCTACCTGAAGCATAAACATCCTACGATCCTCAGCAGTATGGCTAAAAAGCTTGATGTTAAAGAGAAGGCCAAGGATATTCTCGAAGAGGCACTTGACAGGGAGGCTGTAGATGTCCTGGCCAGGATATCCCGGGAGATGCAGCAGATATTTGACGAGAATCCTGAACCGTCAGAGGCTGATGTCGTGCGAATTGTTACAGACTATTTCAGCAGTGACGGAAAGTCTGAACAGTTTATCGCAAACTGGATCGATACAGCTTGTGAGCATTGCCGGTCAAGGGGATTGGGTGAAGAGGATCAGCCGAAAGCAATGCTCTCTGATCTTGGCGTTTTTCGTTTTATGAATTTTCTGATGGAAAAGGGTCTGACGGATGACCAGGTGCATATCGTGCTCCGTGGCGCTGTTCAGCGGGCCAATGATGTTGAAAACGGATAAAATATTATCCCGTCACGATCGGTTACCGGCTATAGAGAATCAGCGCGACACCTCCTGCAACGAGAATTACCCCTGAAAGCCTTACCGGATTGAATTGCTCATTGAGTAGAAACACGGCCATTGCATAGGTTATAAGTGGAGCGGCGGCAATGATCGGGTTGACGAAAGAGACTTCGGTTGTTTTTATGGCTGAAAGATAGAAGAAAAGCATGACGGTGATGGCGACTCCCTGAAGAAGGGCGTATATTGTATATTTTATCGGTATACCGCCTTGAACCGAGGATGTTCCAAGCCAGACAACGATACCGAGTATGATTGTCTGGGAAAGACTTCTGAGAAAAATCATCTGCGTGACATTCATGCGTGCCAGCGTTATTTTTTCCAGAATCGGCAATGAACCAAGTATTGAAACTGTTATGACGAGCGACAGAAGAAGAGCGGGTGTTTTCATGACGAGAGGCGTTCGGTAAGGATGTTGCTGTCAGGTTCTGTGGTAAACCTGTATATTGGCTTATAATTTAAACTAAATCATAAAATTGTTTTTACAGCATGAATAAAACAGAGCTTCTTCACGAGGGAAAGGCAAAGAAAGTATTCCTGACGGATAATAAAGACCTTGTTATTCAGGAATTCAAGGATGATGCCACCGCGTTTAACAACAAGAAAAAAGGTACGATCGGTAACAAGGGTGTCGTTAACAATGCGATATCCTGCAAGCTGTTTACCTACCTTGCTGAACATGGCGTTTCAACCCATTTTGTTGAAAAACTTTCCGACAGGGACATGCTCTGCAAGCGTCTTGACATTATCCTGGTGGAAGTGGTCGTTCGAAATACGGCGGCAGGGTCACTGGTGAGACGGTACGGTTTTGAGGAAGGCTTCAGGCTTGAAGATCCTATCATTGAACTCTATCTGAAGGATGATGATCTTGATGATCCTCTGATGAATGAAAGTCATGCTGTCGCCCTCGGCCTGGCGAACTATGAAGAACTCGAGCTGCTCAAAGAGCAGGCGGCTACGATCAATACGCTCCTGAAAACGTTTTTTGCCGGGAGAAAACTGAATCTGGTTGATTTCAAACTTGAATTCGGACGACATAACGGTGAAATTCTGCTTGGTGATGAAATCAGTCCTGACACCTGCCGGTTCTGGGATCTGGATACCGGTGAGAAGATGGACAAGGATCGTTTCCGGTTTGATCTCGGTGGTGTTGAAGATGCGTATACAGAGGTGCAGCACCGGGTTCTTGATTTACCATAGATGTCGGCCATGAGCCACAGGAGTGCATGCTCGAAAGTATTATAGAATATCTGAGGTCGGCGGATCCCGCGGCGGTCTACCTGTTTCTGTTTTTCATCTCTTTTCTTGAGAACGTAGTACCCCCTGTTCCGGGTGATGTTCCTGTGGCTTTTATCGGTTATCTCTCGTTTTCCAGCGATATTGATTTCTGGTTTTCTGTTGCTTTCGCATCAGCAGGCTCGACGCTTGGGTTTATGGTGATGTTTCTTCTGAGCCGGAAAATCGGTCTCAGAATATATTCCAGGGGAGAGAGCAGACTGCGGCATGGCGTTGTAAGAACCGTTCACAGAATGTTTCCTCCCGATCTCATGGAGAGAGCCCGTCTCCGGTTTACCGCGCACGGCTATTTCGCAGTACTGATCAACCGCTTTCTTTTTGGCTACAGGGCTATCATTTCAGTGATGGCCGGCTTCATGCACCTTCACGTATCAGGTGTTTTTTTCGCTGCTCTTGCAAGTTCAGTCATCTGGTATGTGCTGCTCTTGAGCGGCGGGTATTTTCTTGGAGAAAACTGGCAGGAAATCGGTGCATACATGGCTCTCTACAGCATACCATTGAGCCTGGTGTTTCTCTGTATTATTATTATAGGAATTGTCAGGTATAGAAGGGCTCATGCAAAAGGATGAGCTGTGTCCCGGAAACACTCATGAGGGAAGAACGCGTGACCGGTTTCCGGATGCTCCCAAATGTGTTGGTTATTTATGCCTTTGCGGTTACCTTTAGTTTTTCTGAATCAACACATGTTTTTATTCTACTACAGTAATGGCAAAATTTTTAAAGCCTTATCCTGCTGATCGAAAAGGAAAAAAGGTTGTTCTGGAATCGACAGGTGAATTGCAGGAAATGGCCTGTCAGGTGCGACGCGATGTCGTTCGTATGCTTACCATGGCATCGTCAGGACATACCGGCGGTTCGTTGGGCATGGCTGATATATTCACGGCGCTCTATTTCAGGGTCATGCGTCACAACCCTCACGGTTTCAGAGAAGGTGCTGATGAGGATGTGCTTTTTCTTTCAAACGGTCACATCGCGCCCGTATGGTACAGTGTCCTTGCGCGAAGCGGTTACTTTCGCCTTGACGAGCTTGAGTCTCTGCGTAAAATCAACAGCTATCTTCAGGGGCATCCTGCATCAGAGTCAGGATTGCCGGGTATACATATCGCATCAGGTTCGCTCGGTCAGGGGCTCTCGGCTGCCGTAGGCGCGGCTCTGGGAAAAAACATCGACGGTGATTCCGGAGATGTTTTCTGTTTAATGGGAGATGGTGAGTGTCAGGAAGGACAGATATGGGAGGCTGCGATGAGCGCTTCACATTTCGGGCTTGGTAATCTTGTGGGTATCGTTGACTGCAACAACCAGCAGATAGACGGTGAAGTTCATGATGTGATGAACATTGAGCCGTTTGCCGATAAATGGAGGGCGTTTGGCTGGAATGTCCTGCAGTGTGACGGCAATGATATAGAGGAGGTTATCGCTGTAACGGAAGAGATTCGATCTGCAGAGGTTCGAACCGGACCATCGGTGATTCTCGCTGTAACGGTAATGGGAAAAGGTGTGCCGTTTTTTGAGGGAACGATGCCGGACAACACAAACTGGCACGGAAAAGCCCCTTCTGTCGAGCAGTGTAAGGAGGCTCTTGCGCTTCTCGGTGAAACCTCTTTCGGTGATTTTTAAATCACAGTATGAAAATACAGTCAGGCATATACAAGGGAAGGAATCTTCAGCGAAGCACAACCGGTTCTATTCGTCCCTGCAGCAGCAGGGTGAAAAAGTCTCTGTTCGATATAGTGTCAGTGCGTATGGAGCTTGCAGGTATACACGTGCTGGATCTTTTCGCCGGCTTTGGTTCTCTTGGATATGAAGCGCTGAGCAGGGGGGCTGAAGAGGCGACATTTGTTGATACCAGCGTTCAATCCCTGAAATCACTGAAGGAAACCGCGGCAGAACTTGGCGTCGCATCATCGGTCAGCATCGTAAAGCGTGACGTCGAGCAGTTCATCAAAACAGAGAAAGGGTCGTATGCTATCATTTTTTGCGATCCTCCCTACAGCTGGCGTGACTACAGGGCGCTGATCAGGGATATATTCAAAAGCGGTCTGCTTGCACCGAACGGTATGCTGCTCATTGAGCACAGTAACCGGCACGGTTTTGAGGATGAGAAGCACTATGCTTTTCATAAGGATTACGGGATGACGAGAGTTACATTTTTTTGCTGACTCTTTCCTGGAAAGGTCTCAGGAGAGCATGCCGACACTCTCCGTGCAGAGGGTAGTCAAAGAAAAAGAGGGAGTACAGGAAGAAGGAATGGGTTGCGGAATAACAGTACGGGAGTTGTTTAACATCTGTCGTTTAATTCGGAGGGATCACTATGGAGAGGCTTGCCATCTATCCGGGTACATTCGACCCGTTCACCAACGGCCATCTGGATGTTCTTGAACGTGCGCTGACTATTTTTGACAAGGTGTATATTGTTCTTGCCGAGAACAGTAAAAAAAGCTCTCTGTTTACGGTTGATGAACGTTGCAGTATGATCAGAGAGATCACCGCATCGACTTCCGGGGTAAGCGTGGAGGTGCTTCATGGCGGGCTTCTGGCAGAATATGCACATTCGGTTGGAGCTACCGCCATTGTCCGTGGTTTGCGTCAGGTGAAGGATTTTGAATATGAATTTCAGCTTTCGTTGCTTAACAGGCACCTGAATCCTGAGGTGACGACTGTTTTTCTGATGCCTAATGTCAAGTACACCTATGTGGCGTCGTCGATTATCAGGGAAGTCGCATTGCTCGGCGGGGATGTCAGTAAATTTGTTCACCCCTGTGTTCTTGCTATGTTGAAGAAAAAGTATGAAGAGCAGAATGCTCAATAATTTGAAAAACATTGAAATAGTTATGACTACAAACAATAGTGCCGGTGAAAAATATCTTACCCGTCGGGTACTGAGTATGCAGGAATCGCAAACAATGAAGATTTCCGGGCTTGCAAAGCAGATGAAGGCGGAGGGAAAGGATGTTGTCAGCCTGTCTGCAGGTGAACCGGATTTTCCGACTCCTGATTTTGTCGCAGAGGCCGGTATAGAAGCGATCAGAAGCGGTTTTACTCGCTACACTGCAAATGCAGGGATTCCTGAGCTGAAGGCGGCTATTATCGAAAAATTCAAAAGAGATAACAACATCGATTTTTCCCAGAAGCAGATTATTGTCAGCAATGGCGGAAAACAGACGCTCGCGAATGCTCTTCTTGCGCTTTGTCAGGAGGGCGACGAGGTGATAATTCCGGCCCCTTTCTGGGTGAGTTTTCCTGAAATGGTAAGACTTGCAGGGGCGGAACCCGTGATTGTATCGACAACCCTCGATTCCGGATACAAGATGAGTCCTGAACAGCTTGAGTCGGCCATAACGGACAAAACGAAGGTGCTTATTCTGAATTCGCCCTCAAATCCCTCGGGAGCGGTCTATGCGGAAGAGGAAGTCCGGGCGTTGATGGCGGTACTTGACGGACGTGAGATTTTTGTTCTTTCCGATGAGATGTACGATCAGATTGTCTACGGTGAGAAGAAACCGTTTTCACCTGCAAGAATTCCCGGGATGCGTGACTGGGTTATTGTCAGCAACGGCGTTTCAAAGACCTATTCGATGACCGGTTGGAGAATCGGATACCTTGCAGGCCCTGAATGGCTCATTGATGCTTGCGGGAAAATTCAGTCCCAGACCACATCCAACGCAAACTCTATCGCTCAGAAAGCTGCGCTTGCGGCTCTGACAGGCGATCAGCAGGTGATAAAGGAACGGACGGAGGAATTTGAGCGTCGCCGTGATTATATGTTCAAGGCGCTGAATGAGATTCCCGGAATAACTACAACGCTTCCTGACGGCGCGTTCTATATTTTTCCGTCTATCAGTGGGCTTCTGGGTAAAACATTCAACGGCAAAGAGATGAAAAATTCGACGGATGTTGCCGAATATCTTCTTGTCGACCATTTTGTCGCTACGGTTCCGGGCGAGGCTTTCGGCGCTCCTGAAAATCTCAGATTGTCCTATGCCGCGTCGATCAGTGAGCTGGAAGAGGCTGTGGGAAGGATCAGGAATGCATTTTCCTGATTGAACAGTTCTGCTGTTATTGTCATTGTGGATGCCGTAATCCATTATCAGTCTTGAAAACCCTGATGGATAACCTGAAAGTCACTATGAGCCGCAGCTTATGTTAACAGTCCGTCGAAGCAGTGCGTACACGCGCTGGTTCAGCTGGTATTCCCGACGGCAGTTCAGGAAACATTTTCACGCTGTAAGGGTTTCAATGCCTCCTGAAACTCCTGCTATGGACCTTGATTATCCCGTTGTTTTTTATTGTAATCACGCGTACTGGTGGGACGGTTTCTGGTCGCAGCTCTGCACTGAAAAGTATTTCAGACAGAACCTCTATATCATCATTGAATATCAGCAGCTTGTAAAGCACCTTTTTTTTACCCGCCTGGGGGCCTTTTCCATTGATCGCAGCCGTCCGAGAAGCGCTGTTCATACTCTGGACTATGCCGCGAAATGTCTTACGGAGGAAAGCGGAAGACAGAACGCTTTATGGGTGTTTCCACAGGGGAAAATAGAGCATGTCGATGCGAGGCCTGTCCGTTTTTTCAACGGCACCGCATCTCTTGTCTCACGTGTGCTCCGGCAAACCGAAGGGATATATCTGGTTTCAGTTGTCAGCCGGATTGAATATCTTGAAGAACAGAGGCCTGACCTGTTTCTCTCTTTCAGACCTCCTGTACGTATTGAGTCGTCTGGTTTTGCCGGTGTGCGGGAACTCACTGTTCACATGCAGGATACGACAACCCGGCATCTTGACTGGCTGAAAGAAAAAATAATTTCCCGTGAGACAGATGATTTTCATATCGCTGTGAGGGGTGCCGAGTCAATAAACAGAAAGGTTGAACGCTTGAAAGGTTATTGTACATTGAGAGGTAAGGCCGGGAAGCAGAAGCAGTGAGTATCATGCATTGTTATGGAGAAGCCGTTCGTATGAGGCAATGGAACTGTAACTTACAATGGGGCTTTTGGCCCGCTTAAATGATGTACGTTCATGGGTAATGTTATATGCAGTTGTACGTTAGGTGACTATGCAAAGGTTCGTTTACAGCTTTCACGCATGTTGCATCGTGAAATTGAACAGCTTTACGGTGAAGAAAAGGATGGCAAAGATATATGCGAGATCGAACTGAAATGCTGTCGCAGGGAGTTTTTCATAAACGCTACAGGTGAGGCATCGGATATCGGAACGGCGGTTATCGTTGAGGCTGACGGTGGTTTTGACTACGGGATTGTCTATTCGACAGGAGCCATTGCCCGTAAAAAGATGCAGTTGAAGGGCATAGATCAGAGTAAGGAGACTCTGGGAAATATAGTGCGTTTTGCCGATGAACATGACAAAGAGGAGCTGCATTCGGTGAGGGAGAGAGAGCCGGAGATTCGTGATGTGTGTATGGCGAAGATCAAGGGGCATAGACTTGATATGAAGCTTGTCGATGTGGAACTTCGTATGGACCAGCAAAAAGTAACGGTTTTTTATACAGCGACACACAGAGTGGATTTCCGTTCTCTTGTACGGGATCTTGCAAGTGAGTTCAAGGCAAGGATCCAGATGGTGCAGATCACCTCCAGGGAGGAAGCCCGGAGGGCCAACACTTTCGGGGCTTGCGGTTGTGTCTTATGCTGCTCAAGCTGGATACAGAAAATTCATGCCAATCCTTTCGCGGAAAAACAGAACGGATATGAAAATTCCCATGGCGAGAATCACTCCTTTAATGTTATCGGCCAGTGCAATCGCCCCAAGTGTTGTCTCAGTTATTCCAGAAAAGACAAGTGCTCCAAAAAATCCCGGTCGAACAGCTATCCGCCATTGGGCAGCAAAGTGACCACTACCGAGGGAATCGCTATTATCGAAGGCATCGATCCGGCAAAAAAAGAAATTTCTCTTCGTTATCCGACAGACGGAAAAGAGGTCATCATGCCGATAGAGGAGTTTAAGGCGTTGTTTGTCAAGAAGTAAACCACGAACGTAAGATATTTATTCTTTCGCATGACTAATAATTTTTCAAGAACACTTGTTACTACAGCCTTACCATATGCAAACGGCCCGGTACATCTCGGGCATCTGGCAGGCGTCTACCTGCCGGCTGATATCTATGTCCGTTTCAAGCGAATGCAGGGAGAAAACATCATACACATTGGCGGTTCAGACGAACACGGAGTCCCTATAACCATTACGGCTGACAAGGAAGGTATTTCTCCGCAGGATGTTGTTGATCGCTATCATAGCCGGAATATGGACGCTTTCGAGCGTTGCGGCATTTCATTTGATCACTACGGCAGAACAACCTCGCCTGTTCATTTCAGGACAGCACAGGAGTTTTTTTCCGAGATCGAGCGCAAAAATATTTTCGTCAAGAAAAAAGAACGTCATTTTTATGATCCTGAAGCACGCCGGTATCTTTCAGACCGTTATGTGGTGGGAACCTGCCCGGTTTGCAACAATCCGGAGGCTAATGGAGATCAGTGCGAACAATGCGGCACGCATCTGAGCCCGCGAGAACTGATCCATCCGAGGAGCAAGCTTTCAGACCGTACACCGGAACTCCGCGAGACCCTTCACTGGTATTTTCCACTGGGAAGATTTCAGGATCAGCTCAATAACTTTGTTGATTCTCATGACGATGACTGGCGTGCAAACGTTCTTAACTACACCAGGACCTGGCTTAACCAGGGACTGAAGGACAGGGCGATTACAAGAGATCTTCACTGGGGGATTCCTGTACCTCTTGATACCGACGAAGCGCAGGGCAAGGTGCTTTATGTCTGGTTTGATGCTGTTCTTGGCTACATATCTTTTACCCGGGAGTGGGCTGAGAAAGAGGGGAACCCGGAGTTATGGCGGGACTACTGGCAGAGTCCCGAGTGCCGAATCATCAATTTTATCGGTAAGGATAACGTTGTTTTCCATACCCTCATGTTTCCCGCTATTCTCATGGCATGGAATGAAGACAGAGAGGGCGGGGAGTACTCTCTTGCAGATAATGTTCCGGCATCGGAGTTCATGAATTTCGAGGGAAGGAAATTTTCGAAATCCAGGAATTATGCGGTCTACCTCGGGGAATTTCTCGACAGGTTTCCTGCCGATACGTTGAGGTATTCCATAGCGATGAATTATCCTGAAAGCAAGGACAGTGATTTCAGCTGGTCTGATTTTCAGAACAGGACAAACGGCGAACTTGCCGATACGCTGGGTAATTTCATAAAACGTTCTATTGATTTTACCAATTCAAAATTTGATGGTGAACTGCCATATGCGTGTACCGGTGAGGACTGGGACGCGCTTGGTATCGACTGGGCAGACTCTTTTGAGAAACTCGATCAGGCCTATGAGCAGTTTCATTTCAGGGAAGCGGCTTCTCTGACGATGCAGATAGCCCGTTTGGCAAACCGTTTTCTCACGGAATCCGAGCCATGGAAAGTCATGAAAACCGACAGGGAAGCGGCCGGAAAAACCATGGCTCTCTCGCTTAACCTCTGCTATACGCTCGCGTTGGCATGGTACCCGGTTATCCCCCATACGTCGAACAGGATATATGCTTTGCTGGGATTTGATCAATCCCTCGATGATGCTGTAAAAAAAGGTGATGTCACCTGGCATATGGCGAGATCACCGCAGTTGCAAAAAGGTCACAAGCTGCACAAGAAGTCCGAAATCCTGTTTACAAAGATCGAAGACGGGGACATAGCTCCGGAACTTGAAAAGATTGAACGTCTGCTTGAGGAAGTCAGGAGTCAGGAAAAGGGGGAGTCGAAAGAGGAGCTGAAAATCAAGCCTGAAATCAGTTTCGACGACTTTCAGAAGGTTGATCTTCGCGTTGGAACGGTTATCGGTTGTGAGAAGGTGAAAAAAGCCGACAAGCTCCTCAAGCTGCTTGTGAAGGTGGGCTCTGAAAACCGCCAGGTGCTTGCAGGTATCGCTCAATCCTGTTCTCCGGAGTCGATCATGGGAAAAAATGTGATCCTTGTCGCAAATCTTGCTGAAAGAAAGATCAGGGGTGAGGTTTCACAGGGAATGATTCTGGCCGTTGAAGGATCTGACGGTGCTCTCCATCTTGCAGATGTTGAGGGAACAGGAGTAAATGGAAAAAGTGTTCAATGATGTTTGTATGAGAAAGGATATTTCTTATATTAAGGTACTATAACATCGTGGGGTGGAGCAATTGGTAGCTCGTCGGGCTCATAACCCGAAGGTTGCAGGTTCAAGTCCTGTCCCCACCACAATAAAAAAGCCGCATTACAAAGTGCGGCTTTTTTATTGTACATCGACAAATTTCTTTTGCGTTCCCGGGAAGGGTCGTATTTTTCTCATCATGCAGATAGTCAGGTGTTCAACTATGCTGCGAGGATCGTGTTGAAGTGTCTTGTATGAATCCGGAACAAATGATGTGAAGAACCCAGGATTAATTTTTTTCTTTTTTCTCTGTTTTTTGATCGTCTCCCGGCCGCTTCTGTCGCGGCAGCTGCTTTCGGGCCTCGATGTGCTCGATGCGGAACGTTGCCAAAGGCTCAAGGGGAAAAGAGTCGCATTGATAACCAATGCCGCCGGAGTAAGTTCTACAGGGGAAGACGGCTACAAAGTATTTCTTCGCCACGGTCTTGATTTGAAATACCTGATGGCTCCGGAGCATGGTTTCCGTGCAGTCGTCAAGGCTGGCGATAGTGTTGAAGATGAAACGCTTGCCGGTGATCTCAAGGTGTATTCATTATACGGTGCCGCCAGGAAGCCGGATGTTCAACTGTTGAAAAATACGGTTGACGTTCTGGTTTTTGACCTGCAGGATGTCGGTGTCCGTTGTTATACCTATATTTCAACCATGCGGTATGCCATGGAGGCCTGCCAGGAAGCTGGTGTTTCTTTCATGGTGCTTGATCGTATGAATCCTCTTGCCCCGCTGCCCGCGGAGGGGTTTATGCTGGATCCTGAAAAGAGTTCTTTTGTCGGTATGGTTCCTGTTCCGTTTATTCATTCGATGACGGTAGGCGAGATTGCCTGTTTCCTGAAAAAACGGTACTATCAGGAGCTCGATCTGAAGGTTGTCGCCATGAACGGGTATGATTCGCGCCGCTTTGCTGATGAATATTCTTCAGCACAATTCATCTCTCCCTCACCGAATATTCGTGATCTTCAAACCGTTCTGGTCTATCCGGCGACAGTGTTCCTCGAAGCGACAAATGTCAGCGAAGGTCGCGGGACTCTGCTGCCGTTCAGGCAGTTCGGGGCCCCGTTCATCAATGCAGGTTTTTTGAAAGATGAACTTGACGCATACAGGCTTCCAGGTGTTTCCTTCAAGGAGGTACAGTTCACTCCTTCATCAAGCAAGTTTGCGGGTCTGCAATGCGGAGGGGTGCAGCTGAACGTCACTGATCGTATGGTTTTCGAACCGTTCAGAACCGGTGTCGCTATTATGCTGACGCTGAAGAAGCTCTATCCTGAACTTTTTGATCTGCATTCCAGGGGTGACTTTCTTGATAAGCTTGCAGGAACCTCTCTTTTTCGCAGGATGGTTGAATCAGATCTTACGCTTGAAGAGATTCTTGCCGCATCGAGGTTGCAGGTTCATGCGTTCGAGCAGGCAAATCCTGACAGGTTTCTGTATAAGTAGTGGCGAGGGACGAGAGACGAGTGACAGGAGACGAGTGACGAGAGACGAGTGACAGGAGACGAGTGACAGGAGACGAGTGACAGGAGACGAGTGACAGGAGACGAGTGACGAGAGACGAGTGACAGGAGACGAGTGACAGGAGACGAGTGACAGGAGACGAGTGACGAGAGACGAGTGACGAGTGACAGGAGACGAGTGACAGGAGACGAGTGACGAGAGACGAGTGACGAGTGACAGGAGACGAGTGACAGGAGACGAGTGACGAG
>Ga0180433_10005921_pt1 | contig 16292 bp, 14 predicted proteins | sample SS_ome_8_FD_132980 | JGI IMG/M metagenome (GOLD analysis project Ga0180433, IMG submission 132980) | Hypersaline lake sediment archaeal communities from the Salton Sea, California, USA - SS_1_D_1 metaG | ecosystem: Environmental > Aquatic > Non-marine Saline and Alkaline > Hypersaline >... | reverse complement strand
CCCTGGCGCTCTGATTAACAGCAACAAGTACAGGGAGGACCCATTGAAACTGGATGCTCTCATAATAAGCCATGACCATGTGGACCATTCCAATGACGGGAAGGTGATGTGCGAGGCCATGAGCGGCTATGCACTGAAAAAGAAAGGAATCCTGATTGGAAGCGGACATGCAATTGACGGGAACAGCAAAGGAGATAAGGCTGTTGACGGATTTCACAAAGAGCATATGGAAACAATCTATTCCGCTGTTTATGGAGAGAAGAAGAAATTCACAACAAAAAGAGGAGAATTCGAAATTGAAATAGTTGAAATCAAGCATGATGAACCAACTGCATTCGGATTCAAGTTGAAAATTGAGGGCAAAACAATCGGATATACAAGTGATACTAATTACTTTGACGAACTTGGGGAGAGTTTCAAAGGCTGTGACTGTCTTATTGTGAATTGCCTGAAACCTGCAGCTGACGGAATTCCGGACCATCTCGAGACCAGGAACGTAATTGATTTACTCAAAGTTGCAAAGCCAAAGCTTTGCGTATTAACTCATTTTGGCCTGAAGATGCTGCGTGTTGGCCCTGCCAAGGAAGCTGAGAAAATTCAGGCTGAAACCAAAGTGAGAACAGTTGCGGCAAGAGACGGGCATAAGATAAAGGAATTCTAAATTATCTTATTGGCTCTGTCATTGGTTCCAGGTGTAATTGCCCAACAGAAGTATTGACTGCTGGAGAAAATTCATGAGTTTCTGCAATCATGTCCAATGCCGCTGCTATGCTAATTGCATGTAGTGGCTTGTGGAGAACCATTGAAGCGCCAGCATCAAGAAGTTTTTCTTCCAGGCCCTGCCCATCAACGCTTCCGCTCATTACAATTATCTGGGTTTTTATCGGATTCTCTGGATTTCTCTCGTTATACCTCTTAACTGAGAGAAGAACCGAAAGCCCGTCAATATCATTGTCACCGAAATCAAGGTCTATTATAGCAGCATCAAAACTGCCTTTTTTGAGTTCCTGGAAAGCTGCTTTTCCATTGGCAACTGTCGTTACATTGCTATGCCCAATTCTCATCAGAACTCTCTGAACTCCTCGGGCTAGTGCATGTTCATCATCTGCAAGAAGGACTCTTAGATTGCTCTTGGAACTCATTGGAGAAATTGTTTCAAAGGGTTTTCTGGTCGCTCTTTTTTGGCGAGAGGTCGCACTTGGAGTTTCGCGCACTTGTGCAGGGCTGAAGCTAGGAGGCATGAAATGTTGCACCTTTTTGGGAGTTCTACCACTTCCTTCGAGGTTAAAGTATTTAATGGTTTCCTGTTTTTTTTTGGATGAATGGGCCTTGAGGACAAATAATCAAATCATCTTTTTCTGAAGATCCAGCATGAGAAGAGGTTAATTGCCAAAATAAAGAATGCGCTGGCAACAATCATCATTGTATCATCTACAAAATTGGCATATACAAAAATTGGCAAGCCAACCAGCAAAGCTATGAAAATTCCGTAAAAGGCCCCTTTTGCAGTTAGCTTATTCCAATAAAGAGTAAGAAGTGTAGGCACTACTAAAGTTGCGCCAACCGCATTAAAAATCCACCAAAGCTGCTTCAGGCCAAAATCCGGGACATGTGCAGTTAACGTCGCAACAGCTAAGCCGGCAAATAGGATGATTAGCATTCCCAGCCTGGCATTGGAAAGATTTTTGGAGTCCGTATATTTTTTTGCGTCTATTACATATAGCGAGGAGAAGGCATTTAGTCCAGAATCAAGTGTGGACATGAGTCCGGATAAAAGCATCAGGAAGAAAATAACCAGGAAGAATCCTGGAAGAAGACTTGCAACAGCCAGCACCCCAATCATTGAGGGATCAGTTCTTTCTGGCAATTGGATACCTAAATCAGGAGCAGCGGCAATAAACCCAAGTAAAGAAAGCATGATGGGCACTATTCCAAATAATAAGGCGCCAGCAATGAAACCTGCCTTTATGGACTTCTTATCAAATGCAAAGGTCCTCTGCCAAAATTGTTGGTCGGCAATTGCACCTGCAATTAATCCTATAGAGGTCACAAGACCAAAAGAGAAAGCAACTGCAGGGTCAAAAATATCAGTATGGGTTCCCTCAACGCCACCAATCCCACTTAGTACAGACTGGAAACCTCCAGCACTATCCAATGCAGCCGGGATAACAATAATTAATCCCAAAAATATGAATGCAAGTTGTATTATATCTGTCACTATAGAAGCTCTTAGTCCGGATATCCAGGAATAAATCAGTACTACGGAAGCAAGTATGAGGATGGAGATTTCGATTGGAATGCCCGTTAGTAGAAAAATCAGCATGCTTCCGGCGAAGAGTTGTACTGAAACTGCCATAAGTTGATAAAACGCATATCCCAGGAAATAGATTTTGTGGATATTCTCATCCTGAAGCTTTTGGCTGATGAATTCCGGCAAGGTGTGGCCTTGGGGGAATTTCTCTCTGATTTTCGGGGCAAGGAAAATGAAAATTAGAACGGCGATTACATTTGGAAAAATAAACCAGAAAATGCCTGGAAGGCCCAGCTGATAAGCCATTTGTGATGATACAAACAGGGCAGGTGCCCAAATCCAAGAAGCTGCAATGCTTGCCGCCCCGCGCCACCAGGGCACTTTCCTTCCTGCCATCAAGAAATCTTCTGTTGATAGATTTGTATGCCTCGTAAAAAACCAGGTTACAAGAATCATTGCCAATCCAAAAGCAAGCAGAAGTACGATTCCTATACTAGATTCCAAAAAAGGCATATTTGTTAGAATGGACAAAAACCTAATAAAGAATCGTATTTTTTGAATGGTCCGAGTAAGAGGCCCGGTGAAACCGTTTTATAGCTATTTGCAACAATAGCAATACTCAAGTTCTAGAGGTATATTTATGCTCCAAAAGAGATATGACAAAGCAGTTGAAGAAAAATGGCAGAAATACTGGGCAGATAACGGCACATACAAATTCGATGACAAGGACACGGAAAAGCCAATCTACTCGATAGATACTCCGCCACCATTTACAAGCGGAGAGCTCCACATGGGACATGTGCTCTCATACAGCTACTTCGATTTTGCAGCAAGGTACAAGCGAATGCGCGGATTCAATGTGTATTATCCACAGGGCTGGGACACGCAGGGATTCCCAACTGAAGTGAAGGTTGAGAAGAAGCATGGCAGATTGCCACCTGAGCAGTTCAGGGAGAAGTGCGTTGAATGGAGCACTGAGATGATTGCAAGGATGAAATCCCAGATGAACCAGATGGGGTTTTCCCCTGACTGGGACTATGAGTATCGGACCATGGATCCTGAATACCACAGAAAGGTTCAGCATTCCCTGATTGGAATGTACGGAGACAAGCTGATTTACCGGGACAAGTATCCTGTCTACTGGTGTCCCAAATGCGTCTCTGCAGTTGCAAAGGCAGAATTGGAAGATCAGGGAAAGAACGGGCAGCTCAACCACATCAAATTCGAAGGTCCAGATGGGGAGGAACTTGTGATTGCAACTACCAGGCCTGAACTGATGCCTGCATGTGTTGCAGTGCTTTTTGATCCAACAGACGAGAGATACAAGCAATTGGAAGGAAAGAAGGTCAAGACTGCCCTTGGCAAGGAGGTTCCTGTATTGGCTGATAAGGATGTGGACAAGGAATTCGGCTCTGGATTAGTTATGGTCTGCACATTCGGAGACACGCAGGACGTTGTCTGGATGCACAGGCACAAGCTGCCACTAATCGAACTAATTGACAAATACGGAAAGATGCAGAATACCGGCGAATTCGATGGCATGAAAACAGAGGATGCCAAGAAGAAGGTTTTGGACAAGCTTGAAGCTGAAGGAAAGGTAATCAAGAAAGAGCAGTTAGAGCAGACAGTGAAGGTGCATGACCGGTGTAAGAGGACTGTTGAGCTTCTGCCTTCACTGCAGTGGTTTGCAGACATTAAGACGACTGCTGGAAAAATCAAGGAAATGGCAAACAAGGTTAAATGGGTCCCTGAATTCGGAATCAGCTACTTAATTGACTGGGTCGAGAACGTTGAATGGGACTGGGTAATTTCAAGGCAGAGAGTATTCGGAACTCCCCTGCCATTCTATTACTGCAAGAAATGCGGAAAGACAGCTGCTGCAGATGACAGCGAACTTCCATTCTACCCTGAAAAAGCAAAGGGCCGGGACTGTGAATGCGGAGAGAAGATGGTAGCTGAGACTAGCACATGTGACTGCTGGGTGGATTCCAGCATCACCCCCTTGATAATTGCCGGATGGCCAGATGATTTGGAGAGGATGAAGAGATTGTATCCCTCATCCTTAAGACCGCAGGGAGTGGAGATTGTCCGCACCTGGGCATTCTATACAATTTACAGGAGCGGAGTTGCAATTAGCAAGACCGCCCCCTGGGAAACATTACTTCTAAACGGAAACGTGCTTGCAACAGACGGGAAGAAGATGAGCAAATCACTTGGAAACATAATCTCCCCAGCAGAATTGCAGAGGGATTATCCAATTGATGCAATTCGGCAATGGGCTGCTATGAGCGGAGCTATGGCAAAAGACAGGCCATTTAGCTATGAAGATATCAAATTCTCCAAGAGCTTCCTAACTAAACTCTGGAATGCTGCCAAGTTCGTTGAAAAAGGAATAGACGGCTATAAGCCAAAGGAAGAGGATGCCAAGGGATTCAACACCATAGACAAGTGGATTATTGGAAGATTGAATCAGACGATAAAGGAGTTCACAGACGGCATGGAGAAATACGAATACCACTCTGCTGTTCGTGCTATGCACTCGTTCTTCTGGCATGATTTCTGCGATAATTACCTGGAATTTGTAAAGCACAGGGTTTATGCAGAGGAAGAAAATGAAGGCAAGAGGGCAGCGCAATACTGCCTGCACAATGTACTGAAAACAACAGTGCTGCTTCTAGCTCCATTCACGCCACACATCAGCGAGGAATTGAACCTGAATCTCTTCCATAAGGGCGATGAAAAAGACTATAAAACAGTAAACTATGCAGAGTGGCCAGCAGCTGGAGATGCAGATGAAACAAGCATAGCAAAGATGGAGACATTCAACAAGGTAGTCAGTGAAATTCGGCAGCACAAGGCAAGAAGCCAGATATCCCAGAATTCCGAGCTTGAAAAGGTAAGACTCAGCCTTCCTGAAAAGATGGATGAAGAACTGGTTAGTGAACTAAAGACAATTAGCAAGATAAAGGAAGTTGAAGTAATAGCTGGAGAATTCAACGTCTCTGTGCTCTAGGATTCATCTGCAATAACGCGGCCAGATACCCTTCCGCTAATTACATGGTATGAGTCGCTGCAGTCTTCTCCTGGAGCAAGCAACTCTGCAGCACATGAGGCATAGAGCAAACTGATATGGAATCTCTCATAGGAATCCACAGGGAAGCCCTCGCCTTCATATGTTCCGCTAATTGTTATTGAGTTTCCGCTGTCAATCACATCCACTCCTGAAAATGAAGGAGAACTTATTATGAACTGCTCTCCGGTTGCAGGATTGGTGACATTCATATCCTCAATGTCAATGCCATATGCAAAGCCGTTGTGAATCTCGAGGATAATATCTGTTGAGCCGGCATTGTCGACAAGAGCGAATTTGCAGGGGAGATTTGTTCCTGCATTGCACTCATCTGAAATTAGATAAGTCGGAGATAATATTCCCGATGAAATAAGTACTCCAATGACAATTACCAGAGCTAGGATTGCCCAACCGTATGTCACAATATACTCTGTTGCTGACTGACCCCTCATAGATAGCAATTCGGATAATATCCATTAAATAGCTTTCGATGAGAACTATCAGCGAAAGGTGTTGTAATGGCTTATGGTGGTTATTCCTACTTGGACCGGAAATACAAACCAGGAAGAGATGATTTCGTTGCTCTTTTCTGGGTGAAGGGCACTGACCCAATTGAAAAGCTTGCCGAGGCTCTGGCAGCAGAATCGAGCGTTGGCACATGGACCAAACTTGCAACTATGACTGACAAGGTTTGGAACCTGAGGGCAAGGGTGTTCAAGATAGCAAAGGCAACCAAGAAATCAGGTTTGGTTTGGATAGCATATCCGTTCAACCATTTCGATGCCAAGAACATGCTCCAGTTCCAGGCATCAGTTCTAGGCAATGTATTCGGATTGAAAGAGCTGCAATCACTGATTGTCCTGGATGTCCAGTTTCCAATCAAGTTCCAGAAGCAGTACAATGGGCCAGGACATGGCCTTGAGGGAGTAAGAAGATATGTCGGCACTGACAGGTCAAGAAGGCCGCATGTCGGAACGATTGTAAAGCCAAAGGTCGGCCTTAGCCCCAAGGAATTTGCCAAGGTTGCATACGAGGCATATATTGGCGGATGCGACTTTGTAAAGGATGATGAGAACTTAGTTGACCAGGCATTCTGCCCATTCGAGAATCGAATCGTTGAGATGCTTGATGTAATTGACAGGGTAAGGGATGAAACCGGGAGGAAGGTGCTGTACTCTCCCAATATTTCAGATAGCTACAACAACATGCTAATGAGGCGTGATTTCCTGATTTCCCAGGATGCCAAGATGGTGATGCTTGATGTTTTCATCATGGGATATTCCGCCCTGCAGGACATAACAGACCAATTGAGACGGGATGGATTCTTCATCCATGCCCACAGGGCAGGATATGCAGCAGAAGCAAGAGGGGAATTCGGCCTTAGTTTCACAGTACATTCAAAGTTCTACAGATTAATCGGCATGGACCAGCTGCATATTGGAACCGGAGTTGGCAAGATGGAAGGAAGCCCTCTGTACATTAAGGCATTGCATGATTTGATGACAAAGAATAAAATGGAGGACAAGATCTATGTCGGCAGTATGGAGAGCAAATGGGACAAGAACATTGCCCCTGTTATGCCGGTTGCATCCGGAGGAGTCGGAGTTGGGATAATCGAGCCTTTAATTGCACTGCTTGGAACTGATATCAATGTACAGGCAGGAGGCGGAATCCACGGCCATCCAAAGGGAACAAGGGTCGGAGCTACGGCGATGAGGCAGGCTGTTGATGCCGCAACAAAAGGAATTTCACTGCCAAAATATGCAAAAACCCACAAGGAACTAGCAGAAGCCCTAAAAAAATGGAAATACGTGAAGCCGGATAGCGTTAAAAAGCTTTTGGCCCAAGAGAAGAAAAAAGCAGCAACGCTAAGAAAGCGTGCTCTTTCTAAGGGAATAAAATATATTGAAAGGTAGTTATCATGATAAAGAGCTGTGGAAGATGCGGCAATCAGACCGCGAAGCTTGAGACCTGCGGATATTGCGATAGGGACGTCTGCGAAACCTGCATTAAGAGCTCCAAGAGAAAGAAGGTTGGGAAAAGGTTTATCTGCAAGGACTGTTGGTCTGATTTGGAAAAGAGAAAAAAGTACAAATCCTCAGACAACCCGCCATCTCCTGGATATGACCGGGAGAGGAGATACTAATCCTAAAAATAAGCCGATTGTAAAATCGGCATTATTTTGTTTTCTTTTTGAGTGAGAGCTTAACCAGCCTGCCATCTATCTGGAATTCCTTCATTTCCTTATCTACCTTGAATTCGACAGCAGATGCATTCACACTGCTTGAGAGCAGGTCTATATGCTTCTTCAGAATAGCCTGGGTCTCAGCCTCGGTATCTATATGAAGCACAATGGCATCTTTTTCAAGAAGGTTTAATTCCTTCCTCATGCTCTGCACTCTCCTTTTTACTTCATTTAGCAGTCCTTCTTCGTAGAGCTCCTCATCAATCTTCTTCTTGATGTGGATTGTTCCGCCGGTAAATTCCTGCGAGGCAATATCTCCCTCTGGCATCACCTCAACCGTCTTGACGCCCTTGGTATTCAGGAGCATGGAGAGTGTCGGTACAAATGCATTGACCGCATCAATTAGTTCGTGGGATTTTGTCTCAACATAAAGCGTACGAATCGGCCAGCGCACCTTTATCCCTGCAGTCTGCCTTGCCAATAGAGCTGTGGAAGTTACCTCCTTGACAGCTTCCATCTGCTTCTCGAGCAGTGCATTGATATCTCCATCCCCCTCGGCATCAAGCTGAAGCAGGAAAAGAGATTTCTCCTTCTCGAATTTCATGAAGAATCTTCTATAGAGATACTCACTGATGAATGGGGAGATTGCCCCTAGCATCTTGAGGGTTGTGAGCATGATTGTGTAGATTGTCTGCAGGGCAGCTTCTGCATCATCCCCCTTGGAAATCCTTCCTTTTGCCATCTTCATGTAGAATTTGGACAAATCATCAACCAGGAAGAAACGCAGTGCTTTTACGGCCTTGTGGACCTGATAGCCCTCCATAGCCTCCCGATATTCCTTCAGAGTGGTATTTAGCCTGCTGATAATCCACTGATCTTCAACTCTTAGTTCAGAGCCTTCTATCTTCTTTTTCGGATAGAACCTCTCAAGGAAGACAATCATGTTCAGCGCGATGTTCAAATCAGAACTGCATTTTTTCATCTCAACCCAGCTAAATCGCAGTTCATCCCAGACTGTTGAGCTCATGCCCCATAGCCTGAAACTGTCAGCACCATATTTTGAGAGTACATCTTCGAGCGGGATGAAGTTTCCAACTGATTTGCTCATCTTAACTCCGTGCTCATCCACAAAGTGTCCATGCATGACCAATCTCTTGTATGGGCAGGCATCATAGCGGACGACACCCGAACCAAGAAGTGAATAGAACCATCCTCTTATCTGATCCTGTCCTTCTATGATTAGGTCTGTCCTGTCAGTGTATCTTTCCATATCCTCTTTCTTAAGAGATGCCCAGACGGCATTTCCAGAGTCGAACCAGACATCCAGTACATCTGGTACCCTCTTCATCTTCTTGCCGCACTCGCAGTCCAGTTCGACATCATCCAGATATGGCCTGTGCAGTTCCTTTACTTTGGGGAGCTTTTCCTTTGAGCCGAGTACTTCGGTTTTTTCACATGCAGTGCATTTCCAGATTGGAAGCGGGATTCCCCAGTATCTCTGCCTCGAGATGCACCAGTCAGGAGCGCCGGTTACGAACTCCTTGAACCTGTCCTTTGCAAAATCAGGATGCCATTCGGTCTTGTCAATTTCTTCTAGCATCTGGTCTTTCAGTTTTGATACTGATATGAACCACTGCTTGGTAGTTAGGAAAATCAAAGGAGTCTTGCATCTCCAGCAGTGAGGATACCTGTGCTTTATCCTCTCTTCTGCAACAAGTGAGCCGTTGTTCTTCAATATCTCGATTACTTCAGGATTTGCAGAGCGGACATTCTTTCCTTCCAATTTGCCAGCTTCCTTGGTATAGCAGCCCTTTGTATCAACAGGGCAGAAGGGCTCAAGGTCATACCTCTTTCCGATTATGAAATCTTCTGGACCAGTACCAGGCGCTGTGTGCACAAGACCGGTTCCCTCCTCAACAGTAACATACTCATCACTGAGGACGACCCTTCGCTCAGCCTCCTTCTTTATCAAATCCTGGAATGGGTGTGCATACTTGATGTCATTGAGTTTTCTTCCCGGCAATTCACCAAGGACGGTTGCGCTCTTATCGACCAGCTCCATTATGTAATCGAGCCTCTCTTTTGCAATTATCCAGACTTCATCATCCACCTGTGCCTTCACATAGGTCTCTGTCGGATGGACCATAACTCCCATATTGGCAACTAGTGTCCAGGGCGTGGTTGTCCAGATTATAAGATATTCATTCTCTTTCCCTTCAATCTTGTATTTTACATAGATGCTCGGGTCTGTCTCTTCTCCATATTCCAATTCATAATTGGCCATTGTAGTCTCACAGCGATAGCAGTAGGGAAGTACATACACACCTTCATGCATCAAACCCTTATCCCAGGCCATCTTAAGGGTGTTCCAGCTGGCCTCTATGTAATCATCATAGTATGTGATATATGGATTATCAAAATCAAGCCAAACGCCGACAGTCCGAAACTGGTTTCCCATAACGTCGATATATTTGGTTGCAAAGGACTTGCACTTGTCGATGAACTTGCCGATTCCGTATTTCTCGATATCGTTCTTGTTCTTGAATTTTAGTTCCTGCTCCACCTTGACCTCTATCGGGAGGCCGTGGGTGTCGTAGCCGGCCTGGCCCCGGACATCCTTGCCCTTCATCCTCCAGTACCTGCAGAAGGCGTCCTTGATTGTCTTGTTCCAGGCGGTGCCAGGGTGAATCTGGCCAGTGGCATAAGGTGGCCCATCACAGAAATAGAATGGTTCTCCTTCCTTGTTCTTCTCCTTTACCTTCTCGTAAATCTTCTCCTTCTTCCAGAAGTCCAGAATCTCGGACTCCACTTTCGTGTGGTCATACATGAACAGTACCTCTAAAGCTAGAATAAAGCAGGATTTAATTGGGCTAGAAAGAATAAAAAACCCTTGTCACTGCCCTGTATTTACACAGTAATAAACATTTAAAAACACTTTCTGGGATATATAATACATGAGCAGGCAAAAAACTCAGTTAGTGAGCAGGAGAGGTTTTCTCAAAGGAGCAATTACAATAGCTGGCGCAACTGCTGCTATGCAGCTAGGAAAACTAGAACCCATAATGGCAGAACAGGCCAGAAGAACCATTGCAGGCATTGCATCCCAGATTAGAAGCGCAGGTGGAAGCCAACAGCAGATGGTACAGAGGGTCTTTGATACTTTAAGAGTTGGAAGCCCGACAGGCTTGACCCAGGTTACTTCAGGCATGGATACGAGACCTCCGAACACAGCAGCACAGACACTAACCAGCGGAGGGGACTGTACTGAATTTGCAGCAGTAGCAGCAGAAGTACTGCAGCAGCTTGGAATTCCAGGAGGGGCAAGAGTAGTCCACTTCAGAGGAAATCCTGATACTTCAGAGCACATGGTCGCATTCGCAAATATCGGAGGCACTGAAACCACCATAGACCTCCAGGCTCCAAGGCTTGGCGCATACGCAAGGCCAATTGACAGAGTTGTTTCTACTTTAACCTATGCAGAAGCAGAGGGCATGTATCATCGTGAGATGGGCAATCATCATGCACACCAGGGAAGAGCAGATGCTGCTATTACGTCATTCGAAGAGGCTGTCAGAATCAATCCAAGAGATGCTTATTCCCATCACAGATTAGGAGCGCTTCTTGGCCGCAGGGGAAGAGGAACTGACAGGCAGCGAGCTTCAAGAGAGCACTTACTTGCCCTGCAGCATGACCCGACAAACCAATTATATTTGAGAAATGCAGCACCAGCAGCATACAATGCAGGATTTGACTCTTATGATGCTGGGCGCACTGATGAGGCACGTGGATACTTCGAGCAGTGCAGAGACATCTCAACAAGGCTGCAGGCTGGAGAGGGCGGTGCAAGCGGCAGATCCATTGGAGCGCAGTATCATCAGGAATGCGTTTCGGCACTGGGTCAGCTCTAGAAAAATAAGAAAAAAGCGCTTGGCAAGAGCGCTTAGAATACTTTTTCTCCAACGTAAATCTTCATTCCGGTTGGCGTCACCTTGTATGGCACCAAATCTCTTGAGTGGTCAGTACCCCTCATCTTGAAGACTTCAAGGGAGCGGACAGTCTTTTCCTCTCTTGAGACCGAATACAGGTTGATGATACCATCCATGATGAAGTGTTCAAGTGTGTATCTCATCTGCTCCTTCTTCGGAGTGGATGATTCAACAATCATCATGCTTGTTACTTCAAGCTTCCGCAGGAATGTTAAGAAGTCGAATAAGGAACGCCGATATTCAAGTTCACTCTTGAAGGACATCTCAAGCATTGTTGCAGAATCAATTGCAAGCCTTTTGACCTTGTTTGATTTTACTCTCTTCTTGAGCAAATCAACCATGTCTTCAAGTTCAAGCTTTGGAGGTTTGACAATCTCCATCTTGCCAGCTTTGACAAGTTCATCAATATCAGTCATCTTCGGGAAGGTGCTCTTCATGTTCCCGACAATGTCTTCTGGAGATTCCTCAAAGGTAACGTATATTCCGTTCTCTCCCATCTTGGCTCCTTGATAGATGAATTCGAAACTAAAGGAAGTCTTTCCAGTACCTAACCTCCGTAGAGCGCAACGTGTTTCTGCGCAGGGATTCCGCCATATAACAGCTCATCCAATCCATCTATTCCTGTCTCTACTCTTTCCAATCCACCTTTCTTTTTTGCAGCCTTGGGACTAGGCTTAGTCTCTGCTTTGGACTTTTCCATATGGTCACCTTTTTTGCATGGGAATGCATAGGTGCAGAGACTTCGTCATTCAGGTTTATAATAACTCGTTAGAAGGAGGAAAAAGAAAAAAAGAGAATTTAGAAGACAGTAATCCTTGCCTTCTTCTCTGTTTCTTCACGGATGATGATAAAGGTGATAACGAATATCAGTCCCATGAAGACATAGGGGCTCACAGACCATATAAAGAGTGCAAAGAGATAGAATATATCCCGCATCGCATTGGAAAAGAGCATGTATGAGCTGCTAAAGAGATTGGTTAGATACTCATGCTTTGGTATCCCCTGATTCTGCTTTATCACCTTTGAATCGGCGCCAAATACGACAGGAATGTACATCATGGTCCGGATTTGTGCAAGCAGTGATATCAGCGCATGCCCAAGCAGGATAAGCATCGCAAGAGAGCGCACAACATCTATTCCAGTGTCGAATGAAATTATCTGGTCGAAAAGAAGACCGGACATAATAATTACACCAGTTAGTGTTGCGCTGCTAATTGCAATATTGTTCTGCAAGAGCTGCTGCAAAGGCTGCATGTTGCCTTTTTCCAACAGCAGGCCCTCCACAAAGGATGCACGATAAAGCTCACGAATCGTCTTGCTGGTTTTCCTCTTGCCGCTCTTTGTCATCCTGCCAACTAGATAAACTGCGGCATAGCATACAAGGAATATGATGAATGCCACGAAGTTCTCATCAAAGGCAAAATTCAGAGGAAGAGCATTTGCCATAATCAGAACACCTTCTCCCCTACATATACTTTTACTCCGGAAGGCGTCACTTTGAATGGTGTCAAATCCCTTGAGTGGTCAGTACCCCTCATCTTGAAGATTTCTAGTGACCTGATTCTTCGGTCTTCCCTGTTCATGTTATAGAGGTTGATAATACCATCCATGACAAAGTGCTCAATGCCATACCGCATATCTTCCCTTTTGGATGTCTCAGCTTCAACAGTAGTTAGTGTCGTGACATCCAGGTTCCGAAGAAGTGAGAGGAATTCAAAAAGAGTCTGCCGATATTCCAGCTCTCCTGCAAAGGCCATCTTAATCATGGTTGCAGAATCAATAACTGCTCTCTTGAGGTTGTTGTTTGTAATCCGGTCCTCAAGAACGGTTGCAACTTCTTCCATCTCAAGCCTGTCTGGCTTGATGATTTCAAGCTTCTTCTCATCAATTAATTTGCCGACATCAGTCATCATGGGGAAAGTTCCGCGCATGTTTTCTGTAATGTCATCCACTGTTTCCTCAAGCGAGATGTAAAGTCCATTCTCGCCTTCCTTTGCCCCCCGATACAAGAATTCAAAACCAAAAGAAGTCTTACCGGCACCAGGACCTCCGTATACGGCCACGTGCCTCCTGGCAGGAATCCCACCATTTAGCATTTCATCTAATCCAGCTATACCTGTTTTTACACGTTCCATTCTCCCAACCTCTATTTTCGCCCTCTCAAAGGCAGCAACACCTCTCAGATAATCTTTATAAAAGATGCTTCGATTAGTTACACCACTACTTATTGACGGTGTTACGATGGACAAAGAGAGCATTCTTCCATGGACAGAAAAGTATAGGCCTGCGGGCCTCAGCGAAGTTGTGGGGCAGGAAGAGACTGTCAAGAGTCTGCAGGCTTTTGTGAAAGCTGGCAACATGCCGAACCTGCTCTTTGCAGGGCCTCCAGGAATTGGAAAGACGACATGCGCACTGGCTCTTGCAAAAGAGCTCTTTGGAGAGGAATACCAGGGAAATTTCCTTGAACTTAATGCATCTGATGAGAGAGGAATTGACATTGTACGAGGGAGGATAAAGGATTTTGCAAGAACTATTGCACTTGGAAATGTCCCATTCAAGCTTATCTTCCTTGATGAGGGGGATGCGCTAACTTCAGATGCGCAGCATGCACTTCGAAGAACGATGGAATCAACTTCATCAGTAACAAGATTCATCATCTCATGCAATTATTCATCCAAGGTAATTGAACCAATACAGAGCAGATGCGCTGTGTATAGATTCCTTCCGCTCCAGGAAGCGGGAGTAAAGAAGATGATAGGATACATCAGCGAGAAGGAGGGGCTCAAGATAGATGATGAGGCTTATGATGCACTCTTTTATGTATCTGAGGGGGATTTGAGAAAAGCGATAAATCTACTGCAGGGATGTTCCCTGCATTCGAAGAACGTGAATGCAGAGCTTGTCCACAAGACAGGCAGCAAGGCAAGGCCAGTTGAGATTGCCGAGATGGTAAAACTTGCCCTAGCCGGAGATTTCAAAGGCTCCAGGGAAAAACTGGATAAGTTGGTTATTTCCTACGGGCTTAGCGGAGAAGACATCCTGCTGCAGATTTACAGAGAGATTCCAAAGCTCGAAATTCCTGAAAAGGATAAGATAGTGCTTATAGATAAAGTTGGAGAATACAATTTCAGGCTGGTGCAGGGAGCCAATGAAAGGATTCAGATTGAAGCTCTTATTGCCCAGTTCATGCAGATGGGGGAGAAAAAATGAAATCGAAGATTTTGCTTGTATTGTTGCTTGGCCTGAGCCTGGTCTTTGCCAGGTCAGAAATACCATATGTGTTTGAGGAAGAGGATTTTGGAAATGAAGGGCTTCCGAAATTCCTGTATGCGCTTTCAGTTGATTGCGATACCGGCCAGATAAGGCAGGAAGTTTTCAATGAGCAGGTAGAGCCACTAGAAGGGGTGTCCAGCTATCTAAGATATCATGATTATGCAAGCCCTCTGATTTCATCTGGAACCAGTAATGCGGATGGAGTGATACTCCACCAGGTGCCTGGAGATATTGACCTTTATACCGGACTTTTCATACTGGTAATCGAAGAGCCTGGATACCAGAACAAGGAGATTCATTTCGATATCAACCCTTGTTTTGTAGAAGAGCCTGAGCCGGTTCCTGAACCAGAGCCATATGTTCCGCCAGAAGAACCTGTTACTGAACCTGAAGAGCCGCCAGAAGAAACCCCAGTAACTCCTTCGGCGGAAGAGCCTGCTCCAGAAAATGAGAGCGCACCTGAAGAAATTCAAGAAAACCAAACAGAGCCAGACCCAGTTGCAGAAGAGGCAGGTCCTGAGGGATGTGCCATTCCGGCTGTTCTTGTGCTGCTTTGCGGACTGTTTGCATTCAGAAGAGAGTGAAACTAATGAGAAAGGAAAAGGATTTCATAGGCGAAGTTGAAGTGGAAGATGACGCATATTACGGAGCTTTCACGGCAAGAGCGAAGAAGAATTTCGAACTTAGCGGAATGAAAGTCCACATTGCAATGATAAATGCAGTTTCAGTGATAAAGAGGTCTGCTGCTATTGCCAACAAAGAGCTTGGCAGACTCGATTCCAAGGTTGCTGATGCTATTGTGGAAGCTGCAGATGAAGTCCTTGACGGGCATTTTGATTCTGAATTTGTCCTTGATGCATTCCAGGCAGGTGCTGGAACCCCGCTTCATATGAACGTCAATGAAGTGCTTGCAAACAGAGCCGAGGAGATTCTTGGGGGAAACAAGGGAGAGTACAACTTCGTTCATCCAAACAACCATGTGAACATGTCCCAGAGCTCCAACAATGTGATTCCAACTGCCGTTCGTTTATCATGCCTTGCACTGCTTGGAGGAATGCTCAAAGAGGCAAAGAGCCTCTCTGCATCTTTTTCCAAATTGGCAAAGAAGAACAGGGACGTTCTAAAATGCGGGAGGACGCATCTAATGGATGCTGTTCCAATTAGCTACGAACAGGTGTTTTCTGCCTGGGCCCATGCAATTGACAAGGATGTCAGGGCAATGGAGAATGCAGCAGAGGGCCTCAAAGAACTTGGAATTGGCGGAACTGCAACCGGAACAGGAATAACCGCGCATCCGGATTTCAGAAAAACTGCAGTTTCCGAAATAGCAAAATTCACCAAGATGAAAGTAAGGGTTGCTGATGATCCAATTGAACTAACTGAGAACATGAATGATTTTATGCTCTTTTCAGCTGCCTTAAGGCAGTATGCAGTTACGCTGGTTCGGATTGCAAATGATTTGAGGTTGCTCTCATCAGGGCCAAAGACCGGGATTGCGGAAATCATTCTTCCAGCAGTAGAACCTGG
>Ga0180433_10005920_pt1 | contig 16293 bp, 28 predicted proteins | sample SS_ome_8_FD_132980 | JGI IMG/M metagenome (GOLD analysis project Ga0180433, IMG submission 132980) | Hypersaline lake sediment archaeal communities from the Salton Sea, California, USA - SS_1_D_1 metaG | ecosystem: Environmental > Aquatic > Non-marine Saline and Alkaline > Hypersaline >... | reverse complement strand
GCAGTACTCTCTAGTGCGTCTGATATTCTGCACCATGAAATGGTGAAGGATATCCACGACTATACCGAGTCGGTGCAGCACATGATTGCATCCGGCCGGTTCGAATGCCAGTGGAAGGACCGCGACGAAGTGCGCGACTTACTGGAGACGTTGCGTAGTTTGATGACCGCCATAGAGAAGAACACAGTCCAGATGGAAATGTTGGCCACCCAAATCAGATTGATGAGGCATGATGGGTAAGTTAATAAGACCTACGGGCATCACCGTTCATCACTCAGCTACGCCTGACCAGGGCGTGTTGGACTTCCCAGCCATCGTTCGGTACCACACCGAGGTCAACGGCTGGAGCGATATCGGCTACCACGCGGTAGTCGAGCGTACCGAGCGGGGCGTAGCGTGCATATTCGGGCGTCCTACGTCTCGCTACGGTGCGCATGCCAAGGGGCACAACAGCACCCTCGGCATTTGCTTTGTTGGCCATTACGATCAGGTTCCTCCTCCGAGCAGCATGATCGTCGAGGCCATCAAGCGCGTCATCATCCCGTGGTGTGATCAGTTCGGTCTGGTACCCCGCCAGATCTACGGACATCGCGAGCACGAGGGTGTAACGAAAACGTGCCCTGGCCGGGCGTTCAACATGGACGCGTTCAGGGCCGAAGTCTGGGAGGTCATGGATGAGCGACCTTAACCTACCCCCGACCAGCTGGACCATCCGCCGGACCTTCATGTTCATCGTCTGCGCCGTGTGTCTGGCCATCACCTGCTGGCTAGCCTATGGGGCTGTGATCTACGGTACCGACAGCACTCTGGCCATCGCCCTGGGCGTCACGTCCCTGGTCGCAGTGATCACCTGCGTGGGCTCCTACGTCTTCGGGGCCGCGTGGGAGGACATCGCCCGGCTCAAGATCCTGGGCGGCTCGGGGGGTTCCTGATGAATCCTCCAGATATTTTACAATTAGTTGGATTAGGAGGCGGTGTCGTGGCCGCGCTCCTCATCCTGCGCAAGCTGGGCGTACTGGGCCGCTCCAGTTCTGCCGGACGGGGCTTGGGCCTGGGGTTGGACCGGGCTAGCCGCGAGGCCCGCAGGCGCGAATCTGAGGCCGCTCAGAGGCGAGAGGAAGCAGACGATGCTGCGATCATGGAAGTCACCGATCGACCTCACACTGATGATCCTGCTGCTGATCTTGCTGAGCGGCTCCGTCGTCGCCGACGTTCCAGAGGTGCCGGGTGACCCTACGCTAGAGGCTGTGCTGCCGGACAGCATGCAGATCGTGCCCAAGAGCCTGCTGCGCGAAGCCACGCGTACGATCGATCAGCAGGACTTACGGATCATGCTGCTAGAGAATCGTCTCGCTGAGCGCGACTCTGTGCTCGTCAGCCGGGAGACGGAGTGGCAGGAGCGGCTGCACTACTGGCAGGAGTACGCAGAGCAAACTCAGGTCTCAACCTGGGAAGTGATCTGGCCTGCGTTACTGGTGCTGCTGGGAGTTGCTGCGGGGCGTATCTGAGGGAGCGCCCCCGCGTGAGCGGGGGCACCCAATCATCGTACAGGCTTGCTGTCTAGGTCGGGGAGCTCGGGCAAGGGCTTGGGTGCAGGTGTCGGAGTGTCAATGACCCATTCGGGTGCCAGGGTAGCTGCAGGGGGACCGAAATCAGCCACGTACCACTCGGAAGGTTCAGAGTATGGTCCCTGGCGATCTTGGGCGTCGACTCCTGCGACGCGTGCCTGGACGGGGACGAACAGATCGATCTGAACGTCAACGTACGTCGTGTCAGACGTGGCATAGCTGGTCCAATCGGTGTCGCCTTCGTACCGGATCTGCAGCACGTAGCTGACCGCCGGAGATCCGCAAGGCGGTTCGCTGCCGACACAGGGCGCAGTCCAGCTGGCCCGTACGACGGCATAGTTGAAGTCATCCTGCGCTGCCAGATTCGTCGTCATCAGCATCGGCAGCATCAGCAGCAGCAGCAAGCTCGGGATCAGTCGCAGCCTCATTTTTCAATTCCTCCAGGTTGTAGACGCTCAGCAGGTCATCGGGGTCTTCACGCTTGAGTCCGGCCAGCGCACGGAACTGACCCATGCACGATCCCAGCAACCCGGTCAGGTCATGAATCACCTGCTGCGGGTCAACCATCTTGCCGGACACCTGATCCATATAATCCTCGATATCTCCGTCCAGTTCAACAGCACGTTCCTGCATGATCTTGATCATGGTGTTGTTGATGCTGGTGTTGCTGATGATGGCGTGAAGTGACCGCAGCAGCAACGTGGCCATGCCCTGATGATACAATGCAGTGTCGTGCAGATGCATCCGATGCCCAGCCATCATGACTTCCGGCTGGCGCTCTGGACCATCACCATCTTCAGGATGCCGGATGCCGATGATGGCATACGAGTGCGCGTTCTCCAGAACGTCCTTGATCTCGTGGGGGAGCTTGATTTCATCCATGACATCTCCTTTGAGTGAGTGTGGGCCTGACCGAAGTCAGGCCCACGTGGTGCAGTGCAGCTTGGGGGAGGAGGGGGGCGCTACACTGCACCTAGATTGTCGCGACGAGCGTTGTAGTCGCCGTACTTCGACAGGTCACCCATGCCGGGCAGCTTGCCCTTGCGGTTGGTGACGTGCATCATGCCACGGTTGCCGTAGCACTTGAGGTTCTTCACCGGCACCGTCACGCGGCGCTTGGTGACCTTGTTGTCTTCCAGCAGCGCGCAGTACGCGAACTTGTCCTCGACGTGCAGCACCAGCAGCTGCTTGCCAGTGGTGATGTGCTCCCAGATCTGCTTCGGAGCGGGAACGATGGTGTTCAGCTTCTCGCGGCTCATTGTTAGACCTCCCGATCTTCAGTTGCGATCTTGGTGCTGATGTCCAGGTCAGGATTGCCCCAGGTGAGATACAGGGCGCTGATGTGCAGGACGACCACCTCGATCTGCGTCTGCTTCCCGTCCACTGTGGCGGGAATGTTGTGGATGGTGCCATCGTATGCGTTGAACGACACCCGCTTGCCGGTAGCCACTGACGACATGTACGGGTCGTTGCCCGTGCGTTCGCTGGTTGCCACCACTGTGCCTTTGCGCTCCACCTTCTGGTGCGTCTCGGGCACTACGATGCTGCCAACTTGCTTGACCGCATCATCTCGTAACACCATGACCCTGGCTCCCCCATCGAACGCGGGGGTGATCATGATGTCGTTGTCCTTGATCGCCGCACGTGCAGCGTCGAACAGTTGCTTGTTGAAGGGCATTTTAGCCTCCTAGTAGTAGCCCTGGTGACGGCCATTCTTCGGCCACTTCTTATGCCACTGCGTACCCTTGCCCAGCTTGCTGTCGATGTAGCTGGGATCAAGGTTGTTGCCGCCCGTGAACTCTGTGATCTCGCCGTACACAGATGCGATGCCCTGTGCGTCAGCCAAGTGTTCACGGTCTGCCACGTCGGGACGCATCCGCCACGCAGACTGGGAAATCATCTCAGTCTTGTTGGCGTTGCCGTCTCCGGTGAACACCGCCTTGGCAGTCTTGTTGTTGACCGGGGCGAAGAAGACGCGGCAGTGTTCGTCTGGCAGTCGGTGCAGCTGCGACACAATAGCACCGTACAACGCAGCTTGCGAGGCCAATGTTTTGACGTTGCGCTTGAGCGTCTCGTTCATCACTGCCGTCTCCATCTGAATGATCACTTTGTCGATATCGTGGTTCACCAGCCACTGCTCGATGTGCTCCGCACAGTACTCTGCGATGTCCTGGATGCGGCACTCCAGCGTGCCATGGCGCGGATTGCGGCCACGAATCGCCACAGCTGCAACGGGCACCTCTTTCTTGGTCAGCACCATCGCTGTAGTTCCCAGCCCTGGATCGATACCAATGACCCACGTGCGCTCGATGTCATCCAGCTTCTCCTTCGCCATCATCGGCTCCTTCCAGATCGCAGATCTTCATGCGTCGAAGATCGCTGTGCAGATACAGCAGCGGCTTGTCAGTGTCTTCTCGCTGCTTCATGACCTTCACACGCATGACGTTCTCCTGCTGCTCTTGCCGCGTCTGGTTCAGCCCTAGAATGATGTCGGCATGCTGGGTGACTTCCCAGCTGTCCGCCACGTCTTCGGGACCGAACACCAACTTGGTTGAGCCGATGCGGTTGACTTGCCATGCTGTGATGATCGGAACGTCGAACTCAGCTGCCACGCCACGCAAGTCCACTACCATCTCGCCTTTGATCAAGTAGTCGCCACGGTTGGCGCGTGCGTTGTCCGGCTTCATGATCCCAGCGTAATCTATCATGACGAACGAGACCTCCTTGCCCTCGTCCCTCGCCTGCTCAAGCTCAGCGTGCAGCTGGGCAGGTGACAGCTTGCTGCGACCACGAAAATCGTTGAACCATACCTTCCCGTTCACTTTCTTGCGGCGCGTGTTGATCAGCCTACGCGCTGTCAACATCTCGGTGTTCGTCAGTCCAGTGAGGCACTGGTAGTATCGCCCGTAGCACTTTCGCAGCGCGATCTCCAGTGTCGCTGTCCAGCAGTTCTCCCCCGCGAGCGCCGCATTCGTTGCGATACGCCAGAGATAGCTCGTCTTGCCGACGTTCTGAGGAGCAAGAATGACAAGCAACTCGCCGCGACCAACGCCACCAGCGAGTGCAGCGTCCAGGCGATCACTAATGCCCAGAGGTACAAAATCTCGGACCATTTCATCGTCACCTGGGAGTGCCGCGTCACGAGATTCCACGACCTCGACACGTTGTCCCGTGGCGATTCGTTCAGCGTCTGCGAGCAGCCTTGCAGGTACGCCGTAGTCAAACACGGGGCTGTCTCGATGCGTGACCACCATGCGTGCAGCGCGCGCAGCCTTGCCCCTGGCCACGTACTGGCGGAACGCATAATCGATCTGATCGTCATCAGGCTCATCCTCTTCCATGACATGGTTGATGACTTGCTGCATCTCTTGCTGGCGATCTCCAGCACAGGTAGCGTCTACAGCTGCCCGCAGCGCGCGTTCGTCGATGTCAGTCTTGGACACCTCATGCATGTCGCGCAGTAGGACGTACAGCGTACTGGCCTGTGTATTGGGGAACGCTTCATCGTCCAGCATATGCCGGTAGCGAACCCAGTTCGACCGCTTCATGAGAGCACGCAGCGATGTTGCGAGGAGTGCGTCCATTACTTACCGCCGCTATGCTTCCACATCTGCATGAACCGTTCCTTCATGGCTTCGCCGTAAGCCTGCGCCATTGCCTCTGCTTGAGTCGATGTCAGATCCTTGATAGCGATGCCCTCTTTTGCGTCATCAACTGTGCGTAGGAACACGGGCACGTGTCGCGCCTTGATTCGATAGCCACAGATATCGACGTACGGCTCCATCATTCCAAGTCCTCCGCATGAAGGATGTCACCCAGCTGCGGGTGGCGCACAGGCTGGCCCTTCTTCTTTGCCTTCTCAGCGCCATGGCACAGGTGGAAGAACGGGCAGTAGCTGCATTCCTTGCTGGACTGCAGGAACTCAGCGCGCGGGGGTGTGTTCGACATCAATCCGCGATGCACCACTGCGCAGCGGTTCAGCACCTGCTGCCAGACAGTGCCAGACCACGGGATGGGTACATGTCCCAGAATCTGTTCCGGGTCACGCTGGGAGTGCAGACCGGTAGCGCAGCAGTCACGGCCCTTCAACACGATCATCGCGTTCTTCAGCTTGGTAGCGTACATGCCGACGTGCGCTTGGTAGACGAAGTTCATGTTGTGCTCGTACATGTACGAAACCACGTCATCAACCGAAAGAGTCTGCGACCAGACGTTGTTGTACGCCCAGTAGTCCTTGTTGCCGATCGACTTAATCTCCAGCACGTGCTTGGTGCGGCCCAGCTTCACGATGCCGTCCACGCGTGCGTGCAGGGTGAACGACATATTCTTGTGCTTGACCGGCACATCTTTCTGGAACGTCTCGATCGAAAGCATGTCGTTCTTGTCTCGTTCAACAGCTTCGATCTTGGCACCGCCGATGTCGGCCATGAACGTGCGCGTGATATCGTGGTGAGCTTCGCCGTCACGACCATAATCACTGCCACGTGCTGTGAAGATGCTGGGGATGTAGCCCATGCGGCGGTACCAGATGCGGCGCTTGCAGTACCCGATCTCAGATGCCGTGAATCGTTTGGGCGGTACCTTTGTCCTCTTCAGGCGTTCCAGATTGAGCTCAGTCTGGGAACGGTAGGCATCTCTGATTGGATCGTAACGGAGCGCCATTGTCTTCCTCCTCCTGCGGGAACAGTTCGGCCAGGACGTACTCAGCGTCTTCTGGGATTGTCGTCACAGTGCCGGTTTCTGGGTTGAACAGGTATTGCGGTAGCATAGGTTGTTCCTCCGACGTTGGACAGGGGGGTCGCTCCTACGGCACTGCAGGTAAAGCCATCGAAACCCTTCAGCACCTTACGGTCACGACCCCCCGCGTCATTTAGCCAATCTCCTTCTCGATCAGATCCCACGGCAGATCAGGGTGCGCATTCACCAGCATCTCCTTCTGCTGGTCGATGTCGTACACCTTCATGTCCAGCTTGGCCGGGAGATCCTTGATGCACTTGTTCCACCAGTCGGGGTCGATGTCGTCCATGGACTGGATCTTGCCCGTGGCGTGCACAGAGTACTTGGTGCCGTAGCGGCCCTGGCCGGTGCGCGTGATCGCCACGCCCTGGCCCTCGTCCGGGTCGCAGAACACCGGCATATCGTTGTCCTCGGCCACGGAAATCAGGTCGGTCAGATCAGTGGCCACGCCATTGGGGATCTTGACGATCCGGGGTCCGTACCACTGCTTGCTGGTCGGGTCCAGCAGCCACGCCTGCGCCTGCAGCTGCTTGGTGGCGTACATCTCTTCTCCGAGCTCCACCAGCCGTTCGTCAACGCCCTGAGTCTTGCACCACTCGACGAAGTTGCAGATGTAGCAGTTGCCGTCGCCGTGCTCCTGCAGACACGCGGGGGCGACCTTGCGTTCGGAGTCTTCCAGGCTGGGGAAGCCGCTGTTCACATCGTAGTGCAGCCGCTGCAGTACGAAGATCGCACCCTGCGCCAGCCCCTCATCGTCGTAACGCGGGACGAGACGCAGCGTGTTGGTTCCCTGCTGGAGAGTGTGGTAGATGGATTGGCGCTTGGTCATGGCCCGGTTCGCGGCAGCACTGGCCTTGAACTTGGGGCGCGTCGCACCAGACGCGGTGGGCGCAGCCGTCTTCGTGGTCTTCTTCGCAGCCTTCTTCGTCGTCTTCTTCGCGGTCTTCTTACGGGTCGTTGCCATTGTTCGTCACTCCTGCCTTGGGTTAGTGTTGTTGGGATGTAGAATGTAGCACGTGTTCTACAGCTGGTCAACTACTAAATTTCTACGTCCTCCGTCTCACCCCAGTTGGGGCCGATAGCCACGTCAGCCACCATCGGAACTGACAGTTTTTCAACGCCATAGCGTTCTACGTCTGCGTGCTCTAGGCACTGCACGACCAGCCTTTGCACCACCTCCTGCTCGCCGGGATACAAATCAATCACCACCGAATCATGCACCTGCATGACGATGATGCTCTTGAGTCCATTCGCGCGCATGGCGTTCTCCAGATCCACCATCGCCACGAACGTGTATGCAGCTGCCCCGCTCTGCACTTCATGGTTCCAAGCCTGCCGCTCAATCCGCCAGCCCGGCCACGCATCCCAGCGATGCGGAGCCGTGAAACGACGGCGGTATCCGAACAGTGACTCGGAGTAGAGTCGCCGCTTGACCTGCAGCTTGGTGTTGTCGATGTACTTCTTCAGACCACGAAACGTGTCGAAGTACTGGTCGAGCATCTGCTTGGCCTTCTGCTTCGACACACCGATCTGCTTGGCCAGCGTGTTGGCCCCGCCACCGTAAAGCGTGAGGAACGTCTGACGCTTGCCATGCGTACGTTCCAGCTTCGTCACGTCCTCCGGCTTCTTCTGCAGATACCGTGCCGTGAGCTCGCGGTGCGTGTCCTCACCGGACATCAGCGCGTCGATCATCGCCTGATCTTGCGACAGGTGTGCTGCCCAGCGAACCTCCGCCTGCGACAGATCTGCTTCCATGATCTGACCGCCGATGTCACTCCACCGACTGACGTACTGCGTCTTGATGTTGAGTTCTAGCGGAATCGGATGGTCATCATCCGGCTCAGGCTTGCGAGGAATGTTCTGCAAGTTTGGGCCTTGAGAGGAGAGACGGTATGTCTCCACCACATCCGTTCGATAGCTGGTGTGGACGAAGTGGTGACCTCCTGGATGTCGCACGGCGTACTTCTCGCGGAGACCGACGACGTACGTTGAGTGCAGCTTCTGGTATCGTCGGTAGACCAGGATTGTCTCGATGATCGGGTGTCGGTGTGCCTCTCGTTCCAGTACTTCTCGTTCGGTCGTATAATCATCAGGATCTTCATCCTTTCGCAGCTTGTAGTACGCAGATGCGAACTGCCGCTGGAGTTGTGGCTTCTTCAGATCGATATCAGGCACCTGTTCAATCAATGCTTCAGCCAGCTGGTCAGGACTGTTGGGATTGATCGGACCAAGCGTAGCTGTGATCTTCTCGCGCAGTTCGTTCAATCCCTTTTCGAATTGCTGGTCGAGGTAGTAGTTGCGGCGCATGTCTACGCACGCACCACGCACTTCCATCCTGGCCAGCACTTCGTACAAGTCCATCGACAAGCGGAACGGACGGTCGAGTTTCTCCTGCCGCAGTGCGCGGCGCTGTGCCAACGCGGCAGCAATTGATGCCTCGCCGTCCGCTCCGCAGTACTCGTACTGCTCGTCGTCCGCCACAAACTCCCAGCCACCGCGCTCCTTCACCAGAGCCCGATGATCACGACTATAGTCACCGAGACGGGGGAGGTAGATGAACGTGAGAGACTTGAGATCGGTCAACGGGTTGGTGCAGTCGAGTACGTGCTCGGCGGTGCTGGTATCGTGCATGTTCTGCAGATCATACCCGAACCGTGCGCACCACCGTTTGTCGAACTTGATGTTACTGCCTGCCTTCACGATCGTAGGATCTTCCACGATCTGGCGCAGCCAGCGGGGGAACATGGAGTTGCGTTGCAGCTGTACGATCCAAGCTCTGCCGCTCTTGTGCGACAGCACGGCCATGCGGATGCGCGCCTCAGGATCCCACGGGTTGAGTCCTGGGTACGTTTCCAGATCGAAGCCAACCACGTCCAGCTTCTTCGGCAATCCCTTGGGCCGCTCTTTCCACTGCGGAGTGCGCGGCTTCAGCACCGTGTAGCGCCCCCACTCGGTGCGTGTCTGGCCATTCAGTGCAGCCAGCGTGTCGAGCACCAGCCACTTGACCATGCCCTGCTTGACCGACACGTGCTCGATAGAGTGTGTGGCCACCACCGGGATGCCGGGCAACCCATCGATCTCCAGCTGCTCACGCAGGTGCTCTGACACCGGCACATTGCCCTTGTCCAGCAACGCGTGCAATGCCGTGGGTCCGCACGCCACCACTGCGTCAGGTTCGTACTCCAGAATCTCCGACAGCATCGCATCGCGGTACTCGCGGATGACCTTCATCGGGGGCTTGGTGCGGGGATCACAGTAACGTTCGTCAGGCACGGCCAGCACCGTGTGGATCATGACATCCAAACGCTCAGCCACCTGCTCAATGAGTGCGAAGTCTTCAGCGGAGAGTGCGTCGCCTGTTCGTGGCGCGTCACGGTACGGCGTGCCCAGCACGAATACTACCGTACTCATTCACTGTCCTCCGGCCAGACTTTGCTTGCGTACTCACGCAGACGGTAGAACGTGTACGGATCTAGGCAGATGCGTGTCGTAGAATCTTGGGCGCGTAAGTCGAGCACAATATGATGCCCGTCGAATGACGCATACACGCCGTCACTTAAATACTCATCTTGCATTGGGTGCCTCCCGCAAAGAAGAAGAATGTAGCACGTGTTCTACGCTAAGTCAACAGCTGGCGCAACGCCCTGCTGGCAGTGTCTGCAGGATCAGTGCCGTCCGGCAGTGTGATGAGCCGCAGCTTGTACTGATCCATCAGCTGATCCGATAGCGTGAGCGCAGCAGCCTGCGCGTCAGCGTCCAGCATGATCGTGAGTCGTTCGCGCACCAGCTTGCGCAGATCGAACTCCACCTGCTTGCTCATGGACTTGCCGCCCAGCGCCACCGCTGGCAAGCCAGTGGCCTGCCACACAGCGATCGCATCGAACGGCCCTTCCACCAGCACAGCCGCGCACACAGACTCCCAGCGCGGCACCATGTACAGCGGGTGAGATCCTGGTGCGCTCATGTACTTGGCCGCATCCCTGGCCCACGTTGCGTACGATCGCCCCGTCCAGTAGATCGTGCGTCCCATGGGACCACGATACGGGATGAGGATACGGGGGGTCTGGCGCATCTCTACGAGCCCCAGAGCCCCCCACGTGGCCGCGCCGATCCCACGCTGCTGCAAGTATTGCTGCGCGGGGGGAGTCAGCGGCATCCAGCTGGGCAGATCCATCTCAGGCCACTGTTGGGTGGCCACTTGACCCCGGCTGGACAGTATCGCCAGCAACTCGGCGCGTGCCTCGTCCGACCAGTCGTCCACTTCCACGCGACCACCAGCTTGGTGATTGCTGGCAAAACAGAACCACAGGCCCGTGACCGGATTGACATAAACCTTCCAGTTCATGCTTCCGCACACAGGGCACTCTTGGTAGTTGAGCTCGTCGCCACTACCACGCTGCGGTCCCTTGAAATCTGCCAGTGAACGTGGACGCATAGCCTACCTGGGTTGAACGATGTTGGGAGAGTTCTCGCGCGCAGCCTTATTGATCACCCCGAAGCTGAAATGCAACCAAGCCGTCGAACGCGCCAGCCCGACTGACGTGCATCGCCAGATCAGTGTTCGCACGGCCCAGCAACATGCCCATGTCGGGCAGTGTCAGCTGGGGAGACGCGGCAATGACCACTTCACCGTCGTCCTTGGTGACTCCGATGATGATGTACTTCTGGAGATCGTCGAGGTTGAGTTCCTGGGCTTCGCTCATTAGGTCATCCTTTCATCAGCTGCTTGAACACTGCGCCGATTGCAATGCCCACGACAATGAACGGCAACGCCATGATGACAACGTTTGCCACCATCATGAAGTTCACCACGAGCTCGGTGTAGACGTGCAGCAGTGGACTGTTGGTCGAACGCATCCAGTGGAGTCCAGACATCCACAGGAGCACGATACCAATCACCACTACGTGGACGAACAGGTAACGCAGGTACCGTTCTTTGGTTGTGTACTTGATCCGTCGCATGACACCAGCCTTGTTTGGGTGTAGAACGCATTGTAGCACGTGCACCGACGAATGTCAACTTAGTGCTTCCAATTTCCGCAGCGCCTGCTGTGCCTCCTTCGTGTATCCGGCGCGCGCACCTTCTGCTCGCACTTTCCGCAGCCACCCTTTGAAACTCATGCGCTTTCGCCCGCCGCCCCAAGCAATGACTTCATTCACGTCAGTGTGCGGAACTCTGACCAATGAGATCTTGCCGCAAGGCGTTGGCAGAAGTGTGACATTCTTCTTTCCCCAGATCGTGACTACGCCTGTGCGTTGCCCGGTACCATCCCAATACCATACAAGTGTGCCAGCCTTCAACTTGTACATCGCAATTCCTTCCCCCTCACGTCGCCGCCTCCGCGACTCCGCTCGGGCTGTGAGTTTCCTGGCGCAATTCCTTCCCCCTCACGCCACGCCCCCCTGACTCGGACTGAGGAAAAAATCCCCGTAGCCGGTGAAGCCGGCTACGGGGTATTTTTTCTTGCCTTAGGCGTTGACCTCCTGCATCAGCGCCTCAACAAGCGCCTGCGACGAGTTGTGGTTCCAGTTGTGCCGAGCTACCCCGTCCTGCATGTTGTGCGTAGCGAGGTCTGAGACGGACTGGATGAGTGCGTGGACGGTCGGTCCTACGTCGCTGCTGTAGCTGCGGATGGTTTCCGACAGCCGTTCGCGATAGCGCGGCGCAGTGCTCCGGTAGATCTGCACGATCGCTCTGCGGATGTTGTTGTCATGCCGCAGATCTGCCTTCACCTGACCTGCGGTCTGGTGAACTTCGATCATCTCCTCGATACCATCGGCCAGTCCACCGATGGCGTCGCAGAAGAACCCCATCAGGTTGATTTCCTGTCGATGGTTCGTCTTCGCGTTTCCGGTAGCGAGGACTTGCGTGGTGCAGCCATTGGTGCACCACTGACGCCAGATACCGGAACGGACAGTCAGGCCGCCAGTGCCTCGACTGTCATGCCACACGTCCACCATGGGAAAGTGCGGGGAGTCGTCTCCCGGCACTTTGAATTCTTTGCCAGCGGTGAACGTCCACCTCGACCTCCCCTTGTAGTAGTTGCCGTCATGGCGAGCGGTGAGGTCGAGTCCGACTGCATCCGATGCCAGATCGAGCGCAGCGACGATCTCGGCATTCGGAATCAGTCGGTAGGTCTTGGGAGTGACGGTGTTCAGTACGTTCCCGTACTGATCCACCAGAGCTCCGAATCGGCTGGGCGCAAACATGCGTTCAGCCGAGTCTTCGCCCTCGCTCAGCATGAGCGTGTGGCGCTTCTCGGGATCGTTGTTGCGAATCGCCGCGCCGCGATCCGATGCCGGATCGACGGTGCTGGCGATGTACATCGGCATGATCTCGACGTTCACGGTCCTGATGTCCTCACGGTTCTTAATCATCGTGCGTCCCCTTTAGGGCTGGGTGGTTTTCGGTGACGGGGTAGATGGACAGATGTGCGAACCTTCGTTTCGGCCAGCTGTCGTAGCAGACGTCCACATCGAACACGTCTTCTCGTCGGTCTACCCAGGCTTCGACCAGAGGCGCGTCCTCTGGTCTGCAAGCCCAGGCAGCAACGGAGATGCCGTCTGCGGCCTGACCCCATCCGGAGAGGAAGGAGTCAGTGCCGTAGACGAGCACGGTCAACGTGTTGATCTGATCGTCAGATCTTCTATCGTTGACTCGCGACTTCATGGTTGAATTGCCTCCGCATGTAGATGATTCGTTGTCCCTGGAATCGGAGGAACCGGCGCATCGCGTTGATGATAATCTCACGCGAGAACGCGTTGTGCGATCGCTTCCATCCATGCCAGTGGATTCCGATTCCGCTCTCGTTGTAGCCTGCGTGCAACAACGCACGGTAGATCAGGGAGCCATGGATGTAGTTCTCCTCAAGGTGGCTCCATACACAGTCCTGACCCATGGGGTACTCATTGTTCTCAGTCTTCATCAGACATCCCCAACAGTCCCCGTTGCTGGGTTGCGGAAGCTCATCGAGCTTCTTCAACGATCGGATCATGCGATCGATCATCTTCTTGAGATGCTTCTCATCGTCGACCGCAGAGCTCGCATCGTCTTCGCTCGCGTTCGTGATTGCTCCGTGTTGGTCGACGATCATGCCGTCGAAGAACGGCGTGTCTTCGTAGCCAACGTACCACACGTGGTTGTGCTGGTAGACACGCGCGGGGGTGAACCGGTTGATGCGGTCCTTGGTCGTGTACGTTCTCCAACCCCCGGAGTTTAACACGTACGTGCCGTCTTGTCGAACGATGATGATCTCAGTGGCATGCAGAATGATGCCGATTGAGTCATCTTCTTTGCGGTACGCGTACGTGTTGTTGGCCAGCTTGCGCCGGTCCAAGTGCGGATACTGGTCCAGCATCCGGTCTAGCTTTGCGTAGGTGTGCATTGCTTAGTCTCCCTTCTGGATGGTGACGATCTGCGGGGTGATGTCAGTGTTGTGCACCATGTTGATGCTCTTGATCAGCTGGAGCGCCTCATCGGTGTTCAGCCAGTTTTCAGCGTGCACGCGTTCGACGAAGTACTTGTGGACGTACACCGGTCCGATCTTGGGCGTGAACAGCTGGATGGGCATGCCAGCGGTCTTCCGCGTCATGATCATGATTGACTGTCGGTTCGTATCGACCTCAACAGTATCGAGTTCCATGTCATCGTTGTTGATCGAGCGGACGATGATCTCCCAGTTGTTTTCGATGTCGTGCTTGAGATCATCGTAGCTACAGGAATTGCATCCATCGATGCTGACTTCCAGTTCACCGTAGGAGAAGGAGAACGAATCCACGTCTGGATCGTCACCGCAGCGTGAGCAGGTGACGGTGCATGACGTGTTTTCGATCTCCTCTCGGACGAGCTCATCCCAGTCGAGTTCCCGTTCCATGTCGAGATTCATCTCGATCTTGCGGCATACCGCATCGGTGAGGTTGCTGATCTCTTCCGAGACCACGGTACGAACGAAGTCACTGATGTTGTCGCGCAGCTGGTCGAAGTTGATGCTCATGATTCTTCCTCTTTCGTGAGTTTGCGCAATTCGATGTAGTCGAATCGCTCGGTGGTGCTCATCTCTTCCAGCGGCATGTCGTAGTACATGTCGATGAGAGCTTGAGCGGCTTCGGCTTCGGTCTCATGGACCGACCACTCGGTCGCGTCCATGTACCCACGGGCACTCAGTCGTGCGCCGTATCCTTCCACGCGTTCGATCATCTCGACATCGTTCCATTCGATGTCGAGTAGAACGTCTTCCGGGACGGCGTACGACTCGCCGCAGCGAGTCGTCACCTCCCAGAACGTGGATTTACTCGTGATTACTGGTCGCATGAACGACATTGGTTTCTTCTTTCTTCTTTGCGCGAGCCAGTTCGCTATCGAGACGTGCCCACACGTTCTTCATGAACTGGTTGCGCGTGTACTTGTTCGCGTTGGTGACCAGCCCGATGTAATCGAGGAGATCCTGGCGGGTCATCGGCGCGTCGACGCATTTGCCGTCGACATTCTTGGTGCGCAGGCAATCGAACACGCGTTCGTAGATTGCCAAGCGTGCCATCCACTCATCCACGTTCTCTTCGGTCAGCGTAGGCAGGCCGATGGGGATGGTGTAGAAGGTGAGCGCGTAGAGGGTGGGATGCATGTGCGTCTCACCCTCAAATTCGTAGACGCGCTTATCTTCGGGGATCTGGGTGTGGTTGTAGTGCAGTGCCATTCCTTACACCTCCAGGTTGAACGTGTCGAAGATTTCCTTGGCCAGCCGTTCGCGCGAGTAGACCGGCACCTGGAAGAGCTCGTCGTAGAAGAACCACAGCGGCATGGCAACCTCGCAGTCTTCTTCGTACCACCCGTCGTGCGAACGGATGTGCTCGGGCATCCGCTTCAACTGCTCGGGTGCCACCCAGATGCCTCCGTGGCGAGCGGTGCTGACCATGATGAGACCAGTGCCGATGTGCTTGGTCTCTTGGATCTCGCCCCACGGCGAGTGCTGGTAGGTGCGCGGGGGGAACTGGCTGGCGGGTCCATCGTGGTAGATGCTCTCAAACATTGCGTAACTCCTCGTTTAGTAGTGACTTGGCCTTCTCGCAGAACTTCTCCCAGCCCCGATCGAACTGGTCGTGGTAGTGCCCATGTACGCGGAACATGTTCCCGTCATGGTTGAACACTTCGGTGTGGACGATGTAGGGTGTGACGACGTTTTGAGCATCGTGGTAGAACACGATGCGTCGATCGCGCAAGCCATCCACTCCTTTCACGACTCTGGTTTGCGCGATGTACGCGATGTTACTCATCCTCGTCTCCTTCCAGGTTGAAGGACACGGTGTGGCATCCATACGGGCAGACGTACGCGTCATGCCCGCCATTCGAACACTCACGAAGGTTGAAGACGTGTTCGATCACCGTGTCCTGGATGAGATCCTTCATGCCCTTGTCGATGAACATCCGAGCAGTACCAAGGGCACGGTCATACTGCTTGGGGTTGAACGAATATCCGTTGGATGACCTGCTTGATGCCGACCACTCGGCATAGATGATGGCCAGCGTTTCGTCTTTGATCCGCCGGATGTTCTGTTCAACATTTCTCTCACCGGTGGCGGTGTGGCTCCATTCCCACGTCATGACATTTCCTTTCGTTGGCGCACTTTCGACCTCACCTAATAACCCCCGCCCCCGCCCCCTGCTTAATTGGCAGTGCCCGACCTGCTGAGTCCCGTTGATGCAGAGGGGGCGTTGCTGGGAGCGGTTGGCCCCCCTGCCCGACTGGATTGCCGGGTTCAGGGAGGCCGTGCTGGTGGCGGTGAGGTGTCGGTTGTTCATGGCTTTCCTTTCTATCGGGGGTCGATGAAGACCATGAACATGGCGTTGGCACTGGCGGCACTGAGTGTGGTCCAGAACAGCGCCTCGTTCTGCGTCTGCGTGATGGTCCACATGCAGAGCATGAACAGCGGGACAATCAGCATCAGGGACACCCTGAATGCCCAGAGCCTCTTACGGCTCGGGCCTTCGATT
>Ga0180433_10005918_pt1 | contig 16296 bp, 9 predicted proteins | sample SS_ome_8_FD_132980 | JGI IMG/M metagenome (GOLD analysis project Ga0180433, IMG submission 132980) | Hypersaline lake sediment archaeal communities from the Salton Sea, California, USA - SS_1_D_1 metaG | ecosystem: Environmental > Aquatic > Non-marine Saline and Alkaline > Hypersaline > Sediment... | reverse complement strand
GTATAGAAACGAGATAGATATAGTTTCTATTAACGATTTATTTGAACCTAAATATTTGGCTTATGTATTAAAATATGATACTGTTTTTGGAAAATATAATGGTACTGTTGAAGCCAGAGAAGGCGTTTTGATTGTTGATGGAAAAGAAATTCCAATCACAGCTGAGCGAGATCCAGCTAATTTACCACATGCTAGAAACGATATTGATGTTGCTGTAGAATCAACAGGATTTTTTGTTAAAAGAGAAGGAGCTGAAAAGCATTTGCAAGCTGGAGCAAAAAAAGTATTGATCTCTGCTCCTGCAGTTAACCCCGATATCACTGTTGTATTGGGGTGCAACGATGAAAAGTTAACTAACGATCATAAAATCATCAGCAATGCATCGTGTACTACGAATTGTTTAGGACCCGTGGTAAAAGTTTTAAAAGATAACTTTGGAATTGAAAATGGAATCATGACAACGGTTCATTCCTATACAGGCGATCAAAAACCTGTCGATACAGCAAGAGCAGCGGATCCTATCAAAATGATTAGGGGTCGAGCTTGTGCAGCAAACATCGTACCAACATCCACCGGCGCAGCTAAAGCAATTGGCGTGGTATTCCCAGAATTGCAAGGTAAATTAGATGGGATCGCCATGCGCATTCCAACCCCAAATGGAAGTGTTGTTGATCTAAAAGCTAACCTACAGAAATCTACAACAGTAGATGAGATTAACTCTAAAATGAAAGAAGCCGCAGCAGGTTCATTAAATGGGATTTTAGAATATACTGATGATGCTATTGTAACCGCAGATATCGTTGGTAATCCTGCAAGCTCTATTTTCTCAAGCTTATGGACCAAGGTAATTGGCGGTACTTTCTGTAGCGTTGTTAGCTGGTACGACAATGAATGGGGATATTCAAACCGATTAGCTGACTTGATCGTTAAAAAATTATAAATTTTAACAATTTGCTTATTTTTTTTCTTTTTTTTTATTAATCTCTCAAAAAATCTCACTATAATTTATTTTTAGTAACATGTGAAATGTTATTAGAATTCGAGCATAAGTTTAAGAATTAATGATTCAACTAAAAATTAAATTGTGAGGTGTTATTTTGGAATCAAAATCGAAATTGAATAGCATTACTTTAACCGATAGTTCTAGTGGTTCGCTGCACAACGAAATTGAGAAAGCTCTAAAACCTCTTGGTGGACTTGGCAAGTATATCTCGGAGGAAGATCGAGTTTTACTTAAACCTAATTTTAATACGGCGGATCCCTTCCCTGCTAGTTCTGATCCAGATTTCCTCTTGACTGTTGCTAGGATGATTATGGATATTACTCCGAATCTCACCATCATTGAATCTTCCATGTTCCGGTTAAAAACGGTGAATGTGATTAAAAAAATGATGGGAGAAAGTATATCCGATTTAGGAGTCCCGCTTATCACGGAGCAAGATTACATTTATAAAAATATTGATCTTCAGTCTTTAGGAGCAGAATACTTCAAAAAAGTCAAACTCCCTGAGCAGATACTGGATCCTGAAGTGAAACTTATCTTGTTACCTTGTCTTAAAACTCATTTTATTGCGCAGTACACGGGGGCTTTAAAACTCGCAGTAGGTTTTATGGAAAAAAAACAACGCTTAAGATTACACGCGAGTCGTACAGTTCCCGAAAGAGCAGCAGAATTAAATTTGGGTTATAAGCCACATCTTATAATCATGGATGCTAGGAAAATCTTTGTTACTAAAGGACCCATGGATGGACAAGTAGAATCGCCGCAAAAAATCCTCGTCGGAATCAATAGAACGGAAATCGATATTGAAGGAGTGAAGATAATTCAATCCTACAACGCAGATAATATGTTGAAAGGCAAAGGGGCTTTAGAAGCGCGTACAGTGAAACATGCCTTGAAATTAGGGATAGAATAATAAAGAATAATTGAGGAATTTTTAAAAACTCAGATATAAATATTCTTTTGTAAATACTTTTCGGGATTATCAAGTTGATTTAATTCTAAAATATTTTCTATCTTAATTATTAATAGATCTTTTCTATTGAATTTTCCAATTCAAGATATAATTTTTTTAGATCGTCAATTTGGTCATCTGTTGCGTCCCAGTAACCTCGATTATCGGCTTGAAGCATATTTTTAATGATGTCCATCATTGCAAATCTATTATTCTCGATTAAGGCGTTCTTAATATCATCATTTTCAACATATTGCTTATATGATTTCTCCCATATCCAATTATCTACATCATGTGTGGTTGCTGCCAATCCTAGAACATTCTCTACTCTTTCCGCAACTTTTTGTCCCCCATGATATTTATGATTCAGCATTGAATTAATCCACCGTGGATTAAGTGTTCTTGTTATTGCTCCTTCTTTTATATTTTTACTTAAAGTATCTACATTTATTTTTTTTCTTGAAGTATCAGCTATATAAACATTTGCCTTCTTTCCACTTAATTCCTTATAAGATCTTGCAAGACCTCCCGTAAATTCATAATAGTGATCTAAATCAGTAATACTATATTCGCTAGAATCACGTATTTGACTCATAATATCGATCTTACTGATAGTATTGGTAAAAGTCTTAGGGCTTCTTTTAATTTTACGATTGCTCATATAAGCAAAGCACATATTGCTCACATAATCTTGTACAAGTTCTTTTTCAGTTTCCCATTTTCCCGCAGAAACGATATCGGTCAAGTTTGTATTATATTTTCCTGGAGGAGGGCCGAAGACCCTCGCTTTTGGATTCTCAACACCTTCTTTTTCCATTTCAATATAATTTTTTCTTACAAAGTTTTTATCTAAGGGCTCATCCAGAGCAGTGACGGCCTCTATAACTCTGTTGATCAATTCTAATAGATAAGGAAAAGTATCTCTAAAAATTCCGCATATTGTAGTTAATACATTAATTCTTGGATGTGTCATTTCTTCTAAGGGGATTATTTCAAACTCGGTGGTCCAGACTGATTTATTCTTTATAGCTTTCACTCCTAGATAATTAAAGATTTGTCCAATGGTCTCACCTCCCGTTTTCATCGTTTCAAACGCCCAAAGAACTACACTCACAGTCTCGGGATAAGAACCTTTCTGTTCAATATACTTTTTTAATAGCTCTTCAGCAATCTCTCCCCCTCTCCGATAAGCTGTAGAGTTGGGTATTAATCTGGGATCAAATCCATAGGAATTTCTTCCTGTTGGGAATACATGAGGCGAGCGAATAGGATCTCCTCCTAAGCCGGGTTCAATATATCCTCCTTCTAATGCATGAATAAGGTTTTGAAGTTCATTAGAATTGTTGATTTGATAAACCAAACTTCCAAGCCATTGAATAAATACTTCTTGTTCTTGCCCAGTTAATAAATCCTTAAATAAATTTTCCTTAACGGCTTTTTTTAAGATAGTTCCATCGAAATAAGAAAAATCTAATAGAAACTCAATGGCATTAAGTAGATGTTGTTCAATAGTCTTTACTTGCTCGTCTTCATTTGTACCAAATTTAATAATGATATCTTCTATTTCATTTGGTTTTTCAGCGGAATGAAGTAATATCATTAAAATTAATTCATAAATTTCATCTAAAGTGTATTTTTTACCCAATGTATGCAGACCAATTGGAATTATTGAAGTTTTATATCGATAAAGTAAATCCTCTAATTCAGGGATATTTTCATATTCTAATTCCAAAATTGATGCCAATTCCTTTATATCTTTTTCAAGATCCTCAATTCTTTCTGATTTTATATTATTTTCTAACTTATTTAAACCAAGCTCAAATTCTGCCATGTATTCTCTAATTAAGGATTCTAAATGTTCTAATTCTTCATATAAATCTGAATTTTTAAATGAAGGCCCAGCATGGTTTACAATCAGCGCATTTCCCCGCCGTTTTGCAATTGCAGATTCGCTTGTATTGGTAACATGATAATAATAAATATTCGGAATGTCTCCTATTAAATTAATTGGAAAATCCCAAACTCCTCCAGCACACTCCTTTCCGGGTAAAAATTCTTGAGTACCATGAGTACCAATGTTTATTATCGCATCAATATCTATGATTCTTTCAAGATATCTATAAAAAGCTATATATTGATGATGAGGGGGTAGATTTTTGTTATGATATTCATTTAAATCGCCCGAAACAGTGCTTCTAGAAGGTTGCAAGCATAAATAAATATTATTAAGTTTGATTATTGGAAGTTTAATATTTGAATTTTGAGTCAAAATTTTTCCTATTGGATCTCCCCAGAACTCAATTATTTCTTCATTTAATTCTTCTGATAAATCTGAAATTAGATTTTGATAAATCTCTTTTTTTAGTAGAAATCCATTGAATTTTTCAACAGAAGTGTATTTGGCTTTATTAAGAGAACCCCCTTCTATGAAGAGATCTGCAATAGTTTTATCTTTAGGTAAATTCTTTACATTATATCCTTCTTTATCAAGTTCTATGAGAAGATTTCTAACGGATTCTGAAACATCTAAATAAGCAGCATTTCCTATTTTATCCTCTCCTGGAGGATAATTATAAACAATAAGAGCTATTTTCTTCTCAGAATTTAATCTACTTCTTATTCTTAACCATTTTCTGATTCTATCGCATGAAAGGGAGATATTTTCTATTATTGGGGCAACTTCCAATATATCTGAATGGATCTTTTCAGAATAACCTAAATTTTTCATACATCCTACGGTTATCATTTCAAAACGTCCGTCTAATTCGGGCATAACTATCGCAATGATTTGATTAATAGGAATAATTCCCTCTCCAGATTCCAAATAATCTTCATATAATAAATCGTATTGAATGATTGGGTTGAAATGAGGTACATCCAGTTTCTTAAATAGTTTGAGTGTAACAGAAGCATCACCACCGAAAGGTCCTCCATTTAATTGAAAATATTGAAGATTGATTACACAGCTAACAATCTTAATATTATTTTGAAAAAAGAATTTTTTATGTGCTTCAAGATTTGTCATTATATCTGAAAAAACAGGAATAATATTATATTCTTTTAAATTATTGATAAATTCTTCAACAATCGGTAAAGATTGCTCAAAATATAAGCCCCCATAAAAAAACAAACCAATTGTTTGTTTGTATAGGTCTAATGGTTTAACCTTAAAATAATCTTCTAATTCATTAAAATATTGATTTAATTGAATATCATAAATTCCAAATGAAGGAATCTTTATGGGGTCAGGAACTTCTAAGTCTTTATAGCTCAAATAATGTTTTAATAAAAATAATATCATATTTTTATGATTTTCAGCCAATCCTGCGAGACCATATATCCAGTAATCCATCATTAATGTCCAATATCTTGCATGTCTCAAGGCTTTTGTAGGTAATATCCGTCCTAATGTCTTCATAAAAGAGGTCATTTTCATTCCAAATCGAACTGCTTTAGTTAAATCGGGAATCTCGTCTATATTGTAATCTTTTTGATCTGGAGCAGGGATTTTACGAGCTAAAAAAGAACCCATTTTTGTTAACCCCCTAATTTCGCTATTCCCTCCAACCAAAGCTATAATTGTCTTCAAATCAAATAATTTTGGATTTTTTTTTTCCATTTCGGAATAGGATTCTACTAGTATTTCAACTGTTGGACAATTGCCTCGAATATCTAAAAGCATTATATCAGATTGATAAATTGATTCTATGAATTCCTCTTTAGTTATTTTTCCCGAATCAACATCATTCAAGAAATATATTTTAAAATTAAATACATGTCCAATTTCTTCATAAATCTCAGAAATCCCTTCTGTTAACCATTTAGCAAATACGCTGGCAGAAACCAAAGTTATTTTTGGAATTTTCTTTTCATTCATAGATCATACTGCAATAAGTTTTGTTAAAAATTATCCAATATTCCTTCAATTGTTAAGATCTGGTTTAGATTTTCTTGATCTAAATGATCTAAGTGATAATAAATAGCATTGGAAGCTTCAGAAAGACTTTTACAGAGCCCTATTCTAATTTCTGAACTTTCAGTATCAATAATTAATAAGTCAAGGCCTTTGGAGGCAATATATTCCCCCGTTTTTATTACATCTTCAATTGCATCTTTATAATATACATTTCCCCGCGCATCTGTTAATAACACGATAAGGGGGATGTATCCCGTTTTTTTAATTTCTTCTTCAAGTGCAATATCTACAGCTTTTATCAATCCCGCTACTAATGGAGTTGTACCTCCTGTAGGTATATCCTTTAACATCTTAAAAGCTAAATCTGTACTTCTCGTTGGGGGTAAAATAATTTCTGCTTTGTCTTTACGAAAGACAATTAAAGAAACTTTATCCCGATAGATATAATTTGATTGGAGAATTGAATAGATGGCTCCTTTAACCATTTTCATTCGATTATTAACTCCCATTGATCCCGAAGCATCAACACAGAAGATAACCAAATAACTCGATTTGCCTTTACGTTTTTTTACGTGAAGATGCTCTTCTTTAATTAATAAAGTTCTACCATTTTCCACAATTCCCCTATTATCAGAATCTAAAACGGCACTGTTAATTGTTTCATTTATAGCAATATCATTTGAATTGGAAAAATTGAAATCTCTTGGCCTTTTTCCACCAATATACTTACCTCTATGATCATTGGTAGGATGCAATACTCTTTGTCCAGAAATATTCATTAATTTACGACGTTTAGTGTTATCTATTACTTCATTAATTTTAACAGAAGTATCTATTTCAAATATTTCTTCTTGCGCATTTATATTAATATTATTTTGAGGATTAATATCCGGGATTTCTTCAGGATCTATATTCTCTTCGTTGCCTTCATCATTAAAGAAATCCTCAATATCTTTTTCTTTAAAACTTTGATCTTCAAAAGGTAATCTCCTTAACCGATGGTTTAAGGATAGTTTTGCTGCGATTTTAACATCATCTTCTCTAACCTCTTTATGACCATTAAAAGCAGCTATTGTTTTAGCTGTCCTACTTATCGTTATATCGGCCCTATGACCATCCGTCTGGAAGTCTACACATATCTTCGCAATTTTTTCTAATAATTCTTCAGAAATATCTACTTTTTCTAATAAATCTCTCGCATGTATAATTTTAGCGCGCAATTTTTTTTGTTTTTCTTCAAATTTCTCAATAAAGTCAAATGGATTGTTTTGAAATTCTTCTACATATTTAACAATCTTTACTCTCTTCTTTATATCTTCTATTCTTTCAACATCCACGCTCAACCCAAATCGGTCTAACAATTGTGGTCTTAGATTTCCCTCTTCAGGATTCATCGTTCCCACCAAAATAAAATTCGCAGGATGATGGAAACTAAGACCTTCACGCTCAATAATATTCAATCCCATAGCAGCGCTATCTAATAATACATCTGCAACATTATCTGCTAAAAGGTTAACTTCGTCAATATAAAGAATGTTTCTGTGAGCCTCTGCCAAGATTCCTGGTTCTAAAGCTTTTATACCCTCCTTCAATGCTTTTTTAATATCAATCGTCCCTATAACTCTATCTTCGGTGGCATTAATTGGAAGAGTGATAACTCGCATCTTTTTTTTATCAATATCCTCTTTATTAATATTTTCCTTATCGTATTTTTTTTGACAAGAATGACACATCTCTTTTTTATTTGAAGGATTACAATTAAAGGTACATGATGTGATATATTCTATTTGGGGTAGTATATCGGCTAGAGCCCTAACTGCTGTCGATTTAGCAGTTCCTTTCATTCCTTTTATTAATAATCCTCCAATCCTAGGATTTATTGCATTTAAAATTAACGCTAATTTCATTAAATCTTGTCCTATTATAGCTGTAAATGGATATACTAATTTATGTGTCATTGTTCGTTCATTTCTCAATATTTTTTAAGTTCATACTAAATTAAATCTTTTTCATATTTAAGAAAAATTATTTCTAATATATAGATTTTTCTTATAGAATATAGATCAAAAGAAAAATGAGTAAAATCCTAGAAGTATAAGATTTTTTTTATATTAAAAAGGAAATTTAACTCTTTATGAATTCTCTAATGTTAGAATTCACTATCTCGGGACCATCTTTCATTACCCTATGAGAATAGGCATCTATTTACTTGATAACGAAAAGAAGAACAAATAATTTATTGATAAACCAAAATTATTACACATAATCTTAATTAAAAGATAAATTTAAAAAATGTTAAACGAATTAGACGCAGAAGTCATTGTTGTAGGGGGGAGCGTTTCTGGTGTAGGTACGGCATTACCTTTAGCTATGAATGGAATTAAAACAATAGTGTTTGATAAAGCAAAGTTCCCAAGAAGAAAAGCTTGTGCGAGCGGAATCACGGGAAAGGGATTGGAAGAGTTTTCTTACATCAAGCCATTTTTAGATTGTAATGTGTATAAATCATCCTTAATATCTCCAAATCTTAATGATAAAATATCTTTCACTTCGGAAAATCTTGATAAACCCTTGCTTGCAATGGCTTTGAATAGGACTGATTTTGATAACAAACTATTAAATTACCTTATTTCAACAACGGATTGCAAGGTCAAGATGGGAACTGAAGTTGTTAACGTGCAAATTAAGAACGATAAGGCCGTTGTTTTAACGAGAGATGGCAAAAAATACTCAAGTCTAATGGTCGTGGGGGCAGACTCAACGGTATCAACAGTTGCAAAAAGTCTCAAAATCGGCCTCTTTGATCCCAAGCTAAAATCAAAGAAGAAACACATTCTAAACATTTCTAAAGAAAAAGATATCATATTCGATAATTCAGAAAAGGCGAAAAAGAATAAATTGGAAGTCTTGACTTTCATGAGTTTTAACGATATTAAAGGATATGCATGGTTATTTCCAAAAAAAGATAGGGTTAATATCGGCGTTATAGTTACTCTAAACGACGCGCGTGCGATCTCAGAAACTTTGGAGAAATTCGAGAAACATCTTGTTGAAATTGGAGAGATACCTAAGAATGTACCAAAAGAAAACCATACCATAATTGCGGGTGCAATGTTACCAGCGAAATCATTATATAAGAAAAGAATTCATAAAAGGGTATTGCTTGTTGGTGACGCAGGGGGTTTTTGTCTCGCTAGCTCCGGTGAGGGTATAGTACCTTCGCTTCAATCTGGAAAAATTGCGAGTGATGTGATATCTTCTTTGATAAAAAAATATCGAACCAAAAAGGAGAAAAACCAAAATTCTGATAACATATTTTCGAAATCTAATTTAAAAAAATATAAAAAAATCACGGATAAAGCAATGAAAAACGAGTTTAGAATGCTTTATATGGCTCAAAAGGTATTAATAAATCCTAAATTTAACCTTGAATTAATTAAATGGTGTAAAGAAGACGAAAAACTCATGAACAATATTTTTAAATCTTTTTATGGAGAACCAACGAGTCTATCCTTCAAATTAGCGATGGTAAGTAAATATATCAAATTTAAATTAAAAAAAAAGGGGAATTAAAATGTTAACCCAATTAGAAATTGTAAATGGATTATTATCCACAATAGTCGTGGTGATATCCATTACAACTGGAGTAAGGATGATGCTCAAGTATAAAACGCATAAACAGAGAGTCTTTATATTTTTCGGGATAACTTGGGCGGGAATGTGTACGATATATATTCCGCTCGTGATTTCTTTTTGGGGATTGGTATTGTTTCGACAAGGATTGACTCTATTTTGGTATCTATTCATAGATAGTTTCGTTCCTCTCATCATTACTGTTGCGGTGATGGCGTGGACGGAATTATTATTTAAAAAATACCAAAAACAGCTCGTTGGATTGATGTGTATTCAATCGGCAATTGTGTGCGTTTTTTTCTTTTATAACACTTTCATGAATCCCCCCATGTTGGGCTCTTTAGAAGGGCATATAGTAATAAGGTATAGCTTTTTCACGCTCTTATATCTAACAGCAACCGCTATACTGGCTTTCGTTACGGGTACTATTTTCTACATAAATTCTAGGGATGCTCCCGAACCAGAAGTACGATTAAAAGGACTTTTAATTTGGATCGCATTTATATCGTTTTTTACAGGCACGCTGTTGGATGGATTCTTACCTATCTCCATGGCAAGCGTTCATATTTCACGATTTGCCCTCATATTTGGTTCGATAGCGTTTTTCTTTGGATTCTTTCCGCCAAAATTCGCTCAAGAATATGTAAAACAACGAGTAAAGAACAAAAAAATGTAAGAATAATTTTTGAAGTGAAGTAGAGAGAAGGAATTAACAATCTAAAAATAAAGAATTTGCTCGTTTTTGAGCGCTCTATGTGAGCAATAATCCGAGAAGCTTCTATTTTTTCGATAAGTTCTTCGAAAGCGGCTCCCTCTTTACAATTTTTAATACAAGCCTAGCATGTTTTATACTCATTTAATGAATTCTTTAATGTTTGAATTCACTATTTCGGGAACATCTCTCATTACCCAATGCGATGGAGCATCTACACGCACAATTTTTAAGTCTTTTACATACTCTGGCATAGCGTCTAATAGTAACGGTCTTAAATAAGGGTCGTTCATTCCCCATATGACTAATGTTGGGACGTTAACAATTCCAGTCCAATCAGTTGTTTCCATATTTACCCTATAATAATTTAAACCTCCCGTGATTGCCCCTGGCTGAGTCCAAGCTTTCATGTACATTTCTTCGTCAAATTTACTTGCTTCAGAGGTAAAAACCGAGGCTTTTAATAATTTACAATCTCTCGCGACCATTATATTCTCGGTTCCGGGTTGTCGCAACATGTTTACATATCCACTTGCTTTTCTTTGAGTCTGGTTTGTTTCTATTGACTTCCGCATGAGGGTTATATGCGGAGCGTTAATTATTATTAATTTTTCCAGCAATTCGGGATATTTTTCAGCAAACGACCACGCAACAATGCCGCCCCAATCGTGTCCTGCAAGGTAAAATTTGCCGAGCTGCATCTGTTCGCTTAAACCTTTAATGTCATCGACCAAGATGTTTAAATCGTAATCTTCAACGCCATCAGGTTTATCTGAGAGGTTATAACCACGCATATCGGGTACTATTAAATTAAAATCGTCCTTCAATCCCAACATAACATCTTTCCACCCATACCAAAAATCAGGAAACCCATGAAGTAGAATTAGAGGTTTTCCTTTACCAATAATGACAGTATGAAGCTTTATCCCATTAGTTTCTATAAATTTTTCCTCGATTTCCTTTAACAATTCCATTAATCTCACATCATATTTCTATTCTTACTTACTAATAATTAAGTTATTTGCTCTATTTTAACTTTTATTTATCTTAAAAGTTCCAAAAAATAGAAATGAACCCCAGAACATTTAAATAGTCGAATTTTATTTTACTTTAATAAAATAAAAATAATAGTTATTGTGAAAAATGTTTGATAATGAACCAGAATCTCAAGAACCGAAACCTGTAGGAAGATTAATGGGAAAGACAACGACTCATACTGTTAACCTAATGATCACTGATCCAAAAATTGATCGAACAAGCTATTTTGTAATTTACGGAGAAACCGAAGAAGAAGGCGGCGAAAAACCCTATTACATTCTTAGTATTATAGATATTTGGAGCGATTCGAAGGGAACTATGGCAAAAGTAATCGTGCTCGGAGATCGTCCGAAGAGACCATTCGGAGTTGGTACAGATGTATATCTAGCTTCAAAAGAACAGATAACAGAAATCTTAGGAATATACAACCCTCCTGATAAAAGCATCGCATTAGGAAAGCTTTTAGGTTATCCTTTTGAAGTATATTTAGCAGTTAAAAATTTTGGTCGTATATTTATCACGGGCAAATCTGGGAGCGGAAAATCGTATACCATGGGAGTTTTGTGCGAAGAGTTCATGAAAAAAGGTATTCCCGTTGTTATTTTAGATAGACATGGAGAATATGGAAGTTTAAAAGTAGCGGGAGAGGAAGAAGAGGAAGAAAAACCAAAAGTACTGGAAACTATAGAAAAACTAGAGGCTGAAGAAGGAGAATTTGATCTTTCCGAACTAGAGATAACGGGAGTAACTCCAGAAGTTCCAAAAAAGGAGGGACCTCTAGAAAGCAAGTATGTAGATAACATAATAGAATTTGCGGATTTGTCCAAAAATAAAGGAGGAGATATTGACCTGGATTATCTCTTTTCTTTAGATGCTACTGATATTGTAGCACAAAGATTATGCACGATCGTTAACTTGCGGGGTCTTGATCTTGAAGTTCAAGAGTTAGTTGCTGGGAAACTCCTCAAAAAACTATATAACGCTAGCACGGCCCGTACAATTCCACCCTTTTATCTTTTCCTTGATGAAGCACATCTATTTGCTGGGAAAAAAGCTACAGAAACATGCGAAATAGTCAAGTTGTTTGCTCAAGAAGGAAGAAAATTTGGCGCTAACATCGTGATTGGAACTCAAAGACCACAATTACTAGATACTACAATTAGGGCACAAGCGGGTACATGGATAGTCATGAATTTAAGCGATATTAGAGATATAGACATAACAATTAAAAGCGCTGAAGATTTAAGCAAGGAACATCGAAACGATATTTCTGGATTAGATAAAGGTGAGGGAATAATTAGCGGAGAGGCGGTAGCAGGAATTCCCATCTTTGTTAAAGTAAGGAAGAGGATTACGGCACATGGCGGGATAGGCTTCAATCCTCTCGATTATCTTTCGGAACAAACTGTTGAAGAAGCTCAAAAGCGAAGAAATAGACTATTAGGAAATAAAACAGAAGAAGAATTAGAAGCGGGAAAAGAGGAATTTCAAGAAATCACGGAATTAGCCACCTCAACCGATTATCTTGCACATATCTCTAAATTAAAAGCAAGAATTAGAGAATTAGAACAGGAGGTAGAGATGTTAAGGGCTGGTACGGGAGGAGAATCAGCAATTCCTCATTTAACTGGGGGCGGAAACACGAAAGAATTAGAAATGGAGGTAAAAGTGTGGAAAGAAAAGTACAATGCCTTGAAAAACAGAAAGGATTCAGAACTCCCTACATCTCCATTGGAACCTTTACCATCAATAGGCGACAATAGCGAACAAGTATTAAACCTACAAAACAAGATATCTTTCTTAGAAAGCGAAGTTGAAAAATACAAGAAAAAACGGGATGAACTTGTAGAATATGCCAATAAATTATTGGAAGAGTTAAAAAAGTATAAATAGAGATATATTTAGCATTCTTAGATTTTTTATTCTTTTCTTATTTTATTATTGTATTATTTTAACTAAAATTTATTAAGAAGGTTATCAAGAGTATTAATAATTAAGCGATTTTTATAAAAAATAGATTAGTGATGAATAATGAATCAAGATCTCATAACAACGAAAAGACTATCTTTAATTGCCGTTTTTCTCTCAATTTTCGCCATCGGATCGATATTAATGTTTACAACACCAGCAAGCGTTAAAGCAACTTATGGTCTTACAACACAAACTGACGATGGGGTAACAATTTCATTTAATGTTTTTGAACCCGTGTCTGGTGTACCCGGTGGAACTAGACCTGCTATTATTATTGGACACGGAGTCATGGTGAATAAAGAAATGTTAAAAGGATACGCCCTTGAGTTTGCAGCAGCAGGCTTTGTTGCAGTTCCATTTGATTTTCGAGGTCATGGACAGAGCATTGGGGGAGAGAATAATAGATCTGCGATGGTTAATGACATTAAAGCAATTAAAACTTATTTAAGCAATATAGTTGAGGTCGACACTTCAAATCTTGGGTATGTTGGATATAGTATGGGGGGATTGGGCCAATCTTTGATTGATTCTGATACGGATTTCAAGTGTTTTATTGGAATAGGTACGGGGTTATATAACACGCTAAGAACAGGAAAAACGTCAGCACCATTAGATGTACTGATGATTTTAGCACGATATGACGAAGCCTTTCAACCCTCTGATTTAACAGGTGCTTTAGCTACTAGAACGGGAGTATTAGAAGGTAATATTGATGCAAATCGTATTTATGGTAGTTTTGAACACGGTAATGCGACAATGATGTATATAGATGATAATAGCAACCATTTACTAACAGCTTGGGACCAAGATTTCATTAGAGAAGCAAGAGATTGGGCTATCAATTCCTTTGGTATTAATGTGATTGACGAGAATTTTTACGCAAACATTAGGGGGATCGTTTTAATAGTTCAAATCTTTGGGGGAGTAGGATTTTTCTTCTTAAGCATCGATCCCTTGTCAAATTTAATTCTAAAATCAAAAAAAAATAGAGATTCTGAAATTGAGCTTTATAAAATAGAATTCCCTGATATTACAATAAGAACCATTACAATTAGAGCAGTTGGATATAGTTTGGCTTTAGGAATACTAGGAGTTCTGATATTCATTCTACCTTTGCTCATATTGCCACTTGCAATTGCAGGATTTGTCTGTGCACTTTTATTTGGTGCGGCATTTGGAATACATGTTCTCATGTGGAGAATGGCGAAGAAAGCAAACTTGCGGTTGAGAGACATGTATAGAGGCGTTTTCAAAGGGCGGGAAAAAATCCTTCGACAAATCATTTTAGGCGCTGTATTATCAACAATTCTCTATTTAATCGCTTACCTATCGACAGGATTGAACTATCTGGGATTTCTTCCTTCAATTACAAAGATGTGGACCATCCCGATATATTTTGCAATAAGTTTCATCATTTTCTTAATGTTTAACATGTTAACACAGGTAATTCTTCAAAACAAATACGATGACAATCGAATAGGCCTTCTCAAAGCAGGATTTCCAGGATTTTTATTTCCATTCGTATACTATTTCACATATCTTTTGATATTCGGAGTAGTATTAGGAAGCTATTTCTATTTCGGTAATTTCATGCCTATTGCTTCAGTAATGTTTCCGTTAACTACTTTTGTTTCAGTAGTTTCTTATAAGAAGACGGGAAATATAATCGTTGGAGCAATCGTGAATTCGTTCATACTGACAATCTTAATCGTCACAATGTCTCCACCCCAGAGTGGACTCGAGTTCTTAATGGGATTCTTTTAAAAAATTAAATTTCTTTTTTATTTTTATATTTAATTCAATTAAATTTATCATTTCTTCGATTACTTATAAAATTTAGCTAACTTCTCTAAATAATATTTCTTTTATCAAGGTTTTTTTAAAAAAGTAGATGTATTTCACATTACCATCAACTATATTTGTATTTATAAATCTCATTTTTGTTAAGGTGTCTATCATTTTATCGAAATTTTGTTTAGGAAATTTCTTTTCAAACCATTTCTTTGTTTCTTCATATGGTTTTGGAGCCCTTCTTAGAAGCTGCAAGGTTTCAGACACGTGATCTTGATATAGAAGAATGTTTAACTCCTCTTCTTTAGGTTTCTCCTTAGTCTCTTCTACAGTCGCCCAGTATAATTCTTTTACCATTTCTCGTATTAAGTCATTGCTTTTCATTATTAGGTTTTTATCTGATTTATTATAGAGTGCCATTTCATTGAGGTGGAATGCTGCAAATATAGTATCACTCATCTTTACATTTTCAACAAATTCAGTACATAAATTAGATACAAGTTGTTCGGTTTCTTGTGAAGTGTGTTCGTCGAAGATAATCGAGATTAAAAGTGATTCCTTATGTCCACGCGCCATTCTTGAATCAAGTTCAAACAAATAATTTAACATGTGATAATCTTCTAAAGAAAAGGTAAAAAAAGTCTCATTTATGTTTTGATCCATCAAACCCGCAATATTTTTCGATAGTAAATCGACTAATGGTAAGTCTTCGGGAAAATAGTAAAAAATCATAGGTCCGATTTTTCGATCAAAATAAGATATTACGACTCTAATGTTCAATTAATAACGCTCCTTGGGTTTTTATTATTGAAATTTGTTAAGTTATAGTCATAAATACTTCTAAATAATAATAAAAAAATGCCTAATTAAATTTAACTAACACATAAAAAGTGTTATTTAGACAATAAAATAATCTAATAAGCCATCTAAGATTTCTTTCGCATCTCCAATGACACAATAATCTGCTGCGTCAAAGATTCTTGCGTTTGGATCTTTATTTATTGCGATTATTGTTTTAGAATCAGAAATGCCCACAACATGCTGTATAGCACCGGAAATGCCAAATGCCATGTATAATTCAGAACTAATCGTCTCGCCACTTATACCAATTTGTAAATGCTCGGGCATCCATCCGTCAATGATAGGTCGACGAGTTCCTCCTACTTGACCGTTTGTCAGCTTTGCTAGCTCAAATAATTTTTCAAAATTTTTTTTGGACGCTAAACCATGACCTCCCCCTACAACAAACTTGGCGTCCGATAATTTTGAGGAGGGTTTGT
>Ga0180433_10005917_pt1 | contig 16298 bp, 9 predicted proteins | sample SS_ome_8_FD_132980 | JGI IMG/M metagenome (GOLD analysis project Ga0180433, IMG submission 132980) | Hypersaline lake sediment archaeal communities from the Salton Sea, California, USA - SS_1_D_1 metaG | ecosystem: Environmental > Aquatic > Non-marine Saline and Alkaline > Hypersaline > Sediment... | reverse complement strand
TAACGTGTAAAAATATATGGCTCAAATTGTGGCATGGTGTATGTCAGGAATAAAACTATTCATGCCCTTAATTACAGTGCTCACTGTAAATAAAAAAAACAGGGTCGCATTTTGATTATTACTTGAGGTGTTTTTTCTCCTGGCACGCCCATGAGTGGGTGCCTCATTCGCTTGACCGATTCCCCTGTATTTGAAATCCTGTTGCAAAGTTTTTCAAGAACCGATCCCAGAGTGGTATTTCTGAAGAGATTTTATCTCGGAGGCATCTGCCTTAAAGGCCTCAATTCCCCTGGCAGCAGCAAGTGCGGCTGATATTGTCGTGACGTATGGGACTTTATGTATAATAGCTGACTTACGTATATATGCGTCATTTGCAGTACTTGTCTTGCCTCTCGGGGTATTTACTACCATTTGGATGTCCCCGTTTTTTATAATATCAGCTATATGCGGCCTCTTTTCGTAGATCTTATTAACATAATCAGATTGGATTCCATTTTCAGCAAGAAATTTGTGTGTACCACTGGTAGCCATTATCTTGAATCCAAGGCTGGAGAAACGCCTTGCAACCTCAACAACTGCGGGTTTATCTTTATTGGCAACTGTAATAAGTATGTTTCCTTCCAGGGGAAGGCGGGCCTGTGCAGCGTCTTGTGCCTTGTAGAATGCCACTCCAAAGGATTCTGAAATCCCTAAGACCTCGCCGGTTGATCTCATTTCTGGTCCTAAGACAGGGTCTACCTCCGGGTAAAAATAAAACGGAAATACGGATTCTTTTACCCCATAGTGTGGAATGGGTCTGTTCTTTATATTCAAATCCTTCAGCTTTTTTCCCATAATAACCTGTGTGGCAACACGGGCCATTGATATGCCGCACACCTTGCTGACAAGCGGGACTGTCCTGCTTGCCCGTGGATTGGCCTCGAGGATGTAGACAGCATTGTTGTATATTGCATATTGTATATTCATCAGGCCGATTACATGAAATTCAATAGCGATTTTACGGGTGTATTCTATAATAGTCTCGATATGTATTGAAGGAATGCTTATTGGAGGAATAACACAGGCAGAGTCACCAGAATGAATTCCAGCCTGTTCAATATGTTCCATGACAGCTGGGACGAAGGCATCGGTTCCGTCTGAAATAGCGTCTGACTCAACCTCAATAGCGTTTTCCAGAAATTTGTCTATGAGTATTGGTCTTTGTGGCGAAATATCGACAGCCGCTGCAACATATTTTTTTAGCATGTTTTCATCATGGACAATCTCCATTGCTCGCCCCCCTAAGACAAATGATGGCCGAACCATAAGGGGATAGCCGATTTCTTCAGCAATTTCAATTGCCTCCTCAAGATTTTTTGCCATGCCGCTCTCTGGTTGCGGTATACCAAGTTTATTCATCTTTTGACGGAAGCGGTCTCGGTCTTCAGCAAGTTCAATCGTATCAACTGAGGTACCGACGATTTTCACACCGGCTTCCTCAAGCTCTGATGCTATATTGAGAGGGGTCTGCCCACCGAATTGGCATATAACTCCGTCTGGTTTCTCTTTTTCATATATGCCCAGTACATCTTCTACAGTCAGCGGCTCAAAATATAATTTGTTTGAGGTATCATAGTCGGTAGAAACGGTTTCAGGGTTACAATTGACCATTATGGACTCTATACCCTCGTCTCGTAATTCAAATGCTGCATGAACGCAACAGTAATCAAACTCTATGCCCTGGCCGATCCTGTTCGGCCCTCCACCCAGGACCATTATTTTGTGATTTTTCGAGATCTCGGATATATCCGCTGCATTGTATGTTGAATAGTAATAGGATGCATTCTTAACACCGCTGACCGGCACTGGATGCCAGCCTGCAATTACGCCAAGGTTTTTACGGCGTTCACGGATATTTTTCTCAGGTATTGAAAGAATCTGAGATAGGTAGCGGTCTGAGAAGCCATCTTTTTTTGCCTTTATAAACAGTTCATCGGGTAAATCCTTCCCCTTACATTGAAGTATCTCCTCCTCTAAATCCACAAGCTCCTTCATCTGTTCGATAAACCACATCTTTATGTGCGTCTTTTCGAAAAGAACCTGGGGGTCAATGCCCTTTCGAAGGGCTTCATACATTATGAATTGGCGCTCGCTTGATGGCTCGCTTAGCAGTATCATTAAATCTTCCAGCGGCCTCTTATTGAAATCCTTTACGAAACCAAATCCATAGCGGTCGTCTTCCCTGGAACGGATTGATTTCTGCAGCGCCTCTTTATAGGTCTTGCCGATACTCATAACCTCACCTACAGATTTCATCTGCGTGCCAAGCTTGTCCTCAAGGCCGAAAAATTTTTCAAAAGTCCATCTGGGAAATTTAACCACCACATAGTCTCCTGACGGGGTGTATTTGTCCAATGTCCCGTCACGCCAATAGGGAATTTTATCCAGAGAAAGCCCACCCGCAAGCAGCGAGGAAATATAGGCAATAGGAAAGCCTGTAGCCTTGGATGCAAGTGCGGATGAACGAGAGGTACGAGGGTTTATTTCTATTATGACAACACGGCCTGTTTTAGGATCATGAGCAAACTGGATGTTGGTGCCACCAATGACACCAATGGATTCAACAACGTCATAGGCGTATTTCTGTAAGCGTTGTTGAAGTTTTTTGTCTATCGTGAGCATTGGCGCTGTGCAGAATGAATCCCCCGTATGAACCCCCATTGCATCCACGTTCTCTATAAAGCATACAGTTACGATCTGATTTTTGTCATCTCGAACTACCTCAAGTTCGAGCTCTTCCCAGCCAAGGACGGATTCCTCGATTAATATCTGGCTTGCAAGGCTTGCCTGAAGACCACGTAAGGCTACAGTTCGGAAATCCTCCATGTTGTAAACAAAGCCACCGCCTGTCCCACCCATGGTATAAGCAGGCCTGATAACACATGGAAATCCTATGTCTTGGACAATTATTTCGGCCTCTTTAAGGTTTTCGGCAATTGCGCTTCTCGGAAGGTCAATTCCAAGGCTGTTCATGGTATCCTTAAAGGCCTGGCGGTCTTCGCCGCGCTTGATAGCATCCACCTGTACACCAATCACCTTAACACCGTATTTTTCAAGTATTCCTTTGCGGGCAAGCTCAGAGGAGAGATTAAGGCCCGACTGACCGCCGAGGTTCGGTAAAAGGGCGTCAGGTCTTTCTTTTTCTATAATTTTTTCCAGAGATTCGGTTGTAAGGGGCTCAATGTATGTTACGTCGGCCATCCCGGGGTCTGTCATGATGGTGGCAGGGTTTGAGTTAACCAGCACAATTTTATATCCGAGGTCTCGTAAAGCCTTGCAAGCCTGAGTCCCTGAGTAATCAAACTCGCATGCCTGGCCTATTACTATGGGGCCAGAGCCGATAATGATCACTTTTTTAATATCAGAACGCTTCGTCATGTAGTTCTCCTTCTGAGATCGAAAATGATGTGAGTTTAGTCAAAAATAGCTTACGTGGATGAGGGTTTCATTGCCCTTAGGAAAAATAGCTGAACTGCTCCTCATTTTTACAATCGACAAATACCATATTCTATTCTCCAAGGAAAGAAAATTGCATCCAGGATATTTATTTGCTTGCAATGCCGGGAAGAATCGCGGCTGACTACCTTTGTAAAAGCTTGCTAGAATATAACTATTTAATTAAGGTTTATCATTTTTACTACAAGATATTTTAGGTTTCACAGTGAGGTATGTTTTTATCTCTATCTTTGATCAGTAGGACTTATTCGATGGCATTATTATTTGCAGTCGTAAAAAGGCGTTGTAAAAACAGTGACTTTTATGATATGTTGTAATTAAATCTTACATTAGATAAAAATTTTTATGTGCCGTTTGCAGTAGAATTTTTGAAGGCAAATCTTTGATGAGCAGAAATCAGTGATCAGGAGTCAAGGCCAGGGAACTATTAATGGTTTTTTTCTCATGCCCTCATGCCGGCACTATTATTGAAGCCAGGCAAGTCTGCGTAACTTTGTATAAAACAATAAGCATAGATTGTTTATAAATACAAAGGGTACGTATGTTGCTGCTACTCAAAAAGATAGTTCATACATTGCCTCATAGCGGCAGGAATATTTTATTTATTTTGTGTTGCCGATAAGCGGAATTTTATATAATAAACTACGCCATATCTAACCTTTATTGTCACTTATTTTCCCATCCTGGTGTACTGTTAGCCTAGAATTCAAACTGCACGGGCCGTTAAAACCTACAAATAAGCTTTTGATGATGTTTGGCAGTATAGCTAAAAACCGGACTAAGGAATACTATATATAGATAGCATGCGAAAAGAATTACGGAATTTTATAATAGAAGCTGGTTAAAAAAGTGGAGAATTTTTAGAACTTAGCAAGATCGGGATATTTAATAGAATATGTTTTCTGGAAAGGTTTTTGTTGAATGAAATTAAAAGATAATCAGGTTCGAATCATCCACATTATTGCACTTTTTCTCTTTTCGGTTGTTGCAATTATATGGATTAGATATAGCTATGAACAGAAAAAAATTGAATATCATATAAAATTAATAGATGAATTACAGACCGCCTACAATGCCATAATTTCATCTTATAGGGATGCTGCTGAGGTAATTTTTAAATCCTCCATAGATAGGTCGGAAATTTTAGATATTTATCAGGGGGCTTATTCAAAGGATGAAAAGGCCCGTACTTTAGTTCGTCATCAACTTTTGTCAGAACTCAGTCAACTCTATGAAATATTAAAACTGAATGATGTGCGGCAACTTCATTTCCACCTCCCTAATAACGAGAGTTTCTTGAGGTTTCATAGGCCGGATAAATATGGTGATAGCCTGAGTGGAATACGTTATTCTGTTGAAAAGGCCAATTCTCAGCTGGTAACAGTTACCGGTTTCGAGGAAGGACGGATATTTAACGGTTTTAGAAATGTATTTCCAATTTTATATAGAAATGAACATTTAGGCAGCGTTGAAATCAGCATGAGCTTTAAGGCTATACGAAAGAAGATGCAGAAGCGGTTTAATAATGAGTACGCCTTTATCATTAATTCACAAGTAGTAGGCAAGAAGGTTTTTAGAGAAGAGAAGGTTAATTACAATAAGAGTGACATAAGTGATTTTTACTTTTATGAAAAAGATTATGCAGTCACCAAAAAGCTTCGGGCAATCAATGCTAAAATAAGGCCCGAAATCCAAAATAGTTTAAGGGCAGGCGAAGCCTTTGTAGTTGAAGTAAAACTGCGTAGTGAACCTCGATTAATTGTATTTTATCCCATTAAAAATATACAGGGAAAACAAACAGCATATATCGTGTCCTACAATAAAGACGACACAATCAGCAACTATTATGTTGAATATCTAATTATTGTTACTGCAGCTCTAAGCGGCATCTTTATCATTGTTTTACTATTTTATTTGTTAACCAGAAGCAATCGCTTTCTTCTTGATGAAAAGGAACGATTCAAGGCTGTAGTAGATTCCGCCGAAGATATTATCTTTATTAAAGATATAGATCGCAAATATACCTTGGTGAACCCAGCCTTTGAAACGTTGTTTGGGTTACCAAAGGATGAGTTACTAGGAAAAAAGCATGAGGCGCTATTTCATGAGCGGGTTGTTCAAACCAAAGAAATTGATAATCAGGTATTCAGCGGTAGACGTGTCAAAGGGGAATCAAAAAGGCATATCAGGGGAAAGCTTCATTATTTTGATGTTATTAAAGTGCCTCTAAGCGACAGCCGGGGGAACACTATAGGTCTGTGCGGTATATCCAGAGATATCACTGCAAGGAAACAGATGGAGCAAGAACTGAAACAAAGTAATAGACAACTGAAGGAAACCTTGAAAGAGCTAAAAAATGCGCAAGAACAGATGGTTCAACAGGAACGCCTGGCTGTTGTTGGGCAGCTTTCAGCAGGTATTGCTCATGATTTCAACAACATTTTGGCTGCTATCTTAGGTTTTTCGGAGTTGCTCTTGATTTCTCCAGACACGCCGGAGTCGATGCGCCCCAAACTACAAAAAATCGCTATCTCAAGCCAACGTGCTGCATTTTTAGTGAGTCAATTGCTGGATTTCAGCAGAAAAAGTGTTCGGCAATTAGAGTACATAGATTTGGCTGTATTTATTAAAGAATCTGTTCAATTTTTAGAGCGTACCATACCCGAGAATATAACTATTACCCTGGATATTGCCCCCGGGGATTATTTGCTAGAAGCCGATGCAACCCAGATGCAGCAAATGATCACTAACCTGGCGATTAATGCAAGAGATGCTATGCCTGATGGAGGAAGTCTTGAAATAAGACTATCCCAAATTGAAACTTCAGGGGAAGAGCGTTGTATGGGCTGTGGAAAACCAATCTCTGGGAAGTGGATTCGCATCACGGTATTGGATAACGGTCGGGGAATGGAGCAGCGTACACTCTCGCGTATATTTGAGCCTTTTTTTACCACCAAAGAAGTTGGTATGGGAACTGGGCTAGGGTTGTCTCAGGTATATGGGATTGTAGAGCAACACGATGGACACCTTACGTCATGGAGTCAGGTAGGGCAGGGGACAACCATAAGTATTTATCTGCCGTTTCTACCGAGAGAAGCTTATAAGGGAACAGAAAAAAAGGCATCAATGCTGAGGGGCCGGGGTGAAAAGATTTTGCTGATAGAAGGTGACCCCCTATTAATGGAAATTAGCAAGGAGTTGCTGGAGAATCTCAATTACAAGGTTATAAGTTCTACGAGTGGACATGATGCTTTAGGTATTTACGAAAAAAATATGAATGAAATAGCGCTGGTACTATCAGACATGAATATGCCTGATATTATGGGAGACAAATTATTCAAAAAATTTAAGGCCCTCAACCCTGAAATCAAGATGGTGATTATGAGTAGTTATCCATTAGAGAAGGAAGGAGTGGAGCTATTGAAACAGGGTGTATTAGCCTGGTTTGAAAAGCCATTGTCTTTAGAAAAACTATCAAATATCATGGAAGAGGCTATTTCAGGCTCAAAAAATAGGGGCCGTTGGGATTAGGGCATTCACTGCAGAAAGCAAGATAGCACAAACCAAAGTGAGTTGGCTGAGTTTGTGGAAAAAGCTCATAAGACTTTGCCTATTCTTGAAAGAAATTGAGGTTGGGAATGGTGAGAGATTTGCAAATGTATAATTTCTTGAGTGTTAAGCGAATCTTATTAAAATGAGGTAAAAAAATGACTGATAAAATTTTGATTATTATTAGCACAGCCGAGATAGGAAAAGCGCTTACTGGCATGATGTATGCCATTAATACTGCTAAGTACCGTTGGATGAATGAAGTAAAACTCTTCTTCTTCGGCCCGGCGGAGGAACTTCTGGCCAACTCCAGCAAGCTTCAGCAATCTCTTAAGGAATATCATGAGATAAATGAACCAGCCATAGCATGTAAGTTTATAACAGACAGGGATGGCAATGGTGAACAGATAGCAAGACTTGGCGTGAAGGTTGAGTATGTCGGAAAGATAATTTCCGACTTGATCAAGGCTGGTTATATACCAATGGTGTGGTAGTTCTTTGGATTACAATAATACCTATTTTTATACCCCAATAGTGCTGTTTTTCTAAGATGAGTTTAGCGATAGTAATTTGCCGGCTTAGCTAAGTTCATCCTACATTTTTTATAGACCTTTTTTTTGCTTCTCTTTTACCACCTGTACCAGGCTTAATGGAGGTTTTTACCTGAAAAAATAGGTTTTGACTTAAGTCAATGCAACGATAATGGGGAATAATTATTATTATGTTACAAGGAAATACTTATTGGTTGAAAAGAGAGGAGGTTCAGTATGTTTTGCTTTCAATGTCAGGAGACAGCTAAAAATACAGGGTGCAGTAAAAGGTATCTGTGGGAAGCCAGAAAGCCTTGCTAATCTTCAAGACCTTTTAATCTATACCCTCAAGGGTATCTCAGTATACGGGGACAAGGCGAAGGAGGTTGGTGTCATAGATAAAGAGGCCGGCCTTTTTATTGCGAAGGGGCTTTTTGCTACTATTACAAATGCAAATTGGCAAGAGGATTGGTTTATTGATTATATTAGGGAGGCACTAAAGGTTCGAGATAATCTTAAGCAAAAGTTTTTATCTACGTACATAGATAAAACAGGAAATGCTTTTTCAGAAGAATTACATGACTCTGCCTTATGGTTTTCAGATACTGAAGATGAATTTCGTGAAAAGGCACGTGATGTGGGTGTTCTTTCAACAGAAAATGAAGACGTACGTTCCCTGAGGGAATTTTTGATAATCGGGCTTAAGGGTATTTCTGCCTACGCAGATCATGCTGCCATATTAGGGCACGAGCAGGAAAACATTTACAGTTTTATAATGGAGGCTCTTGCCTCTACTACAAAGGATCTTTCTTCTAACGAGATGGTAGCGCTTGTTATGAAAGCAGGAGAGGTGGCAGTGAATACAATGGCCCTGCTTGATAAGGCAAACACAACTGCCTACGGTGATCCAGAAATGACGGAGGTTGATATTGGTGTTCGGGGTAATCCGGGAATACTTATAAGCGGGCATGACCTAAAGGATATGGAGGAGCTCCTTGAGCAGACTAAAGGAGCTGGTATAGATGTCTACACGCATGGCGAGATGCTTCCAGCGAATTACTATCCTGGATTTAAGAAGTATGATCATTTTGTTGGTAATTATGGTAGTTCATGGTGGCATCAGAACAAAGAGTTTGAATCCTTCAACGGCCCCATCATATTGACTACAAACTGCCTTGTACCCCTGAAAAAGGATAATACATATATAGATAGGCTTTTCACTACAGGTGTTGTGGCCTACCCTGAAGCCAGACATATAGAAGACAGGCAGGAAGGTGGGGCAAAGGATTTCTCAGAGGTTATAGAAATGGCCAAGCGATGCAGCCCTCCAACTGAAATTGAGCGTGGTAAAATAATAGGCGGCTTTGCGCACAAGCAGGTTCTGGCACTGACAGATAAAATCATAGATGCGGTTAAATCCGGGGCAATAAAACGTTTTGTTGTAATGGCAGGCTGTGATGGCCGTCAAAACACCCGAAGTTACTATACCGAGGTTGCCGAGCAACTGCCGAAGGATGCGGTAATTTTAACCGCTGGTTGCGCAAAGTACCGTTATAATAAAATTGATCTTGGTTTTATAGGCGATATCCCGAGGTTGCTTGATGCCGGTCAGTGTAACGATTCCTATTCTTTGGCCGTTATTGCCCTTAAATTAAAGGAGGCCTTCGGGCTTGATGATATCAATGATCTGCCCATTTCATATGACATAGCATGGTACGAGCAAAAGGCGGTTGCGGTTTTGCTTGCCCTGCTGTTCCTTGGGGTGAAGGGAATGCGATTAGGCCCAACACTTCCTGCCTTTATTTCGCCAGACGTGCTTAAGGTCCTGGTGGAAAAATTTGATATTAAGCCGATCGGCCAGGTCAAGGACGACATAGATGCTATGATGGCAGGAAAATAATTGGTAATAATAATTTGAGGAAAGGAGGGTAAAAATGAAATGCCCGGGACAAGATACTCAACATTGGAACGCAGATGCAGTATATGAAGTTCCGTGTCCGAAATGTGGCCATCAGGTAGAATTTTTCAAGGATGAGCCAACGCGTAAGTGCGGAAATTGCGGGCATAAGGTAGTTAATCCAAAATTAGATTTTGGATGCGCTGCATATTGCCCTTTTGCGGAGCAATGTCTGGGGCAGCTTCCACCTGAACTTATTGCGGAGAAAGAGGATTTGCTTAAAGATAGGGTGGGCATTGAGATGAGACATTATTTTGGAGGAGACTTTATTTCTTCAAGCCATGGAACAAGGAGAGCTAAGTATGCTGAAAAGATTGTCACAGAGGAGAAGGGTGGTAATCCCGCTGTGACAATCTCGGCAGCTTATCTTTTTAATATAGGGATAAAGGAGGCAGAAAAAAAGCACAAGAGCACTGATATAAAATATGTAAAAAAAGAAGGCCCGGCAGTTGCCCGAGATATTCTTATCAAGTTAAAGGCAAAAGAAGATTTTATAGATGAGGTATGCGACATTATAGGCCATCAATATGATCCGAATTCTGAGGAGAGTATTACTTTTAAGATAGTTTATGATGCAGAGCAGATTGTTAGAATGGAAGATTTGAAAAAGGAATCTAAATTCGATATCAATTCTTTATCTATAGATATAGATAAGACGTTTCTTACAGAAGGTGGACGCAAGGTTGCTAAACGAGTTTTGCTAAAAAACTAATGTAAGCGTATATAATGTATGCTTGCAAATTAAGGCGGACGTAGTCGAAAAGGCTTTTCAGCGCAAACAAAGAGAGTTTTAAATTAAAACGAAGCCATAAAACTCGGGGTGAAAACCTTGCTTGATAAGCTGCAACACACTTAGCCATTTGTCCTGCAAAGGCAAGCACGACCAGTTTAGATTTAATTCTATAGGGTGGCTACATCTTTTTCATAAAGATTTTTCACCAGGGGGCCACAGAGTTCACAGAGTTTTTATTTGTTTTGCCCATCGGTCCTTCTGCCCATGGGTAAAACACAAACTGTCCTGAAGGGCATTGACTCCCAAACACTGCCTGTTGTCCCCTATGAAATAATAGATAATCTATGCCGGGGAAAAATACACTATCCTTTCACCCTTATCATTGATTGCTCATTACTAACACCTGCTTTACCCGATGGAATGCCTGCCCTATAAAATGCGAAGCCTATTCCATCGGGGCGAAACATATTCCACAGGGATCGCTAATCTTTTAAAACCCACAAGCGCAAGGCAAATCTTTTTCAATAGGGGGCAGCACAGTTAGATATTGCTTCATATGACCATCTACGTTTGCTGTCTTATTCAAAGCTAAACAGGGGGCTTATATAAAGATTTATGGGCGTTTAGGGTGAAGGGCTGTTGAATTTACCTGTTTAAATAATGGTTTTGTGATACGGCATTTGAAAAAGGTTATTGCTTGTTTCCTTAAGGTTTTTAAGGACCCAAGAAATGGCCTTGAGCGTTTAAAGGGCTTGGAAGGAGAAATAATTGTTGGATGATATGTTGTATTAGATTAAAATGAAAGGTAGAGTTTCCTCAGCTGTGGCTGTTAAATGAGGAAATATTGTATCATATTGATATCAGAAAGTTTTCTGCAGTATTATATATTGAGGTTAATCGGGTATTTTTCTAATCTCTAAAGGCCGTAATGCATAAAATCATTGGTTTATTTCGCAATAGAAATTTTATTTTATTTCTCGCTGTATTTTTTGGATTAATATGGGATGGGGGTACCGGATTTACCAAAACTTTGACTCTTCCAGCACTAGGGATAGTAATGGCAATTTCCCTTTTGGGGGTTTCTGGAGAACTCTTTCGTACGCCAAAGGAAGTCTTAATCCCTTCCATTACCGGCATAGTAATGAATTATATTGTACTTACCGGCATTCTTATATTTCTTAGCAATTTAATAATAAGTGATAAGGATTTTTGGGCGGGATTTATAATTCTTGCTGCAGTTCCGCCTGCTGTTGCGGTTATACCATTCACTGAGTTTTTAGGTGGGAATGTAGCCTTTTCATTAATTGGTTGCGTAGCTGCTTATTTAGCTGCCCTAATATTCACACCACTCATAGCTATAGGCTCCCTTGGAACAAATTTCCTGGATCCCTTTAGGCTTTTTATTATTACATCCGAGCTCATTATTTTACCGCTCATAATATCCCGTATACTCATTTGGATTCATCTTGATAAGCCTATCGGGCCATATAAGGGGGCTATTACAAATTGGGGCTTTTTTCTTGTAGTCTATACAATTGTTGGCTTAAACAGGGACGTATTTACTGATCAAACATTTAGGTTAATTCCAGTTGCAATCATAACGATTCTATCTACTTTTTTGTCTGGGTGGATTATTGAATTACTATCAAGGTACTTCAATACATCAGAAAAAGTAATATCGAGTATTGTCTTGCTTGGAACTCTGAAAAATTATGGCCTTGCTGCAGGCCTCTCACTTAGCCTGTTTGGAGAAAGATCTGCAATTCCAGCAACTGTTTCAACCATTTTTATGATCTTTTATATAATATGGCTAGGGTTCAAGAAAAAACTAGGTCAAAATAAAACTGTCTCTTAAAGGGCTGCATTTATGGGTATTGTCAAAATATGTTATTATTCTTACGCGTTTGTCATCTCTTTTGTGTTTATGAGAGGACAAGCTTCGGGTTTGAAGGTTAACGGCCCAGAAATGCATTTTTGTATTGACAGTACTATACTACCCCTCTAATGCACTATATTCTGGCCTTGACTTTTGCAAAAAAAATTGTAAAATATACTATAAAAAGCTTATATAGAATTACATATGCTATGGACAAGGACGAATTTACAAATAAATACATTAACCTGAAAATACTGAAAAGTTCCCAGGAGTACCTAAAAGAGGAGGAAAGCGGGGCGACTGCTGTATACCCGATTAAGGTGCCCGATGAATTACTTTATCAGACGTTAAAACAGAAGGGGCCTCAAGGTGCTGATAATGTTATACATTACATATTTAAATTAGGCCTTGGCATTTGGAGTGAAAATTTATATAATGCCACGTTTGGATCCCAGCAGAGCTTAGAAGACTTTATAAGCCTCCTAAAAAATAGAAACAGTGGGGGTGAATAGCTTGTTTCTTTTTTAGCCCCAATGGCAAAGAGTAATAATTATCACGTTGCCGACATTTCTTGACCCAATTCCCAAAAAATACGAACTAATAATTTGATTTTAGAATAGATAATGACCAGGCCGCGGTCTCAAGGGTAGGGTATGTCATTATTTTCTTACCGGACTCAAATCTTTTAGAAATCTCGTCTTTATTGGGTCCGTAAAGCCAAGCAACTACAGGTTTATTGAGCTGTTTTTTCATTACAGCATTGAGGGATTCAGAGACATCTAAAAATGAAAAATCAGGCAGTAAAGGGGCAATTGAGATGCAAACAACACCATCAACCTGTGAATCACTCAATACTGCTTCTAATGCAATAGAATATACTTTTTCAGCCCCATACTTCATGACGGCGGGCCATATATCAAGAGGATTTCCAAGGGGCATCCAGTCAGGGGACAATTTGGCAATCTTATTGATAGTATTATGAGAAAGGGTGGAAAGTTTCAATCCATATTTTTCAAGTGCGTCAGTTACCATTATACCTGCTGCCCCGCTGAATGTAATGACTGCGATGTTACTTCCCTTGAGGGCCGGCATGTTACATAAAGTTTTAACTGCATATTTCATTTGTCCATCTTCTTCAAGAAATACTATCCCTGCCTGTTTCATGACGCCTTCATGTATTTGAAAATTACCTGCCATGTTGCCTGTATGGGACATTGCCGATTTTATACTTGTTTCAGTAAGGGCTGTTTTAAGCAGGATAACTGGTTTTTTCCTTGCAACTTCATTTGCCAGAGAAAGAAATTCTTTGCCTTGATATAATCCCTCCATATGGATAGCTATAATCTTTATGTCAGGGTCCTCCTGGAAATATTTTAGGGCCTCAAAAAAACCAATATCACAGCCATTACCTAAGTCAATACCCTTTCCTATAGTGCCGCTGAAGTCCTCAGCACCTACAAAGAGAATGCCCGACTGGCATATTAGTCCGACTGAAGATTTTTCATTGGTCAATGGCATAAAAGAGGTGGTAAAATTATTATAATTATTAAGGATTCCAAGGGTATTCGGGCCAAGAATCCTTATTCCATGCTTAGTCCCTATCTCTTTGATTGTCTTTTGAATTTCCTTTCCTTTTTTATCCGCGTCGGCGAATCCCTGATTGACAATAATTACAGATTTTATATCTGCCTGGGCGCAATCGTTGAGAATAGTAATAGTATCTTCTCTTGGGGCGCTTATGACCGCCAGATCTATAGGTTCTTGTATCTCTTTTATATTAGAGAACGATTTTTTACCTAATATTGATCGGGCGTTAGGGTTGACTGGGAAAATTTTGCCTTTATACCCAAAACGGATCATATTTTCCATTATATTGTATGATCCTGGTCCGGTTTTTCTACTTAGCCCTATGAGGGCAACACTTTCAGGTTCCATAAATTTTTTCATCCGCTAGCCTTTCCTAAGAAATTTAATTGTATTTATTTTTCCATAAAGAGGTACATTCAAGTTAGAGTTTATTTAAATATCTCTCCAGTTTCCTTACACCACATAACTAAATCAAGGTGGCCCATAGGTATTTTAATGTTCTTCGAGAACTCTTTCATGTTTTTTTCTGTGTGAAGGTATTTCCTGCCTGTTAGAGGATCCGGGATTTTTTCAATTACTCCAGTTAATTTTAGGTTTTTTAAGATATGCCTGTCAAGGATAGCAAGGCCTTGATCAGAGCCAATGTTTCTAAGAAAGTGACTTGCCTCCTTATATCCAATTCCCTTAACATTTGAAACTAACCACTCACGCGCATTAAAACCATGACCTATGTCAGCTATAATGTCTTTTATAGAAATGCCCTTATCTAAATAAAACTTATTTCTTGCCTCCACGATATACATTGATTTCTTGTTTATAAATCTCGCACCCTTCAGGTACTTAGAAATGAGGCTGCTGTCTCCATTAAATAAGACATCTTTTTTTGTCATATTTTCTATCGCATACCAGCAATATTTTCCTCTGGCCATTGGGGTTAGTATGCAAAATGCAAGCTCTTTGAAGATTTCCTCTCTGGTTCCATGCCTCCATATTTCCTTAAATTCATCTAGCCTTGCCTTTATCTCTTCTTTTTTTGAACTATGTATTTGTTTAATTTCTTCAATAAAATGCATCTGTCCAGGCTTTAAATACTTCATGACAAGTTTTTATTTTTGAGGTTGAGGATAAATTAGATATTATTCTATAATACTATCAAATTAGAAAATTCGTAGCTCAAATATCTTTGAGAAAAAAGTTGAAAACATTGAGGTTACTATTTTTCTTGTATTATAGACCACCTTGCTTACTGTTTTTTAAGGTGGTAGAGAAGACAGTTTTTTTAAGAATTATATCTTTTTGTTAAAAGTGTTTCTTATGGCTATTTATACAATTTGCTGAGTTATCTTTCATTTTTTAAAAACTTAAAGAATTACTATGCATATGTGGATTAAACAGGTAGAAAAATAGGTAATACTTTTTCAATAGCCTCATTAAATAAATGGAGTATATTGTGCCAAATTCTATGACTAAAAACAAAAGAATTTTTCCTGATTTAGGCAAAAAAAAGCAGCATGTGCAAGCTATTCCACGAATAAAGCCAGATGCGGATAAAAGGTTGATCCCTGTCTTTTCAAAGATAGGCGTACCTGAGCAGAAAGAGTTTAGGCCTGACCCTTTTCAACTTGACGCATTATCAGCCATTAAGGGTGGAGATTGTCTAGTCTCTGCGCCGACCGGCAGCGGCAAGACATGGATTGCTACTATGGCTATTGAGAGTGTACGTAATAAAAATGGAAAGGTATGGTATGCATCCCCTTTGAAGGCCCTTACCAATTCAAAGTATATGGAGTTTAAAAACTACTTTGGTGAAGAAAATGTTGGTATAGTTACAGGAGACAGGGTAGAAAATCCCGATGCTCCTATAATTGTCGGTACTACAGAAATTCTTAGAAATCAACTTTATGATGCAATGCATAAAGGTGAAGATTTATATGCAGACCTGGTGGTATTGGATGAGGCACATTTTCTTGGAGATGAGGAAAGGGGTGTAGTGTGGGAGGAGACTATAATATACCTTCCAGTCCGTATTCCCCTTCTGCTACTCTCCGCTACCATAAAAAATTCTCTACAAATTTCAGATTGGATTAATCACTTAAGGGGCAAAAAGTGTATTGTAATAGAGGAGAAAGACAGGCCAGTGCCCCTGTATCCTCTGTTTTTTCACCCAACAGGAAAACTTTTGCCCTTGCTTGGGAAAAATGGCCTCGATGAAAAGGTTATACGTTTTTTAAATAACCCACAAGGTCCGGTTGTTGCTTCAGCTCGAAGGCTTCCGCCGTTTGGGGAAGTATTAAACTCATTAAGGAAATATAATCTGTTGCCAGCCATTTTCTTTTTGAAATCGAGGGCTAATTGCAATGATGCGCTTGATTTGTGTAAGTCAAGCGTTGGACATAATAATAGTAATGAAAAAAGACTGAATAAAAAAATCGACGAGTTCATTGAATTACATCCCCACATAAAGCAATATAGTCAGCTTTGGCATTTAAGAAACCTTCATGTAGGTGCCCATCATAGCGGTCAGCTCCCGTTGTGGAAATTATTGATAGAAAACTTAATGGAAGAGGGCTT
>Ga0180433_10005916_pt1 | contig 16304 bp, 2 predicted proteins | sample SS_ome_8_FD_132980 | JGI IMG/M metagenome (GOLD analysis project Ga0180433, IMG submission 132980) | Hypersaline lake sediment archaeal communities from the Salton Sea, California, USA - SS_1_D_1 metaG | ecosystem: Environmental > Aquatic > Non-marine Saline and Alkaline > Hypersaline > Sediment... | reverse complement strand
TGAGATAGTCTTGATCTCCGCTATCAAAAGTATAGGTTGATTGTTCAGTAAGAGATGAGCCATCAAAACGGAGAACAGCAATTCTCCAATCATTTTCAATCCCATTATTTGTTGTCCCTGCCGTTGCAAGGTACCTACCGTTTGGTGACCAATCAATAGAGTATATAGAGTCAAAATTTCCACCGTCGAATGTGTAGATTGCTTGCTCTGTAAGAGATGAGCCGTCGAAATTAAGAGTAACTACTATCCAGTCGTTATTTTTTTCTCCTCCCATTGCTATATATTTTCCATCGTTAGACCAGGATACTGATTGAATGGTACCACTTTCGGTAGTGTATGATGTTTTTTCTATCAATGAGTTTCCGTCGAAACTCAGTAAGACGACCGATCCTGATGATCCTCCTACGACGAGGTATTTGCCGTCAGGAGACCAGGTTACACTATTAGCATCTCTGCTGCTTACTGTGTGTACAGCTTGTTCTGTGAGGGTTGAGCCGTCGAAGTATAATATTGAAGTTCTCGAGTCATTACCGGCGTCTCCTGCGACTGCCACATATTTGCCATCAGGGGACCAGGCTACAGATTTTATTCGGTCAGTTGATCCACTATCAAATGTATCCGTAGCCAAAACTTGTAGCAGTTCATCTCCAGAGAGTAAAAATGGTTTCAAATGAATACCGTAAGGAGTTCCACAACCTGTTGATTGTATTGTATTTACAAGGCTATTGATTATTTTTGATTCAGTTTCTTGTTGAGTATCTGTTCCAGTTAATAAAAATCCAGTTGCATCGTTTCCAAAAAGACTCGTTGTTGAAATTATTCCATCAGCAACACATTCATTGAATAGGTTTCCTTGACCCGCAAAAGATGAAAAACCAATAGCTCCTTTTTCTTCATCATCGTTAGTAATGTTAAGAGCATTGCATTTTTCAAATAAATTGAAGTTGCTGTAATTGATTTCAAATCCTGCTTCGAGGCAATTTTTTGCATCGATATTTTTAAATATTCCTTTTGTTAAATGATTTGCAACTACACCTTTGTTACAGATTGCAATAGTGCAATCGCTTATGTTTAAACATACAACCGTTCCAGTTGATAATCCGTCTACGTATATTCCATTTTCAAAATCAAATAATTTTACATTTTCTACTTTAACTAGTTCAACGCTATTTTTAATAAAAATACCGCTTGATGAACTTGTATTAATGCCGGTGCCTTTTATTGTACCGTTTGTAATTGAGATATTTTTATATCCATTCTCTATTGATATGGCACTTGACGTACCTGAGCTGTCGTACACGTAGAAATTATTTAAATTGAGTGATACATCGTTAGATGCAATTGTTATCTGGCCATCTATGTTATCTCCTAAAACATAGTATCCTGGCTCTTGGATGCTCGTTGATTCTTTTACGATGGTGCCAATTGAATATCTAAATTCGTCTAAACTTTTGATGCTATCAATAACATTATCTCTTGTTGCTGGGTTTATACATGTTTTGGGTGAAATTTTTATAATATTTAAAAATAAAAATATGAAAGATACTAGTATAAGTTTTGAATATAGAGACAAAGGGCGCTTCATTATTTTTCCTTATTTCTCATTTTTTTCACCAAATAAATTAAACTACAAACAAACTACACCGATTGAAATCAAACTTCAAATAATTGTAGCTTGTTTGAAACTATTCGTTATGCATCGTAAGGTGGAGCTACAATGTTTTCTAGCGAATTTCGTGGAGTTGAATCTAAACCATTAAAGAAAACATTGAATATGCCCTTGTTAACATTGATGTTATTTTTATAGATTGTATTTTTTATAATCAAATTTTCTCCGCTTGCACCTTCTAACCCTATTCCGCAGAGGCCTCCAGTGATGTTATAAATGCCATTGTTTTTTATTGTGCATTTTGTCGGTACATTTGCAACTTCAAAAATAATTGTGTCATCTCCGCCAGTTGTTTCTCCCGTAATAACTACATAACGACCAGAAGGAGACCAGTCGCAAGATCTTGCATTGCCACCATCAAGGGTCGATCCTGTTCCTATTTCTATTAGCTTTGTTGAAGCCGAAGCATCAAAACTAAATATTTTTATTTCTTTTGCTCCTGATGTGTTACCGCAGATTAGAATATAAGTTCCGTTTGGTGACCATTTAACATCATAAATTTCAGCGCCATGATCAATATAGTCTAAGGAAGTTAGAGTGTTGGGTGAGGTTTCGTAGGAAAATACCTCTAGGCTAGAGCTGTTTGCATCATCTCCTGCCACTGCGATAAAGTACTTTGATCCACATGCAATAGGGCTGAAATCAACGGCTCTTAACGTTGTAGCTGATGTTGATGTCAGTGATGTTTTTTCTGTAAGTGCGTTTTGGTAAACAACTGATCCTCCTGATTGGGAAGCTTCGGTTAGTGGGCTAAATTCAAATACCTTGATTGTTGAAGTATGAACGGCCGATAAGAAAGCTCCATCGGGTGAAAATGATAAATCGTTGACGCTTTGATTTGTTGTTGCTGTTCCTGTTGCAACAGAGTCAAAATCGACTCCATCAAAATTCCAAACTTGGATTTCGTTTAAGGCAGAGGAGTCTAAACCTATGGCCAATTGTCTGTTGTCTGGTGTCCATGCAAGTCCTAAGGTGTTTGCATTCAGGTCGAGTGAGTCTTTTAGTTGTAATCTGTCAGAGGGATTGAGGGCTGCTTGGCAAATGCTGTAAACGTAAACTTCATGGCCGGAAGTATTATTATCAGTTCCAACGGCAATAAGGTTTGAGTCTGATGACCATTCGATGCAATTTATATTTTGATTGTTGATATATTGAGAATTGAACAATTTTAACGTTGAGCCATCAAACCGGTATACATAAAGATAGTTTGCCGAGGATGCTTGTCCTGCAACAGCAACATATTTGGAGTTTGATGACCAAGATGCGGTTAATAGATTTATACCAACATTTTTTGTTGTAAGAGAGCTACTCAAAGGTGATGATTTGAGATCCATGTTAAGGTGAATTCCATAAGCATTTGTGTCTTGTATGCCTTGATTGTCATTTATAATACAGTCGATTATTTTTGTATTAAATTCCGAAGCATTTATTAAAAATCCAGTTGCGTTGAAATTGAAGTCGCCGCTTGTTTTTTTAGTTCCTGTTGCAACACATTTATAAAATAGATTGCTTTTTCCATTTTGTGATGAGAATGATGTTGCACTTTGATCTGCTTGACTATTTTCTGTTTTAAGGGCTTTACATTCGTAGAAATAATTGAGGTTACTATCTGTTAGTTCAAATCCTGCTTGAGAGCAATCGCAAGCTTGGCAATGTTCAAAGTTGCATTTTATTGAATTGTTAAGAACAACTCCTTTATTGCAGGATTCAATCAAACAATTTTTTACAGAGCAGCAGATTATTGTTCCGGTTGAAGTTCCATCAAGGTTTATTCCGGTAGTACAATCTATAATGTTGATATCTTCTATTTTGATGAGGCTTGCTCCATTTTCTATTAAAATTCCGTGTAATCCTCCTTTGAGTGATCCGTTTTTTAGTTCAATATTTTTGTTATCTTGATTAATTTTTAATGTGGTGCCTGTACCATCTAGATCTTCTATAGAAAAACCATTTAGGTTTAAAGTGATAGAGTTGTTATCGATAATGATAGGGCCGTCAATATTTTTACCTAAGTAATAAAGCCCAGGTTCCGTTATAGTTGTGCTTTCTAAGATGATAGTTCCACATATGAGTTCATCTATTTTGCTTTCGATAACGTCAAGTTTGCTATAGGTTGTATCACAACATTCGTTATAAAGATCTACCTTGCTCTCAACGGTGTCGAACTTTGTATCTAAAATATCTATTTTGCTATCGGTTGTTTCGCAGATAAAATTGATTATATCTAAGTTATCGTTTATATCGTTAAATCCATTTACAATTATATCAATTTTGCTATCTAAGGTGTTTTTTGAGTAAACAAATTCATCTAATTTGCTATCGATTGTATCAATATTGTCGTTTAAAACATCAAGGTTGCTACTAGTTGTTGCACAACAAGGAGAGGTGTTTTCTATAACGTCGTCTATTTTGCTATCCAACGTTATAAAGCCTAGAGAAAAGGTGTCAATTTTGCTATTTATGGTAAGTGATTTATCTGTAATTATATCCACTTTACTACTTACCGTTTTGCAGGATTCTGTTAATCCTAGTGCGTCAATTTTGCTTTCTAGGTTTTCTAAATCATCAGATATGTCGTCGATCTTACTATCTATTTGTTCAATAGTGTCCAAAATTTCTATTTTACTTCCGATGGCGTTGAGATTGTCGTCGATTTCTGAAATTTTACTTTCAACTGTACTACAATCTGATTCCATGATATCAATTTTGCTATCTATAGTTTCTACAACATCCTGAACAGAGCTTATTTTGGCCGATAGACCTGAGTTTGGATCGAGTCCATCGTATGGAGGAACTGAAATATTGTCTAAAGTCGAGGGGGCCCCATTGATTCCACCCCTGAATACGTTAAATATACCTTTTCCAAAGTTTATGTCATTTTCGTATCCTATGTTTTTTATAATAAGATTGACCCCGCAAGGGCTTTCAACGCCAATACCACATAGTCCGCCATTACAATTGCATGTTCTGTTATTTTCGATAACACATTTTAATGGAATATTTGCAACTTCGTAAATGGCAGTGTCATCTCCGGAAGTAGATTCTCCTACAAATGCCGCATACTTTCCTCCTTGAGACCAGGCACAACTATATGATTTTCCCCCAGTAAAATTACCAGAGTCATAAACAACAAGTCGAGAGTCGTAGTTTGCCGAAAGGTCAAACGTTAATATTCTTGTGTTATAATTGTCTGATGCTGTGTCTCCTGATATGAGTAGGTATTTTCCATTGGAAGACCATCTTGAGCATTCTATATCTGCTCCGTGATTTGCGGTTACCGTTGACACTAAAGAGGTTTGGCCATTAAATGTCAATATTTCTACTTGAGACGATGCTCCGTCTCCTGAAGTTGCCAAAAGATATTTTGATGAACATGCTATTGGTGACCAATCTACAGATGTGAGATTTCCGATTTGTCCAACAATATCTGTTTTAAATTCTAAAACGTTCGATGTATCAAATCTATCGATGGCCAGTATAGCGACGGTTGTTGAATAGATTGCAGATAAAAAGTTTCCATCAGGAGAGAATGATACGCCAGTTACAGGTGAATGTGTATCATAGGTTCCAATTGCTGGGTTGCTCATGTCAACTCCGTCAAATCTCCAAACTTGAATCTCATTGGTTGCAGCTGCACCTACAGCAATAAATTCTCCGTCTGGTGACCAGGCAATACTATTTACATTTGATCCTATTTCCACTGCTTTTACCAGGCTTAATCTATTATCGCTATCGAAATATCCTGGAACAAATCGGTATACAAAAAGTTCCGCTCCCCCTGTTTTATTTTCTGTGGCTACTGCTAAATATTCACCGTTTGCCGACCAAGCGATCTCATTAATTTCTTCAGAATTGGGATTTTTTACAGCAACTGTTGTAATCGTTGAACCATCAAATTTATATATCCTCAGAAAGTTTCCGCCAGAATCATTACCAGCAACAGCTAAGTGTTCTGCTTCTGGAGCCCATGCGATAGTATTGAGTTGAGCTCCATGGTCGGTTGTAGCTATTGGGTTGGATAAAACATCGTAAAGTGCAGTGCTTTGTAAGACCATATCAAGGTGAATTCCATAGGCATTTCCATCTTCTACACTTTTAAGTGAATCAATTATACAATTAATTATTTTTGACTCAGATTCTCCTTCTTGTGAGTCGGTAGAATTGAATAAAAATCCTGTAACATTTGAACAGAAGTTAGCTGAAGTTTTGTTTGATCCTTCAACTAAACATTCGTTGAAACAGTTACCTTGTCCACTTGTTGAAGAAAAGCAGGTTACACTTTTTTCTGAATCATTATTTTCTAGTTTTAAGGCTTTGCAGGAATCAAAGGAATTGAATTTACTTTTGTATAACTTAAATCCATATTCTGTGCAATTGTATACTTGGCAGTTTTCAAATACAGTTTTTATCAGGTAATTTGCTACTACGGCACTATTACAAGATTCTATATTGCAGTTTGATATCTGACAGGCCTCTATGTTTGATGAATTACTTCCATCAAAGTACAGTCCATTTTCGCAATCAAAAATGTTTAAATCTTTTATGTTTATTATGCTTGTTCCATCTTCTACCAAAATTCCATGGTATGCATCATGTATGCTACCATTTTTAATTGTAATATTTTTATGACCACTTTTTATTTTGAGGGTGGTGTTTGTGGAAATTGTTGAATATATGCTAAAGCCTTTCATGTCCAATGTAACAGAGTCAGAATCTACTATTAGGTAACCATTTATATCATTGGCAAGGCAGTATAGTCCTGGTGAGTTTATTGTTGTACTTTCAGTGATTGTTGTACAAGGAAGTTTAGTGAGTATTTCTGTTGAGGTAAATAAAATTGAGTCGACAAAGCTGTCTACTGTCAAGCAGCACTTATTTGCTTCATCTATTTTACTATCAAGGTCTGTGTTAAAATCAAGTTTGCTGTTTATTATTTTGTACTTGGGATTTATTTGATCAATTTTTGAATTTACGCCTGTACAACATTGACCAACTGAGCTAACGGTTGTGATTATATCAATCATAATATTTGAAATTGCTTCAAGGGCTTCTTGTGAATTGATTACCCTTGTGCCTGAATAGGGAGGTACTGAAATGTTTTCTATATTTGTAGGTGAACCAAGAAGGCCACATCTGTAAACGTTAAATACTCCATGGTTGAAGTTGATAATATTTTCGTAACCGATATTTTTGATTATTAGATTGGTTGCGCTTGAGCCTTCTATGCCTATCGAACCTAAACCTCCCTGACAATTGCAAGTTTCGTTGTTTTCAATAATATTTTTAGAGCAAACATTTGCTACTTCGTCGATTATGATTTTTGCCCCTGTGTCTTCTGAGATTACATATCTTCCGTCTGGCGACCAATCTGCTGATCTGAAACTGGTTGATGTACCATTCCCTTCACTTGTTAGGCGAGAACCTGAACTGGCAGAAGCGTCAAATGAAAATATTTCTCTTGTTCCAGAACCTGCAGAAAAAAGGTATGTACCATTTTGGGACCATGTTACTCCACCGACTAAACTGGTTCCACTCTGTTTTGTTTCGAGGGAAGTTAATGTACTTGTATTTGGGTTATAATCAAAAATTTCTATATTTTTGCTAGAATTTAAGTTTCCGCATATAGCTAAAAAATAGTTGTTTGGGCAAGCAATTGGAGACCAATCTACGCTGTAAACTTCATCGTTAAATTCTATAGACGATACTTTTGATTCTAATTCATTACCAATTTTAAGGGGGTTAAATGCAAATATTTCCAGGGTTTTCGCATCGGAATCTGGTGCATATACCGCCGCTATAAACTTATCATCGGGTGAAAATTTTGCTGACCAAAAGGTGTTGTTTTGCGCTATGGACGCTACGGATGTTACATTTGTTTCATCAAATCTAAAAACCTCTATTTTATTTCCATCAGCTGCAACGACAATATATTTTTCATCATGGGACCATTGTACGTCTCTTACTAAGCTGGTAAACGGTTTACTTGTTACTAATGTTAATTTGTTTTCCGCAGATGTATCAAATTTGTATACGAAGAGTTCATTTGTTCCAGATGAGTTTGTTCCACAAGCCAAGTACTGTCCTTTTGGTGACCAGGATATACTGTTAACTTTATCTACTATTGGAGATGAATTTATACCAGCAACAGTGGTTAGGGTGGTGCCATCAAAATGGTATATTCTAATATACCCGGAAGTTGCATCTACTCCTCCTGCCGTGGCGATAAAGTTTCCACAAGGTGACCAAGAGGCCATAAGAAGATCACTTGGATTAGTTGCTTCTATTGGTGTGTCTACGAAAATTGAGTTTTTTAATTTCATCTCCAACTGAATGCCGTATGAAACACAGCTACCAGTCATTGTTGTGTCAGTTGAGTTTACAATACAATCAACAATTTTTGTTTCTTTTTCACCTTCCTGAGAGGAGGTTCCCTGTAGTAAAAAACCAATCCCATTATAACCAAAATTACCAGCTTCTTTTGTTGTTCCTTCTACAACACACTTTTTAAATAAGTTTCCCGTACCACTTGTAGATGAAAAGCCTATGGCATCTTTTTCAGCTTCATTATTTTTTGTTTCTAAGGCTTTACATGTTTCAAATAGATTGAAGTTACTGTTGTTAATATCAAATCCTGTTGTAACACAATTTTTTGCTTCAACGTTTTGATAGGTTGACTTTATTGAATAGTTTGCGAAAAGGCCTTTGTAGTTTTCATCTAGTGTACAGTTTTTTATTTTGCAACCTTCTATGGGGTCACTTGAAGTTCCATCAAGGTAGATGCCATTTGCAAAATTAAATATTTCAACACCTTCTACGTTAACAAGACTTGATCCTGCTTCGAGTAAAATTCCGGAGGAGGAACTTGTTGTGGGTCCGGTGCTTTTGAGTGATCCATTTTTTATTAATATATTTGTATGATCCGCTGCTACTGTAATTGTTGTACAGGTACCAGTTGAATCGACGATTTGATAGTTGTTTAGATCAATCCAAACATCGTCTGCATCTATGATGATTCCACATTCGATATTTTGAGATAAAATATAATAACCTGGTTCGGTTATTGTTGTAGAGGTTGATATTATTTCACCTATTGGTGCTCTAGTTTCATCCAGCGTGTTAGCGATTTTACATATTAAATAATTGAGCCTATCGCCTGATGTATGATTTACGAATGTTTTTGGGGATATTGTTTTTGTAGCAAAAAGTAATAGAATGGCGGTAAACAGTATGGTTTGTAGCGAGCGTTTTGGTTTGTGTTTCATTATTCTCCTTTTAAGATTTTCAACATCAAAATTTTTTTGTATTTTTCATAGTTTACTATTTAATTTAATTTTTTAAAATCTAAAGGTCATAAGGTGGAATAGAAATGTTTTCTAATCCACTATCTTGAATTGCGTGAAGTCCTTCAATAAATTGATTAAAGACTCCTACACCAAGATTGATATTGTTTTCGTAACTAGTGTTTGCAACAATTAAGTTTCTTCCACTTGCTCCTGTTAATCCAATCCCGCCGATTCCTCCTGAGCTAGCGGAGGTTTCGTTGTTTTTTATGATGCATTTTGTTGGTACATGTGCTACATCAAATATGATTGTATCATCTCCGCTATCACTTTCTCCTGAAACAACAATGTATTGACCGGAAGGAGACCAGTCGCATGAAAAGCTTGTACCTCCGGGTAGATTTCCTGTTGCTTTACTTGTTAGTGAGGGGGTTGTTGCATTAAATTCTAATATTCTTATTTCATCACCTGAGGATGGTTCGCCTGATATCAGGAGGTAGTTGCCATTAGGTGACCATTTTGTAGATTTGATTGTAACATTTGTTCCATGAGAAGCTGATACAAGTTGAGCTATGGTTGTTGCTCCATCATAATTAAAAATTTCTACTTGATTTGTTGAGTTATCACCAGAAACAGCAATAAAGTATTTTGAGTTGCAGGCTGTTGGTGAAAAGTCGACTGATGTAAGGCTTCCAACTTGAGATTGTATTTCTGCTTTTGAAGTTAATACGTTTGAGGCATCCAGCAAGTCAAATTCAAAAACATTTACTGTTGTGCTGTATACTGCAGATAAGAAGTTGCCATCACGTGAAAATGCTACACCACTTACATCCAATCCAGTTTCGTATGATCCGGCTTGTGATTCTCCAAATTCTATAGTATCAAATGCCCACCCCTGAACTTCGCTTGAGCTATTTGTATCCAATCCAAGAGCAACAAACCTTCCGTTAGGATTCCAGGAAATACTGTTTATGTTTACTCCTATTCCTGTATCTATAGAATCAAGAAAATAAAGTTTATCGGAGGGGTTTGTTGCATTAGGATAGAATCGATATGCAAAAAGTCCATGACCAATATTGTCTCCATTTGTTCCTATCATGAGGACTTCTCCATTAGGAGACCAGGCAACTGAATATACGTTTTGATTGTCAAAATATTCTGATGTGATGAGTGTTAGTTCTGAGCCATTAAATTCAAATAGTTTTACATATGATGATGTTGCCAAGGCGAGGGTGCTTGATTCTGGAGACCAAGCAACGCTGTTTATTGTTGTAGATGAATCGGTTGTTGTCAAAGTAGTATCAAGGGGCGATGTCTTGAGGGTTGCATCAAGGTTAATGCCGTATGCGTTTGCGTCTCCTGCTGAAATTGTTTCACTGACTATACTGTTTATTATGTATGTTTTGGTTTCCCCCTCTTGGGTTTTTGATCCTTTTAGCAAGAAGCCGGTCGCATTTTTACCAAAATTGCTGTTTGTTTTTTCAGTTCCGTTGGCCAGGCATCCCATAAAAATATTAGATTCTCCACTTTCTGAGTAGAACCCTATTGCTTCTTTTGTTGGATTGGCTCCTTTAGTTTGTAGGGCTTTGCAGGCTTTAAAATAGTTTAGTTTACTATTTTTTAGTTCAAATCCGACTTGTACACAATTGCAGGCGTTACAATTTTCAAAACAACTTTTTATTGTGTTATGCAAAATGAATCCTTTTTCACATGCTTCAGCAATGCAATCCTTTGCTTTACAGCATGATAGGGTGGTTGTTGAGAGACCGTCTAGTAGTATTCCGTTTGTGCATTCAGATATTCTAATGTTAGAGAATTCTACTATTTTTGCGTTATCTTCAACTAATATGCCGTTATATCCGCCTCTTACCGCACCGTCTATTACTGATATATTTTTATTACCACTTTTGATTTGTACAATTGTTCCAGTGCCAGATGAGTCATATATATCAAATCCATTCAGGTCGAGATACACAGAGTTTGAATCTATAATTACATAGCCTTCAAAATTATCACAAACAATATAAACTCCAGGAGATGTTATAGTTGTACTTGTTGTTATGCATTCTCCTATTAGCGTACATTCTGTTTCATCAACTTTGCTGTCAAATTCATCAATTTTACTGTCTACGGTATCGCAACACACTATAAGTTTGTCAAGTTTGCTGTCTATAGTGTCTGTTATATCATCTGCAATGTCTAGTTTGCTGCTGCAGTAAAGAATATCTAGGATAAGAGTGTCCACGTCATCAATTAAACTGTTAATGAAATCAAATTTTGTATCTAAGATCTCAACATCGAGATTTATTATGTCGATCTTACTTTCAATGGTTTCAGATTTTTCAAGAAGGACATCTACTTTACTCTCAACAGTGGTACAACAAAGTTCAAATTCATCCAGTTTACTTATAGAGTTATCAATTTCTTGTATAACACCTTCAACTGCTTCATCAATTTTGCTATCTACGGTGTCGACTTTATCGTCAACCGCATCTAGGCTACTATTTACACTGCCGTAGCATTCAGAAAATTCATCTATTTTGCTATCAAATGTTGCGATATCTTCTTTTACAAAGTCAACTTTACTGTTTATAGTTTCTAGATCATTATTGATTACATCGACCTTGGAAAATACGGTATCACAACAACCAATGAGATCGTCTGTTTTTAATTTGACAGTATCAATTTTAGATTCGATTGTGTCTTGGCATTCTGAGTATTCATCAATACTTGATTCTAATAGATTTAATTTTTTTATTAAAGCATCTATACCTTCGCCTCTATATCCTTCATAGGGTGGAACAGAGATATTATCGAGATTGCCTGGTGTGCCATGTAAACCTTCTGCGTGAATATTAAATATGCTGTTACTAAAGTTAATATCATTTTCATAACCGATATTTTTAATAATCAAATTGCTTGAGCCTGATCCGCTCAATCCAATACCGCAGAGGCCATCATTGCAATTACATATTTTGTTTCCATCAATTAAACAGTTTGTTGGTACATTTGCAACATTGTAAATAATTATATCTTGTGTTCCGGAGTCATTTCCCGCCGATACGATGTGACTATCATCGGGGGACCAGGATACAGAAAATACTCCTTGATCTATTGTTTCATCTGTGTCTACGTTTTGTAATCTGCTGCCAGAATCTGCTGACGCATCAAAAGCGAGAATTCTGACCGGAATTGGTTGTAAGGCACCTACTAATAGTGACTTTCCGTTTTCAGACCAACTGACTGAATTGACAGTAGTTGTATGATTGAATGATTCAAACAGTGAGAGAGATGATTGACCGTCAAAGTCAAATAGTTGCACAGAGTTTCCAGTTTGGCATCCTAGAGCTATGAAATATTTTTCGGAGCATGCAATTGGCGACCAATCAAGAGTTGTTGGCTCATCTGATGTTGAAACTGAAACACTCGAATGTAGTGCGTTTATTATAAGTTCTGGTTCAAACCTATAAATAGTGAGTGTGTCAGAATCAAAAAGTGTTGCTGCAAGAAATTGGTCGTCTGGAGAAAACGCAATCGATTGTACATCAGAGGTAGTAGAGGCGTAACCGACTAAAGATGAAAAGCTGGTTCCGCTAAAGCCAAAGACTTGTATTTCCTCTGTTTCATTTTTACCGGTTCCTACTGCTATGAATCTTGTATTATGAGACCATTTTACACTGTAGATAGCGTCGGAGAGTGTTTTTTTATCTGTTTCGGTGAGTGTTTGGCTGACAGGATCAAATTCGAAAACGTAAATATCTCCAGATGATAAGCCTGCAACAACAAATCTTCCATTGCGTGACCAGTTAACAGAGTTGACTTCTCCTTCAAGAACATCAGTTTGATAAACCTGGCTCAGATCTGATCCATCAAAAGAATAGATACCTATTTTTTTCTCGTCTCCTCCTGCTGCTATAAAATCTTTTTCCGCAGACCAATCGGTCGTTAGAATGATTGAATTTTGAGATGATGAAGTTATTAGATTATCCAAAGGTGAATTTTTTAATGTTGAGTCAAGATGTATACCGTATGCATTGGCAAGGCCTGCACTTTTTATAGAGTCAATAACGCAATTTATAATTTTAGATTCTGTTTCTCCTGAAGTTGTAGCTGTTCCTTTGAACCAAAAGCCTCTTGTGCAATTGCAAAAGTCACCTGTGGTTGTTATTAGACCATCTACAAGGCACTCAGTAAATAAGTTTCCTTGTCCGCTAGTGGAGGAAAATCCAGTTATTTCTTTTTGTGGATCATCATTTTCAAGGTTAAGAGTTTTACATTTATCAAAAACATTAAAGGAGCAGGTATTAAGTTCAAATCCTGATTGTGTGCAGTTGTATGCTTTACAATTTTCAAATACAGATTTTGATACATAGTTTAATTCTGCTGCTTTGTTGCAAGAGGCTATATTACAATTTTTTAGATTACATGACTCAATAGTTGTTGTTGATGTTCCGTCAAAATATAAGCCGTTTTGACAGTCAAAAATATTTATATCTTCAATTTTTACTATACTTGCGTTTTGCTCAATCAGGATTCCATGATAGGCGTCTTTAATTGCCCCATTTCTTATAACGATGTTTTTATGTCCATTTTTTATCTGTATAATTGTAGAAGTGTTAATGTTGCCGCATATATCAAACCCATTTAAATCTATAGAGACGGAATCTGAATCGATAATTATGTATCCTTGAAAATTATCTGCTACGCAATATGCTCCTGGTTGTGATATTGTTGTGCTTTCTGTTATTGATTCACAAAGATTGTCATTGATTGAGCTTAAGTTTTCATCTATATAACTTACTTTGCTCTGAACTGTTGCACAGCATTGAGAAAAGTCGTCTATATTGTTTTCAAATTCTGTTAGGATGTCTACTATACTATCTATAGAAACTACTTCTGAACAAATAATATCTAGTTTTGAGTTTAGATTGAGACAGCAAGCAAGTGTATTGCTAATACCTACTTTTGTTGCACTGACACATTTCAAAAGATTTTCTATACATATTGTTGTTGGACTACAAAAATTTATGCAGGTTGGCGATTTTTCACAGTAAGGAGGAACTGATATATTATCAAGTTCTGTTGGAGCTCCAAGCAGTCCGCCTATAAAGGTGTTGTATGTTCCAGGGTTAAAATTGATGTCACATTCGTAAGCTATATTTTTGATAATTAAATTATTTCCACTTGCGCCACTTAATCCAATCCCACAAAGTCCACCGGTTATATTGCAGATATTATTGTCTTCGATTTTACATTTTGTTGGTGTGTTTGCAACCTCAAATATAGCGGTGTCGTTGCCGCCTGATGTTTGTCCTCCAATAAGAGCATATCTTCCCGATGGTGACCAATCTGATGCTAACGCATTCCCTCCAGGTAGATTTCCAGAATCTTCTAGTTCAAGTCGAGAATTCAGTTGGGCGGAAGCATCAAATGAGAATATGCTAATTTCGTTTCCAGCAGATTGTTCTCCGGCTGCTAGTAAATATTTTCCATTTGGTGACCATTTTATTGTTTCGATTGTAGTATTGGTTCCGTGTGATGTCATCTCCAACTGGGAGATTGTTGTGCCAGGTTGGAACTTAAAAATTTCTATCTGATTAGAGTTGTCATCTCCGCCAACGGCAATAAAATAATTTGCCCCACATGCTACAGGAGAAAAATCAATTGATGTTAAAGTGCCGATTTGAGAATTGATTGATGCTGTAGAGCTTATCACGTTAGATGTTTCTAGTTTATCAAAAGAAAATAGTTCTACTGTGTGAGAATAGATTGCGCTTAGATAAAGATCGTCGGGAGAAAACGAGACCCCATTAACGTTATAACCAACGTTGTTGCTTCCCACAGAAGAATCGCTTAGTTGGTATGTATCAAATTTCCAAATTTCTATCTCATTTGAATCGTTGTTGTCTAGTCCTGCCGCTAGGTATTTACCATCTGCAGACCAATCTAAGCTATTTACGTTTGTTCCTAATTCTTTAGAATCAAGAACCGCAAGTATAGAGTTACAGTGGTTATTTGTTGCGTTTGGATTAAACATATAAAGGAATAGTTCATTAGCTATATCACTAGCGTTTGTACCAGCTGCTAAATATTGCCCATCGGGAGACCAAGCAACTGTATTGACTATTTGACCGTTGGTCTCTTTTGAAATTGTAAGTATCATGTCTGTGCCATCAAAATGGTAGATGTTTACATATGATTGTCCTGCTATTGCTATATATTCTGCGTTTGGTGACCAGGCAGCAGCTTGTACGTCCGATCCAAAATCTACGGTTTCTAATGGGATGTTTAAAGTATTAAATGTAGTCGTATTTCTTAAGATCATATCCAAATAAATTCCATAAGCATTACCGTAATTCGCTCCCGAAATTGAATTAGCGATGGAGTTTATTATTTTTGATTCAGTTTCTCCCTCTAATTCATCTGTTCCTCTCAGCCAAAACCCTTTTGCACTTTTACAGAAGTTGCTTGTTGTTGTTGAGATTCCGTCAGCTACGCATTCGCTAAATAGATTGCCCCGACCGCTCGTAGATGCAAATCCGACTACCCCTTTTTCTACATCATTGTTGGTTATTTTTAATGCTTTACAGGTATCAAAAATATTATAATCGCTATTGTATATATCAAAGCCGGCTTCAACACAATTTTTAGCTTCCACTTGTTCGAATGTTGATTTTATAAAATAGTTACCAAAGACTCCTTTGTTATTGGCATGAAGAGTACAATTTTTTATTTTACAGCTTTTTATTTTTTCACTTGATGCACCATCAAAGTAGATGCCAGTAGCGAAATCAAATATTTCAACACTATCTACATTTACTAGTTGGGCACCTTCTTCAATCAAAATTCCTGAGGAAGAGCTGGAGTCTGCTCCGGTGCTTTTTAACGATCCATTTTTGATAAGAATATTTTTATGTCCTGTATTGATGGTGATCGTTGTGCATGTGCCAGTTGAATCAACGATTTGGTAATTATTTAAATCAATCCAGACATCATCTGAGTCTACAACTATTCCGCACTCAATGTTTTGAGTTAAAACATAATAACCCGGCTCTGTGATTGTTGTAGAAGTGGATATTATTTCACCGATTGGTGCTCGAGTTTCATCTAAGGTATTGGCAATTTTACAAATTAAATAATTGAGTTTATCTCCAGCAGTGTGATTAACGAATGTTTTAGGTGCTATTTTTGTTGTAGTAGAAAGTAAAAATAGGGCAACAAAAATTGTCACGTTTATCAAAAGTTTTGATTTGGGCTTCATTATTCTCCTTTTGAGATTTTCAATATCAAATCTACAAAGTGGTTAAGTTATGCATATGTAAAAGATAATTTTAACCTAATTTTCTAATCTTTAT
>Ga0180433_10005912_pt1 | contig 16309 bp, 15 predicted proteins | sample SS_ome_8_FD_132980 | JGI IMG/M metagenome (GOLD analysis project Ga0180433, IMG submission 132980) | Hypersaline lake sediment archaeal communities from the Salton Sea, California, USA - SS_1_D_1 metaG | ecosystem: Environmental > Aquatic > Non-marine Saline and Alkaline > Hypersaline >... | reverse complement strand
GGGATTGAACTTTGCGACAAGTTCGCGACAATGTTTACGACACGTTTACGACAGCCTTTGCGACAAGCGCATTGGCGCTGTGGTTAGGAAATGTGACTTGACGCCGCTTCCGGTCCGCCGGGAACGGTCTGATCTTTGATAACTCGTTGAATATCGAAGGCTTACGACTCAAGGGCCGAAAGGAGAACGGTTATGAAGAGGGTTGCACCCGGGGAGCCACATTGAAGATAGAGGCCCGGTTCATGACAACGGGCCTTTTTTGCGTTAGAATAGAGGCGATCACAAACAGAGGCATGACGACACTTTGGCGAGAAAGATTGACGTGAAATTTGTTAAGTATGGCATATTTTGCATCCTGGTACTTCTAGCCTCCGTTCTTATTCGGAGGCCATCTGAAGTCTCTCGAGAAGAGAGAACCCCTGTGAAAAGCATTGAGACTAGCGGACAGGTGATGGAGGGAAAAGAATCATCAGCTGCAACTAAAAGGGCAGAACCTGGTACAGAGACCATGAAGGGACAGAAACCGTCGATCACGACCGCCTCTGATGAGGACGATGACGATGAGGACGACGAGGACGATGAGGACGATGAGGATGAGGACGAAGATTAGCCCTCCGCCTGGATGACTTGTGGCATATGGGAACGTCTCTTGTCCGCTACAAATAAGGTGTCAACTCGTCGAGCCATATCTTGAGAAGGTCCAAACGCAACGCGTTATTGGTTTCGGGGAGCCGCTTCGTGCGCATGGATTCCAATAACCAGTCCAGCGCCACGCGAACATCTTCAACCGTGACGACCATACCCAGATCCTCCTTTAAAGAGTCCCTGTAGCGCAGCGTCGAGGAAACCAAGATCGAGAAGACGTTCTCAACGTCTTCAGGCAGGTCCCTGGCCTGTCCTGCAACCCTCATGAAGAGTGTATGGATCTCTGATTCGTCCATGGCTCTTTTTGGCTCTGGCCACCCCCTCCGTTTTTCCTGCCATTGATAACTATTTCTCAGATGATCCGGTATCTCGGCTCCTCGATGCGTTCACTTTTGCAGCTGGGGCAGCGGCCCGGTTTCGTGAAGCGTTTCCGGGTGTCAAAGACATACCCGCACGACTGGCATCTGGAAGATATGATCAGGAGCCTTTGCCCTTTCGGCGCCACAGAACGGGCGATGTGGGCAAGATGGGCATACACCTCCTTCTCCCGGACCCCCAGCGTCTGCGAAAGATCTCTGGCCGTGCAGCTCCCTTCAGACAGCAGAAGGATCATTTGTTGGCGAGTTGTCGGCATGCGGCAAAGGGAGGAGAGGATTTGTTGCTTTTCTTTCCTATGTTTCGCTGCCACCTGTTCACGATATCTGCCGTGTCAACGGCGCCTATGCCCTTCACTGAAAAGAATTCATCAAGTTCGTAACGATTGCCGCATTGCCACCAATCTTTCAAGATTTTTCCTGCCTCTGGCTTGAACATCCAGTCATCGCCCAGCATTTGGATGAGCCCTTTTTCCATGGTTGCCTCAGCGATCCATGAAATGACATAATCGAGGGCATAGAATTCCGGGGCCAGGTCAAAGAGCTGGGTTTCCGGCCGATAGGAAAAGCCCGTGTATTTTTTCAGTAGACGGGCGTAAGCATTCCCATCTCCAATGCCATTGTTATTGAACATTTCATACTCAGCCAGGAACTTGCTCACGTATCTCCTAAACACTGACAGGTCCTTCAATGCCTTAAAAAAAGTGATTTCCTCGATCACTGTGCACGACAGACCCAAGGCCCTTTCCAGGAAGGCCGGGGAAAGGCACATGTTTTGGATCAAGAAGGCATGGGTCTCTGAGAGGGCGTTCGAGGTGAAGAAATCCTTTTCAACCAAAGAAAGCTTCGCCGAGGTGAAGGCATGACTGAGGGTGTGACCCATTTCATGAAACAGGGTCTCAAGATCGATCCATCCTCCCTGCGGATTCATGACCATGTGGATTTCGTCTGGTATCCTCAGAGCAAAGCTCATAGCCTGGGCGCCCTTGTTGGGGGAGTGATCCATGTGAAGATGGATGCCCGGCATATCCTTGACGTTGAGGCCCCATTGCTTGAAAAAATTGAGGTGCTTCTCTAGAGAGATGTCGCTCGGAAAAAGGTGGTCGAATTCGCCCAGCCCAAGAAGGTAGACGGCGTCGAAGCGGTTCAGTTCAGTAAGGGGCAGCCCTAAGGTTCTTTGGGTCCAGAAGGCCATGGCCTCAAAGTACAAGGTCTTTGTCTGTTCCAAGATGGTGTGGAGCTTCGGCATGTAGGCGTCGTAATCGACGTGCTTTTTGTCTTTGCAATACGCTGCGTAGCCGGGGTATGCGAATTCGTCCTTAAGCAATTCGAGCAGATATTCCCAGAAACCCAGGGCAAAGGGTCTCAAGAATTTGCAAAGGCTCACGGTCTCCTTTTCAAGGATTCGGCGTTTTTCGAGATCGCTTCGCTTTTGGCACCACGAGAGGATATCCTTGAAGTAAACCTTTTCTCCATCGATGTGGGCCGCTGCACCCTTCATCCATGTAAACAATTCACTCTCATAGAAGAAAAGGCGGTATTGGAGATAGTGCCCCAGGAGGCCATGAAGAATCCTGTCTCTTTCCTTCTTCGGTATGGGAGCACGCCGCACCCTGGCTATGGTAGCGGGTTTCAGATGATCATCGAGATCATCGTACACGCTGCCGACGGAAAGGCCGGTTTCGCTGCCCTGCCACAGGTTCAAGGCCCGGGACGTGAGTCGGTAGTTCAGGGTAAGAAGGGTTTGTTCAATGGCCCTTAAATCCAGCGCGTCTGTGGTCATATTTTCATTCTCCATAACAAGTAGAAAACGGGGCCCTCATTGAAGATCCCTGCAGTCCCGATGAATCGGGACGGGGAATGCGATCCCTTTCGCGGTTCATAAGCGGACTTCTTCAAGCCCGCCTGAAGGCCGGCCGCGTTTCAAGGAGATGGTCCCAGTCGATGTGTTGGAACGTGTTTTTTAGGGCGTGGCCCTCGTCAACCGTATTGAAGGTTAAATCCGCAAAGACCCTTCGGGCCACACCATAAACAGGCGCCACAGAAATAACATCATCCTTTTTTCCATGATAGACGGTAACAGGTATGTCTAACCTGTGGTTCAAGTAAGGCTCAAAATCCCGAAAAGTGAGGGCCGGGGCCAAAAGGATAAGCTTTGTGACACGTCTTGGATTTTCACACGCAAAGATAGCCGCCATCAACCCTCCAAAGCTTGAGCCGACGATCATCACAGATGTGTTATGAGAAAGCAGGGCATCCAGTTTGCCCATCCGCTGATCGAGGGTTCCGTGAAAATCTTCAACGATCATATCGGCGTATCTTCGCTTGAAAAACGTCGCCTTGGTCCCACAGCTGCTGCTTTCAAGGCCGTGGATAAAGACTCTCGCCAGGCTCATGAAGGATACGCCTTCTTCCATATTTTCACAATGGGCTGGCCACCCATGGGCCAACCCCGGTCGCCCTTCGGGCTCCACGCCTTTGCCTATTCTCTCTCATAGCATGGCGCGACATTCAATCCAACTCCTGAGACATAGATTGAAGATCCGTGCAGTCCCGACTCGTCGGGACAGGGAATCTCCGACCGTAAGGAAGTTTACGATTTTCAGACACGCTCGCTAACCCCGCAGTCCCGATAAATCGGGACGGGGAATGCGCTCGCTTTCGCGGTTCACGACCGCCACAAGATTTGAACCCTTTGAGCAATCGCCTGGCGCCGCGCCCTTTCCTGGTGCACCTTTGATTCTTCTGGGCCGCCGTGCTACGTTGAAAGCTACGATGAACGGCGTTGCTTCAGTGACACGTGTCAGGCAATGGCTAGGTTCCTGCGCCGTCTACGCCGACCGCAGGGTCCTGGCCCTTATTTTTTTCGGTTTCTCAAGCGGTCTGCCGCTTGGGCTCACCTTTGGGACCCTGAGTCTGTGGCTAGCGGAAGTCGGGGTGAGTAAGACGACCATCGGCCTGTTCGCGCTCATGGGCGCACCTTACACCTTCAAATTCCTCTGGGCGCCCTTGGTAGACCAGATGCCCGTCCCGTACTTGACCCAGCGGTTGGGACGCCGGCGCGGCTGGACCATTGTTACGCAATTGGCCCTCGTGGTGACTATTGCCGGATTGGGCGCTACAAAACCGGCGGCGCACGCGGGGATCACAGCTGTTTTTGCCCTCATGGTGGCTTTCTGGTCTGCCACTCAGGATATCGTCATCGATGCCTATCGGGTAGAAATCCTGGAAGAGCGCCAGTTCGGGGCGGGCGCGGCAACGATTGTGCTCGGGTACCGTATCGGCATGCTGGTATCCGGTGCAGGTGCCCTTTATCTGGCCACCTATGCGGGCTGGTCGGTCACATATGGGCTGATGGCCGCCTTCATGACCGTGGGAATCGTCGCCGTTCTCCTAAACCCGGAGCCCAAGGTGCAAAAAGAGAAAGAATCCGTCCAGCAGGACAGGCTGATGGCTGCCCATCTTGAGGCCTACGGCCATCCGGCAGGGAAAAAGGCGCAGGCCCTCGCCTGGATCCATGAAGCCCTCATCAGCCCATTTGCTGAGTTCGTGAGTCGTCGGGGCTGGCTGGTGATCCTGCTTTTCATCCTGCTCTACAAGTTGGGCGATGCCCTGGCCGGGGTGATGGGGAACCCTTTTTACCTGGAACTCGGCTTTACTAAGCTCCAGATTGCCAACATCAGCAAGGCCTTTGGCCTCGCTGCCACGATCATCGGCGGGGTGATCGGGGGAATCATCGTCAATCGTGTGGGCATCCTAGGGAGCCTTTTTGTATGCGGCATTCTGCAGATGCTTTCCAATCTGATGTTCGCCGTCCTGGCCATGGTGGGCAACGACCCGGGCATGCTCAGTCTTACCATCGCCGTGGAAAACCTCAGCGGAGGCATGGCCACGGCGGCCTTTGTGGCCTATCTGTCCAGCCTGTGCAACATCGCCTATACCGCCACGCAATATGCACTGCTGACATCCTTCATGGCCTTTGGACGGGCACTCCTTTCTTCCTCCGGCGGATGGCTTGCAGACCACATGGGCTGGATGAGTTTCTTTATCGTCACCACGGCGGCAGCTCTTCCGGGACTGCTGTTGCTGGTATGGATTACGAGGCGCTATCGCGGGTTTGCCCCCACCAGGAGGTGAGCCTCCCTGTCCATGTAAGGATCTTTTCGCCTTAAGCATCGCCCCTGGGTCTGAGCGAGATCCATATGAGACCTTGCCTTTCTATGGCGTTTCAGTTCCCGAATCTTCGGCGCAAAACCCCCGGCCTGAAAGGCCGGATCCCGAGGAGCCAGAAAAACCTTAAACAGCCTTTCTCTGGGCTTAAAATACTATATGTGGAGTTTTTTCAAGGTTAGACCACAATATAGTTGACACCTACCCTTGGCGATAGTAATAAAAAGCCTGCTGTTTTTCGTGCAAGGGTCCGCTTGCTCCGGTCCTCCTGATCCGAGGTTAACTTGGCCATGGATGGGCTGTTCCCCGGTGACGCCACACATTGCTGTTCGGACCCGAAAGGCTATAGGGGGCCCCTAGGGCCTCTCATTTCTGAAGGGAAGGAGAAAAGAGGAGATGGCTCTGGTACGTTTTACATTGGATGGGATAGAGGCATTCAGGAATAAGGCCAACGCGTTGGATGCTCAGCATTTTTGTGTGGATTGCGCCCGCGAAGAAAGCAAAAGTCACCCTTTGGTCCCTTTCTTGGAGGGTCAGCTTGGCGCAACTCTCGCTGAGTTCAGCAATGGCGATGGCGCCATGGTCTCCTGTGACAAATGTGGCAAAGTCATAGCCACCCATTATTCGGAGACTTTTTGGCAAACCGGCGCCCAAGGGGAAGGGGGGAACCACGAGTCTTTGATCTTCAGAAAATTCTGAGAAGCATTCCCTTTGGGCGCCGTGGTGACGCGCTGTTGCCCAAATTCCTTTTTCCGTGTTCTGAAACGTGGTTTAATTAATCTGAGGCGTGCGGTGGGCCATGCCAAAACTCGCCCTTGCGGCTCAAAGGGTTGGCATGGCGCTTCTTTGACTTCGCCTGACCTTGATGAAGATCAATCGTTTCAATGAATTGCTCATAGGCATGCCTCTTCTGGCAACAGCCCCATGAGGCCCACCAGGGCCATGATCAGGTCTTTTCTTTTCTCCGAAGAAGCCCAAGCGGTGTCTTGCATGGAAACCCAGAAGGGCTCGTGTGGCCCTCCTTTTTTGAACACCCCAAGCTGAAAAGAGGGGTTGCTATCTTCGGAAGATGCCTCTTCTTGCCTTTTACTTACAATATTGAAAGTCAAAGGGGCCTTTCGGCCCCTCTTGTTCCCCCAAAGATGGCCCTGTTGTGCGGCATGTTGTGTAAGCAGCAAGGCATTTTGCTTTTAACCTCCTCAAATACTTACATCTTTCAAATCATTCCCGCCTCTCTTTTCCCCTCTCCCGCATCTGGCACGCATGTTGCTGAAGTTGCTGAACAGGATTGAATTTGTTGGAGGTTGAAACAACATGATGCTTCTTGCAGGAGGAACGATGAAAAAGACATGGCTTTGGGCTGTCTGTCTGGTGGCACTCCTTGGCGTAGCCATGCCAAGCCAAGCCTTTGAGGCATGCCTTCGGGGCGACTACTGGTTTCCCGAGCTCAGCGGCGACCTGCGGGTGGACGCAGAGGGCATCACGGGGACCTCTCTCGATCTGGAAAGCGACCTGGGTCTGGATGACGAGTCTTACCCAGTCGTCGGGGCCTTTGTCGGCCTGGGCAACCACCACCTGCGAGGACGCTATTATAATGCAGACTATTCCGGGACCAGGATCCTGACGGAGGACATTACCTTTAACGGAGAGACCTATGCCGCCGATGAACGCATCACATCCAGCCTGGAATATGACGTATACGATTTCATGTACCAGTATGACCTGCTGGATTTTGAAAACGTGTTGGCCGGCTTTACCCTGGGGATCGTCGGCAGGGTGGAGGTCTTCGACGGCGACGTTGAGATCCGATCTGAGACGGTGGACAAGGTTGAACGGGAGAGCTTCACGGCAGCGGTTCCCATGGTGGGTTTAAGCCTCCATATAGGCCTCCTGGCGGATTGGCTGGAAGGCCGCGTACTGGCCACGGGCATGAGTTACAGCGACGGGACCCTGTTTGACGGCCAGGCTGAAGTCTCTTTCACGCCTTTTCCTTTTATGGACATCCATGGGGGCTACCGGTTCCTTGCCATGGATGTGGACGTTGACGACGTAGAGTTCAACTATGATAATGTGGGCCCCTACGTGGCCCTGACCCTGGGCTTCTAGGGAGAAGAGATCCCCTGGCAAGTAAACTGGTGGACCAAGGGCGACGTTGCAGCAGGCCACGTGCCCTTGGCCTCGTTGATGCCCTTGCGAAAAACAAGGTAGCTGTACTTCCCGTAATGAGGGATCTTGCCGGCAGCCCTTGGAACGGCTTTGGCAGAAAGAGGCAAAAACAGGCCCACCAGCCGGCGATCATCTCCCGGGAGATGGGCCAGGACCGTAAATAGGGCATCTTCGGGGGCATCATACGCGACCCCGTTAAGGATGAACCGGTCCGGCGATATGACCAGCCCTTCGGGTAGGGTCGCCAAAAGGGCCTTCCTTCCCGGAATTCCCAGATACAGGACATCGTGTCCTTTCAGGCGCAAAGGGGTTGCTTCATCTTCGAGGAGCAAAGGGGTTTTGTTTTGACCGAGGCCCTCAAGAAGTCTGCTGAAACCATCTCGGCTTTTCGGAAGAAGGCTTCGGGCGACCACGGCAACCAGTGATTTCGAGCCCTTGATGCCGTTGACGGTGGGGGGAACCTCAGACGGATCAAGGCGTCGAAAAAGGTCCACATGCGGGTCCACCACAAGCCTTTCAGGGCGGGTGTCGGAACGGAGGGTGAAAAAGGCTTTTCGTCCAGTTGAGGAAATTTTGGTCTTTTTTTTGTCGCCCCCCGTCTCAAGTCTCAACGAAACCTCTAGATCGTAGTAAGGCCTCTGCTGGGTCAGGACGCCTGTGACCGTCCACCCCTGAGGATCTTCTGTCGTTCTGACATTTTCCAATGCCAGGGTTGGGGCGCCGGGCCGAGTCACCCATTGGCGGAAGAAGGGTTTGAGGTTGCTTCCGCTGCTGCTTCCCAGGGCGATAGCAAAATCATCCCAAGTGGCCTTCTGAAAGCATTTTTCTCGAAAAACAGCCTTAAGACCTTTCCAGAAAGCCTCGTCTCCTACCAGGCGACGGACCATGTGAAAAACCATGGCTCCCTTTCCATAACCCACGGTCCGAGTCGAGGGACTGAATCGGTGGGTGAAGGCCTCTAACGGTAGGTCCTCCTCTTGGGGAACCAAGGCGGCATAGTCTCTCAGGACATTGAGACGATAGGCACGGCCTTCCTCAGGCGAGGATCGTTCTTTATACAAATGGTCGGCCACATAGGTGGTGAGGCCTTCGCACCAATTGCCGCGCTCATGATCAACAAGCACCCCGTTACCCCACCAGGCGTGAGCGATCTCGTGTCCCAGGCTTGTCTCAAGGATAAATGGAAGGCGGAGCACTGTCCTGCCCAGGAGGGTGTACGACCGAAATCCGTATCCTGTAGGAAAGAAGTTTTCCACCACAGCAAACTTGTCAAAGGGATAGGGGCCCAGAAGGTCCATGTAAAGGTCTAAGTAATTTGCTGTTTTTTCCAGGTACCTCTCGGCAAGGTGGTCGTCTTCGGGGAAAAAGTAGGTCGAGACCGCAATGCCCTGGACATCCCTTTCCCGCACCACATATGACCCTGCCGACAAGGAAAGCCCGTGCAACGCACGCTTGATGTCCCAAACAGAAGTCGAAACGCCCGCCCGAGTCCCCTGAGCCAGTCGCCTACCCGCGGTGACGGCCTTGTACCCCGCCGGCGCCCGGACCTGGAGACGAAAGGTGGCCATGCTGTCGTGAAGGGCGGGATACCACCCAGCGCCTGGCAACAGAAAGGTCCCCTCGGATGAGATAACGCCAGTGACCCCATAGCTTGGATCTTCCGTGTGGACGGGATCTTCCGGAACAGCATCTCGGAAAAAGGCCTCGTATGACACAGCGACTTTGATCTCGCCGTGGCGCCCATTTTTGGGAAGGAGGATATGCAGGCCGCCGCCTTCAAACGTAAAGGGGATGGCCTTTTCCTCCATTGAGACGTTGATGATGCGAGCGCCTTGGGCCAGGGCAAAGGTCATATGGCCAGCGCCGCTGGGCGTTAACGTGACCGTATCGGTTCCTGTCAGGCGCTGCGCTTCCGGATACAGAGTGACTACCAAGTCATGATGGACCACAGGAGAAGCGGCCAGGGCAGGAGGCGCAGTCCCAAAGAGGAAAAAACACGCCGCGGCAATGGTTCCCGGGAATGATTGCAGGCTCATTTTACCCATTTCTAACCCCTTGAGAGCTTTGCACAACCTCTTCTCGCTCTTTGGCATGCAAAGCTTCTCCCCCTGTCATCGAAAGATTATGTGAAAACACACCGTCAGCGCCAGGTGTCTTGGATGTAGTCAACTGCATTTTTGAAGAGCTTGACGCCCATGGTGGGCTCAGGCTTGACCGATTCGCCTTGACGCCTCAGGCGCGCCTTTGTCAAAGTCCAATCGGGATGATTGGTCCAGTGGTTGAAGGCCTCGGGGTGGGGCATGAGGCCGAAGACGCGGCCAGTGGCATCACATATGCCGGCGATGTCATGGACCGAACCGTTGGGGTTATAGGGGAATCGCCCTCGGGCTGCCTCTCCAGCCGGCGTGGCATATCGCAACACAACCTGCTGTTGATCGATGAGTCGCTGGATGACGTCCGGGGACGCGAAGAATTTCCCCTCACCGTGGCGGATGGGAAGTTCCAGACGGGTCATCCTGCGCGTAAAGCAACAAGGGGAGCCCGTGTTGCCCAAAAGGGTCACCCAGTCGTCTCTGAAATTTCCACAGTCATTAAAGGTAAGAGCGACCCGCCGTGTTTCGTAGTCCCCGTCAAAACCGGGAAGCAGCCCCAGGTTCACCAGGGCCTGAAACCCGTTACAGATTCCCAGGATCAGTTTCCCTTCCTGGATGAACCGGTGGAGTTCGTCCCCTATGTTGTATCTTATTCGCACGGCCTCAAGAACCCCCGCACCATGGTCGTCACCCCAGCTAAAGCCTCCGTCAAAGACAAGGATGTCATAGTCTGCCAGGGAAACGTCGCCTCCAATGAGGCTGTTGATGTGAACCCGCTCGGAGACAGCCCCGGCAAGTTCAAAGGCATAGGCGGTTTCAAAGTCACAGTTCAGGCCGTAGCCTGCAAGAACCAGGACACGGACCGTTCTTTCGCAGCTATCACCCCCCATCATCTGAGCTCTCCAAACGGGCGTTTCCAGGCCGCCTTCAGCGTAGACACAGGCGCCCGGACGAGAGGTTCGCCTTTCAGGCCATGGATAACAACATGGGGGCCCTCAGAAACGGTCCCGATACAGGCGTGGGGTCGTCTCTTCATGATGGCTTCAAAGGAAGATCGGTCTTTGGGGTCGATGGTGACGATGAATCGACCGGGAGACTCCGAATACAAGAGGATGTGGTTTTGCTCGACGTCCTGCCTGGGGACCTTTGATAGGTCAATGGTCATGCCCAGGTTTGCGCCCATGGCCACGAGGGCCAAGTGAATCCCCAGGCCTCCCCGATAGATCCCGTGGCAGGAGGCGACCAGCTCCTCCTGGATCGCCTGGTTCAAGGCTCGATAGCATTTCATGGATGCCTCAGGTCCCACCTTGGGGACGCGGAGTCCCACATAACCGAGATGTTCGTAATATTCGGAGGCGCCCAGTTCATCCTTGGTTTGACCCACGACATAGACCAGATCGCCCGGAAATTTGGCGTCCATGGTCACACACTTCGTCAGGTCTCCGACCACACTCGTGCAACTAAACTGCAGCGTTGGCAGGGCAGAGACTTTGTGTGTCTCGCCATATCGCCCCCTCAGATGTCCGTCCACATACATACTGTCCTTTCCTGAAAGCAGCGGAATCTCGTAGGCCTGGCAGATATCTCGCAGGGCCCAGGTCGCCCGCACCAATTGGGCCGCCTTGTACTTGCCATCCGGGTTGTCTGATGCATCATACCGCACCGAAGGCCAGCAAAAGTTGTCCACGCCTCCTATATGATCCGGACCGCCGCCGACTGACACCACGCGGCGTACGGCCTCATCCACCGTACAGGCCGCCATGTGGTAGGTATCGATTTGGGAGTACGTGGGAAGCAGGGCCTGGGCTGCGGCCAAGGCCTGGATCGAATGGAGGACAGGCCGGATCACCACTGCGTCACTGTTGACGTCGCGCTCTTTTCCGACAAGGGGTTTGATTACGCTTGTCCCTTGCACCTCATGGTCGTATTGGCGAACAATCCACTCCTTTGAGCAGATATTGGGCCGGGAGAGCATATCCAAAAGCAGCCCGGATTGGTCTTCTGGCTCAGCAAGAACCGGCTCAAAAAGGCCCCTCATCTCAGGCGGTGTCCATTCGGCCTCAAAGGTCCACTGGGGAAACTGGGAGGTGAGCAAATCGAGGTCCACATAGGCGCATGTTTGGCCATCGTAAGTGATGTGGAGTTTTCCAGAATCTGTATAGCGACCAATGACCGTGCTTTCCACGGCATGTTTTCTGGAAAGAGTCATAAATCGTTTCCCATGCTCTGGTCTGATGGCAACCGTCATGCGTTCCTGAGATTCAGAAACCCAGATCTCCCACTGGTCCAGGCCCTGGTATTTGAGGGGAACCTTATCCAGCTCAACGATGCACCCCTTGCTGAACCGGGCCGACTCCCCGATGGAAGAAGACAACCCCCCTCCGCCATTGTCCGTGATAAAGGCAATGAGACCCTCGTCCCGGGCCTCCAGGAGAAAATCATGCATCTTCTTTTGTGTGTAGGGATCGCCGATCTGAACGTGACCCGCAGGGGTGTGGGCGGAAAAACCCTCGGAGGCCGCGGTAACGCCGTGGATGCCGTCTTTTCCCACACGGCCGCCGCACATGAGGATCAGGTCACCAGGAGAGGTGATTTTCTCCTCCGAAGGGGCTCCAGCCACCCGGGCAGGCATGAGACCGACAGCCGTCACAAAGACCAAGCACTTTCCCAGGTAGCCCTCGTGAAACCAGACCTGGCCGTAAGGCGTGGGGATGCCGCTCTTGTTGCCGCCGTCCCGGACGCCTTCGATGACACCATCAAGGAGCCGTTTTGGATGAAGACGGGGTTTCAACTCACCATCATAGTCTCTGGGTCCCACACAGTATCCGTACATGCCCATGACGAGTCTGGCGCCTTTGCCCGTACCCATGGGATCCCGATAGACCCCCACGATCCCCGTGATGGCCCCGCCATAGGCCTCCATATTGGATGGGGAATTGTGGGTTTCTCCAGTAATGACGTAGTGGTATTCATCGTTAAATCGGCCTACCCCGGCGTTGTCCCAAAGGACTGAGACCACCCACGGTTTTTTTTTCTTAATGGCCAGGGTGGGTGTCTCAATGCAGGCGGCAAAGAGATTGTCCACTTTCCGGGCTTTGCCTGTTGCCAGATCACGATAATGGAACAAGCCCTTGAAGGTGTTGTGGTTGCAGTGATCGCTCCTGGCCTGGCAGACGTATTCCAATTCCACATCCGTGGGTGCGGAAAGGTGCACGGCCCGGCGTTGGGCGAGGACATCGGCACGGAGGAAGTAGGCACGGATCGCAGGCACGTCATTGGGATTGAGGGCGAGGTTGCGTTCCTTGCTGATATGCCTTAGGTCTTCATCGCTATCAACGGGGATGACCGCGACGGTGGGTTTATGATCCAGCTTGACCTTGGGAATAATGATCCCTATACCCCTGTCCGGATCCCAGTCCCTTCGGGAGAAGACCTTCCATTGTTGGATGATATCGTTGGCAAGGAGCTCACGGGCGACCCGCCTGGCGTCTTCAAGGGCAAGATTGCCACCTTTCAGGCAATACCGTTTGGACGTGTAGATCCCCTCGTGGGATTTCACACGCATGCGAAGGAGGTCTTCCACCGCTTCCACGGCCGTGCTTCCCGGGTTGTCACGCACGCCAGCTCGGTAACCAACCCAAAGGATCCAGTCAAAATCAATATCAAGAGGTTTGTAAGAAGCGACTTGGGTGACAGGATTGGCAAAGATCTCTTCTTTGATGGCCTCAAACTGGCCTTGAGTCAGGTCAACATCGACCGTCAGGATGTTCACCGTCCGAACCAACTCGATATTAAAGCCAAAGTAGTCGTTTGCCTTCCGGCAAATAGCAGCTCCTTCAGCATCAAAAAGATCCGATTTTAAAGTGATTTCCAAGCAGGCAGGCATGAAAAATTTCTACCAGAAAAGCGGGGAGCTGTCAAAGCAAGACCCGCTGCAGCCCAAACCAAACGATGCCGCTCTCAGCCTTGGGAAAGAACAAACCTATTTACAAATACGTACTCGGCACTACAACCTGTTCCGAAATCTTCCGCCGGAATAACGAGCTGAAACGCAGAGAAAACCCTTGTGTTGACAACAAAGGGGAGCCCAGGAATGGTTCAACTGCCTGTTAATTCATAAGAATCAAGGTCGTCAGCGAGAAGATTTCATGGCAACGCGGCTGGAAATAAGCAAGCGTCGGCATTTGGTACATTTTGTGCCTGGATCAACGGATGAGGAGAACATCGAGATTCCTTTCCTGCAACGCGAGAAGGGAAACCGAGCATTGCTGCAATCTGCCATTGAAACAAAAACCCGCGGAGGTAGACACCATGTCTGGCACTCAACAGGATTTTCAGGAAGCATCGGAAACCATCGACACCTGCATGGAGGAGTTGACGGACTTAATCGCCACATTCAGGATGTACGGTGGACGGCTTGTCGACATTGACCGGGGCGATTTTGATATTGATTTCTTCAAGGGGCTTTATACCAAGTGCAGCAACATATACAGCAGGCTTCAGGACGTTAGCCGACTCTTTCCCCAGGGTTCCCGGAAAGCGAGAAACATGGCAGACCGCTACCTGGCTTCTTCAGAGGCCGTCAGGATCCGAACGATCACCTGAAGTCGTGTCTCAGAAGCTCCTTTAAAAAGTAACGTTGTCGTCATCAGGCTGTTTTCCGGGCGCCGTCCTTCACTTCTGAAAGGACCCCCATGCCCTCGGCGTGACAAATAGAAATGAGAGTGAGAGGCGTGGACCATGGTGAGCACCCCGCCGGGTTCAATTCTTGCCAATCCAGATGAGTTGCCTCCCGCTGTAAAAGGCAATAAGCAGGGTGTGGATGTATGTGTGCATGGCGCAGACGTGCTCCTGTATCTCTTGGACGCAAAGAGCCCGTTCACTCGCCGGAACCCATATGTCGATCGTGTCTGTGAGCACGTCTTTTTCTACGGTTCCCCCGTGCCGCTCTGCAATAGACCGCATGATGTGCACCGACAAGGTACGTATCCTGGACTTCTCACTGCGTAATATCTCCATCATGGAAAAGGCCTCCTGTACGCGATTCATCCCCGCCCGCCTCCAAGTGGGAGAACCAAGGACATAAAGAACGAGCACGGGCGTTCTGGAACCCTGCGCATCGTGTATGCCCTTGGTATGAAAACATTGTGCCAAACAAGAGGCTTAATCGTTTTCTCATCATTTACAGCTAGTTAGGAAATACTGGACACGACAAGCCGTCCAAGATTTGGGGCCATGACGTCGAGGATTGACAGAAAAGGTGACAAGAATCGTCATTAGGAAGGCGGCCGGTTATGCCCTCGGTCGAAAACCGAACATGAGGTTCCTATCTCTCTCACGTTGGGCCCAAGTCCCTCATCTTCCGAAGGACCTCTCTGGTCGTTCGGCTTGCCGGCAGGTCCCTCAGTGCCTCGAAGCTGACCCAGCGGGCCTCCAGTGCATCATCGTCAGGACTCGGTTGGCCCTTGATATAGTCGGCCAGAAGATCCACAACGACATAATGGTACTGGATCCGACCCTCCTCGTCTCGTTCAATCAGATCAAAGGCATACACGGGGTTTCTGGCTCGAACAATGAGCCCCGTTTCTTCTCTCACTTCTCGTTCGACGGCCTCTTGCAGCGTCTCACCCAACTTCACGCGCCCACCTGGGACGGCCCACAGTCCTTCACCTGGCGGCCGACCTCGCTTGACCAAGAGCACCTTATGGTTTCTCATCACGATGGCGCCTACGGCAAGGCGAGGGCTGTCTGGATACTTATGAGTTGACATGTTCCAGGACGTTTCCTCGGGTTCGTGGCTGTGTCTTTGCCTATTGGTGGAGACCTCTGTGAGCTATTGGATCAATTGCATCAGGGTCTTCGCATTCTGGATGCCATAGTTCCCATAGCAGTTGTTGAAAATGGCAAAGGTCTTGTCCGCTTCTCGGCCTATCTCCCGTACCTTCTGCGCCCATTGCTTCAGTTCTTCATCCGTATAAAGGTATCGGTAACGCTCGACGGTGGCCATGCCTTTCTTGAACCAGTTTTCGCGGTTTCGTCCGTGCAGGCGGATGTAAGCCATGGCCGCGGTGACCGCCGCCGGCGCCTCCCAGCCTTTGATCCAGGGGGCATCGATGACCACATAAGATAGGCCATGATCCCTTAGAAACTGCAGGGCCCTTTCCTTGTCCGGGGAGGTGATCCAGCGCGGGTTGCGAAACTCTATGGCCAGACGGTGGTCGGGAAATTTTTCCTTCACCAGCTCGAGCCAGGCATAGGCCTCACGAGAAGGCACAAACCATGGAGGAAATTGAAAAAGGAGGCATCCCAGCTTTCCGGCCGCTTTCAAGGGCCTTAGGGTGGCTTCAAACATGTCAAAGGCTGCCTCCACGACCTCCTTTGGGAACGTTTTGGCCTGATTTTTCTCCAGGATGTTCTTCCGTAGCCCCTGCTGCAACACCTTTGGGATGCTTCTGACCAGAGTAGGATGGCCCGTGAGCATGGCGTAGGCCTTGATATGGAACATGAATCCTGGCGGCGTGCGCCTTGCCCAAAGGACGGCGTTTCTCTCAGGGGGCAGGGCGTAGTAGGTGGAATCGACCTCGACGGTATCAAAATGGGCCGCATAGAATCTAAGTCGGCCTTCCGCGGTGTTGACGTCCCTGGGGTAGAAGGTCCTGCTTTCGATCAGTGTCTTGTCGGTCCAGGAAGCCGTGCCTACTCTTATATAGCCCATTGCGGTTCGGACGGTTACTCTGCCTCGCCCTGGAGCTTATCAAGAGCGATGCGGGCAGCTTCCTGCTCGGCGGCCTTCTTGCTCTTGCCTGTGCCTCGAGTCGTCAAGAAGGCGCCAACCGTGAGGCGGATTTCAAATTCCTTGTC
>Ga0180433_10005911_pt1 | contig 16310 bp, 12 predicted proteins | sample SS_ome_8_FD_132980 | JGI IMG/M metagenome (GOLD analysis project Ga0180433, IMG submission 132980) | Hypersaline lake sediment archaeal communities from the Salton Sea, California, USA - SS_1_D_1 metaG | ecosystem: Environmental > Aquatic > Non-marine Saline and Alkaline > Hypersaline >... | reverse complement strand
GTTCTAAATAACTGATTTTTGTTTATTTTTCAAAATAATGGAAAATTTTATAGATAAAAACTGATATTGAAAAAGAAAATCATATGGGTAACAATTGGTTAAATATTATATGTATTTACCCATGTATTAAAAAGAGAAAATAAATATTCTGTGACGACGTTGCAATAATTGTATCAAAGAATTTATATAGTTGTTAAAACATTAATTAGAAATCAGATATAGGAATATCTAATATTGAGGAGGAAATGAATAAAATGACAATGTCTCCCTTAACCAATATAAAGAAGAAAAGTATGATATTTTCAACTTTCTTCATCACCTTGTTAATCATCTCAGCTACAACCGCAGTGCCACAAGCACAAGGAAAGGTTGTTACAGATCAACTTGATGAATACGAGACCTACAGAACACTCGTATCCACCATTGAATCTCTTACAACTATCGATGAAGAAACAGCAAGTTCCACTCTTTGTCTGTTGTTACTAAGTATTAATGAGCAACTCATTGATGCATTGACCGATCCAGATAGTTTACAGGATTTTGATCTCAGTACGATTGTTGAAATAGTGCAAAATAAAGAAGCAGTATCTCAAGATATACTATTAGAAAGAACTGAAGCATCATTAAAGGACCTTGATCAAACACTTGAACAACTTCAATTATCAGAAACCTTACCAAGTGAACAAAAACTATCAATACCATTCTTACAAACCCTCATCAGTTGGCTTTTGCAGCTTCTTAAAAACAAACTCACCGGTGATAACGATGGAGGACTTCCAGATGGAGGAAATGGTGGCTTCTTTGAGATACTCATGAGCATTCTTTCTGCAGCAATGGTAATACCAATCATGATCCTCAAAGCCCTAGCAAATGGGCTTGTTGGATTAATCAATGGGATCTTAAAGATCCTTGGTTCGATCATTGTCATCTTTCTATTAATGCTTGCAGGGATGCAAACTACATTGACACTTGGTGCATTTTTCTTTATATTCCTTGGTCTTATGAGCAAGGTAGGTATCAAAGCGTTCTCGATCATTGGTGCACCAATATTTGCCCTTATTGCTGCTCAATTCAGTGTAAGTCTTGGATCTATGATAGGGGGTATTGCCATGGCACTTTTCTCAGTTCTTGGCATCATCATACTCTTAGCTCTTCCACTATCGATCATAGGATTGCTCTTCTTTGCAGGAGGATCAAATGATGACGATGATGATGGCGGCGGTGGCATTAATTTCAATTTTGATTTTGAAGGAACCGGTATCATCTATATGCTTCTCTCATTATTTGCAAGTATGCTGAACGGTTCTAGTGAATGATCCCACAACCCCCCTCTTTTTTTATTATTTTAATTGTAAGGTACATCCTATATCAAAGGTGGATCATTCAACAGTGACCCAAAGATGAACCTCTCGGTATGCATGTGTCATTTTTTCCTCTGCAATAGCCACATGATCATTATATTTATCATAACTATCTTGTTGTTCAGTAAATAGCAAAAACGCAAGCTTGAATGTTCCTGAACGATTTATTGAAAATGACCAGTTCCTTTCCCATTGTGGCTCCCAAGGTCCTTCAATATCTATAGGGACATGCTCAAGGGATATGTCCTGACTATCAACAAACCACATATGATGATAGAGCGTCTCATTTTCACCAATTGATTCATTATAATGAAGAGATTGATTGATTGCCCAAATCTCCACGGTATAGTTCATCAACTTATATTCATGATTGACAATTCCAACAATAACTGTCTCACTGACATCAAGAGACATATTCCTAGGATAATTATCAGCAATGCCATCTTCTCCTAATATATAGAACTCTGTGAATCTCTCTCCAGTTTTTGGGATAACAATAACGTAGACCAATGCGACAACAGATATAAGTATTGATATCGCTAAAATAATGGTCAATGCCTTGTCAAGTCTACTTTCATTCTCTGGAAATGTTATATCGAGGTCTATAATGAATCGTTCATCTGAAGGAAGTTTAGACCAACGAACCCACGAGATACATCCCATGACCACTATGAAAAGAACAAGTGATGAAAGGATAGGGATCAGTCGAATACCCCATGGTGTATAGTTCAATCCAAGACCAATGAGTGGAACGATTGCTATTGAAAGCCCGAAACTCAGCGCGATTCGTTCAATGATGTCGATACCCTGCAGTGTTTTTTTCGCAGGAAACAAGGAGAATATCAACATATATCCCGGTATGAAAAGGATTGCTGGTAATCCAAGAACTATCCGGACTGTTTCATTGATATCATAAATGACCACAGGTACAAGAATAAGCGCCCATATGATACCAATGAGAATATCTATTGGATAACGTTGAAACGATAAATTCATCCTCTTTTCCCCCAACTATACCTGCAATATGTTCATGATCTTATTTCCAACTATGACAATGAATATAAGAATGAACACATAGATAAACAGATTCATTCTACCTTTAAGATTCTCTGTTGTGAATATATCAGAAAGCTCCCGAATGATCAATACACCTATGAAGATAAGAATGAAGAATATCTCAAGATTTTCATTACCCGTGATAATAAGAAAAAAAAGGACCCAGAGTGAGATAATGAACGTCATCTTTTCAGAAAGAAGCATATCTATAACCTCATTGTTGTAAAATAAAACGTTGTTTTCTTTCCATTGTGTACCGTATCCTGTATCTGTATTTTTTGATTGGTTGCCTTAGATATCGCAGTTAAAACTGCACTGCAGCTTGGACAAGGATATTGTTTACAGAACCTTTCATCCCGTGTACAATATAAAGGCCTTTCAAGGATCAGATTCCACTGTCCCTTTTTTTGTTTCAATGATATCGATCTGAGTATGTCCATTCCAACAAATGTCTGGAGTTTTTCCTCAACACGTTCAATCTCCGTATCGGTGAACGATATATGTTTTTCAACCTCATGAAGAAGAGAGAGTCCAGATGGTGGAAGGATAATTCCAAGACTTGTACCATCTGTCCCTGTCGCAAAAACAATATCATCATCAAGTGGAGGAAGTGAAATCTTTGAGCTATGTAATGGAATGAACACCCGTTCCTCTGACAGAAGATCATGCGAAGGAATGATCCATGCATTTCCTTTAAGGTTCAGCTGTGAAGTAATATTTTTAAGCGCATCACTATGTCCCTTTATCTGGGCATTACTAATGAGTTCAGGAACCGTTTTCTCAGTTATCATAACGATCATGAATAGACCTATGAGAATACAGGAAAAACCAATTTTAATCGATATATCTGTCTGATAAAGAAGGAGAATGATACCAAGAATTACAAGTGGTATGCCAAGAAGTTTAGCTTTGAACTGAGGTTGTTTAAATAATTGTTTATAGTTCCCCATGGTTTTCATCCAATGCCACGGTTTTCCACATAGTCCAAAGAATTTAAATCATTTGTGATATTAACCAATAGTTGATGTGGAATAGACGGGTTGGTGCAATTGTTCTCATGGTTCTTTTTGTTCTCCAGGGAATCACTGTAGATGCTGCTGAACCGCCATCGCATCGTCTTTTTTCATCATCAGAGCAAGATATTACTTCAGTTGTATCTTATTTTTCTGATATTTTGACCCTATGTGAAGATGCATTGTATTATTCATATGTTGCTAATGCAACGGTTCTTTTTAATGGATCAATTACTACCAAGTATGATCTTTCTTCTTTTGAAGTATCGAAACAGATACAACAACAACTGGAGGATACGCTATCTTACCATGTTCATGATATACATGATGTCTATGAATATGCAGAGAGCTATGAATATATCCAGGGTCTGATCAGTCCAACAAATCGTCTTGTTGAAACCATAACCAATCTACTGGAAAATCATTCAACGATAGTTACTATCTTTGGCAATATCACCGATATTACCCAATATAATACAATTGATAGGCAAAAGATGATAGAATTTGCACACAAAGGTATCAGTAATATACTATTCTGTGAACAATCCCTCCTAGATCTGATATATATATCAAAAGATCTTAGCATTTTTTATTCAATGGATACAATAAATAAGTATATTACGTCATTTGGAGATCTCTTCAACAGATATCAAATATATTTCCGTGAATTTCTTAACCTTGTTCCATCACTAGAACCTGAAATATATCTTTTTACAGATAAGCCTAATTATTATGTTGGGGAGAATATTTCAATCACCGGATATTTCATCTCAAATAATTCATATATAGAAAATCAACAGATCAATATAAACCTAGATGATATCTTAGTGAATGAATCATTAACCGATGAAAATGGTTCATTTCAAACGTTCATGACCATCCCGCTTATTCTAAGTCATGGAAGATATCAGATCATTGGTGAAACCCAATATCAAGATGAAAAAATCATCTCAAGACCAGTGAATATTACCATATCACTTCTTCCAACGTTATTAAAAATAAATCCCTCTCAATCAGAATATTCACCTGGTGAAAAAATCATAATAAATGGAAGACTCTCAACAAAAAATAAAGAGGGACTCAAAAAAGAGATATCATTAGACATCGGACAGCAAACTCTAAAGATATTTACTAATGACTCAGGTTATTTTCAAAAAAGTATAGATGGATTTACAACCTGTGGAAGATATCCTGTTCAATGTTTTTTTGAATCTAATCATATCTATGCCTCATCATATTCACAGATCAAAAATATTTCAATCAATTATCCAGTACTCCTTTCCCTACAATCAAATAAAATAAATGCATCGGTAGGAGATACGATCAAATTATCTGGCCACATAACAAATGCTTCATCAGACAAACCATTATCATATCAGACAATACATCTGCTCATTAATGGAAAAATGGTCAATGAAACATCATCAAATGAGACCGGATGGTACTATTTCATATGGAATACTGACAAAGAGTCAGAGGGAGTCTATGATATACAAACGGTTTATATTTCAAAGGATATAACTTTGCGAAATAGCAAGTCAAACACTATGCAACTACAGCTAACTTCTGCATTTTTAACTTCACTTTTCAATCTAGCAGCATTCTTTTTTCAACAATTCCTTTTTCCCAGTCTCATTATTTTAGTTCTCATAGTTCTTTTCTATGTACTGAAACGAACATCAAAACAAAAGAATGATTCAAAAGACTCATCAAGCCCCGATAAAATGATAATCCCAGATATACAATCAACAACGCAATCAATTGAAGATATTTTAATTGATAGATATAAGAGAGCATCAAATGTAAATCAAAAGATAATCAATCAGTATCATTTATTCATCCATCATCTAATAAAAAAGGGAATCCCTTTGACAAAAGCTCATACCCATTTAGAGATACAAGAGACCATCACCAACAAGGGATATCCAAGTGACCCGGTCAACTCAGTGACCATTACCTTTGAACAAGCACAATATGCGCCCTATATTGCCGAGGAAAACGATCTCATCATCTTTGATGATATCATCTCGAATCTTCTCAATAACGACGGAGTGATATCATGATGATCCCAGCAACGATCAAGCAATTATATATATCTGTTATTATCATAGGAGTTGTAGCGTTTCTTTTATTCCTTTCACTTGCATCCCCAGTAATCATAAATAACTCAGATTTCAGCATCTATAATACGGGCTGGAATGGTTGCAGTTCACTAGCTGTCGAAACATATCGATCAGGTAAATTCGTCCCACTTCTTTCATATGATAGATCCACCTTGACACCCGTGCAACATTCATTTGTCAGCTATGATTGCAATCCATATAATACATCTCTTCTTTGTATTGGCCCTAAAACAGATTTCACAGATCAAGATGCCGCATACATTGATTGGTTCCTATCAAATGGTGGAATTGTCCTTCTTGCTGATGATTTTGGATCAGGTAATTCACTTCTAGTTAAACTAAATACCTCAACTCGATTTTCAGATGATCTTCTCCTTGATCTTTCCTTTGATAAGAATGCTAGTTTCTCAACAATATTTCATTTCAATGAAAATTCATATCCCTTGATAGATAACCTTTCCAGCCTCCTTGTCAACTATCCAAGCTCGATACAGGCTTCAAGGACATCAACTATACTCATCTCATCATCAAACCTTAGCTGGCTAGATTCAGATCTTAACAGTAGATATGATCAACATGAGGAAAAAGGTCCGTTTCCCTTGCTCACAATCGAAAAATATGGTAAGGGAACATTAATTGTTACTTCAACCCCATCACTTTTCATCAATTCGATGAAGGAATATGCAGATAATTCGGTATTTATTGAAAACATTCTAAGCTTTATTACCTATGATCGCTCAGAGGTCATCATCGATGAGGGCCATCGCGATGTTGCCATACCATTTACCCTAGCTATATCCTTCCCCAAAACAATTGATATAACTATAAAAATTTCTATAATTTTATTAGTCATAATCATATATCTTCTTTTCTTCACACCATTTACTCGGAAATCAATACAATTTATAATCAACCATCTTCCAGGGGTTAATAAAAAAGATGATACTATAAAAACATCTTCACTGGTTGATGATATCATTAAGGATCATCCTCAATGGAACAAGAGAAAAATAGAATCTATCGTTAAAAGGATGAGGGAGCCATGAAAAAAACTAGACAAACAATCGATGTGAAACATGTTCATGAAATATGTTCAAATATACAAGAGCAAATAGCTAAGGTCGTTATTGGATATGAATCAGTGGTTGAGGATCTTCTCGTCTGTTTGATCGCGAAAGGTCATCTTTATATGATAGGTGTTCCAGGAATTGCAAAAACAACACTTGCTAAAAGCTTTGCAACAGTCACAGGGCTAAGCTGGAATAGAATTCAATTCACTCAAGATGTTCTTCCATCCGATATCATCGGACATTATTATTTCGATCAAAAGGAAAGTACATTCAAATTAAGAAAAGGACCGGTCTTTGGTAAGATAGTTCTCGCTGATGAGATCAACCGAGCATCACCAAAGACACAATCTGCGCTCATTGAGGCAATGCAGGAACGACAAGTAACAATTGAAGGGAAAACCATGCAACTCCCCGACCCGTTTCTTGTAATAGCTACAAAGAACCCTATAGAAACAGAGGGTGTTTATCCTTTACCTGAGGCTCAACTTGACCGTTTTCTCTATAGTATCAGCATGGATTATCTGCCAAGGCAACAAGAGGAACTAATGTTACTAAGAAAAAATGAGGATCAAAAAGAGTATTTTGATATTATTAAACCAATTGAAGAGGTACAATCTATCATTGGTATCCATCACCAGGTTCATGCTGATGAGACCATCATCCAGTATATCATGAACATTGTTGATGAGACCCGTTCACATAAACATCTATTGATGGGTGCAAGTCCCCGTGCAGCAGAACATCTGTTATATGCCTCAAAGGCATTGGCCATGATCCAAGGTAAGGATTATGTGATTCCAGATATGGTAAAAAAGGTTGCTCCAAAGGTCCTAGGTCATCGGTTGATCCTATCAACTGAGGCAAATCTTGAAGGCATCTCTGCTCAGAAGATCATTGAGGATATCCTTTCAAATACAGAGATCCCTAGTATCAAAGAAGCTGTTCTTGCTCAATAGAATATTTTTTACTCTGGACCCTCTAAAGATGACCTCTTAATAGGTTTTACAAGAAATGGTACAAAAAAGATCAGTGAGAGTGAGGATAAAAGAAGTATCTGAGCCTGTGTTGCATCTATCGAAAAAAAGGAATCCTGACCAGCAAAGAATCCTATAAAATATAAAACAATTGAAATAAGGAAAAAGAGAAGGAGTGAAATAAGAAGATTAAACCGATTCACTTTGGCTTTTAAAAACACCTTTGAGATATCATGATGTTGAAGCATTTGATCTAGTGCTATAAAACCTGGAACAAGTAATGCAAAGATCATTGTTATTAATCCTAGTGAATCATCAAAGGTAACAGGCGGGATCAACTGAAGAGTTAAAAAAAGATAGAAACATAAACCGGTAAAGCTAATAATGAATGTATCTAGATAGATACCACAAATAAGAAGACCAACAGGTATTACAATAATGGGTATATATTCTATTTGATATGGGATGATCAACAAAAGGACCACTATCAGGTAGAACGGTATGATATAATTTTGGAATGCTTGTTTTTTCATTTGTATCTTATCCTTTTTTCCGTTTCATGCTTTGAATGATGTGAGGAGTCTGTATGTTCGGTGATAACTCAATGATATCAACCTGTTTATTTCGAAGTTTTGTAAAAAGTAACCTTCTTGCTTCTTGATATCTATAGATCTTTTCGACTTGTTCTTTCTCCATTTGCACTGAGTTTTGATGATAGAATGGTGAATCCATTGTTAGAAGCCATATACTCTGTTTTTGATCTCTAGCTAAAGAAATTGAACGGAAAAAGGCATCATAGTTCGACCCGATATCAGAGATAATGATGATATGATTCTTTCTTCCATGATGAATGATACTCTGTATGGCTTGATAGATCCCTGTCAGCTGCATGCTCTGTTTTACAGATGGTTTTCCGCCGGTGAGAAACGGTGATATCTTTGAAAGAAAGCTTTGATGTTCATTGTTATCCAATATAAAACTAGATTCATTTGTATCATGAACATTTGAAATGTATCTCTCTATCGGTAGTATACTTGGTAGATCTGAACAGGTTTGAAAGATCTCTTGATAGGAGAATGACGGTTCAATTGATGTAACGATCTTATGTTCATCAAAGGCAATGAATCCCACAGAATGATGAAGGGATTGTAATAGATGAGTGAGCTGGATGGTTATTGCTATACCATGTTCTATTTGAGCCTTTTGTCCACTTTTTCGTCTCATTGACCTAGAGACATCAAGAGCTATCGTTGTCTCTGCTGCTTGATGTTTTTGAAATAAACGTGTGGCAAGAGCTTGTAACCGTGATGATGCTTTCCAATCGATATCCCGCGAGCTATCCCCTGGTGTATATGACCTGATTCCTTCGTATTCTCTTTTCAGATCATATCCTAATATGGTCGGAAGAAGAAGTTTTGGGTCCTCAGATATCTTTGTTCGTTTTGCTATATGAATATCATTAGGATCGCTATGCACATGAAACCTGGTTACTGTTGGAATGCTCTGCTGTACGCTGAACAACTTCCAAGGATCTAAGAGTTCTATAGTCAAACCTGAGATCTCATGAGCACCTCTACTTTGGAATTGTAACTGATATTGTAGTTCAACAGGATGATCTTTAGAGATCATTGAAAAAGTACTAAGATCACCCATAATAAGCTCTGCATCTGTATCAAGCGACTCATTGATCCGAACATAGTGTTCAGATCCGGTTGATCTGATACAGGTTTTCATTGTGACTGTATTGTTGACATACAAAAGAGGCTCAAGTGTTTTCCTTTCAACTGTAACTGTCCCAATGGAATCTTCAAAGGATCTTCTCACATATAGCAAGAGGGAAAGGATGATGGTCCCTGCAAAAACAATAAGAATATTTGAGAATAAATAACCCGTTAGAAAGAGGAGTAATGAAACAAAAAGCAATGATTGTGCTCGTAGATTCCAGTATATATTTAGCATAGGATAACAGAACAAGTGAATGTAGTAACATTTATTCAATATTGTGTTTTGACGCTAAAAAAACTGTTTTACGAGAATCTAGGATAAAAAAAGAAGGAGAAAAAAGTGGTTTTATGGATAACCACCGATCTTAAGAGTTGGATCTCCTAGAAGGACCCATTGTTGTACAGTTTTTGGATGACCTGCTGCTAGATCAGTCATATCAAAGGTGTTGAGATAATTGGTCAATGTCTGTTGATATGCTTGACCAAGGATGTCATGGCCTTCCTGATTGTATTGTCTGAAGAACTCAATGGTGATCCAGGAATCTCCTCCACCAGTGGTAAGCTCTTTTCCAGGCATTCCATATCCTAGACCTGTGTTACCCATTGATGCAATGGCACCACCATTTGGGCTGCGTACAAGACGCCAGCTAAAGGTCTCTGGGACAGGGAATCCATGACACCACATAAGTAGCTCTGGGAATGCTGGGAAGAAGTAATGCATGATGTCAAGGAGCCCATAGATCATGGATACATTGAATTGACTGTTATGACATCCACCAACAACAGCGATAGGAAGTTTCTCACCATTTGATATGGTATCAAGTGGGAATGGTGGCATAGTTATAAATGGTGGCCAAGGTCGCAGGGTTGTTACTTGTAGACCCGTGACACTTGCCGGACCTCTATCACCAGGTATACCTGGATATTGATCAGCCCAGACATTTGGACTGCCATGACCTGAGAAGAAGAGAAAACCTGCACCTTCACTAACAGCGTTGATTACATCATCCATTCCACGGAGGTTTCCATTGGACGTCCATAATATGACCTTTTCAAAATCATCAGCCATATAATATAATGCTCCACCTCTACCAAGAAGTGCTTTTTCTCCAGTGGTCCATTCACCCTCATAGTACATCTCTGTATCATTACGCCATTCTGAAAAGATCACATCGCCTTCATCATTCTCTATCCACACATGGATATTTGTGAGATTGCCATATGGTTTTGGATCATATGATTTCCCACGAATAGTGAGAATACCATCAATATACGATACGTTTGCCCAGAAATAGAACTCGTTACAGTAATCATTTGAGTCAGGATCAAAAGCTATATCAGTATTTCCAAGTATATCTCCATTAGATACTGAGACGATCTCAGCGATAGGTACTGTTGGGAACCCATTTTCAAATGCGTCTTCTATCGCCGGGTTCAAATGATCATCATGCGAATAGGTGATGATTGATTCTTGTGAAGCATCTTTTGTAACAGTGACCGTTGTTATTGGACCGGTTTCTCCAGTTGGGTTGAAACTTTGTGCTTTTATGATGTATTCCCCATTTGGAACTTCGTTTGTATCCCATTGGATGTTCAAATCTTCTTGATCAAGGAATCCATCTCCAGAGACCACGATCATCTTTTCGAACCAATCTGATCCATATGCAGTTGTTTCATAGGTGATGATCTTGTCAACAACGGTGTTAACCTCACCTACACTTCGGCATGCAAGACGTCCAAGAGCAACATCAGGATACATGTCGATACCAGTATCATTCTCGATCCCGGGTCGTCCCCATGATGCAAAGATACCGTCTCCATTGACATCCCATTCTGAGAAACCGCCTCCTTCTTTGTATATATCTGCATAGTAAAGATCACTGATGACGCCAGGGTCATGAATTGAGCTTTCTGCTTCTAATGGGAATTTTGGATTGTCCCAAAGATTTGTGTATCGGACTGGGACATACCATGCACTGCTACCTTGGTTGCAGTCATCTTTGGGTTTTGCAAAATACACATTATTTAACCCACCAACAAGTAGAACCGATGTTATCCCCTCTGTTTCAATGGCATCCTTTATGAAATTCTTTATCTGAGCTGGTTTGTCCACACCAGTATATTCACTATAGATATCATCAGTGTTTTTTAGATAAGTAGTGATACCCATATCATTTTTATGTTCTATCAATGGTTGAAGGGCTTCGGAAAAATCAGTTGGTGCGATTATGACTAGATCATGGGAAGTGGTTTGTGGGAATGGTGTTTGTTCTGGTTGGGTGTATGTCAGATGTATATCTGCTGTTTCAGCCATAGTAAGGGTTGATGAAGATGGTGTATATCGGACTGGATAATAATGTACAGTAACAAAGGTGACATGTTCCTTGTTATCGTTTAATCCACAGGTTATTTTGGTCGTATACCATGTTTCAGGATATGGTGTATTCATTGCATATACTGTTTCATCTTTCATGTGAAAATCAGTTGCATAGGATACATAATCGGGTGTTAGTGGAAGTAATACTGAAGCTGGTTTTACCTCATGATCGATTGTTGTTGTCGTCATTGATTCCGGAGCGAGATTAACTTTTATATCTGTTGCCCCAAACGGAAGTTCAAAGGTGTGAACGATCATTGGTAACCGTGGTTCACCTGGATTTGTTTGATATGTGTTAACCCCAGAAAGTTGTAAGGTAAGATATTCCTCTTTTTCAGAAGATTCTATCATTAAGATTGATGTTTCGATTGTATCTGAAAGTGTTCTTGTTGATTGATTGTCTGCATTATATGCGGCTACCCCTAATGTAGTAAATAGGAGAAAACCTACAATGATTAGAGTTGATATTTTTTTCATGAGTAGTTTATACCCCCTTTTAATATAGATATATGCTTATTAATACTTAAATTTTTTAGTTATAATATTTATTAAAGGGATGAAAAAGATCGTTCTTGTTTTTTCCAAATCAGTTTCATTTAATGGTCGGTAGATTTATAATACACTTCAGAAATGTCGATATACAATATCTATTGATTAAATGAAAATTTAACAAAGATTGATCAAGAGTTTATAAGGAAGGTGAAGGGAAAAGATGAGTTGTGAATGGTATCATTTTCTAATAGCAATGTTCATGCTGCTTTTTAGCTTCTTCTCGATAGTCGTAGGAATATTTGCGATTTATTTTAGCGGAGGAAAAACAAGGAAGATATCAATTGCGTTTGTATTCATAGGATTAATTGTACTGTTTCTTTTCTTCTGGTTTTCATGGTGTTTTCCAGTAAGCTTTCTAGGGCCCCCACCATATGAACTTTGCGGATGTATCACCAAAGGTATTTCAGCATTTATCGGTGGTATCCTTGGAGTTATTTGTAGTATAGGTCTCCTTCTAGTAATTTTTCTAAAAATGTAACTAATTGAGAATGAATTGGGCTTTATAGCCTGATCCTCATTCCATTTTTTTATACCTAATATACTACTAAAATTGGGAACATGAATGATTTGTCTTTGTTCATCCATATTACTAAATACTGAATCGAGGTTCCATCACATATGAACACTCCATCGGTCCCTTTAATTGATTGGTTAATACATAATGCTCCAATGGCTAAATATGTACTAAGTTTCAGTAATATACAGGGCCTTTCATTTGATTATTTTAATAATATTACAAATTTTAATATTCCCGAAGATTTCGATCTGGGGATCAATAGCCATGCTGGATCTGAATCCCTCGTATCAATTCTTTCTGAAATGTATAATACTAATCAGGGTCACATTGTCACAACATCAGGAGGTTCCGAAGCAAATTTCCTTGTTTATTATAGTCTATTATCAGCTAATGATGAGGTCATTGTTGAACAACCGGGTTATCAACCATTGTGGTTAACACCAGCAAGTTTTGAAGCCAAGATACGGTTTTTGAATCGAGATATGAATCACGGTTTTTCAATTGATATTGATAGATTGCATGAATTTATGACCTCGAAAACAAAACTAATTGTGTTGACAAATCTTCATAATCCAAGTGGTGTTTGCTTAAAGAGAAATGTATTAGAGGACATATCAAAACTTGCATCTGATTCTGATTGTAATGTTCTTATCGATGAGATATTTTTAGATGGATGTTTCAATGATCAGAAGTCAGCATTTGGTCTACCAAATGTTATTATAACATCCAGTATTACAAAAATATACGGACTTGGTGGTCTTCGTACTGGATGGATTCTATCATCTGAAGAAAGTACCAAAGAGTTTCAAAGAGCGAAAGTACATACAACTGTTGGTTCATCATTTTTATCCGAAGAGATGAGTGCAGCAGCTCTGATGAGTGCAAGGGATGTATTAAAAAATAGATTTCAGAGGCATGCGAAAACGAATTTTGATATAATGAAAGAATGGGTCAATGAAAACAAGGAGATCGTTGATTGGATTGAACCTGATGGCGGATTGTTCTGTTTCATCAAATATAGCAATAATCTTAATTCCATTGATCTTTGTGAACAGCTACTAGAAAAACATCGTGTACTTGTTTGTCCAGGAAGTTATTTTGGCTTAGATAATTTCTTTAGATTATCATATAATTGTGATGAGCATTTATTACGAAAAGCATTGGAAGAAATTGCAATATTTTTACATACTACATAGAATAATATGAATGTTTAGTTTTGTTCATTTTGTAATTTTTTTAAAATAATTTTTATAATACCTAGTATTTTTAATTAACAATATAAAAATATTTATATGTGATAAGCTAATTAGAATGTATAATAATATAATAGGGGCAACAATATGAAAATAAATAAATTAGTTAGCTATTTAGCTGTAGTTTTTTTGATTTCTACAGTAGGTATCTCCGCAGGATATGCCAATACAATAACAACACAAGCATCTGAGGATCTAACAATTGCAATGGAACCATTGACACCCATTACCCGGGATATTAAACCCGTTGTTAGAAGTAATGAATATTATATGCTTCCAACAGACACTCAAATTACATATGCGCCAGAAGATGAAACTCATCTTAGCAGCGCAATAGACGGACAGGGCAACCCATTTATTGTCTACGATAAAGTATACGATTTTTCAACTAGCAACTTAGTGAACCAATTATCTTCAAATAAAGGTGCGGAATGGCCCGAGGATCTCATCATCGAATGGAACTTTGAGGATTCATATGCAATAAATCCAGATATCTCGATTTTATCAGATGGCATGTATGCATTTGGTACCTATGAGACCGGGTGGCAGGAACCACAGGTCAATATGCTTCAATATCCAGATGTCAATAATTATGAAACCTGGGAAATTACTTATTTTGATAGAAGCGATAGATCAAGTTATGTAGCTGAAACATCAGCAACAACAAACGGCGAGAACACGCTTGCAGTTGCATGTATCACTGATTATGATAGCGGAGAAGCATACATGACAGACACAATTGTCATTAACTGGAATTGTTATCGAGGCGAGGAATCATGGCCCGGCGTTATTTTCTATAATACGAACTCGGAAGACATAAGTGAGCCTTTGTCTCATTTAACTTCTGCAGCTGGTGATAAGATATTTTTCATTGCAGAGCAAGAAAAAGCTGATGGTAGTAAGACAATAAAATCATATTATTGTGAAGTTGACGAGACAACAGAATATTCTGACTGGAGATCTGGATCAGTTGCAGGCGGACAAGGAGATTGCACTTATCCAAATGTTGATGTCAGTGGAAATCTAGCTTATTGCGTCTATATGGATAATAGAAATGGTAATGAGGATATTTATGTTGCAACAACCACGTCCGGTGGTTTCTGGATGAAATATGTTGTAGCAGATTCTGAAGATGATGAAATGTACCCTGTTGTTACAGCTAATGGTAATGAAGCAACATGTATGTTTGTTAAGAACAATGATCTATATGTAACAAAGAGTGAAGATGCAGGGAAGACATGGTCAGATCCAATGAAGGTTAATGATGATTCAGATTCAGTTGTAGCTGAATTCGGAAGTCTAGACATTTCTGGTGCATATGGTTTCTGGGCTTCAAACAGAGAAGGCAACAATGATCTCTTCTTTGAAGAAGTTGGTCAGTTTGCCGAAGTTGTTATTGATAGTGTTACAGGTGGTTTCGGTGCTAAAGCTACTATTTCAAACGTGGGAAATGCAGATTCAGAAGATGTTGATTGGAGTATTGCTATTGATGGTGGACTTGTATTTGCAGGTTCTGAAACATCTGGAACCATATCTGTTCCAGCGGGAAGTACTGTTACAGTAAATACAGGTTTCATATTCGCATTAGGTGAAGTAACGATAACAACAACAGTTGGTTCAGAGATTAAAACTGCGAGCGGATTTGCTTTAGGCCCATTTATCTTAAATGTAGCCTAAAAAAACCTCCTCTTTTTTTATTTTTTTTCATTATTCTTCGACTAGCATACCATAATTGAATCATAAATTTATTCCACATTTATAAAATATAAAAACTGTTCAATTTATTTTTTATCAGTAAAATAATGTTCTGTGAAAAGATAGTATTACTCATGATTTTAAAGTAATGAATTATAAAAATGATTATATTATAAAAAAAGAGATAGGGCTAAAGCCCTAAAACAAAGAAGAGAAATACTGTTCCACTAGCTCTGCTGCTCGCACTTCCTGCAGTGACAGTTATCTCTGTTGCTCCAATCCCAATGATGAAGTTTGAGCTTATTGTTACAGTTTCTCCAGCTGGAAGATTGTCAATGGTACCAGTTGTATCAGCACCAACAAATGCACCGCCATTCAAATTTATGCTCCAAGAAATATCAGATGCATCTGCTAGACCAGTATTTTTGACCACTGCACTAACTCCAAGACCACCAGAGATTGTATCAATTTCTATTATGGGAACTGCCACCTCAGCTTTATCAAAGAAAACAGCTTGGTATCCAAGTTTTTCGTCGGTCCATACAGCATACATACCTGAAACTGCTGAGTTAAATGAGTCTTCTTCTAGAACAGT
>Ga0180433_10005908_pt1 | contig 16315 bp, 18 predicted proteins | sample SS_ome_8_FD_132980 | JGI IMG/M metagenome (GOLD analysis project Ga0180433, IMG submission 132980) | Hypersaline lake sediment archaeal communities from the Salton Sea, California, USA - SS_1_D_1 metaG | ecosystem: Environmental > Aquatic > Non-marine Saline and Alkaline > Hypersaline >... | reverse complement strand
TCACTGCCCCTGTTGGCTCCTTTTGGCGCTGGCAAGGGCAGTTTTTTTTCGTATGAAACGCTCAAAGAAACAAAAAGTTGCTATCTTTATTGATGGAAGTAATTTCTACCACTATTTAAAGAAAAATGGATTTTCTAAAAATCAAAAATTTTCTTTTTCCCATTTTATTAAATATATTCTCGGACAACGCTCATGTGTATCAAAAAGATATTATACAGGAATTTTTTGTAATTATAATCAATCCCAAAAAGGCGCCGATTTAGTTTTGGGTCAACAGAAATTTTTAGCAAAGCTTGAAAATCAAGGATTTATAATAAAAAGAGGAAAAATATTGTATGACAATGCTCAACCAAGAGAAAAAGGAACTGATGTAAAAATTGCCATTGACTTAGTGATCGGTGCAGTTGATAACCAATTTGAAACAGCAATATTAATTAGTTCTGACACAGACTTGATTCCTGCGGTCAAATATGTACAATATAAGAATAAAAATATAGAATATATTGGTTTTGCAAATTGCTTTTCTCAAGCAATGAAAAATACTGCAAATTCTTATCAGCTTTTAACATCCAAAGAAATAATGACATTTTTTATTCAAAAATGCTAAAATGTAAATACTATATTAATTCTTCTTACAGACTGAAGTCTGTGGGAAATTCTAGCTATGGAACTGCAAACACTGATTGGACTGGAATTCCACGTTCAATTAAAAACAAAAACAAAAATGTTTTGCGCTTGCGCCAATGACCAAAATCCGGATAAACCAAACGAAAACATCTGCCCTATTTGCCTTGGCCATCCCGGAACATTGCCGACAATAAATAAACAAGCCGTAAACATGGCAATCAAAGCTGCGCTTGCTTTGAATTGCAAAATCGCCGAGCATACAAAATTTGACCGCAAAAATTATTTTTATCCTGACCTGCCAAAAGGTTATCAAATATCGCAATATGATAAACCAATTGCTGAAGATGGTTTTTTGGTTATAAATAATAAAGCTTCCGACGGCCTGGCCGGCCGGCTTGACAATGAAAATGATCTCAAACGAATCGGCATTATACGCCTGCACATGGAAGAAGATTCTGCCAAGTCAAGCCATCAGAAAAATAATACTCTGGTTGACTATGACCGCGGCGGCGCGCCACTGATTGAAATTGTTACTCATCCGCACCTTTCAAGTCCAAGTGAAGCCAAAACCTTTGCGCAGGAAATCCAACTCATCATGAGGCATCTTGAAATCTCTGATGCTGACATGGAAAAAGGCCAATTGCGCTGTGATGCCAATATCTCGCTTCGTCCAGAAGGCGACTCAAACATGTACACCAAAACTGAAATTAAAAATATCAACTCGTTTCGCACACTGGAACGCGCGCTGGCTTATGAAGTTGAGCGCCAGACAATTCTCTGGAAAGGTGGTTTTATTCCGGACAGTCAGGAAACGCGCGGCTGGAGCGAAGAACGACAGGAAACCATTGTTCAGCGCGTCAAAGAAGCTGAGCATGATTATCGCTATTTTCCGGAGCCGGACTTGCCGCCGCTTTTAATTGATAAAAACGAAATCAAGGAAATCAAAGCTTGTCAGCATGAATTACCGCAAGACAAACGCAACCGCTTTATGCAAATGTACAAATTCACTCCAGAAGCAGCAAAAATACTTTCATCAAATAAAGAACTTTCATTTTACACAGAACAAATTATTTCAGAGCTAAAAGAATGGTTAAAAACAACAGAACAAGAAGGAACTGAAAAAGAAATCTGGGAAAATAATAAGAAAAAACTAGCCAAACTTGTGGCCAGCTGGTTGGTGAATAAGTTTTTGCCAATCTTGGAAACCAAGAAAATTACGCTTGAAAATAATAAAGTAACTGCTGAAAATTTTGCGGAATTTATTACCTTGGTTTATACCAGCAAGATCAACAGCGCTGCTGCTCAGATGATTCTGGAAGAAATGGCAAAGTCCGGAGCTGATCCTTCGCACGTGATGGATGAAAAAGATCTTGGCCAAATGCAAAATAGCGATGATCTTAAAAACATTATTGACAAAGTTCTCGACGCTCATCCTGATCAAGTAGCTGATTACAAGGCTGGCAAAGAACCGGTCATCAAGTTTCTTCTCGGCGCGGTCATGCGCGAATCAAAAGGCAAAGCCGATCCAAAACAAGCGGAAGAATTGCTTCAACAAAAAATGAAATAAATTTAATTCAAAAAAGCCGTGATTTTATCAACGGCTTTTTATTTGATATTTTTTGTTTCAGGTTCATATTTTTGCCAACCATTTACAATAAACCAATTATAAAATTTCTTTTCTTTGATTTCATTTTGCGGATGCTGGCTCTTTAAAACAATTTGAACAAAATGCGTATTAAATTCGAGAAAATGATGTATATCTTCAATTTCCAATGTAATAAAATCCGTTAAATGCGGGTAAAGAAGAGTATATTTTTCACCGATCGAAGGCAATTCATTGAGGTTGCATTTGCTTGTGATTGTTTCTCCCGCCAATTTAACTATTAATTTTACTTTCATTTCCGTCTCCTTATAATGCATATTCTTTTTGTAAAAATATCATAATCAGCTCAAACAATCAATTCCCGCATGAAAAAAGCCGTGATTTTATCAGCGGCTTTTTGGTTTGTTTTAAAAATCCTCCCAACCTTGCTGCTTTAGAAAATCAGCAGCTTTTTTATCAGCATTGCAATGATGTGATTGCTTTTTTAAAGCCGGACAAACAATATACTGAGGATTGGTTAAAACCATTCCGATTGTATGATTATTATTGGCAAGCTCATGCGTAATTTTCTTGACTGTCAATTCAATCAATGATTCTTTGGCATCATCATCTTCATAATAAACATTGAAAACACTGCCTTCCAAAGGTACCATTTGCAATTCACAAACCTTAAATACTTTTTCAGATGCCAATTCAACTGTTATCGCCACTTGCATGTTTGCCTCCTTTGCTTGCAAGAACAACATCAAGTCAGATTAACAAAATAAATTGTAAATGTCAAACTTGACAAGCTCTGACAATTTACTATGATTAGGTTAGTCCAGACCAGGAGCGCCTTCTGTACGTACCCGAACAGAAGCTGGATCCTACCCTTTTCAGTCTTCTCCCAGACTGCCCCATGAATCACCGTCCGTCGCTTTGGTGCGCTCCACAAATTAATTTTAAAGCCTTGTGCAATGCACAGGCTTTTTTGATTAAAAAATAAAAATATTTTAAAATAATAATGTCCGGCCCGGGAGTGCCTTCTGCTTTCCCTCCGTGTGCTGCAGAAGTCGGATATTTCTTTTTCCCATACTGCAAACCGGGGCACTCCACTTTGACCTCTAAACGCAACGCGTTGAGGTCTTTTTTGACAAATATAAATTTTATTCGTATAATTAAATCAAGATATCTTTTCCGGCGGGCCAGGGGCGCCTTCTGCACTTTGCAGATGCCAATGGAAAAGTATCGAGAAACTCCTTTTGCTGAACGTTGGGATTTGCCGACTTCCGGAACGCTGCGCGCCCCTTTCATATTTTGCTCAAGCTCTATGCAACGCATGGAGCTTTTTTTGACAAAAAATTTTTTTCTACAATTATAATACATTGCTGTTTCCTGCGGGCATGGGGCGCCTTCTGCATTAGTTACGCAGTTGCCAATGGAAATAGTAATTTCACCTCCTGACACGTTGATAACAAGAGCCGACGATGACCCTGCGCGCCCTAATAAAACACAATACTGCTGTTACATCACAGCAGTATTTTTTATCAAAAGGGTTCGCCCTGTCATTCGACGGGGCGCCCGGTTGGATAACCGGGCAAGTCCCTCCGCCGGTACCAACCATCCAACCTCAAGCATCGTCTTGAGGTTTTTCTTTTATAAAACTTTTTATAATGTCTTTTGCATGCTTATACGAATCGATCCACTTAATTGATTTATCTCTCTTAAACCAAGTTAACTGACGCTTGGCATATCTACGATTATCACGCTGATTTAGTTCAATTGCCTGCTCTTTTGATATTTCACCTTCTAGAAATCGAATCACCTGCCTATATCCAATACCACTCATAGCTGGCAAGTTTTTATCATACTTTTTCAACAAGCTTTCTGTTTCCTCTACTAATCCTTGTTCAAACTGCTCTTTTGCTCGCTTATCTAATTTTAAATATAATTTTACTTTATCAACTTTAATTCCTAACTGCAAAAATTCATATTCAGCTTGTGTTTTTTTTGTTTGCAAAGGCTGACCGGTTGCTGTACAAATTTCGTAGGCGCGTAGTACTCGACGAGGGTTGGTTGACTCAATTTTGTGTTCAATCTCAGGGTCAATTTTTTTAATTTCATTCAACAAAAATTCCACGCCTTTTGTTTCTAACAACTTTTCAGCTTTTTGCCTTAATTTATTATCTAAACTACCTTGCAACTGATAGTTGTTCACTAACGCTGAAATATACAACCCGGTGCCACCGACAATAACCGGTACTTGATCAGGATGGTTTTTAATTTCTTTTTTGCAAGCTTTTAACCAATCATCAAGAGTAAAACTTTGATCAGGTGAAATAATATTCACTAAACATTCTTCAATACCGTTCCAGCAATATTTTCTCGTCACAGTCCCCTGCGGGAGACTATGACGGAGCACTTTATTAGCTGCTCGCTCTGCCGTAGTCTCGCATAGCGGACTGCGGCACAATTTCACAGGATCCTTATTAGTCCCAATATCCATGACTTTATAAATCTGACGCGAATCCGCCACAATTAAAAACCCATTAAAATCTTTGGCAATTTTATAAGCAATATCTGATTTGCCGGAACCGGTTGGCCCAAGCACGATGATGACTTTTCTTTTTATCATAAATTAATTTGTTAATAGCCATTCTTTTGCCTGTTTAATTTCCACTTCAACAATATCTCCCACTTGCGCTTGGCAATCATGAATCCACACGCGCTTCATTTCCTTTGAATTTCCTTCGCAGTAATCCGGCTCTTTTTTATCAATCAATACTGAGACACTCTTGCCAATAAATTTTTTATTTTTCTCAAGCGCGATTTTTTCCATCACATCTTGAAGCTCGTGCCAGCGGACTTTTTTTTCTTCCTGCGGGACAGAATCTTCAAGCTTTGCCGCTGCTGTGCCCGGTCGAGGCGAATACATGGCATTATACGAAATATCAAATTTAACTTTTTGATAAAATTTCAATGTGTTTTCAAATTTTTCGCGCGTTTCACCCGGATAGCCGACAATGATGTCAGTTCCAATTGCAATATTTGGTTTGATCTTACGTATTTTTTTTATGATTTGAAAATAATCACGCACAGTATATTTTCGATTCATACTCTTCAAAATATTATCATCTCCTGATTGCAAAGCAAGGTTCAAATAATTTACCATTTTTGGTAATGTCATTGCGTGAATCACTTGATCTGACATGTCTTTTGGATGAGAAGAAGTAAAATAAATTCTTTCTATTCCACTAATTTGATTTAATTCCCATAATAATGCTGCAAAATTATGCGTATATGGATTTTGATTTGAAAAAAGGTCAGCATCCTGAAGCATATAAGAATTTACGTTTTGACCAAGTAATTGAATTTCTTTGTAACCGTCTCGAGCTAACTCGTTGATTTCTTGCAAAACGTCTTTGATACTGCGACTCACTTCTCTGCCTCGGACATATGGCACAGCGCAATATGAACAAAAATTATTACAGCCTGTCATGATTGGCACAAAAGCAGAATATTTATTTGAATATGCAGGACGAGTTTGAAAATAGTCTTTTGTAACAAAATCCAATTTTTGATGCAAAAATTTTTCCAATTCAAAAAGATTTTTAATTTCAAATATCAAATCAAATTTTTTGCTAAATTTTGCTTTATCATCCGGCAAAACGCAGCCAGTTAGAATAAGCTTTATATCTTTTTTTTGTTTTATTTCTTTAAATTCGCGCAATAAACCCCAAATGCGATCAATTGCCGTTTGTCGCACTGAACAAGCGTTAATTACCACAAAATCAGCATTTTCTTTGCTTTTTGCTTCTGAACAATTTAATTGTTCAAACACTTTTTTAATACGCTGTGAATCAGACTTATTCATCTGACAACCAAATGTAAATATGTAAAATTTCTTCATAACTAGTATATTACTTGAAAAAATCTTTAATTTTGTTTAAAATACAATATCACAAATTATAACATTTTTCAACTGTTTTTTCTTTGTATTTCCCAAAAAAAATGCTATAATATTCACGCTATATGTTGATATTTTACCACAAACTAATAAATCGAATAAAAAACACACCAGCTAAAAAAAATAAAGCAATTATTATAACAACAGCAATTGCCGCAATTTTAAATTTATTAATTTGGCTGCTAATTTATTTTAAATTAAGACCGCAAGTTTACAATCTTCCAGAAGATCAAGCATTTATTCCTTTGCATTATAATATTTATATTGGAATTGATTCTTATGGCATCTGGCAAAAAATTTTTATTTTGCCGGGATTGGGATTATTATTTGCAATTATTAATACCATAATTGCATTTTTAATTTATAATAAAAAGAAAATTTTAAGCTATTTTTTGTGTCTTGCAAATCCTATTATTCAATTAATACTTTTACTTTCAACAACATTAATAATTCTTATTAACCTTTAATACTTTCAAAATATGGAAACAGCAGAAATTTTTAAAATTGGGATTTTAAGCATTTTGTCATTTATACTGGCTTTTTTTACGACTCCTGTTTTAACCCATTTTTTGTATAAACATAAATGCGGCAAACAAATTCGTGATGCAAAAAGCGCGCCGATTTTTTCTGCATTGCATATAAAAAAGTCCGGCACTCCAACCATGGGTGGAATTTTGATCTGGGGCATTGCGCTTTTTCTGTCGGTTGCTTTTTATTTAATTAATATTTTTTGGCCGGAAAGCTACTTGGCAAATTTAAATTTTCTAACACGCGAACAAACCTTATTACCACTTGGAGCAATGATATTTGCTGCTATTATTGGTTTAATTGATGACTATCTTGGCATTAGAAAAATCGGTCCTAATGGCGGAGGCTTAAGCATAAATTATAAATTACTTTTGTACGCCTTAGTTGCTACTGTTGGAGCACTTTGGTTTTATTTAAAACTTGATTGGGATGTTTTTCACATCCCTTTTATCGGCAATTTTGAAATCGGATTTTGGTATATTCCATTATTTATAATAATTTTGGTGGCAACTTCTTTTTCTGTTAATGAAATTGATGGGCTCGACGGCTTGGCTGGCGGAACAATTGCAGCAGTTTTATCAGCGCAAGCTGCTATTGCTTTTACTCAAGGAAAATTTGAACTGGCTGCATTTATTGGAGTTATTATAGGAGCGCTGATAGCTTTTCTTTGGTATAATATTAATCCAGCTCGATTTTTCATGGGCGATACAGGCGCCATGAGTCTTGGTATTACAATTGGAATTATAGCCATGCTAACCAATACGGCTTTGCTTTTACCAATTATTGGATTTTTATTTATGATTGAATCATTATCAGTAATTATTCAGATAATCTCTAAAAAATTTCGCCAGAAAAAAGTATTTTTATGCGCGCCTTTGCATCATCACTTACAAGCAAAAGGCTGGACAGAACCAAAAATTGTAATGAGATTCTGGCTAATTTCTGCTGTAACCGCGGTTATTGGTGTGATTATATTTTTGTTGGATAAGGGATGGTACTAAATATATCAAATACCAAATATCAAAAATCAAATATTTAATCACAAATATAAAATATAAAATATAAAATTCAAAATACACATACTCAAAAACCAGAATACAAAATTAAATACTTAAATATGCCAAGTAATTCGTAGATTTCGCCTGCCTGCTCTTCGAGTCCCGCTCGGCCATGAGCTCACGGCCGAATGGCGAGTCTCCTTTCGGGTCTGAGCCTCCCTTCGGTCTGAGCATCAGGGTCGAAGACAGAGTCGAGGACCGGCAGGCAGGTAGTATTTGTAGCTAATTCGCTGTGCCCAGTCGAATGACTGGGTTATTCGTAGCACTATGATATTTCCTGATTTTAAAAACAAAAAAGTACTCATCCTTGGATTGGGCCTTCTTGGCCGTGGACTCAAGGATGCTATTTTTTTTGCAGAAAAGGGAGCTCAAGTCACTGTTACTGATTTAAAAACAGAAAAGGAATTAGCTTCTTCACTAGAAAAATTAAAAAAATACGATATTAATTATACGCTTGGCAAACACAAAAAAGAAGATATTTTAAATGCTGATCTAATCATACGCAATGCCGGCATTCCGCTTTCAAGCCCTTTTTTAAAACTTGCACAGCGCAGAAAAATACCAATTGAAATGGATGAAGCACTTTTTGCAAAATATTGCCCTTGCCCTATTATCGGCATTACTGGCACACGAGGTAAAAGCACCACAACAAAATTAATTGGTGAAATTTTAAAAAACAATTTTCCTGATAAACAAATATTTATTTCCGGTAATTTGCAAGGAGAAGCAACACTGCCACTAATTAATGAAGTAACCAAAGATGATTTGGTTGTATTGGAATTATCCAGCTGGCAATTACAAGGCTTTGGTTGGAATAAAATTTCTCCTCAAATTGCTGTTTTTACAAATATTCATCCTGATCATTTAAATAGTTATGATTCAATGGAAGATTATGTTGCTGATAAAAAAAATATTTTTAAATTTCAAAAGAAAAATGATTATTGTATTATAAATAAAGAAAATTCTCTGACAAAAAAGCTTGATCAAGAAGTACAGTCTCAAAAAATTTGGTTTAATAAAAAAAACGTGCCAAGCGATTGGAAATTCAAGCTTTCCGGAGAACATAATCTAGAAAACATTGCTGCAGCTTTGGCTGTTGGTAGAATTTTAGGTTTAAAGGACGAACAGATGAAATCAGCTATTGAAAATTTTCAAGGCGTGGAGCATCGTTTAGAATTTGTTCGTGAATTAAATAATATCCAATTTATAAATGATTCTACCTGTACTACTCCTATTGCCGGAAAAGCTGCTCTAGCTAGCACAAAAAAACCAATTGTTTTAATTGCTGGAGGAGCAAGCAAAAATCTTGATCTAAAAGATTTTGCAAAGGATATAGTCCAAAAATCAAAAGCAGTTATTTTATTGGAAGGAACGGCTACAGATGAACTTGAAAAAAAGATTATTAAACAAGGAGGACAAAATTTAATTGTGGGACGTTTTAATGATTTTGAACAAGCTATAAATCATGCTTATTCACTTTGCTTACCGGGCGATACGCTTCTTTTATCACCTGGAGCAGCCAGTTTTGGTATGTTTAAAAATGAATTTGATCGAGGAGATCAATTTAAAAAAATTGTCAATCAATTAAAGTAAAATAAGATTTTTGAATGTGAAGATATGTATCATCACATTCAAAAATCTTTATTTAAAATGAATTACTCAAAATCAAAAAAAACTGAAAAAAAGGCAGACTTTTGGATAATTGCGGCTTTTGCAGCTTTGATTTTATTTGGTTTAATTATTCTTTCTTCTGCCGGGGCTGCTATTAGCTACCAAAAATTTAATGACAGCTACTACTTAGTCAAACATCAAATTTTATCAGGCTTTATACCGGGAATTATTTTATTGATTATTTTCGCCAACATAAATTACCAAAAATGGAAAAAATTTTCATTGGTTTTTCTGATTATTTCAATTTTATTACTTATCATTGTTTTTATCCCGGGAATAGGAGCGCAATACGGCACAGCCAAAAGCTGGATCAATATTGGCAGTTATTCTTTTCAGCCTTCAGAATTGGTAAAACTGACTTTTTTGCTCTACCTTGCTACTTGGCTGGAAAAACGCGGGATTCATGGCGTTAAAGATTTCTATTATGGTTTTTTACCTTTTATTTTTTTGCTAATCATAATTTCTGTTTTAATGCTCCTACAACCAGACATGGGAACTTTGTCAATCATAATCGCCATGTGCATTGCTGTTTTTTTTGCTTCCGGCGCAAAGATTAAACACGTGCTAATTATGTTTGGTTCCGGCGCGATGGCAATATATTTGTTGATTTTGCAATCACCTTATCGAGCAGCTCGATTAACTACATTTCTACATCCTGAATTAGATCCGCAAGGCATTGGCTATCATATTAATCAAGCATTTCTGGCAATTGGATCCGGTGGATTATTTGGACGCGGTTTTGGACATTCTCGTCAAAAGTTTCAATATCTGCCTGAAGCCACAGGTGATTCAATTTTTGCCATTATGGCAGAAGAACTTGGTTTTATAATTTGTTTGTTAATAATTGCACTTTTTGTATTTATTGTTTTTCGATCATTTCAAGTTGCAAAACATGCTCCAGATCAATTTGGTCGATTAGTTGCTGTTGGTATTATTAGCTGGCTAATTTTTCAAGCTTTTTTTAATATTTCTTCCATGGTTGGCTTAACTCCAATGACAGGTATTCCTTTACCCTTTATTAGTTATGGTGGCTCTGCCTTGGCTGTCGGCATGGCTGCTGTTGGGATTTTAATTAATATTTCAAAACAGACAAACCACGATTAAGGGATTAAAAGATTATTAGGATTGAACTAAAAACTAAACGCACTAAACAAAAAACTGAGTAAAACTCAGTACTTTTATTTAGACAACCGAAAATGCGCGTTTTCGGCTTTTTGCGCTCTCCTACGGAGCGATGTCTCTCAATTTTTTAATTGTTTTTTCCAATGCTTTGATCAAAACAGGTACTTCAACTTCTGAATTATATTTTCCCAAAGAAATTCTAATGCTGCCATGCGCCCACTGCGGCTCAACGCCCATTGCAGTTAAAACATGAGAAGGTTCTAATGCGCCTGAAGCGCAAGCAGAGCCTGTTGAAACAGCGATTCCTTCCATATCAAGCAGCATTAAAATACTTTCACCTTCAGCGTTTTTAAAACTGACATTAATTATGTTTGGCAATTGATTTTCGCCTGCTCCGTTCAAACGCACGTTTTCAAATTTAAGTAATTCCTTTTCAATTTTGTCTTTAATTTTTTTTACTTTTTGAATATTTTCTTTTTTATCTTGGTTTACAATTGCCAAGGCCTTTGCCAAGCCGACAATGCAGGGCACGTTTGATGTTCCTGATCGCAAATTGCTTTCTTGACTTCCTCCATATTGAATTGGTTTGATTTTAACATCTGTTTTTACAAATAAAGCACCAACTCCTTTTGGCGCATAAATTTTATGTCCGGAAATAGACATCAAATCACAGCCCAATTCAGCTACATTGCATTCAAGATAATTCACAGCTTGTACTGCGTCAACATGAAAATAAAGTGGCAAATCTTTTTCTTGTCGCTGCTTTCTTGCTTTTTCAACTAATTGCGCAATTTCTTGAATCGGTTGAATTGAACCAACTTCATTATTTGCGTACATGACAGAGATCAAAACAGTGTTTGGCTGAATTAGCTTTTGTAGTTTTTGAACATCAACAATTCCTTGTTCTGAAACAGGCGCGTAACTAACAGAAATATTTTTATTTTTTTCAAAATTTTTAAAAACTTCCAAAACAGAAGCATGTTCAATGCTTGACGTAATAATATGAATTTCTTGATTTTGCTTTAGTAAATTCTTTACAACACCCTGAATTGCCAGATTATTGCTTTCCGTTGCACCAGAAGTAAAAATAATCTCACCACTATGGCAACCAAAAAATTCAGCTACAACTTGACGCGCGTCTTCTATTGCATTATGCGCAGATTGACCTTGCGAGTGAAGCGAATGCGCGTTTGCATATTCATCCTTGAAATATGGCAACATAGCATTCAAAACACTATCATCAACTTGCGTTGTTGCTGAATTGTCTAGATATATTTGTTTCATAAAAAAGTAGAAAGGGGAAAGGATAAAGATGAAAGTGTAAAGATTAAAGTTGATGTTCTTTAATTCTTAAGTTCTTCAGTTAATTCGTAGTATTCGTAGCTTATTCGTTATTCGTAGCAACTACTTCCTTGACTTCCGAGATTGCTTTTTTCAAATAAGCTTCAACGCCTTGTTTCAAAGTAATTGTTGCCATTGGACAACCTTTGCAAGCGCCTTGCAGTTCAACTTTGACAACTCCATCATCAGTTACTTCAACTAATTTAATATCTCCGCCATCAGCTTGCAGTGATGGACGGATTTCATTTATTTTTTGTTCAACATCTTTTTTATTGATCATATATTTAATAAGAGTTGGAGGTGTTAGAAGTGGTAGAGGTGGTAGAAGTGAATCGTGATTCATGCTACGTGTTACGTGATACGTGCTACGTGTTACGTGTTACGTGCTACGTGCTACGTGCTACGTGCTACGTGCTACGTGTTACGTGCTACGTGCTACGTGCTACGTGCTACGTGCTACGTGCTACGTGTTACGTGCTACGTGCTACGTGTTACGTGCTACGTGCTACGTGCTACGTGTTACGTGTTACGTGCTACGTGCTACGTGTTACGTGATACGTGATACGTGCTACGTGTTACGTGCTACGTGCTACGTGTTACGTGTTACGTGCTACGTGATCTGTGCAATAGCCTTTTTCAATCCTTCCTGCGCCAGAATAGAACAATGCGCTTTGATTGGCGGCACTTCTCCAAATACTTTTATAATATCTTCTTTATTAATTTTTAATGCTTGCTCTAGTGTTTTTCCTTTGGCCAATTCTGTCAACGCGCTGGAAGCGGCAATGGCCGCGGCACAGCCCAGTGTTTCAAACTTAATATCCTTGATAATTTTTTCGCCTTTTTTATTTTTGCCAAGTTTAAGATAAATCTTCATTATATCTCCACATTTAATATTGCCCACTTCACCGATTGCGTCAGCATCTTTAATCACGCCTTGATTGCGCGGATTTTGAAAATGATTAATTAATTGTTTTGTATAATTCATACGAACACAAATTACAAATCTTATACAAATTTACAAATGTCTTAAGCGCCACGAATCACGAATAACTACCTGCCCGCAATGTCTACCCGTCCACAACGTTACACGTAGTGTTTCGGGTGGACAAGCGTTGCTGGCGGGCTACGATATAGCATTTCGGGCAGACAGGCGGGCGAACCCACGAATTTGATTTAATGTTTTAATACATTTGTAGATTCGTATCTATTCGTAGTTTTGTGTTCACATTATTGAACTTAACTTTGTTTTCTTGAGCGTATCTTGAATCTTTTTATATAAATCAACCCAGACCGGATGAACTTTGCATTTGCATACAGGACAAGTCTGCTCCACGCAACTAAACGGCGCAACAGAACCTTCCAGCGCGGTTATAATTTGAAGCAAATTAATCTGGCTTGCCGGTTTGTTTAAAACATATCCACCTGAAGGACCAAGTTTTGCTTTGACTATTTTAGCTTTTTTTAACCTTGCAAAAATCCTTTCTAAATAAGCCAGTGAAATTCCCTCGTTTTTGGCAATAAATGCCAAAGAAACCGCCTTTTTACCGGTTTTATCCAGGTGTATAAGAGCACGCAGACCATATTCAGCTTTTGTTGAAAATTTCATATAATCCCGACCAATTTAGTTGGTGAATCTAGTATAATGTAATTACAAAAATTAGTCAAGAAAAAACATGGCCGCCATTGGCAACTCTGCTAAATTATTATTTTTCGATATGAGCAGCAAACTTAAATGTCAACTACCCCTTTCTGGTTCGAAGGTTAAAGTTCCCTTCAAAACAGAATGAAAATTCGCCGCAATCACTTTGCGATGAAACTGCAATGCCCATGACATTTCCCAATCTCTCAAGCCGAGAAACGTATCAATTTCTCAATGTCTTATGGTGCTTTGTTCCTCTTTTTTGCACCGTAAAATGCACATTCTGCATACGAAACAGAGAAAACATTAAATCCATTTCAGCGGGATCGCCGACAATTTCAAAAACGTCATCTTTCTTGAATTCAGGCATACCATCCTCCTTTGAACGGGTTGACGAACTCCAAGCCATACCGACTCGGAACACTATATTATATCATAATCACAATTGCTTGTCAGGAATAACTAAATTTACAAAAAAAACTGCCGATTTTGGCAGTTTAAATGAACTTGTTTATTTTGAAAACATTATTCCCTTTTTTCTTGCAATTTCCGCTCGATTTCCTTGATTTGTTCTGAAGCATACAGTACATCGTACAACTCGGAATGCGTCACGCTTTTCATCATGGCGCGGATTGTTTCCCCTGCTCCAAGTCGATTGATCACTCGCGCCAGATAAGCTGAAATATCAAGTATTGTGACTTTTTGTTGCAACAAAGGCTCCTCTTGCCAGCGATCAAGAAAAGCCACCAGCGTATTGGTTGTAATCAGTTCATCAATACCAGACTCTGCCAAAAGCGCTGGAAAAGTTCTGTCAGAATCTTTTTTATCAAAACCGATCGCGTGCGTAACCAGAGCAATCACGTATTTTGCGCCGTTATCCTTGGCCGCTTTGGCAGCTGCAAACAACGACCCGCCGCTGGCAAACAAATCATCACGAATATAAATCAGGCAGTCCTCGACCTTTCCGGTCAAACCCATGCTGGCGATTTCATGCTCTTTTGCCCAATCGCGCTTTTTGCGATGCACGGCAACTTCATGACCCAGCGCACTGGCCACGCGATGATTGATATTAAGCGCACCTTCATCAGGAGTCAGGCAGACGATTTTGTCCGGTTCAATTTCCAAATACGGAACCAAAGAAATAAAACGCTTGGCCAAATAATCAATCCAAATATTATCCATCCAGAGCCCGCGCACTTTGGCGCGCCGGAAAAATCCTTCGATCTGATCAGCGTGAATATCAAGAAAAACAATGCGGTCCATGCCGGATTCTTCCAAAAGCCGCGCATTGAGCGACGCAATCACTGACTCCCTACGGCCATGACTCTTGTCTTGCCGAGCATAAGGATAGCACGGCACCATCAAAGTCACAAAACTGGCTTCGCCGATTGTTTTCAAGCCGTCAATCAACTGCAAAATCTGAACAAATTCATCATTTGTATTGATCGGCGACCAAATTACCACGCAATGGCAATTGGCAACATTGCACAAAATTTCAGGTTTTGTTTCTCCGCCAAGCTCTGTCGCGCCCTGAAAACGAACAAATTTTACAGGCGAAAGCTCCCATGACATGCGCTTGGCAACAGATCTTGCCAATTGATCGTCCTTGACTCCGGGAAAAAGCAGAAACTGCGCATTGCTTCTGTCTTGCATTGATTTGTCCTCCGAGTTGAGATTGAAAAAAGAACATCAGCTCATCAATATTTTATTAAATTAAGCTTTTTTTGTCAAAGAAAAAACTGCCGATTTTGGCAGTTAAAATGAAATAAATCCTTTTTTCTCTTTGATATTGTATAAACCTCGGCCAATCTTGCCTCTTAGATTATCAACACCCAAAACAATTTTAACTTTTAATTGATACATTAGGTCGCCCTTTCCTTCAACTAAACTTAATGAAATAACTTGCACACAAATTCTATCTTCATTGGTTATAAAAACAACAGGTAAATTATCTTGTAATAGTGAACGCGTCAATGTTTCATGATCAGGACCATTTTCAATTTCAAGTCTTATTTGTTCCTTTTTTCTCACAACCATAGCTACCCCCTTCTTGGTTGGTTGATTACTTCTTAATTATGCATACTATCATGCAAATACGCATTTGTCAACAAAAAACTGCTTATTTTTATAAGCAGTCTAAATTTTTTGCAAATTACATGCTTTCAGTTGTAGCAAGTGACAACTGTTGCGATTGTGAACGCACTTGAATGCTCCACGGCAACAATAAAATACATTTTTGCATCAGGATTATACATTTTCCACCTCTGGTGCCTGCCAAATTCCACAAAATATGATTTTCTCAGCAATTCTCTTATCTGCGCATCAATATCATCAATTCCTGATGTTTGAACTCGCCTTGAAAAAGCATCCTTTACATGAACTGTTATCTTGATATGAGCATCCTGAAAATGCTCAAAACTGAAAATCCTGTTGGGATTTGAACTTTCAGCGTTTCTATATGCAGATTCTTGGGTGTTTTCTCGGCTCATGATTGTCTCCTTTCCATACTGCAACAGTTTATGTTATCATGTTGTTGTTTTTGTGTCAAGCTTGCAACACTTTTTTATTATTTTAATTATTTTTATCTAAAATTAGTATCTTTTTTTCTCCTTTTAACATTAAATCTTGTTTTTGCTTATCTGGCAAATCAGAATCATAAAGCCGAATCGCTTTGCCTGCGGCATCCACAGGCAAATCATGAATCGAATATATTAAATGCTCAAACTCATATTTATAACCATCTCCACGCCTTGTGCCAACATCATTTGTTATAAATTCAT